>Ga0187886_1001580_pt1 | contig 20346 bp, 17 predicted proteins | sample June2016WEW_20_1_FD_133001 | JGI IMG/M metagenome (GOLD analysis project Ga0187886, IMG submission 133001) | Peatland microbial communities from SPRUCE experiment site at the Marcell Experimental Forest, Minnesota, USA - June2016WEW_20_150 | ecosystem: Environmental > Terrestrial > Soil >... | reverse complement strand
TTCTCCTTTTTACTGTATATATTTTACCGGTAATACGCCATTATATGAAATGATCCGCCAGAGCCGGTTTCGACCAGGGCATAAGCGCGTCCTTTAATGGTCATTCGCCGGCAGGTTTGCCTGACTCCATCCATCTCAACCCTGCATAAGGTCAAGGCATTGTGGTTTAGGGGCAGCATGAAGGTCAGACTTTGTTCTGAGAAAGGCGCTTCAAAGGTGAAACTTAATATCTGATCGGCCCAACAGATATCGTGAAAACTGGCCGAATCTCTCGCCTTGAGGAAATTTAAAGAATGCTCGGCGGTCCACACAGGCACACCCCGCCGGTTGGCATAGTCCAACATATCCAGCCCGGGCTTTCTAGACCAGACCTGCCATCGATCGGTATGGAAATTCACGTTTACAAATGTGTAGGCTTCTAAATCCAGGCTCCGGTCTACCAGGATCTTGAAACACCCATAAAAGTTTTCTTCCAGCCACTGTTCGTCCGGAAGTTGTGTCAGCGACTGGTAGATATCGATTACCTGCCCATCCTTATTGATGAATTTCATCGGCAAACCGCTGCCGGTGAAATTACCCACTCCGCCCAGGTAATGGCCATGAGTGGAACCCCGGTCATAGTGATACAAATTGCAGTCCATGCCAATGCCCACACCTGCTTCAATGGCAGCCTGTTCAGTCCATCCAACCCACACGATCCAGTGATTACGAACTGTCCTGGGTGGGTAGCCATAGGCTTGCAGATGAGCTTTCACTGTCTCGCTGGCGACTGAATTCATCCCGGCATAGGTCGGTTGAACCGCTTCAGCGGTATCGTCGAAGTGACAGGCAATTTCATGCCCATTTGCCACCCAGTTCTCCACCACGGAGGCAGGGAGAGAAGGATTTTTCAAATAAACTGTAATCCTGGCGCCTTTTGATTCGACATCCGCCAGGTGCACCTGAAAATCTTCCAAAACCGAATCTTCTCCGTCATCAGTGAGGGTGACCAGGCACTTGTGGTAACCAGGGAAGTACCAAATGCGTGGTAGAGGTTTCCGATTTTTGGATAGTTCTTCAATAGCGTGTGACAAAAGACGCATCTGCTCATCAGCCTGGTTCAGATGATTCTTAGAAGCATCCACATAGCCAAGATACATTTCGGCAGCCCGGATGCCCAGAATGCCGTCTCTTTCTTGCCCGGCGTAGGATGGATTGCTCTGACGCGTGTAAACCACACTCTTAGGTAAATTGTAAGTGAAGGCTACAGCCTGCCCATTTCCAAAGGAATAGCTGGTTATGGCTGGATAGCAGGTTGGGGTGGTTGAGTCGCTGAAGAGAGTGGCGATGGCTTCAGCTCCATTTAATGTGTGACCATCCGCCTTGCCATGGAACTGCATTGTCTCTGCAGAAATGCCTTTTCCTATGTTTGTTTCAGGATCGACACATATATAACCTTCTTCAACGACACTCTCTGAATCGCATAGCCCAAAAATATCAGACAGCTGCCGATCAGGCCGAAAAGCAATCAGGTGACCACCGTTTAAAACATAAGCGCGGAAAACATCTGACTGGACCGCACTCAGGTCAGCTTCGGTCAATATCACGATATCAAAGCTGTTTAATAGATCCGGAGTAACTGTATCGACTTGCTCAACTTGAAAGGCGTTAAAGCCCTCAGCTTTTAAGATTTCACTGGTATAACCACCAAACTCGTTGAGTTCATTGCAGCTCAAGACAACAAGAATAGGATTGTTCCCAGTCACATAATCATTATTCTCGCTCATGTCTGCCTCATCGCATTTGATAATCTTGTCTGGCTGGGCTGCCTGGCATAGTTCAGAATCTGAATGCGGTTGACACCATCCCAGCAACGGTTTCGGACATTGAATTTAACCTTTGATTGCACCAACGGTTATCCCCTGTAAGAAATACCTTTGGAAAATTAAGAATATGACGATCGTTGGCAATGCTGCCAGTGTTGCACCGGCCATTAATAAACCATAATCTGTCCACTGTCCCTGTAATGTAGGCAAACCCACGGGTAATGTATACATTTTTGAGTCATTCAACAAGACCAGCGGCCAGAAAAAGTCATTCCAATTTCCAACAAATGTGAAAATCCCAAGGACTGCCAGGCCTGGCTTTGATAATGGAAGGATAACCTTGGAGTAAATCTGGAATTCATTGCATCCATCGATTTTTGCAGCATCTGTCAATTCAGATGGCAAGGTCTTTATCACCTGGCGCATCAAGAAAACGCCATAGGCGCTGAAAAGCCCGGGGACAATCAACCCCCAGTAGGTATTGATCATATGAAAATCCCGAAACATCAGGAAAATTGGGATCGCTACTACATGGAAAGGAACCATGAGCGTGCAAATTAAGATCCAAAATAAAAATTTCTTTCCAGGAAATTCTTTTTTCGCAAAAATATATCCATAAAATGAACTGACGAACAGGCTGATGGTTGTGTTAGTAACTGCAATCAGGGCACTGTTGAGCTCCCAACGAAGCAGCATGCTATTAGTCAACAGCCTTATATAATTGATCGGAGTAAACGGATCCGGGAAAAGCTTTGGTGGCATCCTCAGTAAAGTCACTACATTCATAAATGAAATCGTGATCATCCAGTACATCGGCATTAAGGATAAGAGAGCCCAAATAATAAGAATTGAATATGCGATTAAAGTCCTTGCATTTGGTAAACCGTGAGGAAATTTGCGAGATGGTTCTGCTGTTACCTTTCTGTTAGTTATTGCCGTTGGTATCTGAGTCATGAAAACCTGCTCTAATACTCGAATTCTTCAGAAAGCATTTTAAAAAGGAAAGCAGAACAAGCCATGATAATTAAAAATAGTACGATTGCCTGAACTGAGGCATATCCGAATTCGAAGTGTTGAAAACCGGTTTTGTAAATATAAAAGACGGAGGTGGTGGTAGCATAGTTTGGGCCACCATTGGTCAACAAGTAGGTGCCTGTAAAGACCTGGAATGAACCGATCGTCCCCATTACTGCAAGATATAGCAGCGTGGGAGTAATTAGAGGGAGGGTAATATACCAGAATTCCTTGGAACGAGTTGAGCCATCCAACCGAGCCGACTCATAGAGATGGATTGGAATACCACCCATCGCAGCCAGGATGAACACGACTGCCCCACCCTGGCCCCCGACCAATGAAGTTGCGGTGAGGGCTGCCAGGGCAAGTCTGGAATCTTGCAACCACAAGACCGGGTCTTTATGGAACAGCGATAATAGATAATTCAACAATCCGTAATTTGCTGGATTGTATATCCAGCGCCACACCAGAACGATAACAACTGCAGCCACGACCGCCGGTAAATAAAAAGCCGATTTAAAGAAGGTTTGTACAGCCGCAGGTTGTGGCCTCACCAACTCGGCCAGGAACAAGGCGATGGCTGTTCCAGTCGGAACAACGACTGCGGTGTATATAGCCGTGTTCAGTAAAGCTTTACCAAAAACAGGATCGGCGACCAGGTGTGTGAAATTCGCCAAACCAATCCAACGCGTCGAATGAAGCGTCCATTCTTTGAAGCTCAATAAAAAGGATTGGACAATTGGAATGAGGGTGAAGATCAGAAGCAACGCAAATGGGGGGATCAATACCAGGTATATCCAAAGGTTTTTCCTGATTTCCCTCAGCAGGCTGTGACTAGGCATGTGGAACTTCGCTGAATTCATATGATAATTCCTTAATAATAGATGTCCCAGGAAAACGGACGGGCTTCCTGGGACATCTTGAACTAAAGGTAGAATTAAGCCCCCTGAAGCAGCTTATTTGCCTCGTCCTGGAATGCTTTCGCAGCAGCTTCGGGGGTCTGTTTGCCATCATACATGGCCTGAAGCGCCTGCATCCAGGCATCGTCGATCTTGATATCTTCCGGAGCCTTGGAGTAAGATGCCATATTCGGAAGCACATATTGAATGCGCCACTTGGTGAGTGGATCGTCGCCGGACATTTTGGCGGTCGTCGATTTCCGGGCGCAGAGTTTACTGAGCTGGTTAAAGACTTCCATATTCTTTGCGTTGGTCAGCCACTCAGCAAATTTGAAGACCTCATCGCTTTTAGACGAATCTTTTTGAGCAAAAACCATCATGACCCCAACCGCTCCCGAAACCTTTTGTTGCTGGCCTTTCTCAACAGGAGGAAGAACCGGCAGGACTTCAAATGGAGCCTGGATCGTACCGGCCTCAATAGCTGTCTTCAGACCGTTCATGATCTCGACACCGCTGCTCACACGCACCGTATCCTGTTTCCGGTTCCATAGTTCATTTAAGTTATCACTAGTCAAACCAGCCGCGCCGGGAGGCGCTACTTTGTACTTATTCACCAGATCGTACAACAACTGGAACGACTTTACCCCTGCCTCAGAACCAAAGTCGGATTTACGGTCCTGTTCGCTGTAAAGAATGGCGCCATACATATACGGGAATGACCAATATGGCCAGAGGTTAATTCCCTGCGGGTCACTCGTATAGACAACCGTACCCCACACCTGGTCGCCATTGGCGCGTTTGAAGGTACATTTTTTATACAATTCCAGCATCTGATCTGGAGTCCAGGCGAAATCTGGAGCTTTCGGGAGCAAATCCTCAGCGCCAGCCTCTTTTACGATCGTGGTATTGATAGCCCATTCGCCTTCCGTCCCGTAGTACCAGGGAAAACCAAATATTTTGCCCTGGTTAGAAACGAACTTCCAGCCCGCCTCATAGAAATCATTGTAATCATCTTTTGGCATCAGCGAGACGTAATTGGTAATATCCTGTAGGACATTCAAAGAAAGCATTTTCCCAAACAGGGCTGGATAACCATACATCACATCGGGTCCCTGGTCGGCTGTCAGGGCTACATCCAATTTTTGCGGGCCATCACTCCAACTGACGCCCGTGAATTCAATAGTTACATTGGGGTTTTCAGCCGTGTACTGCTTTACCAGATCTTCATTCCAGGCATTTGGCTTTTCTGCAGATCCGGCGCCAGCCCAAGAGCGCGGAAAATCCCACCATTTTAGAGTCACGGAGGCTTTCGCTGGTGGCTGGGTTGGCGCTGGCACCGGGGTATTTTCAACTGGTGCAGTAGTCGCCGCTGGCGCATTGGTTGCCGCTGGTACCGGGGTATTGGCTGCCGGCGCCTGGGTTGGGGCGCTGACTGTAGCCGGCGCGCCGCAAGACGCCAGGGCAGTACTCGTGGCTGTCAGCGCTGCCAATTTGATGAAATTCCTGCGGTTCATTTTCATCGTAGACATATCTGCTTCTCCTTTTTGAACTGATTGTGGGTGAGAACATATGGAAGGACGAAGATAAAACGAGGAAATCTAGCCTACAGACAAACTTTCATTTCAGGGCCTGATCCAGATTGCCTCGAATACAACCTTATGTTGCCTCAATGGTCTACCAGTAATTCTAGAAATTAATGAGAAGGGAGTTTCATATATTTGGTTTTAAAAATGTGAAATATTACATTCAGTATACCTGATTAATATCTGTCTTTCTACACAGTTAAGGTCACAAGATGAACATATATAGACACTTTCGCCTTTTATGAGGAAAAGACGGATCTTACTCTCCAAAGTTTATTCGAGTTCCATCAGGGGCAGCTTCACCACCCGGTGTTCGGCGCTGGAGATGACAGCCGCCCAGCAGGCTTCTGCAACCCGGATGGCGTCAATGGCTTTACACAACACCTTGCCATCACTGTCGCCTAACACCCAATCGACATATTCGCACACTTCCACATCCCAGGGCTCAGTCACCCCGGCAGTGTTATTGGGCATCCAGGCTGGGTAAACAATCTCGTTGTCTGTATTGGTCGGATCGTTATAATTGGGCATGCTGTCCAATAGAAGTCGGTTATTGCGCATAGTCCCATGGGTACCGTAGACTTCGATATTAAACGTAAAGGCAGCCACCGGTTTCAACACCACCGACATGACCTTGCCAATCTGACCGTGTTTGAAGCGGTATAAAGCCACGGTTTCTGCTTCCGTCTCGCAAGTTGGATAGTTGAGATTGCTTACGAAAGCCGCGCATTCGACAATTTCGTCATTCATCAGGTAGCGGATCGTGTCGACGCAGTGACCTCCGCCAGCATGATACAAGGAAGGGTTGAATTCTTTCTTGCCGATCCAATCCCAAATGGGCAGCTCATCCGGCAGGTTGTGGATGTAGTCCGATTGGGCGAAATAAAGATTGCCCAGCTTGCCTTCATCCCTCATTCTGACGATTTCCTTGCAGAGGGGGTTAAAACGTCGGTGGTAACCTACAGCACATTTAACTCCACTTTGTTTAAGAGCCGTAAGAGTTCGCTTGGCCTCTTCCACGTTAGTGACGAAAGGTTTTTCAGCCAGCATGTGTTTGCCAGCGGTCGCGGCTGCCGCAGTCATTTCGCTGTGGTATTTATTGGGAGCGCATATAGAAACCGACTCGATTTCATTATCCTTCAGCAGTTCCCGGTAATCAGGATAATATTTACAATTCAGATTTTGTTTGTGCATGAATTCGCGGGCGGTATTCTCATTGACATCAGAAATGGCGACAATCTCAGCTTTGCCACTTTTACGGTAACCGCCCATGTGGTGGCCGGCAATCCAGCCAGTCCCGATAATACCGACTTTCAGTGTGTTTTCCATGCTTTCGCTTTCCTGTTCCTGCTATTCGTTTTTCAATCCCAATAACCTCATCGCCGTCCCCCCGAATATCTGCACTTTGTCTCGGGAGGTGGCGCCCATCTGGCGCAGATAAACGTCCGATCTTGAAATGTGTTCGGCCTGGGTCAGGCAGTTGTCGCTTCCCCAGATTACCCGGTTGAAGTCCATCGGGATGAACTGGTGCCCTCCCTGGGCATTGAACATGAGAGGGATACCTTCGGTCCAAGGGCCCGACCCGGAGATATCCAGGTAAATGTTGGGATTGGCGTGCGCCACGCTGCGCGCCTCGATATAATGCGGGTATCCCATATGCGCCAACACGATCGGCATCTTGGGAAACAGCCTGGAAATCATGTCAAAGTTCAATGGATAGGAATACTTGGAATTGGTGGCTTTCCGTACACCTGGTACTTTACTGATTATCTGGATATTGGTTAGGCCGGCATGGAATAGGAGTGGGACGCCTTGCTCCTCGATTTTTTCATAAAGAGGGAAATAGCGCTCATCATCGGGCATGAAACCAACCGGGGGGAACATTTTGACGCTCTTAAAGCCTTCATCCATGTACCTGGCGAAGGTGTCCGCCGCGCCCGGTTCGCGCGGGTCGAGATAGACGTTGCCGATCAGCCGGTCAGGATGGGCTTTTACGGCTTTGAGCACTTTCTCATTCTTGGCAAAACGGCAATTTTTATATTCCCAGAAAGCTTCTTCAGGACCTCCCATCAAAAGGGTAATATCCACATGGGAATCATCCATTTCCTTCAGGAGACCTTCTACAAAGCCTTCTGCATCCGCATAATGGTAATGGAAATCGATCTTCATCTCATACCTCCTTTACAATCAGGTAAGATACTGAACCAGTATAAAATTTTCCCGGCAGGACAAATTTAAGCCCTGATTCCAGGGCAAAATTCCGATCTGCCAGGTTATGGGCGTCGGTCGAACAGGTCTGGTTTTCCAGGCAAAAATAGTTTTCGCAGCGCGGCGAATAGAGCACCAGGTGAGAAAAATCGCTGGAGGCGACCAACTGAACTTGCATGTGCAGGGTGTCGTAATAAATCAGGGCGCATTTTCCGTCTGGCACACCGGTAAATACGTGGTCCAGATCCAACGCGCCAAGTTCGACCTTCTTGCGCAGGTCAAACTGAGTGCCGCCGACCTCGATCAGCCGGCCGGTTGGCAGAAGGTCAGAGGTGTAATCCATGACGTAATTGGCCGGCAGTTCCACGCAGGTGCCTTCATCGCCAGAGAGTTTCGTGAAATAGGGATGCAGCCCAAAACCAAAGGGTATAGTCTGGTCACCTTTGTTTTCCACCGTGTAGCTGACCTGTAAACCGGCCCGGGTCAAACAAAATTCCAAACTGAGCCGGTGTCTGAATGGGAAAGCCTGAAACATCGCGCAAGACTCTTCGAAGTCGATCCAGGTGGTGAGCATAATAGAATCCGGATTTACCTGTGCATCGAGATAATTCCACGCTTCATTGTGGACCAGGCCATGCTCTAAGATCCTCACACCGCGTTTCACCTGGTTGTAAGCTTTACCCTGGTATCTGAAGACGCCATTGCGCACGCGGTTGGGGGTCGGATAAAGGACGGGGGTACCGGTAAAATCATGCTTTACAAGCAGGCTGCGGTCAAAGTCGATCACATGCTTGCCGTCGACGGACAGGCGGCAAAGGTTGCTTCCATGAGAAGGGGCGATCCAGGCTTCCAGGATGTTTCCGTTTACCCCACCTTGGCGGCAGCCAAGCATGATCAACTCCAGGCCATCCTGTTGGTCGATGTCCTTTCTCCAGAAGAATTCGGGGGTAACAGCCATCATGTTTCCTTTGACGATCACGCCACTTCTAATTGGACGCCGCCAAGAGGGCGAATCATCAGCTCGTGGCACACACCGGTTCCAAAAATGGCATTCATTTCACGGACGTATTTTTCCAGCAAATCGTTGGGTACAAAAGCCTGGATGGTGCCGGCAAAACCTCCTCCATGGACACGCCAGGCGCCTCTCCCTTTGAGAATATTTTCGGAGGCAGCCAGGCCAATTGAAATCCCCTGTTCTTCAATATCTTTGTGGGAATAGCAGTTCTGACACCACATCCACGAGCTGTAGCCGGAGTCGATGATCATCTGAAGGAATTCATTGAAATTATTGGTTTCCAGGGCCTTCACCTGGTCGACAACGCGCTGATCGTCGCCATAAAAATGCAGCGCCCTTAATATGGCTCGATCGTTCACTTTTGTTCTCAGGTAAGCCAGGTTTTCAAGGACCTTAGCAGCCGAGAATTCTCTCAAGACCTGCCCGCCAAAGGCACGCGCCACTGCTTTCATCTCGTGTTCCAGGGCGGTGTAATCGTCATTCAGGTCAGCGTGGTTCCCGCCAGTATCGACGATTACCATCGAAAAGCCGCTGGCGGCAAAATCAAAATCCACTTTCTTGACAATGGGATGGGCAAAATCCTTGAAATCGATAGTTACAAATCCACCTACCGCACAGGTGGTCTGGTCCATCAGACCGCAAGGCTTTCCAAAGAAATTATTCTCAGAAAATTGGGAAATTTGGGCAAGCAGTACTGGGTCAATGCCGGAGTTGTTATAAAGGCTGTTCTCGATCACTGCCACAAGCACTTCATAGGCGGCTGAGGAGCTCAATCCAGACCCCTTGGGAACCGAGCTGGTGGCGTAGGCATCAAAACCGCCAATTTTGTAACCCAATTGATTGAAGCGAGCGCATACTCCCCGGGCCAATGCTGCAGAGGAATACTTTTCACTTTCGACCGGCGATAGCTGATCCAGGGAGACCAGGTCCTGTGAATAACCTTCGGATTTGACCCGAACGTCCTGCAGATCATTTTTAGCTACCACGGCGATAATATCCAGGTCAACGGCAGCAGCCAAAATGCGACCACCGTTATGATCGGTGTGGTTCCCTCCAACCTCTGTCCGGCCGGGAGAGCTGAAGAGTTGGATATCTGTTTGGCCAGGGTAAAGCGCCTTGAACTCTTCGATCGCTTTCAGGTATCGTTCGACCTGTTTTTGAACGGCGCCAGGTTTGTTTCCATACAGTTTTTGGAAAAGAGCGTCAGTTTTTCCTGAATTAAGGGCTTCAAGGATTTTATGGATGGGTGTCATGTAATTATTCCTAATAGATTTGTTTTAGCTTCTTGATAGCTCGCGAATGCTGTCGGCCATATAGTCAATGGCTTCATCGGTCAGGCGAGGGTGGATCGGCAGAGATACATACTTCTTAAAGGCCGTCTCAGCCACCGGGCATTCGCCTTCTTCGTGGCCCTGGGCCAGGTATGGGCCGGTAAGATGGATGGGCATATAGTGCGACCAGACTTTGATACCCTTTTTCGTGTACATCTCCCACATGAAATCGGTTTTATTGAGCGGGAAATCCTTTTCAATCAGCAGCAGGTAAACGTGGAAAACGTGTTTACCCAGCGGATCAACGTAAGGCAGGGTGAGGCCCTGAATACCTTGCAACTTTTCGGTCAGACGGTTAGCCAGCTCGATGCGCTTTTGATTGTGTCTCTCCAGCTTTTTCAACTGCTCAATGCCCACGGTGGCCTGGGCATCCGTCATGCGGTAGTTGAATCCGATGTCGTCAAAGAATAATTTCCAATATTCTTTCCCCATAGGGAACCGGGTCTCGTCGACCGAAAGGTACTTGTCGCTTTCTCCATAAACCCGAGCGCACAACGAGCGGTAAGAAAGCATGCGATCGAAGAATTCCTTGCTGCTGGTGGTCACCATTCCACCCTCCCCCAGGGTGGACATGTTCTTTTGTTGGTGGAAGCTAAACACGCCCATGTGGCCGAGCGCCCCGGATTTCACCCCTCGATATTCACCGCCAGGGTTATGGGCGCAGTCTTCGATGACGACCAGGTTGTGGCGTTTGGCGATTTCCATGATCTTGTCCATTTCACAGCACTGCCCGTAAAGATGCACCGGTACAATCGCCTTGGTCTTCTTTGTGATGCGGCTTTCCAGTTGGTTTGGATCCAGGCAAAGCGTGCGCGGGTTGACATCGCAGAAGACCATCTCTGCCCCGAGTGACGAAAAAGCAGTGCTGGTGGATATCCAACTTATCGGGGTGGAAATCACTTCATCGCCAGGTTTTATTCCGGCGGCAATCCCGGTCAGAGTCAGGCCGGTGGTGGCAGAAGTCACTGCCAGGCCATATTGCGCGCCGCAGTAGCTGGCGAATTCATCTTCGAACTGCTTGACTTTTTTCCCACAGGAAGGCGCCAGGTTCTTAAGGCAGTCCATCAGGGCGGCGGCTTCTTCAAAACCATAGGTTGTGCCGTAAGCAACCTCCAGTTCATATAATACTTTTGGCTTGATCATCGAAAAATCTCCTTCAATGAGTTTAACGCCTTAATCATTATGTCTGATCGAAAGCGCGTTGAATGCTTTCAGCGGCGCTCAGCAATTTTGTCTTCAGCAAGCCCTGGGCTTTGACCACGCTGATAATGCCGTTCTTATGCCGCGGAGCCCGGCCTGCTTTTACTTCAGGGGTGGTTTGTGTTTTGATTACTTTTTCGTCGAACCCCATACGCTGGGCCAGTTGTCTGGTCAGATCATAACGGCTGATACTATCGGTGGCGCCGATGTGCAAGACCCCTGCATAATCGTTTTCACACAGCTCCAGCACACATTCGCTGAGAGTATAGACATCCACCGGAGTCCTGATTTCGTAGGCCGGGGTGGGAATGTCTTTGCCTTCTTTTAGCTTGCTTTGCAGGTTGGCAAAAAAAGAATTCCCAGATTCGATAGGGTACCCTAAGACTAACGAGAGACGGATGACGGCTGCATCCGGGCAGGCCTGAAGCACGACTTTTTCGGCCTCCATTTTTGTCTTGCCGTAATAATTGACCGGGCCGAGGCGATCATCTTCCTTGTATGCGCTTTTTTCTCCATCAAATACCGCATCGCTGGAGAAAAACACGTAACGGACGCCGCGACCGGCGCAACTTTCTGCCACGTTCTTCGCTCCATCCACGTTGACCTTGTGCGCCAGCTCTTTCTCCCGCTCAGCCAGATCAACATCGGCAATGGCTGCCACATTTACCACTGCATTGGGGTCTATTTCTCCGATCACTTTTTCGACGGAATCTTTATCGGTAATGTCAACCAGACGATACTCGGCTTGGGGTACAGGGCGGTTATCGGCAATCACGACCTGCCAACCTTTGTGTTGGGCAATCCTGGTCATATTGCCACCCACAAAACCACTGCCTCCAAAAATCAATAATTTCTTAGACATTACGAACCTTTCCTACGAACACCTCACTGTCTGTCTTCTTAAACTAGCCTGAAGCTAGCCATGGAGAATATAATTGTCCATAGAGATAGTACCCTCAAAGAGAAATGCCACCAACCGCAACAAACGTTACAACCAAACTGTATATACCTTTTAGACCGGGGCGGGCGAGACCTCGGTTGAAATATTTCTGGCTAGGTTCACAACATTGGATGATCGCCGAGCATCCAGGAGGCGATATGAATCATTGCACGTAAACCTTCATCCACTGTCTCGCTGGTATAGCTAAGCGTAGTGCCGTTGATCCTTTTTACTCCTGGTACCTGGCCTATACAGTCAACCAGTTGGGTATTTCCGAAATACTCGATGCGCAATTCGACCGGTTTGGCAGGGTTGAACAGACTCACTTTCTTATAATTCTTTATTGCTTCTTTTGTCGTATCGGTGATCATCGCCCAAGATCTTTCCGGCGGGATGGTCTCAGCGCTGTAGCGGCTTAGACCTTTTTTAACAGCCACCGTATAAATGTCCGGTATGATTGCCTTAGCTTCCCTTGATACAGCCTCATCTCCTGCGACCAGGATAGTCGGAATTCCCATCTGTGCTGCAATGGCCGAAAACAAGCCTGTTTCCCCAACTTCTGTTCCATTAATCCACGCCTTCATGTTTCCGACGAAAGTGCTATTCATGACCCCATCCCGGGTGCCTTCCATGGCATGCATACCCAGGATGATCATTGCGTTAAAGGTCTTATCTAAACCAGGAATGATCCCGGCTGAGAATATTGCTCGCCCCCGGATCAAGCGAACATTGGGATCGATGCCAAGCGGATCCACGCTCATTGCCATACCATGCGCATCGAAAGCCACGATGTCAGTCGCGCCGGCTTCAAAAGCGCTCCTGGCGCAGGCATTGATATCGCCGGTGATCATTTTTCTGGCATGCTCGAACTCACGCCGCCCCGGGTTTGTTTCGTCCCATCCGCCGGTAACGGCAGTCGCCCCTTCCAAATCGGCCATGATATAAAGCTTCATAGTATTGTCTCCTTTCGTTTTATCGAAATTAATATTGAGATACCCATTCGAAATCTTTTATTATCCTTTTAATCCAGCGCGAGCCAGACCCCGGATGAAATATTTCTGGCCAAAAGAATATAGGAGCAACATGGGCAAAATGCCTAAGAGCGAACCAGCCATAATGATCCCGACGGACTCCACACCAGTTCCGGCTCGTCCACGCAAAAACGTCAGGCCAATCTGGACGGTCATTTTCATCTGGGAATTAAGATAGATCAAGGGGCCGAAAAGATCGTTCCAGCTCCCCAGAAACTGCAGCACGGCGACGGTGGTCAGCATCGGCATCCCCAACGGGACGAAAATATTCCACCAGACATAAAAGAATCCGGCGCCATCCATTTCGGCTGCGTCCACCAGGTCCTGAGGGATCGACATATACGCCTGGCGCAGCAGGAACACCGTATAAGCGCTTCCAAAAAAGTTAGGCACGATCAAGGGAGCGTGGGTATTAATCCAACCCAACCAGCGGAAAATCACAAAAGTTGGAATAACGGTCGTGGCATAGGGGATCATCATCGTCGCCAGCAAAATGCCAAAGATCAGGTTCCTACCCCTGAAGCGCATGCGGGCAAAGGCGAAGCCAGCCAGCGAGGACGATAGACACATTCCAATGACCGACAAGATGGCAATCTTAGCGCTGTTCAGCATGTAGGTTGCCATGGGCGACAACGAGAAGAGCAACACGAAATTTTGGGGATAGAAAGGATTGGGAATTAACTGCGGCGGCCATTTAACCTGCTGGGGAGCGGTCTTTAAGGAAACAGACAACATCCAGACTAGCGGAAATATCATCATCACCGCCACCAGGATCAACAATACGTGGGTAGAGGCCCGGCCGGTATATTTCTTCATCCGTGCACTTGTATTCTGCGCCCCGGATCGAGGCATGGACGGAATTTTTGAGACAAGCTGCTCACTCATAGAAAACCCACCTTTTACTGATGCGGAAGTTGAGGAAGGTCAGGATGATGATCACGACAAACACGATAAACGCTACGGCGGCTGCCAGGCCCATTTTTTGGATGACGAAGGCATTATTGTACAGGTACATCACCACCATCTGGGTGGAATTGGCCGGGCCGCCGCCCGTCATCACGAAGGGAATGTCAAAAACCTGGAAAGACCCGATCACCCCGGTAACCAGCAGGAAGAAGGTGGTCGGCGAGAGCAGAGGCATGGTAATGAAGAAGAATTTTTGTAGGGCATTGGCGCCGTCGATTTCAGCCGCCTCATAATACTCCTGCGAAATTCCTTGCAGGCCGGCCAGAAATATCAAGATAGTGAAGCCCAGGCCGGCCCAAATGGCTTCGAAGATGATCGAACGCATTGCCCAGGTGGTGTTGCCCAACCAGTTGGGCCCATGGATGCCGACCATCCGCAACAGGCCATTGAAGACCCCAAAATTTGGGTCGTACAGGACCTGCCACAGCAAGGCTACAGCCACCGTAGGCGCTATCACCGGGACGAAATAAATCGCCCGGTAGAGATATTTCCCGCGGATGTCCTGGTTCAGCAGTACTGCAAAAATTAAACCCAGGGCAAGCCCGGCGAACACAGTCGCCAAGGCATAGGTGGCCGTATTGATCATAGTATTTTTGAAGAACCGGTCGATAGTGAATAATTCTACGTAATTATTCAACCCGATCCATTTTGGCGGGCTTAATAAATTCCATTGGTTGAAGCTGATATAGAAGGAAAACAGGGTGGGATAAAACTGAAAGATCAGGATCCCAAGCACGATGGGGGAAATGAACAGCCAGGCGGTTAATTCCTCGCGCCTGCGCATTCCGGTCAATGAAGCTTTCTTATCGGGCATATTCATCCCTCCAGAAATTCCTGGAGAGGCTTTTTCAAAAGCCTCTCCAGATTAATGCTGCAGAAATAGCCGCAGTTTACGACTTAAACAGTGCCCAGGCTTTGGTTAGTTCTTCCGTCATCACCTTGTCAGCATCTTGCATGGCTGCTGTAATATCCGTGCCATCCGCGAAGGCTTTATCGATGATCGGGCCAAACGCATTCATGACTGTCCCAGACTCAAAGTAGGTGTAGGCGACCTTGGCCGAATCCTGGTTGATGTTGTCCAGGATTTTCGACATATGATCTGGCGGCTTGGTTGCATACCATTCTTGGGCAACTTCCGGGAAAGTGCTGGGAACCATGTCATTCGCCTTGACGAAAAGTCTTTCCCCAGCCGGGTTAGCCAAATAGTTGAGCAGGTTCCAGGCAGTGTCAGGATCTTTAGCGTCTTTATAGATCCACCAGCCATCCGCTTCCATCGAACACGTGCGTTTACCGGTTTGAGGGTGCTTGGGGAATATGGCCACATCCCAGCCAAAATCCTTAATTGAGCGCATATCCGTCAGCCCCCAGATGCCACCCACAGTCATAGCAACCTGGCCGCTCAGGAATGGGTCTTGCTGGCCGGTACTTCCAGGCGGGGGCGCGACCTTATGAGTATAGATCAGGTCCCATTGCCATTTGAAAGCTTCGATGGTTTTCGGGTCGGCCAGCATTGATTTGGTGTAATCAGGGGTATAAAATGAACCGCCGGACGACCAGACAAAGTTGCCTCTATAGAGCGTCCCCCCCTGGAGGGCCATTATTCCCCATTTGTTCTGGTCAGCCTTGGTGATCTTCTTGGCGGCTGCCAGCATATCGTCCCACGTCCAATCGTCGGTTGGATAAGACACCCCGGCGTCATCAAACATCTTCTTGTTGTAGGCAAAAATATAGGCCTGGAAATCACTCGGTAAACCGTAATAGTTGCCGCCCTCCGCGCCGCTATTGAAGTCGCCCTTCGCCCAGCGGTAACACGCGATTGCCCCTGGGAACTCCTTATCGACCGGGAATTTTGTGGACATGATGTAATTGGAAATGTCCATTATGGTGCCGTTCTTGGCGTAGGATACGAAACGTTGGCATTCGGCGATTCCACAATCCGGCGGTGTACCACCGGCCACCTGGGTTTGGACCTTAGCCCAGTAATCAATCGTCTGGGGAACAAACTGGCCTTCATATTCGACGTTGGGAGTTGCCGCCACCCAACCATTCAGGATTTCCGTCATGGAAGCTTCAAGGTTCGACCAGACGTAGGTAGAAAATACAATCTTCTTCTTTCCGGCCGGGGGTACGGTAGCTTTAGGTGCTTCCGTCGCAGCTGCCGGCGGTTGTGTCGTAGCTGCCGGTGCGCAGGCTGCCAGCAGTGCGCCTGTAGAGAACAGAGCAGACGTCTTGAGAAAATCTCTTCGGGACCATTTCTTAGACATGGAAACATCCTCCTTTATATTGAAACAGGTTGTTAGAAAAGGGTTGGAAATTGTTATTCTGATTATCGCGCAGATTAACGCCGATTTCTACTTAATTCGGGTCATTCGATGAATAAATATGGACAGGAGCGCCAAATATGAGGACTGCAAATCGACTCTAGGGGGCCGCCTTGAATATTGTTACTATTCTTCGCCTCGTATATCGATAAAACTATAGAAAAAACACCTGGCTCGGCTTCATTCAATTGGCAGAGGGAAAAGCCTGGCCCGTTCGAGAAAATATTCCTGGTACCCCTCTGGCGGATGGCTTGAGATCCACTTTGGCTGTTCTACAAGCATTTCTTGCCAGATTTGTTCAGTTTCTTCCCAGGTGATCCGTTGTCCCTGTGGTTGGTCTGCCGCAGCGCTCAACAAGGCTTCCGCCAGGCGACCTAAGAAGGCTACCTGGCTGGCTATGATCGCCTCCCCTTCCTGCCTGGAGGAGTGCCTGGCATCCGATGTAGAAGCAAACACAACCTGGGTGGGTGGGATATCCGGGATGCGGGATATATCCACCAAATCGGGGCATAGAGCCCAGAGCTGCGAGGTCTCGCACCGGCCGGCGTGATCGCCATGATAATCTTTGTACCGAATCGCTTCCCAATCCGCCAGCGCTACCGCCCGCAAAGGCCGCCGGCTGGAGTAGAGACTGCACACCTGTTTCATGTCAACTTCAATGCCGCCATAGTGCCCGGTCACGCAGATCGCGCCGCGGAAACCAGCAGCTTCGACAGACCGTAACTGATAAACAAGCTGGTGCAGGAATATCTCCGGTGGCACACTCGTCAGATAAGGATTTGGCGCGTTTTGTTGCGCCAGCCAACTCAGGGAAAGTGGTATTTCGTGAATATGCCACCAAATCGGGGGAGCCACAATCCCGCCATGAGTTTTTGCAGCCTGTTGGACGAGAGCATAAGCCTTCAATCCGTCGAGTCCCATCGCATTCTGTAGGCCATGCGGCTCACTCAAGCCGAAGGATAGGTAGCACAACGGATACCTGGTGATGGCTGACTCAAATTCATCTTTAAACATTTCATGCCAGATAACTTTGCCAGCCATACCTCTTCCCGCTCCGAGAAATGTTGCATTCGGTCTTATTAAGAGAAATTATATTTCTGGAGGGACTTCTTTGAAAGCCCCTCCAGGATCAGTTCGGAAAACCCCAAGCTAGGACTTTAATAGCGCCCAAGCTTTGGCCAGTTCTTCATTCATCACCTTGTCAGCTTCTTTCATGGCAGCGGTAATATCCGTGCCATCCGAGAAGGCCTTTCCTATGATTGGCATAACTGCATTGCTGATCGTGCCGGCCTCAAAGTAGGTGATGTCTACCGCGGCCGAATCCTGGTTGATGTTATCCAGGATTTTCAGGCGATGCTCAGGCGGTTTCTGGGCGTACCAGAGCTTGGAAACCTCCTGAATGTTTGGAGGAATACAGAAGCCGGCATCACTCATGATTTGTTGGCCCTTCGCGCCAGCCAGGTAGGAGACCAGGCTCCAGGCAGTGTCGGGTTCTTTGGCGCCTTTATAGACCCACCAACCATCCGATTCCAAAGAAGTCGTGCGTTTACCGGTCTGAGGGTGCTTGGGGAACAAGGCCACATCCCAGTCAAAATCCTTGATGCCGGCGCCAAAGTCGGTGACCCACCAGACGCCATCCACAACCATGGCAACCTGACCGCTCATAAACGGATTTTGCTGGCCAACATTTCCAGGCGCGGGAGCGACTTTATGCGTATAGATCAGATCCCAGGACCATTTGTAAGCTTCAAGGGTTTTTGGATCGGCCAGCAGCGATTTGGTAAAATCAGCAGAATGGTTTTCCCCGCCGGCCGCCCTGACCCAGATGGCTCTGCTGAATAGAATGCCTGGGTCGATATACAGCATGCCCCATTTGTTCTGGTCTGCCTTGGTGATCTTCTGGGCGGCTATCACCATGTCGTCCCAGGTCCAATCATCCGTGGGATAGGCCACGCCGGCGTCATCGAACATTTTCTTGTTGTAGGCAAAAATATAGGATTGGGCATCACTCGGTAGCCCGTAGTAATTTCCACCTGGAGCGCCGGCAGCGAAGTCTCCGTTGGCCCAGCGATATTGAGCCGTTGCGCCAGCAAACATCGTGTCGAGCGGGAATTTGGAGGTCATTACGTAATTGGTGATATCCAGCAAGGTGCCGCTCTTGGCATAGGACACCAGGTGACCATAATCTGAAATACTGACGTCAGGCGGCGTACCTCCGGCTACCTGGGTTTGGATTTTGGCCCAGTAATCGATCGTCTGGGGAACAAACTGGGGTTCGTATTCAACGTTGGGAGTGGCGGCCACCCAGCCATTCAGGACCTCGGTCATCTTGGCTTCAAAATTCGACCAGGTGTATGCTGAAAAGACAATCTTCTTCTTTCCGGCCGGGGGAGGCGTAGCTTGTGGGGCCGTGGTAGCTCCTTGAGGCGGTTGGGGCTGGGCTGCTGGAGCGCAAGCTGCCAGCACAGCGCCAGCTGACAGCAAGGCAGACGTCTTGAGAAAATCTCTTCGAGACCATTTCTTAGACATGGAAATATCCTCCTGTTTCAGAACTAAGTTGTAGGAATCAATTGGAATCGTTGTATATATTATCGCGCTGATTAAACCAAATTTCTACACAATTCGGGTCAAATGATGAATAATTATGGACAAAAGCGCCAAATGTGTGGATAATATATAGTATGCCTGTCCTTTCTTACGACCAAATTTCAGCGTTGCCGATCTTACGCCAGTTTTATTTTTTAGTCTGGCGGTTATTCGGGGTGAATATTGCCATCCTCTCGCCGGATGGGAAGCAATTCCAGGACCTTGGCGCAACTGAAAGCTGGTCACCTTTTTGCCTGACCCTGCGCCAGATGTACAGCCCCAGGTTCTGCCTGGATTGCGACCAGAAATACCTGTTCGCCGCTGCTGCTCAGCGGCACTCTTTACGCTACCACTGTTGGGCCGGTCTAAGGGAATTCATGGTCCCTATTATTCTGGATGGCGAAATCCTGGCTTTCATCCAGTGCGGTCAGGTTATGGATGCACCGCCCAATCAGGCAGACTGGAACGCCACCAGCCAAATTTTGAATGGGTTGGGGTTTGATAAGCTGCCTCCGGAAGAATTATTCTTATCCCTGCGCGTAATCCATCCTCAGACCCAAAAAGACCTGATGACCTTGCTGGAATTGTTTGGCAACTACATTGCTTACGCCCAATACCAGATCCAGCTCTCGGAAGCCACCCAGCAATCGCGCACCTTGGAACGCGCCCTTTCTTTTATCCGTAACCATTTTACCGAGCCGATTTCGCTGGATGATATTGCCCGGGTTGCCTGCACATCCAAGCGCAACCTTTCTCGCCTTTTCCAGGCCAAAACCGGGATGACGGTGCTCGACTCGATCCAGCAATTGCGCATAGATAAGGCTTGCAGCCAGATTCAAGCTGGCGATATGACCTGTATGCAAGTGGCGTTCGAATGCGGTTTTGGCAGTGTACAGCAGTTCAACCGGGTTTTTCATAAGCTGAGGCAATGCACGCCCTTGAACTGGCAGAAACGTTTTCAAGAAGCCAATTATAAAAATTCTGACGAAATACTTTAGGCGTTTTGACGGCTTGGGTACATCATTCCCATTCAGGAGGATATCAAGATGAGCTGGCTGAAAGATGTATTTGGGATATCGAAGCCGGTGATTGCCATGTGCCACCTGGAGGCGCTGCCCGGCGACCCCAGTTATCAGTCGGAGAAGGGCATGGGTTGGGTCATCGAGCGCGCCCGCTTCAATTTAAATGCCTTGCAAGATGGCGGCGTCGATGCGGTCATGTTCTCTAATGAAGCCAGCTTACCTTATCTAACCACGGTCGAGCCGGTTACCTATGTGAGTATGGCGCGCATTATTGGCGAGCTGCTTGGCGAAATCAAGGTGCCTTACGGCGTGAACGTGTTGTGGGACGCCAAAGCGTCAATTGATTTGGCAATAGCCACCGGGGCGAGCTTCGTGCGTGAGATCTTTACCGGGGTATACGCCAGCGATTTCGGATTGTGGAACAC
>Ga0187886_1001579_pt1 | contig 20349 bp, 20 predicted proteins | sample June2016WEW_20_1_FD_133001 | JGI IMG/M metagenome (GOLD analysis project Ga0187886, IMG submission 133001) | Peatland microbial communities from SPRUCE experiment site at the Marcell Experimental Forest, Minnesota, USA - June2016WEW_20_150 | ecosystem: Environmental > Terrestrial > Soil >... | reverse complement strand
TGGCAGTTTTTGACTTGGCGTTTTTGGAGTGATTCGTAGATTCGAAGCGTTTCAGGTGTGGAGTGTTTCTTTGCGGGCGTGGTGAAGCCGTAGGTGTGGTCGGAGTGTGCGTGGGTTATGAACACATCCCAATCTTCTCCCAACGGCCTGCCGGAGGTGGGGTCGAGGACCAAACGGGAGGTTCCGGTGTCAAAGCTTATTCCGTTGGCCCATCCGATTCTTTCTTGCCGCAAGGAACGGTTCGCTCTTAACTCAACGCTGTCCTGTTTCCTGTGCTAATGCAAACTGACCGTACTTAACGGTTAGAAGTTCCCGTTTGGTGAGCCTACGTTTCATCACCTTCCGGGGGGTAGGTGAAACGATCGCGCTGTTTCCGAGCGGGTCCTTGATCACAAGCCTGAACCGGGGCTTCGAGTCCCTGGCTAGGCGGATTTGTTTCAGCATCCTCTCGCCCTTTGCGAGACGTTTTCCCTTCGCCGTTGACAGCATGAAGGTTAACGCGTCCTCAATCCTCCCTAGGATGCCTTCAACGTTTGAAATGTAACCTTCACTATACGGGCCAGGCGTGATGGTCGCCTTGAATTCTGGTACGCTTACAGTGGCCGTCCCAGATTTTATGACCCGCATTTTCAAGTCCTCAACCGAACTAATCTTGGCGGTTAGGTGGATGGGTTCGCGTTCTCTTAGTGTGATTATGTCCGTATGCCTATAGCCGCATGTCTGGCAGGTGAGTACGCTCAATAGGACGGAACCAAAATGTTCCACCTCATATTCCGTCTGGCTCGCTAGCATGGATTCGGTGTCACAGCTAGGACACCGCAGGTGGGCGGTGCCTGCATCGAGGGGGGTGGTCAAGGCCAACTTCCCTTCCGTGCACACCGGTTCCATAAGAAGCTTGAAGGAGGCTCCGCCACCTGTGCTGACCTCCGATTAGATTAGGTTGATGAAACGAGCTCAAACCTATTCTGATGGCCTTGGCGAAGTACTAAGGTTGAACCCTAAACCCAAGGCTTTCTGTGTCTTCCCGTAACCCTAGCACCTGCAAACTAGGGTACTTGCCCGATTCTCGCCCGAGGCTTCAACGACCATCGTCAACAGCTCGTTGATGTGGAAGCTCGTTTGGGAATGGCTGCATGGTGCAGCGTTTTGTTTTGCGAGTTGCGGAGAGGGTTCCGCAAGACCTTTTTGGAGTGATCTCTTTTCCAGAAAAAAGGGAAAGCTCTCCATGACCATAGATGCCGCATTTACCCACTTCCCCTCCCTCATCACCAACCGATTGCACCTACGCCAAATTCAGCCAACGGATGCAGAAGCATTCTTTGCAATCAAGTCTGACCTGGAGGTGACGAGGCGCTATGGGCAGGAGCCTCATCAGTCGATCGACGACACCCATGCGTGGATTCAACGACTCCAGGCTTCTTATTATCGGCGCGAAGCCCTCTTCTGGTGTCTTACGCTCAAAGGCGAAAGCAGCGTCGTGGGCTCATGTACTTTCTGGAATTTCGGTGCTGGTTTTCATTGTGCCGAAATTGGTTATGAACTCCATCGTGCTTATTGGCGACAGGGCATTATGGCCGAAGCGATCTCAGCTATCCTGACATACGGGTTTACCGAGCTTGGGTTGCATCGGATTGAAGCAAACCCATTGGCTGAAAATACGGCTTCCAAGAGTCTCTTACTCAAGCTTGGCTTCACGTATGAAGGCAATTTGCGCCAGCGCCACTTCTTCCGCGACCATTTTGAAGACCAACTGTATTTTGGAATGCTTAAAGAGGAATGGCTGAAATCCTGAAAAAACGAACTAACCAAACCATCAGCAAACATCCACTCGTCCCACCCATAAGTGAAGAATAGGCGAACTTCAAAGGATACTTATCGCATGTTCGCCCGAGGTTCCATCAACTCTCTTTCCTGTCCTGGCTAACGGTATAGGGCTTGGATTTGGGGGAAAATTGGGCCAAAGTAGATAATGCTTTGAACCATAGGATTAGGGGGATGGTGGGACATGACGGAGATGATGCTGCAGGCTGCAGCTGTGTTTTCTTTCGCGAACATTCTGCTTCTAATCGGCCTGATTGCTGTGTACGCTAATGGGTTCAGGAAGATTAAGGCCTCGTTTACTGCGGGGTTACTCTTTTTCGCTGGGGTCTTCCTGCTGCAGAACTTGTTAGCGTTCTATTCGTACGTTGCGATGTTCATGTACTATGCGTCGGATGTGGAGATGCTTGTGATGGCGATTACGGTTGCGCAGACCGCGGGATTAGCCGTGCTCCTCTGGATGAGCCTCCGCTAACATAACTTGTGAGAAGATGGGTGAGAAAGATGGCTCAGAAGGTCGTTAAGAGTGATGAGGAGTGGAAGCGGCAGCTAACCCCAGAACAGTTTCACGTAACTCGAAAGAAGGGAACCGAGCGGGCATACTCGGGCGCGTACTGGGACAACGGTTCTGTTACCTCTTCGTTTGGTAACTCATCTGCATCGACTGAGGGATTACCGTCAGTCTCGGATTCCCATACCATCGCTTCACCTGCAGACGCGACGGCCGCGAACCTCACGGCTCTCGCCTAGCATTCACTAAGCCAGCTAGACCATTCGCCTAGTCAGAGTTTTACGCTGGTCAAGCAACGCCGTACCCAACATCGGACCGTTCAGCATTCAGGTATGAACCCCACATATCGCCTAACGAGCGGTCTTCATCGACTGATGACTAAACAAAAGATGACTAGAACGTTGGAATTAAGGTGGCTAGGCGACTGAAACTAATCAACCGACAAGGTAACAGAACCGGGACAACCATGAGGCCGGCGTTTACCAGTGCGTTTGTTGCGGCAACAACCTGTTCAGTTCCGAGGCTAAGTTTGATTCAAGAACTGGGTGGCCGAGTTTCTGGACCCCCATAGACCAGAACAACGTGAAGGCAGAGACTGATACGGGCTTCTTCATGAGACGGACCGAAGTCCTATGCAGCCAGTGCGAAGCCCACCTCGGACACGTCTTCAACGACGGCCCCGCACCAACCGGCCTCCGCTACTGCATCAACTCCGCATCCCTCAAATTCACCAGGAAATGAAACTCTACCCCGACTGATCGAAGCCAATGGTGCGCGCACACACACACACGAAAACTAGAGCGGAATCCCCTGTGGACGGAGAATGCATTCTGACAGTCGTGGAGTTTTATTGGAGAAAGCAGAGTTCACATACCACAAATAGCGTCATGTCTTAAATATGGCCCACGAAATAACCGTCGAAGGATTCCGCCCAAGGCGTCTTGCTAGGTTTTGATTGATCAACGATGGAAAAGAAGAGTCCAAGCAAACCGTACAGCCATCCCGAAGTCCTTGTCGAGACTGACTGGGTCAGCCAACATCTGAAAGATGATACAGTTCGTATCGCCGAAGTCGATTACGACCCGACCGCGAACTACAATCTCGGCCACATACCGGGCGCAGTACTCTTCGATTGGAAGAGGGACATGAGCGACCCTGTAGAGCGGGACATATTAACCAAACAGCAATTAGAAGACGTACTGTCGCAATCTGGTGTCACAAAGGATACGCTCCTAGTTCTCTATGGGGATTTCGACAACTGGTTCGCAGCCTTCGCCTTCTGGATTCTGAAATACTACGGGGTCGAGAAGAAAGTTGTTTTGATGAACGGTGGCCGGAAAAAATGGCTCGCAGAAAGCAAAGAAGTGACAAAGGAAGTGCCTTCCGTTGCGAAAACCAGCTTCAAGGCGAAGCCACCGAATGAAAATATCCGAGCATACCTTGATTACGTGAAGAGGTCGCTGAATAAATCCAAGAAAGTCTTCGTAGATGTCAGGAACCCAGAGGAATTCACGGGCGAGATGACGGCAGCACCCGAGTACCCCAATGAACATGTCCAGCGCGGAGGCCACATTCCTGGCGCAGTAAACGTACCCTGGTCGCAAGCCGTCAAGGAAGATGGAACGTTCAAGTCCGCAGAAGAACTACGCAAATTGTATCAGGGCAGGGGCGTGACCCCAGACAAGGAAGTCCTGACCTACTGCAGAATTGGCGAGAGGGCATCAGTCACCTGGTTCGTGCTGAAATATCTCCTAGGTTATCCAGACGTGAAGAACTACGACGGGTCATGGACAGAATGGGGCAACATGGTGCGCACCCCAATTGAGAAACCCTATCGACCCACTATCTCCCACTATCCCCACCGCCCAAATCCCACCTAGATATCCTATTACATGGGCACACGATTCGACCGTGCACTACTGCAAGGCTCTTTTCAGAGCGGCCTTTAATCAATCAATGATTCGAAGGAATCAGCTGTGCGCATGTGGTCGAAGAATTGAGCGACCGTGACTAGCGTCGTTTTGCGCGGCGTTTAACCCGGAACGCTTCCACCGATACGAATCCCAACAAGGACAACAATACGGCCCAGGGTACGAGAACAGTGAAGCCAAGGCTTGGAAGCATGACTCCACCAACCGGAACATGCGACACCGCAAGCTTAGTGGGTGGCGTGATTGCTGGGCCCCCAGGGTCAGTAACCATGCCATGGGCGTCGGCCGTGAAGGTTAGCGTGATTATGGTTCGCGTGGAATCAAGCGTCGCCCCCGGAAACTGGGTCCAGGCGCCGGATTGAAACTTCCAGTATGAGAAGGAACCCGCGGGGAATGGACTGGGCAACGTGAGGGTTACAGTAACAGTTGCCCCCGCTGCGAGGCCGGAGATTGTGAAGGAGAATAAACCGTAAGGAAACGTTAACCCCGCTGGCGGAGGGATTGAGATACTCGACAATGCTGAAGCAGTTAGACTTGTCAAATCAAATCCTCCAGCGGTACTCGGACTCATCGTGAACGTCACCGTCCCAGCGCCCGTGGCGCTAGCCACTTGAGCTGAAGTGGGCGCAAACGCATACACATTATCATCATCTGTGCTTACGTAGACGATACCGCCGGAAACAGCAGGAGAAGACTCGACAACGGTTGTTGCGTAGCTCCATACAAGGGCTCCTGTGGCAGCATCCAACGCATACACATTCTTACCATCTGAGCCTACGTAGACGATACCGCCGGAAACAGCAGGACTAGAATAGACAATGTCGCCTGTTGTGTAACTCCATACGAAGGCTCCGGTAGCAGCATTCAACGCATACACATTATGATCATTTGAGCCTACGTAGACGATGCCCCCGGAAACAGCAGGAGAAGACTCCACAAAGCCGCCTGTTGTGTAGCTCCAGATGAATGCGCCTGTGGCAGCATTCAACGCATACACCTTACCATCACGTGAGCCTACGTACACAACGCCTCCTGAAACAGCAGGACTAGAATGGACACCGAGGCCTGTTGTGTAGCTCCATACAAGGGCTCCTGTGGCAGCATCCAACGCATACACCTTACCATCCAACGAACCCACGTACACGTTGCCTCCTGAAACAGCAGGAGACGAATCCGCAACGTTGCCTGTTGTGTAACTCCATACGAAGGCTCCTGTGGCAGCATTCAACGCGTACACCTTCTCATTACCTGAGCTTACGTAGACGATGCCGCCGGAAACAACAGGAGAAGACCTGTCAATGTCGCCTGTTGTGTAACTCCATACCACAGCTCCTGTAACTGCATCCAACGCATACACCTTGCCATCATCTGAGCCTACGTACACGATGCCCCCGGAAACAGCAGGAGAAGACAAGACAGGACCGCCTGTTGTGTAGGGCCATCCAGGCTTCAAAGCTCCTGTCGCAGCATCAAACGCATACACATTACCACCATCCGAACCCACGTACACAACGCCTCCTGAAACAGCAGGAGAAGAAAAGACAGCGCTGTCTGTTGTGGCATTCCAGGCCACGTTGAGGGGTGGCGTTACAACATCGGGTGTTACCCCGGTATGAGTGAGGTTTTGATGAAACATGGACCAATCTGTTGGGGAGGCAGCAACATTCACAACCCCACTCTTCCAAAGGAAGAGTGACGTGAGCAGGGTGAGGAATAGGAGGACAGTTAGCAACCTTCCATTCCCGGAAGCCTTCAAAACGGTCACTAGAAGGACCCAGCCATCGCTAGAGCTGTTGCTCGAACCTACCCTATTAAAACCTCTTGCTGGTTGAAGTTGGTTTTCGGTCGGAATCTGTCTTTAGAGGTGCCAAGGTTTCTTGGAACAAACCGTCTCAGTCGCGTGCCTGAGTTCAATTAAATCCCCTGTGAGTCTCAGTGTGTGTGGGTCTAATGGTGCGGGCACCATCATTTTCGTTGTGCGATGAGAGATTCTCTCCCTATCTTCTGCTTTTTCGCTGAGAGTTGACTCGCGAAGAATTATGTGACCGTGACTTGTAGTCGGGAGTATCCTGAGGCGCCGTCGGGGAAGGATTGTGTTTCGGTTGGATCTTGTAGTTGGCCTTCGGCGTCGGTTGCTCTTACCATAATGCTGGCGGTGCCGGCGGTTGCTGGGGTCCATTCGTAAGCCCATAGCACCCATGAGTAGGGTGAGCGCGGGGGCTTCAAGGTGGCCTCATTCCAAGTATTCCCCCCATCAACGCTCACCTCAACCTTGCCGATGCCTCGGTCGCCGGCGAATGCGACGCCAGCGATCGGCGTGGAGCCGTTCAATTGCACGCTGCTTCTGGGGTAGTAGATGATCGATGTTGTCTTAATTCGCGCATCATTAGACCACCCGCGCTCCTGCCAAAACCCCAAGTACACCTCACTCGTAACCTCGATTTCCGTTATCCACTTCGCATTCATCATCCCATAAATCCCCGGAACAATCGCGCGCAAGGGAAACCCATGCTCAGTTGGAAGCGGGACATCATTCATTTTGTACGCGAGAAGGGCGCCGGGCTCTAATGCGCGTGCGATTGGGATTCCCACAGTGTAGCCGTCTGCGCAACGAAAAACAACGTAGTTGGAGTCGGATTGTAACCCCGCTTGCTTTAGTAGCATGGCGAGCGGCACACCGGTCCACTTAGCATTGCTGATGAGCCCGCCGGGCGGGAAGATAGTGTTGCTAACGCACTCAAGCGTAGCGTACTCGTCGATTGGGGGCAGTTGCAGCAACGAGTTCATGCCTAGGGTTTGGGAGTTGTTCACTATTCCATGAAGCTTCAGGCTCCATGAATCGAGGTTCAGTTGTGGGGGAATCGGGTTAATGTCCACCCGGTAGAAGACTCGGTCGTCTGTAACCTCCGAGGCTACTAGGTCGCTGATTCTTGGATCACTGAAAATGGGAGGGAGACTGCTAGCAGTGGTAGATGTTGTTGTTTGGGATGTTTGGATTGCTGTTGTTTGTCCCGCGCTGGGATTAATTGGGATAGAAGTGCCGCTTGTCACCACTGGTTGGTTCTGGAGAATTGAAAGCCCAACCTTAGCTGCAACCGCAGCCAACACCAAAACAGCCGCCCCGATGATCGCTTTCTTCAAGAACCCCCGCCGCACGGACGGGACCGAAGCCATAGGCGTTTGCTTCGCGGTTACGGTGGCTGGGGGAATTGTGATGTAGTTGATGAGCGTCTTAGCGTAGATGAGGTTCACTGCCACAGCGAGAACCCCGGCAAGAACCCAACCGTACAGGGATGAGATGGCTGGAAACGCATTCGCTAACTCTAATTGGAGGCCGAGGGCAATCACGGTTGGCACCCCGACGCCCACAAGCGTCACCTGCCTATCTTTCCCGCGCAAGTTGCCTTTGAACACGAACGCTACACCAACCGCAATCAACCCGTACATCACAGCGTACATAGCCGAAGCGGCAACGAAGGCCGAATACTTGGCGTATTCACGGAACGTGTCAACCATGAACGATTGAACCGACCCTGGAACCGGAACGATCAGCACTTGGAAAATAGCTAGGGGCGGGAACGGAAACCCAAGAAGCCCGGCACCCACGTAAAGTATTATCGTGGCAAGAATACCGCCGAACAGGCCGCCAACAAAAAACCGCCTCAACCTTAAACCCCTAAACCAGCCTACCATTCCCCACCCAACCGAAGTCTACGATTCCCGCTCAACCAATGCTTATATCAAATTATGCCAAATTCCCACCAAATTTTAACCCCCAAAGTAGCCTAGACTTGAGACGACGCGTTGTCGTTTGGGGTACTTAGCGCAAGATATGCAGTCCATAGACCGGTGCCGGTGAATACGCTGCGGAAGAGGAGGATGAATCGGTTTGAATCCATTATCTGAGCTATCAGGTCTTTTGGTGCCGGAAGGCTTCGAAAGAATGTAGGATCGAGCGGGGCGAACAAGTTTCCAGCCAGCGCAGTTCCCCAGTTGAAAGTATAGACAAGAAAGCACACGCACAATAAGACGTAGTACCAGAGCATTTTTCTGTTGCTTGCAGAAGCGAGCCCGGCAAGCGGAGCTACCCAAACGAACCATTGCGGATTAAAGAGAGATAACGAATAAAAGCTGAGGAGGATGGCAAACATCCAACGCCAGATGACAGAGGGCGTTCTCGGCGAATTAAAGCAGTGCAGTACAATCACAGCATACGCTGCAACAAATATGGCAAACATATCAAAAGTCCCGACATTAATCGTTGCAGCCGCAATTCGAAGTGATTGTTCATTGAGAAGAACGGCCTGCACGTAAGCCTTGTCCGTGATGAATGGTAGCGAAGTGATTAGAAAAGGGACGATCCCCCAAAACGTCAATCTGACACGCTCAACCGAGGAGTGGGCTAATCCCAGAACCAGTGTCGGTAGCAGAAGAAGAGGCCACGTCTTAAATGCGGCACCGAGACCAAGCGAAATGGCAGCCGCGTCAAACTTCAATTTGTTTATGAAGTATATAGCTAGAACCATGAAGAAGGTCGGGATTATGTCAAACTGCCCGAAGATAAACGACGCGAAAATGGCGACCGGGTTCAGCATCCAAAATCTGAAAAGGAAATTCGACTTGGACGTTCCACCTCGTACCAATGAAAGGACGATTCCAGTCGATATATCGAATATCAAGTAGGGTAATTTTGCCAGCATTAGAAGTTCATGGATATGTGGATAGAGATAGTAAGGGCTACCTGCAAGGAATGGATTTAACGGGTCTCCGAGATTCAACTGAGCAGTGAATGCTGGAAGGTCGGGAATTAGGAAGCTAGCCAGCCGAAGAACTGCAGCTTCAAGAAATAAGAAGGGGACTGTGTAATTAGGCACCCACGCAGGGTTAATGGCTGCTACTGCGAAATATGGGTTCCAAACAGCGGAACGAAACGCAATGAAGCTACTGGCCCATACTAGAAAAATGAGATCACCGTGAGCCGCAATAGGCATGAGGATGAGTCGTATCGCGAGACCGACCAAAAGCCATTTGATGTTGCGTCGAACAACAACGTATGCTTCCGATTGCCCAAGCTCGTTTCGGAGCCCACGCAAGGTTGGAATGAAACTCATTAAGTTTGAGCGCAACGCATCCAATGCCCACTTGATATCATGTTCAAATCAAGCTGTCAAGATAATATCTACGATGAGTAGCGACGCTCCCATTCCCAAGTGCCTCCATTACTATTGTACCATTCGTACGTTTTCCGCAATCCTTCCTCTAGACTTAACTCAGGCTTCCACCCTGTGAGATTTCTGATCTTGGAACTATCGCATACGAGACGTGTAACGTCGTAAGGTCGTAAACGCGATTTGTCGATTCTAATAGTTGGTAAGCCACCCTTTACGATAGTCCCGGCAACCTCTGCAATTTCCTTAATTGAATAGTCCTTTCCAGACCCCACATTGAATACTTCTCCTTCTATTCCTCCTTTGACTGCGAGGTCAAAAACAGCGCGTACCGTATCATCTACGTATGTGAAATCTCTTCGAGCTTCCAAGTTTCCAAGAACGATTTCGGCCGATTTAGCAAGCTGCGAAATGATTTCTGGGATGACGTAAGGATGGGTCTCCCTAGGCCCATAACAGTTGAATGGCCTAACTATGACAATCGGAAGACCGTGCTCTTTTGCTAGGACCCTGCAAAGTTGATCCCCCGCAAGCTTACTCACAGCGTACACGGACTGGGGCATTGTCGGATGTTGCTCGTTCATGGGAACAGTCTTAGCTGATCCATAGACCTCTGAGGTTGAGATATGTACTATCCGTCCCACTTCGAAAGTCTTGCATGTCATCAGAACATTCATAGTACCTTGAAAGTTCGTGCGCATGAATCGCTCAGGATACTCATAAGACTCGGGTATGTATGGATCTGCCGCTAGATGGTAGACGATGTCAGACCTAATGTCTGATAGCGTCTTCATGAACTTCCAGCTCTCAACATCCCCGCGAATCATATGGTCATGCGGAACGACACCCTTAAGATGTGCAGCGGTCCCGGTCGCGAGATTGTCATAAACGAGCACATCATAACTCTGGTCAACCAAGTAGCGTACGAGCGCGGATCCCATGAAACCCGCTCCACCAGTCACAACCGCTTTCTCGCCCATGTTCTACACCTGACTTACAAGGTCAAGAAGATGATAACCATAAGAAATAGTGCAAGCTAAATCCTTTCGGCGATCAAGTTGAGTTCATCTCCACTGACTAAATTACGGGGTTTGAGTGTCACAATGAAGAAAATCAGAAAGGCCGTATCTAATCCATTTATCGCGATGAACTAGAACGAGAATTCGCAAGTCGTCGGCGTGAGACACGCTATTCCCTAGAAGATTCACAGCTGCCGATTACGAATCTTGGTGAGCTATAGCAGGCTGGTTAGCTTCGTTCAGGGATACCTCGCCACGTTAAGCGCGAATAGGGACATTCGAGCGAGACTTGCTTTCAGCGCCCCTAGGTCTATTCCTGTCAAAGCCAATGAGCAGCACTATTTTCAGGTATCGAAAGGACATTCCCGCGTTGGACTTTCCTGAATGCGTGCTCGAACACGGGATCTCGACGATTCTGTATCCTAGTCTCCAAGCATTGTCCAGAACTGACAAGTTGTAACTTCCATCTGAGACATGTTGGAGGCCCATCTGAGACTTGTCGAAGGATTGTAGAAAGACTCTCTTACTGTATCCTCTGAAACCATGAGTGAAATCCTTCACCGGCAAGCGCATCAATGCACCGGCAAATTTGTTTCCAAGTCTGTTGAGCACAACTCTCAAGACCGAGGAACAGACGAATCGGGATCCTTGGATGTATCTGCTTGCGATTACCAAATCATAACCGCTGTTCAATAGCTCTCTCATCTGAGGTAAGATAGAAGCGGAGTGGTGCAGGTCGGAGTCCATAGTCACCACCTTTTCTGCTGATGCACGCAGGACTCCTTCGTAAACCGCGGACGCAACACCCAGTTTACTCTGTCTATGAACAACTCTAACTTTCGGGTTGTTCGCTGCGATTTCATCCGCTATCAGACCAGTGCCATCAGGGCTGTTGTCGTCGACGATTATCACCTCGGCGTTTGGTTCTGCATACAAAACCTGCTCACAGACTGTCCGGATTGTCCGCGAGGAGTTGTACGTCGGGATCACTACCGACATCGAGCAGGTTGCCAAGTCCTAAAACAGCCCAGTTCTTTCCGCCATAGGTGTTCAGTGTTGCGACATCTTATTGCTTTCTCGATCGTCGTGTCGGATATTTGAATCGAAATACATATGAGTGGCGAAACTTGAACCGTTCCCTAAGATCTTCGAATGACGAAGCGTTAAGCCGCTGCCACGAGAACTGAGACGATGATTGCCCCTATTCCTTGGAGTCGTCCTGATATCGGTCCTGACGAGATAGATGCTGTATTGAAGGTGATGCGTAGCGGATGGATAACTCAGGGTGCTGTTACTCAGAAATTCGAGAACATTCTTGCAAGATATTGCGGTGTAAGGCATGCCATCGTCGTCAACAACGGATCGTCAGCTCTCCTTTGCGCCTTCATGGCCCATGGCGCCAGACCCCATGACCGTGTCCTCATCCCAGACTTCACTCACATCGCGACGGCAAACGCTCCCAAACTCCTCGCTTGTGAGGTGTCGTTGGTTGACGTGGATCCGGATACCTTCATCATCAACCCAGTTGTACTTGAACGAACCCTTCAACGCCTCAGACCCAAGTTCGTCGTTGTGGTTGATGTAGCAGGATTGCCAAATGATATGCATCAACTATCAACCTTCGCTCGCCGGTACGGGTTCATGCTGATCGTAGATGCGGCCGAATCCATCGGTGCGGAGTGCAATCATCGACTAGTCGGGACATACGGACAGACATCAATCCTAAGCTTTCACGCCGCGAAACAGCTGACCACTATCGAGGGTGGAGCCATACTTACCGATAATCCGCAAGTTGCCAACCGATGCAGAATGATAAGGAGCTACGGAGAGAATCGTATCAAATACGTATCCGAACGCCTCGGGATGAACTTCCGGAGTACAGATGTTCAGTCCGCGATTGGAATCGTTCAACTCAAGAGACTCGACAATAGCCTCATCAGGAGAGAACAGCTTGTGCACATATACAAAGAAAAGTTGTCAGAAGTTCTGACTTTCCAGGAAATTCCGGCGTACGCCACTAGGCACACGAATATGTTGTTCCTCGCAAAATCCCGGTCTAGGAGAGTTCGAGACAGGATACATCAGCGCCTGCAGAAGCAGGGCATAGATGCGAGAACGCCTTGGCCGCCAATCCACCGGCAGGTCGAATTCAGAACAGCTGACGCCCGTTTTCCCGAAAGCATTTCTCTATATGAGAAGACGATCTCGCTCCCGTTGTACAACACTATGAAAGACTCCGAAGCTGAGAAAGTGGCCTCGGAAGTTCTTGCAGTAGGATGATACTAGAACTCGCTATCTTAGATTGATGATGTCACTTAGAGACATCGACAGCAAATCCGCTGCAACCTGAAGACTTATACTCAATCTTTGGTTTCGTAGTCGATAGTTGAATGGTCCTGAAAATCGCAATCATAGGAGCACGCGGCTTTGCTCGCGAAGTCTTGGATGTATTCGAAGCGTGTAATCGGCAAAGCGCCGTCTACGACGTGCTAGGCTATGTTGTGGAAAGAGAGTTTGGCAGGCCTGGTTCTGTGATTAATGACAAGCCTATCCTTGGCGATTTCGATTGGCTCCAGAAGCATGCCGCAGATGTTTCCGTAATTTGTGGGCTCGGTAACCCACAGGTGCGCCGTCAGCTAATTTTGCGCGCCACGGAAGCGGGATGCAACTTCTGCAATGCAATCCACCCAACTGCTGTCTTGACACCTCGAATAACGATGGGGATAGGTAATGTGATAACTGCAGGATGCATACTGACGAATCAGATCAGGATTGGCAATCAGGTGCACTTGAACTTGGATTGCACTATTGGACATGATGTCGTGATGGAGGATTATGTAACTTTGGCTCCAGGCGTTCACGTCTCCGGGAACGTCACCCTCGAGGAAGGGTGTTACGTTGGAACGGGAGCAAACATCATCGAGGGCGTCAAAATTGGTGCTTGGTCGATAGTTGGCGCGGGAAGCACCATCGTACACAATGTTCCCTCCAACACCACTGTCATTGGCGTCCCTGGCAAAGTGATTAAGACACGTCAGGCCGGATGGCACTTAACCCCACAACAACCAATCGGCAACTAGCTTCTCAAAATCCCAGGTCCCGGCATCGACAACCGATAAGGTAAAACTCTTATTACGCATAGGATTCAGCTGGCCAGTCCGGCTATTTCTGCATAAGTCGCGAGAATTTGAAGATCATGCTAGCTAGATCGAAGGTCGCAATCTTACTTGTGGTTGTTATCTCATCTGTAACGCTTATTCAGACTGTGGAAGGAGCTTCGCATGTTCACGTAGGTGTTCCAGGATCTCCCATACAGGCTGGTTCATCCTTCCAGATCACGTTCTACACTGATGTAGAGTATAACGGCATGGCCACTGTTTTTGTTCGGCCTGCTCTCAGCGTTACGCCCATCTGGCAGGCCTCGCCAATGAGCATCAGTGGTGGGTTAGACTACGAGGTGAATGCCCCTGGCATAAACACTCCAGGAGGTTACTTTGCGGAAGTCTCATTCTTGAAAACAGGCGGAGGCTCTGCTGAATTAGGAGAGTCACTCTTTTCAGTGGTTGGACCGGCATCAGTATCAACGGACTGGGCGGTCCTCTCTGTGTCCGTGAACCCTCCCGCTCCTACTGTCGGTCAGCCAGTGACATTTGGCATGGTGATGGCCGCGATCTCGTCTTCGGGATCCTTCCCGCAAAGTGTCGACGCGGAATGCGTGATTGACGGCGCATCTTGCGGCAGCGGCTCGCTTTCATACCCCGGTCCAACAGACACTCCATTCACGGTAACTGCGCAGACACTATGGCAAGCAACACCTGGAACCCACACTCTTACTTGGTCGCTGTCGACGGCAGGTGATCCGAATCCCAGTAACAATGTGATGAGTTCGACCTTCACAGTTGCACCCCAAGTCGCATTTGATTTCCAAATCTCCGTTACACCGGCCCAGCAGTCTGTGGTCCCAGGAGGTAGCACAACCTACATGGTAAGCGTGAACCTCGTGTCAGGTACACCACAAAGTGTCCTTCTCACCGTTTCAGGAGCCCCCACCGGAGTATCAGCATCGTTGAACCCTACGTCAGGCACTCCAAGCTACAGTTCCACGCTAACGGTCACCACACATCCTCAGCATCCCCTGGAACGGTTACGATGACCATCACGGGCAACGGTGGAGGGGTTACACACTCAGCCACGGTTACCCTATCCATATCGCAGGCCCCCGACTTCGCGATCAACGTATCCCCAGCGGCGCTCAGTGCGCTTCAGGGTCAGACGGCTTCCTATTCGGTTAATGTTGCTGCAATGAACGGTTTCAATTCGCAGGTTGCATTAAGCGTGTCGGGATTACCTTCAGGTGCCAATGGCATTTTCAGCATTCCCGCAGGAGCGCCCAACTTCGACTCGACGCTCACGGTCACAATCCCTCTCGCTACCCCAGCAGGGTCCTATACCCTAACAGTGACAGGTAACGGTGGCGGATTAAGCCACGTAGCGAACCTAGTCCTGACAGTTAACCAAGCCCCCGTAGCGTCAACGTCGTCCGCAACAACTCAAACATCCGCCCCACAAACCCCGTTCCCCGCCGGGGGCGACCTAATGGCCATGCTTCAACAGAATGAGCTTCTCGTAATTGGCATCATCATAATCCTACTCTTAGCTATCATCGCGTTGAGGGTCCGCAAGAAACCAGAGGCACCCGAACGAAAACTCAGGATGTCTAGCTAGCTAAGTCTTGAACTTAGTGCATCAAACTAGATGCGCTAAGAAATCACTAGGTTTCGTCTTTCCTTACGTACTTCATCAAGTTTTCGCGAGCCGTCTGGATGCGTTCGTACTCTTGTTTCAGGCCTGGGGCGAGAGGTTGGAGCTGGTCTAGGTTCCAGATTGCTTCCGTGAGCTTTTGGATAATCATGCGGATTCGGTTGTTTGTCTCGGTCATTTGACCATTGATTCTAATGGGACGTATGTTTCTGTGTCGTGGACGGCTGGCAGTTTGCCGATGCGGGTTTCGACTATGTTGGCTATGCGTTGTGGGGGTGGGTTGATCATGCTCTTTTCAACTTCGAGTTCGGCGAGTAGGTTCGCTTTCCCAAAGAGCATGTAGACGGCGCGTACTTCGGGGACTTCGAGAATTTTACGCATGAGTTCCTGTGTTTTGCCTGCTTCGCTCATGACGAAGGCGAAGCCTTTGGCGGTGGGGCGTTCGCTGGGCTTCGTTGGGCGGAGTTCGGATTCTATGGGTAGAATTGTTCTCGTGTCGGTTATGCCTCCAGCCTTCCTGACTTTCTCAATGACTAGTTCAACGACCTTCTGCCTTGGGTCAAGGTCGGTTTCCGCGGATTCCAGGGCGACGAGTAGGTCGAATTTGCCGGTTATGAGGTGAATTTCGCGAACTTCAGGCATGGCTCTGAAGCGATCCTGAACCTCCTTCTCCACGCCCGGTTTCGTCTTTACTAACAGGAAACTTCTCAAATTGACCACTAATCCTTCGGTAAACTTCGTCTTTGAGGATTCGCCATCATATAAGGATTGGACGATTTACGTTGAGGAAAAATTGCACTTTTCGTTTTGTTTGTTTGGTTTCATGCTTGGAGAACAGGCCCACTGCTTAAAGCCGGTTGGGTTTGAGTTTCTTCACGGTTTGGGGTTCATGGTTGAGAGTCGTTCTTGGAGTTACCGGTGCGTCCGGCACCATTTATGGAGTAAGGCTTGCATCGGAACTGGAGAAGGCTGGAACTGACGTAACAATCGTCGTGTCGGACGCGGCTAAACAGGTTCTAGCAGCAGAGACACAGAAAGGGCTCAAGCAATTGAAAGGCTACGGTAGGCTGCTTTCGGAACATGACCTCGATGCTGACGTATCGTCAGGGTCAGCGAAGATGGATGCGGTTGTGGTCTGCCCCTGCTCCATGAAGACCCTTGCCGCCATCGCCAACGGGTACGCGTACAACCTGATTTGCCGAACTGCAGATGTGGCGATTAAGGAACAGCGGAAATTGGTTCTGGTCGTGCGGGAGATGCCGCTAAGCGCTATTCACTTGGAGAATATGCTTAAGCTTGCGAGGTTAGGCGTCGTAATCCTACCTGCCAGCCCAGGATTCTACCAAAGACCCAAGACGATAGACGACCTAGTTAATCACGTAGTTGGGAAGGTGTTGGATATGCTCGGGATCGAGTCGAACCTCTACAAGAGATGGGCTGGTTGAGCTTCAGGAAATGGGTTGAAAGGCTTAGGGCCAGTGGCAAACTGGCCGAAGCAAAGAAACCCCTCTCAAGCCACCTAGAAGCCGCAGCGTTCATCAAAGCCCTGGAACCGAAACCGGCCCTACTTCGCGTGGTTGGGTTTGAGATTCCTGTTGCCGCGAACGTATGCGCCTCCCGCGGCCTCATAGCCGAGTACCTGAACATTCAGCCCAACCAGATCGTTACAAAGTTACTGGCCGCGATTGAACACCCAAGTAAACCAAAACAAATGGAGGGCCCGCCTTGTTTCGAAGCTTCGGAAAATCAGGTGGACTTGAACCAGCTGCCCCTCCTCTTCCACGCGGAAAAGGATGGGGGCAAGTACATCAGTTCAGCGGTCGTAATCGCACACCACCCTACACTCGGCCAGAATGTTAGTTTCCACCGCCTCATGCAAATCGGCAAAGACGAATTGGCGATAAGGATTGTGCCGCGGCACCTGCACACGATTCTAGAGAAAACTGCAGGTGAACTTCCAGTTGCAATCTGCATCGGAAACGCCCCGAACGTTTTGCTTGCTGGTGCCTGCTCCGTTGAATTGGGAAGGGATGAACTTGAGGTCGCAAATACTCTCGAACCGTTAAAGGTTGCAAAGTGCGCTGAGGCGAACTGCTATGTCCCAGCGGAATCTGAATTCGTCCTCGTTGGAAGGATTACTGGCAAGCTGCATGAGGAAGGCCCCTTCATCGACCTAACCGAGACTTATGACTTAGTGCGATCCCAACGTGTAGTGAAAGTGGACCGCATATACCACCGTGAACGGCCGATCTACCATGCATTAGTTCCAGGCGGTCTCGAGCACAAAATGTTGATGGGCATACCACGCGAACCCACAATCTACCGCGAAGTTTCCAAGGTATGCGACTGCGTTGACGTACTCATCACGCCGGGTGGCGCGTCGTGGCTTCATGCAATTGTGAAGATACGGAAGAAGAGGGAGGACGACGGGCTGAGGGCGATTGACGCAGCTTTTCGCGGACACGCGTCGTTGAAGCACGTGCTCATTGTTGATGAAGACATTGACCCCAATGACTCGACGGAAGTGGAATGGGCGTTTGCAACGCGGTTTCAAGGCGACCGCAGACTCGTAGTAAAAGCCGGGGAGACGGGTTCCTCACTCGACCCTTCCTCAGACCCTGAGACCAGGCGGACTACGAAGGTAGGTTTCGACGCTACAAAACCGCTTCACGTGAAGGGTAAGAATTTCGAGAAAGCCAAGTTTCCTGAAGTGGATTGGAGAGAATTCACCTGAGGAGCTGAAGCGCGTTGCACCTAACAAGCGAGGAGGAGGGAATGCTTGCGGGAGAGGAGGGTTACGCGGTGCAGAAGAGTATGCAGATACTTGCGGCGCTTGGTGAAATATTCGGCGCCGATAAGACGATTCCAGTCTCCTCGGTGCAAGTGGCAGGAGTCTCCTACTACAACCTTGGCGAAGCAGGCCTGGAATATCTTGAAAACCTTGCCGCCACGGGCGCGAAGGCCCGGGTGAAGACGACGCTGAACCCTGCCGGCATGGATTTGGAGAATTGGCGCGAACTTGGAATCGACGAAGAGTTCGCGGGGAAACAGGAACAGGTAATCGGAGCCTACGTGCGAATGGGCATAACCCCCTCCTGCACTTGCACCCCCTACCTAGTCGGCAACGAACCTGACCGCGGCGCGCACATTGCATGGAGTGAATCTTCCGCCGTCACCTACGCCAACTCAATCCTAGGGGCGATGACCAACCGTGAAGGAGGGCCCAGCGCGCTTGCGGCGGCCCTGACAGGGCGGACGCCATGCTACGGGATGCACCTTGAAGAAAACCGCAAGGCCCAAACCCGCGTGAGAGTCGAAGCCAAGTTGGCTACGGTTCCGGATTTTGGGGCCCTCGGTTACGCCGTGGGAAAGTAGACCGGGCCAAGAATCCCCCTGTTCGAAGGAATCGGTAACGCGAATGTTGAGCAACTCAAGAGTCTATGCGCTTCAATCGCCACCTACGGTGGAACAGCCCTCTTCCACATCCACGGCAAAACGCCGAACCGAACAGAGACACCCGCAGAAACCTTCGCCGTCACGAGGGCTGAAATTGATGAAGCCCTTCATGCACTAAATGATGAGACAGCGGAGGTTGATTTCGTAGCTCTCGGATGCCCGCACTGCTCATTGGATGAGATCAAAGTGATCGCGGGCCTTCTTGAGGGTAAGAAGGTGACAAGGGAATTTTGGATTTGCACGGCGAGGCAGACGATGAAGGAAGCGGAGAAGCATGGTTATGCGCAGACAATTCGCCTGGCTGGGGCGAAACTTGCATGTGACACGTGCATGGCCGTGGCACCGCTGAGAGGGCGTTTCAAGGTTCTGGCTACTGACTCTGCGAAGGCTTGCTACTATGGGCGGGGGACGAACGATTTCAAAACGCGCATCGGCAGCGTTGAGGAGTGTATTAGTGCAGCGGTGACGGGAAAGTGGAGTTAGTTCGAGGAAGGAAAATATCGGGCGGCAGAGCCGAAGGCCTTGCACTTGTCTCCTGTGAACCAATCTCATTCTTTGGAGGGGTGAACCCGGAAACGGGGGTGGTGACGGAGAAGGGGCATGAACTTGAAGGGAAAACAGTGAAGGACCGGGTGTTGGTATTCCCTCACGGGAAGGGGTCGACCGTTGGATCCTACACTCTGTACCGGTTGAAGAAGAATGGTGTCGCACCGCGGGCCATCATTAACGTGGAATGCGAACCCATCGTAGCAGTTGGTGCAATCATATCTGACATTCCCGCCGTGGACAGGCTGGAGAGAAACCCACTGGTCCTTTTTCAGAGCGGGGACAGGCTCAAGGTTGACGCTGACAGGTCCCTTGTAGAAGCCTCAGATTGAAGACTTACATCCATGTTGGGGCCAGTATTTACTTTCGATCCCTCCTGAGAGGTTCGCTATATTCAGTAGGGTTTTGTAGTCCTCGTAGCTAATCTATGAAACCACAGGTTTTACTTTGCCGACCAGGAAGTTCCTATGGTTTCGATGGACCTTCACGAGCGCGAATGTTTCCGAGACCGTTGTCCGCAGTGCTCAGTATGTGGCGCTTTCCCCCATCAAGTCTGTGCCCATTGCTCCACGGAAATGATGAACGTCTGCTTGAGCAATGGGTAGTTAATTCATCGGCTTGTGCAATGTTTTGAGGCTTTGTTATGTCGGTGGTTGAAAGCTCTAGGGTCGTATACCCAATTGAATTGAAGCGCATGCTTGCACGAGCCTTAGACGACCCGGAAGGCTTCTGGGGGGAAGTTGCATCCGAACTGCATTGGTTTCAACGTTGGGATAGGGTCTTCGACTGGAATTACCCAAACTTTTCATGGTTCAACGGTGGAGTCACGAACCTAGCCTACAACTGTCTAGAAAGGAACATTAAGCGAGGTGAAGGCAACAAACTCGCAATAATCTGGGAGAACGGAGAAGGCCTTCCAAGACGAACCTTCACTTATAGCGAACTTCTCTTCGAAGTGAAAAGGTTTGCTGCGGCCCTGAAGTCCCTCGGCGTTAAACGCGGTGACCGAGTCACAGTCTACATGCCTATGGTACCCGAGGCCGCAATAGCAATGCTAGCATGCACACGAATCGGCGCGATTCACTCCGTCGTTTTCGGAGGATTTGGATATGGAGCATTAGCAGACAGGATTGAGGATG
>Ga0187886_1001577_pt1 | contig 20358 bp, 17 predicted proteins | sample June2016WEW_20_1_FD_133001 | JGI IMG/M metagenome (GOLD analysis project Ga0187886, IMG submission 133001) | Peatland microbial communities from SPRUCE experiment site at the Marcell Experimental Forest, Minnesota, USA - June2016WEW_20_150 | ecosystem: Environmental > Terrestrial > Soil >... | reverse complement strand
CAGAGCTGCATTCACGTTCAGCACACTCGCCCCCGATCCGGCGCTGGTGATGCTCGTTTGCGTCCCGTAGCTTGTTGTTGTCCCATATTCGAAGTAATACGTTGTGTTCAACCCGTTCGGATTGACTGTCCCAGCCACCGTTGCTGACGTTGTCGTGATGCCATATGCTGCTTGCGTAGCGACAACAGGTGCACCTTTTGGCCACCCTCCCTCATGATACAGTGAATCTATCTCGGTAGAAGAGAGCGCGCGACCGTAGATGCGGATGTCATCCAGTTTTCCATTAATGAAGTAGACACTTGAAGAGCCATTTCTGCCAATATAGAGTGCACTGGTAGAGGCTCTGACGATTGCATTTGGATCGCTTTCATTTATTGTGTTGACGAGCGCTCCATTGAAGTATATGCGGGCTACTCTGGAATTGTTGTCATATGTAGAGGCATAGAAGACCCAATTTGCGTCTGAATTGACTTTGTAGGACCCAGAAGGCCACCAACTCCAAACTCCAGGTGAGCCTTTCCATACTTGAGACGCCATCATGCTGTCTGTGTATAAATAGGTTGAGAAAGCCCCATCCTTGGAAATGTAGTTTTCCAGTCCTTTGGGCAGAGTGCCAGAACGGTTGAACCAAAACGCCGTGGTGATCGCATTTGTCGGAAAGGATACGGAGTTGTTGACAAGAATGTAATTCGAACTTCCATTGAAACTGTAGGCAGAGTTGGGGTTTCCAAACCTATCCGTGGTAAGCGTCGCGCCAATCACCGTTCCGTTATTCCCGGTCCCGCTTGCATCGCTGGCATTACCATTGAAGGGGTAGTAGGCAAATGGACCTGAAGGCTGAGATACTTGGAAGTTCGCCACCAAAACCCGGTTCCCTGTCACGGCAAATGTGTAGCTCGCGCTTGTCGACATGACATTCCCATTCTCGGTCCAGTTCACAAACTGAAATCCAGAACTCGGAGTCGCCGTGACGGTCACCGATGTTTCTGAGTTTACCGTACCTCCTCCAGCGGTTGTTCCGCCATTCATTGGATTCGACGATGTGCTGATTGTGTACTGAATTACTGTCGTTTGAAAGTTCGCTACCAAAGCTCGATTCGCCCCAGCCGTGAACTGATAACTGGAACTTGTTGAGACCGGAATCCCACCCTCGGTCCAGTTCACAAATTGATATCCAGAATTCGGCGTTGCTGTGACGGTTACCAGTGTTCCTGAGTTTACCGTTCCTCCTCCAGCCGTTGTTCCACCATTCGATGGATTCGACGAAGTGCTGATGATATACTGGATCGCAGCTGTGGTGAAGCTCCAGACGCTCGACCAAGAGCTGGTTCCTCCCGCGTTCGTTCCGTTTACCTGCCAATAGTAGGTAGTGTTATTGCTCAAGCCAGACACTAGTCGTGAAGTGCTTGTGAGATTGCTCTGGTCAAAGACAATCGACGAAAAACTCGAGCTGGTCGATACCTGTAATCGGTAGGAGGAAGCCCCGGTCGATACATTCCAATTTAACGTGGGACTTGTCGATACGCCCGTAGCCCCGTTTGATGGTGAAGTCAATGTCGGCGGCGGAGGAGCAGCTGGCACAATTGCAAAAACTTGATCACTGAGATCATAGACACTGAAGGTCCCAGCGTCATCTCGGCCAATCACCTCGAATTTACACTGTGTCGATGGGGTATTCGGGATAGTCCAATCGTAGGTCGTCCCAGAGACACCTTGGATAAAATTGAACGAATTGCCTCCATCGGTTGAATAGTACAGCAAGCTTAGTTCCACTCCCGAAGACTTCGTCCATGAAACCGTATGAACCGATCCCACCTGCCAATTCTCTCCACCATTTGGCGATACCACTTGAACCGATTGCGGTGCCGGAGCTGGTGATACAGTGATCGTAAGTTGAGCCATGTATGCGGCGTTTGACGACAACTTCACTTTAATGTAGAACGCGTAGTCACCTGGTGATGCGTTTGAAGGAATATTGAATCGGTATGTCGCGTTGCTGCCATTTACACCAGCCGAACTGAACCACGATTCGATAGAAGTTTTTTGATAGAATGTTGGACTGTCCGTAATAAAAGAGCCCGATGTAGATGAAGCACTGAATTGCACTTGTGATCCGGCATTCCCCGCAACCGAAGTATTTGCAAATGTTACGATGCTACTACTATATGCATAACTTATTACCGCTGAAGAGGGGTTCGGTATTGCCTCGCAAATTACAATCTGACCACTACCAGGGATGACTAAACGGAAATTCGATTCATAAATGTTGTACGGTGTACCGCCATTTTGGCCCAGAGCAATATGGTCTCCGTATGTAATGCCAAACAAGTAATAGTTGTTGGAGTAGAAAGTAACATTGTCACCAGGTGCTTCGGGTACACTTTGATAGCCTGATGGTATGTACCACCCTTGAGCATTTGAAATTGCCGGAAGACACAAGAGCATTATCGATAGCACAAAGATCTGTTTCATGGGCATTCTCCTCATGACTGATGTGAGGGGTGAAAGAGCTTGTGAACTGCAATAGTCTTTTCTAACTCATTCTTGGCGACTCGCCTACGCAGGACACAAGGACACAAGTCTAGGTTTATCTTATTAGGTTCAATTCCGATTTGTGAATCTTGATGTAAGAGTACACGCAGAGGCAAATGCATACCCCTTTTAACCCAACGCTGGGTGAAATGAAATACAAACGACGAACGGTGCTTTTAATTAGTTGGCACGAATAACGCGGCGGCCCTCCTGAACCATAATATTGTCTGTTCACGATTTGCTAGGAAGAGATTGTCCAATAGGAAGGTTGCCAAAAAACCTCTGTCCAACTCAAGATTCGGTGACAGTTAGTTCTCTACACATATTCATCACGATGCCGAAGAAAATCACCGTCTGCTGGAGAGAATTCAGTTCGAGTTTAAAGATGGTAGGAAAAGAGAGATCGTGCCGGGGTCAGGCATTCAGAGATTGCATGATACTAGTATCATACACCGAATAGGCATGGCAAAAAAGTCTCTGAGAAGCCCAATTTTGCGAGATTTCGGCTGAATTGGCTTATCTCAGACGGCGCGCGATGTTCTTATTCTTGAATGAGGTCAGCAGAAACGAAGTGTGATGGGCTGGAATCTATCTTCATCCGGAGGCTTCTCGAGAAGGGACGGGCATGACCGATCGATTACATTCCTGTCCTTGGATTAAGTAAGGCATCCAGGCGTCAGACCTCGCATATGAGGTAGGTAGCCTCTATTGCGGGTTCTGCACCCGGCACCACTCATTGCGCCAACGTGTGCCATCCCAATACTGGATTTGGCGCTTGAGATTTTCCAGGTATTGATCGTTCAGTATGCTCTTAATGAGTCCCTTCTTCTTCAATTTTCTGTGGATTTCATCATTCCCATCCACAGATTTCACCCAAATTGGCTTCATCATTTGGTCGAAGCCGAAATCGAATCCTGGAAGTACATTGACTCCCATCGTAGTGTGCTGCAATGTAATGACCAAAACCGAATCAGATTGATACGCCAAATAGGGTGTGGGCAGTTGATTCTGCGCAATGGACATGTCGCTGGTGGGCAACTTGATATAAAACATTTCGGCAATGGATGGCTGAAATCCAAACCCTCTTGTGGCAGACGACTCTGTGATATCTTTTATTTTCTCCAGATTTAGAACGACAATCGACGGATCATGCACTGTTTTGTTGCCAACGATGGTATCTGCCGCGTCATTTGATCCGAGGAGAACAACCACATTATCGCCCGCACCCGCCAGTTTGGTGAGGTACCCAGAATTCAGATGTCCATAGTGCCAATAGGTCCCAATAACCTTCCCCGACTTATCGATTCTCATCAAGCCAGTCGGCGATCGCCGGCCAGCGCAGGTTAGGAAGACACCCTGACCGCTGTTTTGTCTCTTTTCAGGCATGAGCAGATACCTTGTAGAGAAAGGTTCAGCGTATTGAAACGGACCATAACGCAGCTTTGCCTGAAATGGAATCTGAAATCTCAGGCTCTTGTCGGCATTGAACACACGAAGAATGGACAATGAGGCATCTGCACAATCGGGGAATACAGCTGAGACGACAATCTCATTTCTGTCGTCACCATCGAGATCGGCCACTGCCACAGCCTTCGTTCCAATATCAACTGAATCATCTCGCAAACCCGATCGCAGATATGGCAACTCCCAGAGTAGATTATTGTCCTTGTTGAACACCTCGATCCGATAAGTGTTCTTGTTCATCAATACAGACACAGGGTTGTCATCTTTTGCAATCCTGTTCACCATGATCATCCCGCCCAGAACACAAGCGGCAACGATTCCAAGTCCACTTGCCGCTGCTACCGCGGGGCGCCTTCGGACAAAGCTTACGAACCGATCTATTGCGGTCTTTTTCTGTCGCGCTTCAACCTCGAACACATCGTTGAAAGGAACAAGCTTGCCAGAACTCGGCACCAGTGAAGTCGATGTCCCTACTGGCTGTTTCTCTAGTTTGACGAGATCTTGGACTGCTCCTGAATATTGAGCCGCGATCTCCTCTGCCAATTGCCGGCATGTTTCGCACTCCAAGAAATGTTCTTCTATCACTCCCCTCCGCTCTTCAATATCGGGCGAGTGAAGGACATAGAGCTCCAGAATATGTTCGTCAATATGGTTCATCGTTCCTCAGATTCGGACAACCACTTGGTGTTCGCCGAGTGTTTCCCTATTCTCTCTGCAATTTGTTATTGCTGCCGAAAGCCAAATGATCGCTGCAATTCCTTGACTGTGTGTTCCTGTGCCATGCTGTAGAGATATTCCAAGGTAGCCTTATGACAGCGGACATATTCTTGCCGTTCAAGTGAGCCAACTTTCTTTTTGAGAGAATCGTAGAGTGATAGTTCGAAGGACTTGCCGTGCACAAAACGAGCAACCAGATGGTCCCAAACGACATCCAAATAGGCAGCGTACAAATCCTTCCTGACCTGCTTCTTCTCAATGTAATAGCTCTCCATTCTGTCGTGGACGTGCCGGCTGCACTTGGAGATGATGTTCATAATATCCTCTCTCAGGAGCGCATCGTTCGCCCCACCATCAATAACCTCACGAATCTCCGATCTTGAGAACATTGAACGGATGATGAATGCCACCGTCACCACTGGCACAACCCTGGAGTGCTCGGTTTGCTCACGCAAAAACTTCGCGAGCGAAGCGAGGGCTTGAGGCACATTGTGCGGCCACTCCCCAGATTCCATCAGGTGGTTTTCCAGCGTATCCCGATCGAGAGCGGGAAGGTGAATCAATGCATCGCACGAGCTAGGCACGAGGCAAGGTTCGCCAAAACGTTCTCGCTCTTCAAAGTTCTTCAGGGAGCGGATCGTCAGATGGATGTTGCGCAAGATTTTTGCAAGTCCACTGTCATTTGTTGCGTAGAGGCGAGCGAGATTCTCGTTGACCTTCGCATACACAAGTCTTCTCAGGTGACTGAGCAGGGCTTGATCGGGCATCGTGTCGACGGAAAGACTACCAAAATACGCGGTGAGCTGGACGTAACCTTCTTCAGGAATGTGTCGAAACAGGTCGGCGATGCAATCAACAGCAAGGTCTTTGATCGGAAGGCCCAATAGGGATGTGTGCATCAAGCCAGCGCCCTGCTTCGCCTTTAGGTGTTGCATCGCCAGAGCCTGACATCGATGGACGAGGGAATTCACTTGATGAACAGTCTGGTCATTCCGCAAAACAGAGCAGAGAATCTCCTTTAGCCCATCATAGAGGGCTGAGTATTCAGGCTGGCTATGGTCGCACCTGTTTATCAAGGTGAGCATTCGGGTGATTGTGCGGCCATACAATAAGCATACTTCTCGAGATCTTCAATTTTGATTTTGGCGAATGATGATGCCTGATTTTGTGTATTTCCTATTCCAGCGCGATCCGATCAGCTCTTCGCTCCTGCAAGCCTCTCTGAGCCCCCCGCCCGGCGGCATCAAGCGCCCGCACGTGAAATTGTGAGTTGTCTATTGACATATGCAAGTTCGCCCACGTCCAATGGGGTCCACAGCTGGCTTGGTGAACGACCAGAGCAGCGGCTCGATTGGGCTGAACGGAAGGCGGATGAGTTGGATCCGATGAGCAGTAGCGGCGGGCCTTCAACTTTTCATGAAAAGAAAATGCCGATCAACATTGGTCGATTGGCATTTCCAGCGTAGCGGGGACCGGCTACCTACGGCAGTTGCAGCCTTTGAAAAATCGTTTGAATTCGCTTTGTAGCCAGAAGAGCTGACTGATCTCACACTTCTGGCGCCAGATCGGCTTCTCCCAATCTTCTCAGCCGCCCAACTGGCGAATTGCTTAATGGAGCAGGATCATCTTTTTCGTGTCGATGAATTCTCCAGCCTGCAACCGATAGATGTAGATGCCGCTCGGGACGTTCGCCTCCCATCTTGCCGTGAAAGCTCCAGGTCCAAGTTCCTGGTTTACAAGAGTTGCGACCTCTTTCCCCAAGACGTCGAACACTTTCAAGGTCACGTGACTTGCCTTAGGTAACCCAAACTGGATAAACGTCGATGGATTAAACGGATTGGGGTAGTTCTGCGTCAGATTCGACCTCTTTCCGCATTTGCGGCGACCTGAGATGACTAGAAGCGATCTCAAAAATGCTCCCCCAGCCAATGATGTCATTCCCGCGCACCTGCGTGTTTGCCTTCGGTGCCGCTTCGGCAGGCAGGCCGAGACGCCGGACTTGGGCGTGCAGGCACGTTTCAAGCGGGAATCAAGTATGTGTGTATTCATCGCTCATATTGTCATTCCCGCATGCTTCAAGCGGAAATCCAGACCATGCATGATCTGGATACCCGCTAATGACATGCGGGTCTGAGAAGGGAAGGTGAAGTAAGCGGATTTCCAGACGGTACGGCGATCGGAATGAGTGATAGCGTCCCGGTTTTGATCTCGCGGGGGGGCTGGAACACGCGAAGGAGTTTCATTTTCGATTTTCCGGCAATTGCGATGCTCTGAAGAACGGATTTTTGGTCTGTACAGTCGACTGGAACAGGTGTGAAGGTTTCTTATTCGGTTTTGCGCCGGTCCGAAGCCGCCACGAGATGAATTTTCCTTGTGTGAGATGAAAAATCCGGGCGTGAAAGTCGCCGATCTGACTGTGGGCCGATCGGAAGTCACCGCGAGATGGATTCTTCTCATGTAAAACGGAAAATAGAAACGCCGATGTGACCGGAACAATTCTGGGCGGACGGGAAGTCGTTCTTAGGTGATTGATTCTCATGGAGAGTGAAAAAACAGAAACGTGCAGAGTCCGGGAGAATATTCCAATGTGGCGTTTGGTCGTGTCCATACAGAATAAAGAACGCGACCCCGATCAAATGCGTCGCCTGCGGACGTGACCCCGATAGGTCGTTCGTCTCTCTGACATTCACAATGGAAAATGTCGAGGTAAACTCAGCATGTCCCCCGGTCGACCAGACAGAGACCAATCGGGGGGACACTTATCACCTGCTCGCCGTACGCCGTAAGAACGAACGGGTGCTGTCCTGTCTAATGGAGCGCACACGATTTATCGCCTCCTGCAGTTTGCAATTGTCCTTCGTCACTTCCACCACAGTTCGTTTGCTCCCCTTTTGCTTCGGCCCGATCTCGATGTGCATATCGCAATCAACCTCCTGCTTCACATACCATATCCAACCTTTCAGCACATACAGGGTGTCCTCCGGAGTCTGCGTCAGACGCTTCGTGCTCCAGATTACTTTTTGGGTCACTGTTTTCTTGTAGCGACTCTCCCACGATCGGATCGTAGTCGCTGTGATAGTGTCAACAAACACCGCGTACGAGTCGTATTTGGTCTCCCACTTGGCGTCAAGTCTATAGGGGTGAGTCTTTCCTACGTTAGGTTTGCAGTCACACGGATTCTGTTGTGCTGAGGCGGTGAGAACACCGGTCGTGATCAACACACCAATACAGGAGATCAACCAACCCGCTTTCTTGAATGCAAGGCAAGTCATACGATCCCCCTTTCGTAAAAGTAGCATTTGTCGAGAGACCATCTTATAGGAGTTTCTTGATCATCGACGGAAGCACTTGGGCCACGGAGGCTCCCGAACCTACCAGTGCGATAACTCCGTTCCGATCGATGAGGTAAAACAACGGAGTAATTGTGCGCCTGTTGTATTTTTGCCAGCCACTGGAATCTGGAATCCCCACGGTTCCTGCGTAAGGATGATTGCCCAGGAAGCTTTTGATTTCATTGACATCATCCTCTCGGGAGAGGGCAACGGCAGAAAATGCGCTGGAATCTTGTTGATGTATCATTGAATCCAAATTGGCACGAATCATTTCAGAAAACGGGCAAGAGGTAGACCAGAAAGTGAGCAGAAGGATCTTCCCCCGGGCTTCATCCAAATTGTGCCGAAGACCATTGAGATCAACAAATTGCAGCGCTGGTGCTCGGAACCCAACTGATAATGCCTCGTTTTTCGAAGATCTCTTTAGAAGCAGTGTTGAGCCGGCTGAATCGACGGAAACCGACTCCCACTTCTGTCCCGCAACGATGAACGGCTCTAAAAGTGAAATTTCTTCTGATGCATCGACCTCTCCTCCGGTTGTCATTCTCCAGTTGTTCGCGAATCTTCCATCACGATTTCTATCTATGAAGCATTGGGTCTCACCCGACAAAGAGAAATACGGAGAGTTCCTGGTCGATGCCCGCAAAAGAAATGAATAATGATCCTGTCCAAGAGCTACATCCCCGACGCGATACTCGGCAATTCTAGCATAGGAGTAGCGATCGGCAAGAATTACTTGATATGTGACATTCCAGCTTTCACTGTTGGACTTGCGCGTGATTTTGACCGGAGCATCGGCGATTGATATATGAGGCAGTCTGCGAAATCTCAGGGTAGGCTCGTTATCGAATTTTGAATCACCATTCGTGTCAACAACATATTGCATGCTGTCTGAATGATCAGTGAACCGAATGACATTGATTGGGACAAATTCGTCATTGCTCAACAGATTTGCAACTTCGACGTTCTTCCATCCTGAAGGATATCTTGAATGAAGAGAATCTGCTCTAGCGAAGAAAATGTTAGTGATTCCAGTAAGCTGGCCGGTATCGGGTAGAACCGCCTTATTCAAAGACACTGCAATGGTATCTTGTCCAAGAGCCGCGGACAGAACAACAATCGGTGCAGTCAGAAACATCAAGACGCATTTAGTTTTCATATTGGTATTCCCGAGAGTGTGTGTCTTGCAAAATATTGAGCGCGTGCTGACGTTTAACGTTCAGGCAATACAATTACCGCGATTCTTTCTATCGGGGTCATTGCAAGCACTTCACATTTAGCCAATCTGAGCTTCAACTTCGCCTATCCAGTGAGCGCTCGTCCGCCATGCTTTACCTTTTGGCGGAAGCGCCGGTTTGCCGTTTGTTTTGCGCAGGCAAAGTTCTCCAGTAATCGCGTTTTGCGGCCCGGAACAAAAACAAGCAGGATGATGTACACTTCCTGCATGCTTGTTGCTTAACGGACTGGCGCTAAGCTGCGGCGGAATATGATTGGATTGTCGTAGCGCATCGCGCGAGTGGTGATGATTTGTATTTTGGTGAACTGTGTTTTGCCATAATGTGTGGTGAAGCGAAGGCGGGCGGAGAAGCAGCCGTAATTTCCATCAGCTTGGGTGCCTGGTTAGGCGGTGGCGGTTAGAATTCGACTCCAACATTTAATGTTAAGACTCTGTTTTTAATGTCAGGTGGATTGGAAGATGAGTCTAAGGCTCTCATACCAATATCGTATCGAATATCGGCCATAAGTGTTGTAATCGGTAAATTAATATTTATCCCTGCACCAACGATAATCCCAAAATCTGTTGAGTTAATATTCTGTAGATCCTGTTCGCTCGATGGTGATCCGCTTGTCGCTTTGCTGCTAAGCTTGAAAGCGACTTCAGGACCAGCAAATATATTCAGTCTGATGATGCTCAGTGACGAAGTGTTTAACTTTAGGAGAACTGGAATCTCTAAATATGAAATCTTCGCGGTCACATTACCAGAACCAAATGGTATAGGTCCTACTTCGTCCATCACCGGATAACTCGCTTTATATCCTTTCATGGTGTAAAGCAGTTCGGGTTGGAGAGCAAGCAAGCCAGCGACGTTGAAAGTAGCAAACATTCCAGCGTTAAAAGAGGTAATTGATTGGCTACTTGCGTCTGCGCCGCCAGTGGTGGCATCATTGATCCCAACTTTCACACCTATATTCATCGATTGGCCAAAACCATTTGTTGAAACGAGTGCAATAATTGTGCATGTGAGAAAAGATATCCTTTTCATTTGGAAGTTCCTTTCACATCGGTTGCAAGCAAATTGAATCAGAAAATGTCCTAATAGTAATTGTAGTTATCGCTGCTCAGTTCACTGGCGAGAATGTCATACGGTTTCGGCATAACGTGGCACGCCTCTCGTTCCTTGGTGCCGCAAAACGCCTTGCAAAATGGATCTTTGCTTGCGCCTAGCATCTTGTCAAACCGCCGTGCCGTTGCGAGCACTTTGCATCTTGCTATACGAATTTCTCCCACTGCCTATCCAGTGTTCGAGCCTTGGCTCGTCGCTTGGCAATGGCTTTTGCGCGATCTCCCCATGGCCGTGTGCCCCGCTTTCGGGTTCACCTCATGTCTATGGATCCACAGAATTGATCACAAACACACCTTTATCCGTTCCAACAAAAAGCCGATCAAACCGAGCATCATGACAAATGGTCGAAATCCAGTCCACCGGCAGTTCCGAAAGCAAGTTGACGGTCATTCCGCCATCAAACGTACGATAGACCCGGTTCCCACCTCCAAAGAAAAGAGTTCCCGGTTTCCGTTCGTTTTCCCTTATTGCGACAACGCTTCCACCATCCGGTATCGTCACTTGACCCATGTGCCAAGTGTACCCGCCATCCCTTGACACCATTATCCCCCGGTTGCTAGCAACGTAAATCACATTTGGATCTCCACTGTCGAATGCGACATCTTCCATTTTGCCATCTGAAGGCCATCCCAACGCGTTTAAATCAACCTGGATCTTCACGCTCATACCGTAGTCTTTGTACGCGTAAAGATACGGCGCAAAAGTTGATGTCTCTCCAAAAAACCAGACCTCACCCGGCCTGTAAGGATGCCATCGCAGATGGTCTTGATTTACCAACAGCCCCCGCCTCCCGCTAACCAATTGCCAATTGAAACCTGAATTGGAAGAGTAGTACACTGCGATCCCACAAACAGCAAAGGCAACCGCTGGGTTTTGTGGCGCACGGTGAACGCTGTTGATCACATTATACTCAAATGGATCACTGATAGACTGAGGTATCCCGCTATCAGAGCGGATCCAATTCTTGCCTTGATTCGTCATCCTCCATATGCCAACGCTGTTCCGGGGGTCGGCTTGTCGTACCGCCGAGTTATAAGCAATGAGGATATCTCCACTTTTGACATCAAGATCAATAGCACCGACATTAGAGTAATTGCCAAGAGTCGTATCGGCCAAGCCAAGGTATTCCCATTCGCTCATGTCATTTATGTTTCGCCTCCATACACCTTGCGCCGCGGTACATACATACAAATATGGATCTTCAAACTGTAATCGCACACATGACTTCTGTTCGAGTCCAAGAAGGCGTGTCTGCGACCCATCAGATGCCGTGGACAGATCTTTGCAGCCTTGAGAGATCCCCATCGTGAACAGAGTAAGAAGAGCTATGAATTGCGCCCCTCGAAAAATACATCCTCTCATTTGTGCTCCATAAAGAACTCTCTGAGATGGCCTCGGCAAACGCCATTTAACGGTTTCTATGTTGAGTGATATAGAGTAGGTGTCGGCGCGCTTCTGTGGAGATCGAGAAATCTTGAGCCCAAGCCATCACCTATCCAACGTTAGCTCGATGGTTCGGTACCGACGATGCGCGGTGTCGTTCTGAATGAGTGTTATTTTTTCCCCGTCGTTGGAGTACGTGAAGTCACCGTTCAATATCAGAGTCCAGTCGAACTCAGCAGTATGCATCACCGTATCGGTGAGTGTGAGAGACTTATCACCGAGGCGATAGGAGCCACCACCACTTGGAGGTAGGTAAACCTTTTCCGGAATGCAAGAGTAAGTGTTTGCACGAAACCTGAATGTCACTAGGCCAGACTGTGTGGTTCCGTTTTCTGATCTGATGGAGAATGTTCCAACATAGTCGCCGGCTTGTATTGGTCGGATAGGATCGACTCCGTGGTCACAAGCCAAGCATGTCAGGGCTAGGATCAACGCGAAACAGACTTTGGTCATTGGAATTGGCCTTTCTCTACTGGAGGAAGCAACATCGTTCACTCGCACCTTGTGCCGCGTGCTGGCGCCTAACGTTTAGCCAAAACGCCGTTGCGAACCGCCCGTATCGAACTGATCATCGATTGCTCTGGCGGTGAGCAATGGAGCGAGCACTTTATGTTTAGCCAATCTGAGCTTCAGCATAGTCTACACAGCGTGCGAGCGCCGTGTTGCCGTTTGTTATACGCTGCGCAACCGTCATCGGCAAAATGAGCAACGAACCAATGGATGTTAGTCATCAGCGAACTAAAAGCATAGTCCTGGTCTGAGTGAATCTGCCAGCGATCATCTGACAAAAGTAGAGTCCTGAAGCCGCTTGCGGCCCAGGATCGAAATTGACCGAATAGAATCCTGCTGGCTTGAATCCATCGACGAGCGTTCGAATGTGACGACCAAGGATGTCGAAAACTCGAATAGTTACCAATCCGGATGATTGAGTTTGGTATCGGAAAGTCGTGCTCGGATTGAATGGATTCGGATAATTCTGTAGCAATGCGAACTCAAAGGGGAATTCGAGTAGCGGTCCGGTCACCGAAGTCTGTATGCAGCTACTCTGGAAACTATTCGATGCCAGGGTCGCGGAAGCTCTGCCGGTATAGTTGAGAGTGAACGATCGAATGAACTTGACTGGAGGTCGATAATCTCGATTGATTACGACCGTGTAGGACCGAGGAGTCAAGCCGACGATTGAAGTCGCAAGGTCGAACAAACAGGCGCAGGTTGTCGTTTCACGACGGGTGTCAGTCTGCATTATGTAGATTGAGTCACCGGAGACATTGATTGAAGAGACGAACGTAGAGGAACAGTAGCCGCAAGCGGCGAAGTCCCAAATGGTGACAGTGTCGCCAACAATCGCGACTTGAATGGAGTCGCGAAAGAGAAAATCGCAGAGAGGTTGGGAGTAGGCAGCATTGGCAGCCAAGAGCAGGAATGCAAGAAGAATCGATCGGTTCATCGTGTCACCTTTGGTTGAGTAAAGCGAATCACCATCGGTAGAGATCCTAGTCGGTTGCGTGGCGTATAACGATTTCAGGCACAACGCCGTTGCGAACCGCCACCATCGAACGACCGATAGGCTTGGCGGTGAGCAATGGAGCGAGCACCGCGTTGCCGTTTCATGCGTTCGTTGGTTTATGGTAACAGCGAAGGATGAAGGCTATTGTCACCTAAGGATATAGTCTCCGCTTGGGAACGAGAGCCCCATTTTCGAGTACCATTGGAAGTGAAAATTTGCGGTCACAGGCTAGGCACCTTAGCTTCAGGTCGCCGAAGAATGAATTGTAGTGTGCGACAAATTTCGTATAAGCCACATCGGTCTTTGCATCTGATCGATTGACTTCTTCAGTCACGTGGCAATTGGGACATTCAATCGTTATCAATGTTGGAATCTGCTTAACAGTCGGTGGCGACGAGATCCCTTGGACAAGATCGCTCCCACAGAATCGGCATTTCACCGCTTCTTTTCTGATGAGTTCGGCACAATACGGGCATTTCTTCATTTCGCCTGTGGCGATTTCCCTTTGTTCAAGACTCTTGGGATTCTTCTTGGTGATAGCTACGATTATGAACCCAATGAGTGGAGAGAGGAGAGCCGAAAGAAGAAAACCGGCCCAAAAAGAATTACCACGATTGGAATTCCATACGCCAACAAGAATTGAAAAAATAAACCATGCGAACAATATCTCCATTGGCAATTGCTCTCCCTTCTTCTAATATCTCTTCTTTTGATCATACCGACGGATCGTTCATCGACTTCTCTTCTGATTCATCTTATAGCTCGCCAGCTCCAAAACAGTCTCCAGGTTGCCGTCTGCTCCTCGACCGAGTAGTTCGATTAGACCGACTCCCTCCGCGTAGAGGAAGTATTCATCGACGCTGTCGTCTTGACCATCGACCCGTGTCATACGATGTATAGTCCACACCTTGTTGAAGGTGCCCGCAATGACTTTAACCGAATCAGCAAGGTGAGCTACCTCGTCGAACTCCACCATCCTTGTGTATCCAGAATTCTTCTCATTCATCCAGGTGTCCTTGAGTCTCAGGGGAGTCCGCAATAGCACTTCCATTCCCCCCCGTCCTGAAGCGTTGGCAGCCTGAGCTTCGAGGTCATTCTTGTACACAGGCACATCCACGATAAGTATTGATCCAGGAGTTGTCGCATCTCTTTCAAATGCAATAGATTTCCATTCAGTCGAAGTGGACTTGCCTCGCGTTGTTGTTACCTTTAAGGTGAAACTGTGTTTATCGATGAGTTGAGTAACAATCGCTGTTCTGTAACCACCACGGAGAATCTTGTACTTCCAGGTATCACCAACTTTCGGCATTTCAAACTGCTGCTTTTGGGCTTGCTGGATCGAAGAGGGATCGACTTGGGGAGTGCTAGCATTTGCGGTTTTTACCGGTGGCGTCAGTTCATTGGGGTCGTGATCAGCCCTAGTGGAGATGATTCCGCATGAGGCGGTAATGAAAACAGAAACAGCCGGTATCAATAAAGTAACTTTCATTGTCACCTGCCTCCTGGCTTATTCGAAGTCTGCATCCTTGATCCTTTGAGGCGGAGCGAGCTCTTTACACCTAGTCAAACTCAGTTTCACATCGCCTATCCAGTGTGCGAGCGCCGGTTGGCCATTTGTTAGCTGGCGTTTGCGCAGCCGAATACACTGCTTATCCCACAGCTGGAGGGCGCACCGCTCTCGGTTCGTCACAAGGCAATGCCGCAATGGCTGGCTACTTTGCGAACCAGTTCATCGACAAGAGTCCCGAGAAGAACCTGTTCTTGCTCGCTGTAACTGTGCTGTATGCCGCCTAAAGCGTACCATGGCGGTTCGGCGTTCTGATTGTCTCGGTCAAAATACCAAAGACCGCAACCGCTCATCCCAAAAGGCGAAACTGGACCTCGAGGGTTCTTGTTCCCATCGAGGAAAGAATTGCCCCAACGTGGACCATACGGAACTAGGAAAGTTGTCTTCGGATCGTATCGGGACGCGATGTCCGTCGGCCACTGCTCCGGCGCCAGCACACCAACGGCGAGGTATACTAGAGGAATTTCGTGGCCTCGATCCGTTTCGGAGGACTCTCCACCTGGGAAACCACAAAGTGCCAAAGTTGTTGTCCTAGACCTAAAGGAATGCGCTTTGATTGACCCTACGGGAAATGGCGCAGTGAATTGGCTTAGACGGAGATGAACCTCAAACGGTTTGAGTTCAAGGAAACCGGTATCTGTGTCTTCATCAGTCCATTTGTCCAAGATTTCAAACCTTGACTCGTGAGGAATAATGCCAAGGTTGACGTCGATTTCTCCCTCGATGACGTGGGCGGCAGACAAGACGAACAGTCGGCCTTGAATCTCTATTAGTACACCTGAGCCAAAGCCACCCTTTCCCACCCGATATACAAAAACGGAGTGGGATCGAATGCGACTTTGGATGATCGTTGGATTGAATGGTTGCATATGTTCCCCCGCGCGGTGCGCCCTTCTTGGTGAGGCTGCGTTGCGCCTAACGATTTAGGCAAACCGCAGTGCCCGCCGCGTCGCATGGTCTCAAAGAAGCAGGAGCACTGCTGAGTTCGGTGCCGACGCAGCGCTCAACGCACTTAATCATTGGCATTGTCGTACTCCTTTCTTAAGTGATAGATGCGCACCCTGCGGTCAGAGCCAACCTCCTTCATCGTGTCATCACGAATCCAGAGGTTTCAGTCCTTCATATACTACTTCTTATAACTAACCAGTTCCAGAACAGCATTTCCACCGCCATCAATGAGTTCGATCAGACCTACTTCCTCCGAATAAACATAGAATTCCTGAATACCTACGCCTCGATAGATACGTTGTATAGTCCATACCTTATGGAAAGTACCTGCAATAACCTTAGCCGAGTCACGATATTTAAGCACATTATCGACGCCCTCCATTGTACCTGAATAGCCACGATCCCACTGATTAATCCAAGTATCCTTGATAACTAAGGGAATCCGTAGGCACACTTCTCCAGGATGAGAACCATAACGATCATCAACGGAACCATCATCGTTCACAGGCACATCAACAAAGAGTCTTGATCCTGAATTCATCATATCTCTTTCAAAACTGAAGCATTTCCATTTAGTTGTAGTGGACGTACCTCGAGTTGTCATCACCTTTAGGATATAACTATGTTCATCCAAAAGTTGAGTAACAACTTCTGTTTTGTAACCACCTTGACCTATCTTGTACTTCCAGGTATCACCAACTTTCGGCATTTCGAACTGCGCATTCACGCAAACAGGAACGATGGAGGAAATCAGCAGTAGCAGAATCATCACATTGATCTTTTTCACCATATCCTCCACAATGAATAATAGTCATTTGCCTTGTACGCGACCGTTCATAGTTGAATTACCTCTGCTGCGAAATGGCGCACAGCGTCTACTCAAACCGCAGTTCCCGCCGAACTCCTTCTGTTTACCAACATGAGCCCACGAGCGTCGGTTTGCTGATTGTCAGCTGGCGTTTGCGTCACGGTCAAGGTCTCTGAGTTTCTGCGCAGGAACTTCTCCGACAACGATATTGGGGTACGCTAGATGGTTGAGAAGTTCCGAGAACATTCGTCTATCGATGACGATGGTGTCTCCAGGCTTGAACCATCGCAGGATCTTGCACCGCTCGATGTCTTGGTCGGCAATGGAGCCATGATGAATGATCGAGCGCCGGATGATTCTCATGTCGCCAAAGACATCGCTCAGAACCTTGTCCTTCTCAACATTGAGCACGTTCGCGATGCGACCCCGGTATTCATCTTCCCAGTACTGGTAGATGGCTATCACACCCATGTTCGCAACGAAGATATGATTGAAACCACCTTGGCTGTTCCGAGCTTTGAATTGACCTTGAGTTGTCTGGTGGTACAGTTTTGCGTTTGGATCATTCGGATCACCAGCTCCGTAGAGAAGCCAGGCAGAGTCAAGTAACTGCAGGTTGGATTCTTGAGAGCCGGAATTGGCCGAATCACGAATACGTTCCTGCTGAAATCTGATGATCTCCCGAACGTTCAGCTCGAAACCTCGAAATGAGTCAAAGCAGACGCCAACAATGGAATCTGCGATACCCTTGAATTCTAGGATGATTGCTGAAATGTCGTTGCTCGTACTCATTGCCGGATGTAGTATTCAGTGACGCAAATGCCAGCTAACTCTTAGGCAAACCGCCGTGCCCCACCGAACTCCTGCTATCCCGCCCATCCTAGCCCGCGAGCACCGGTTCACAAGACAACACCCACCCAAATATCAAAAGCGTTGTTGCGGACTTTCAGATAGTCATTGTTGTATGAATCAAGAAAGTCAAAGTTATAACGCAACTCAGCCAATAGAGCAATGGGAAGGAGCGAACCAGTTTGTACACCCACACCGATGCTTCCTCCGAACATCACCTTCTTGAAATCACTATAGAATGGATTCGTGTTCATCTGAATCTCGACGTCCCGGTAATTAAAAAGGAAATCGGCTCTGGGTCCCGCAAGAAGATAAGGACTACCCGAGCCTATCGGAAGGGTAACCTTTGCCAAAATAGGAATAGTTAAGTAATCAAGACGACCATCTGTTGACGACCATCCGCCCGGGAGTGGGTATTTCAGGTTGGCGCCGCGCTGCGCGTATTCGATTTGAGATACAACTGAGAAAAACGGGACATTGAGCCATTCAGCGAACGCCGCAATGTTGAACCCGGGCTTGGCTGATGCCTTGATTCCAGTCCACCATCCCCATGGCGGCGTTGGGTAGTCGATGTTCTGTGAAGCCGAAGTATATGCCAGCTTGACGCCATAACTTTTGATGAGCTGAGCATTCCCAATAGCAGTGCACGATAATAGAATCGTCATCATTGGAACAATGAATCTCCTCATAACTGTGACCTCCTTTCCGCAGTGGCGGCTAACGATTTAGGCAAACCGCCGTTGCGAACCGCCACCTACAACTGCTTCATTCCACGTAACGGGACGCAATGGAGCGTGCCCTTTGCCTTTAGCCAGACTCAGTTTCAACATCGCCTATCCAGTGTGCAAGCGCCGGTGTGCCGTTGGTTAGCTGCCGCGCAGCCACCAACTTTGCATGCTACAACTTGGTTGCCCGAAAAGGCTGTTTGCTGGTCTTGATATTGAAGTACGAAGCAAACAACTCCTTGCCTAGACCTGTTGGGACGTAAAGAATTGAACCAACATTTGATGGATAAAGTGTGAACGGGAGTAGCTCAGGGACTACCGAATTTGGTGAAACATGGAATATGTAGCTTATTCCTACGACTGGGAATATATACCGAATCCCGCGGGTTGCACGGTTGATGTTCGGCTGCCCAACAAAATCATGAGGGACAGAATCGTCGGCGTGCCAGCTGATCAATAGAATTGGGAAATCGTCGAAGCGACCCGGATCTCCTTCGAATACCATGCGCCTGATCTGTTCCTCATAGGGGCCAAGGTGAACGCTGCAGAAAAAGGGCCGAGTGCTTATACTCGCTCTCCACAAGATCGAAAGTAGAAAGAGCTTGAACGCTCGGTAATCGAGATCGGTGATTCGCGTTACCGGAACACCTGTTTCCGTAACTCCGTGCTCGAGAACAGGATAATCCTGAGACTCATTTGTGCCAGCGTAGAGTGCTCGCCTACCGTACGTCTCGTATCTGCCGATGACAACATTGTCGCAATTCTGGCAGAGAAGATCCGCTTCGTATTCACCTGAAGCTGGTCTCGCGACGCGACGATTGCCTTCGAGATACTGAGCGGGCGCGAACATGTGCAACTTATGATGCTCGTCGAAAAGGTTAGCATACATGAAATCTGGGATAATGTGCGACTGCTTCAGCAATGGTTTCTCTTGCTTGCAAAGTCGACAAAGCATTTGTGAATCCTCGGTAAAGAAGTAACCAAACAACCAATGCGGTGGCTGCGTTGCGCCTAACGATTTAGGCAAACCGCCGTTGCGAGGCGCCAGTATCGAACTGATTCTCGATTGCTCTGGTGGCGAGCAATGGAGCGAGCACTTTTTATTTAGCCAAACTGAGTTTCAACATTGCTCATCCAGCGTGCGAGCGTCGTGTTGCCGTTTGTTAAGCGCCCGTGGCCGGCGGCGTTGAATCCCACAATCTTGAACACAAATTGCGAACGTCATCGTTCTGGTGTGAACATGTTGCTGTATTCCTTGCTTACATAGCCGAGACTGATAGTAAGTTCGCCGTCGACATCGCTGAATACGTCGTATTTCAATTTGGTTAGTCTTGAGTCCCAAACGGCATCATACGATACGTGTCCAAGCCTGAGGGCACGCGCAAACATCAAGGGTTGATGTTGGTACAGGTCATTGTGCCATCGTGTGTTGAAGTCGACGGGCTTACCTTTTGCGTCAAGGAGGATTGCATAAACCTTCCGAACAGTGTTCACATAAGGACTGTCCGCCGTCGAACTGAATTTCAAGTAATGTTGAACCTTATTGAGCTTGCCCGATTGAAAATAGTAAGTGAGAATAGTGCATAGAGAGTCCGTTGGCGAGAACTTAACAAAGCCTGAGTAAGACAATTCACCATACTTGTCCGCGAAACTGCGAAGGGTCTCAATCGTTCTGATGTCCGATTCGCTCTTTCCCCACATGGAATCCGCGACAAGAAATGAATCCTTAGGGCGTGTGAGCTTTTGAGTTGGCTGATCACATGATGCTACAATCAGTGATATCAGCGCGAAAAGGAGAATTGGTGACTGGAAGAAGCGCATAGGTTTAGCGCTCTGAGTTGTGGGCATCTGATCGACCACGCCGCCGGCCATGGCGCCTAACGTTTAGGCAAACCGCCGTTGCGAGCCGCCAGTATCGAACCGATTGCCAATTGCTCTGGCGGCGAGCAATGGAGCGAGCACTTTACATATAGCTAACCTTTGTTTCATATTTGCTTATCAAGTGGGCGAACGCCGTTTCTTGTTGTGTGCTCCCGTGAGGTCGCAGGTCAGATGTAGTACCGTCGTTCTCAGATCCACCCGAAACGTAAAAGGGTTTTGTTGGCTCTCCAAGAAAACAGT
>Ga0187886_1001576_pt1 | contig 20360 bp, 26 predicted proteins | sample June2016WEW_20_1_FD_133001 | JGI IMG/M metagenome (GOLD analysis project Ga0187886, IMG submission 133001) | Peatland microbial communities from SPRUCE experiment site at the Marcell Experimental Forest, Minnesota, USA - June2016WEW_20_150 | ecosystem: Environmental > Terrestrial > Soil >... | reverse complement strand
TAAGGATTGTGTTCCTGTAAAAATGGATAAGTTTCATACTCGGATCCGACAAAAGTAGTGCATAGGTTTGGGGATATTGGGGAGAGACCATTTTGAACATAGCTAGTTGGTTCTGATCAATCTCGGCAAATTGGTGAAATATTCCATCATCCCCGAATTGTTTTAAGACGTGGCCGTCTTCATAAGTTGCTTCCCACTGCCAGACTTCGGGTTCTGCATTGATCCACTTGCCAAGGTCCTTTCTAAAATATTTATATTTAGGCATGATAATCTCTTTTTTCCTGGCGGGCGATTTGTACAGCGGTAAGAATTTTCTTCTCAAGCGGGGAAGGCGCCCTGTATATAGTGGAGGAGGCAAGCCCGGGCTTTTTGGGAGTACCTCCAACGACGGGACAATTATGTTTCAAATATGCCGACTCGCTAGAAAAACTTTTTGTGCATTGGCCGCAAATATGTTTAATCATACATACTTAAGCTGTTTCGTCATAACTGTAATTCATAACAGTTGTGCTTCCCGAAAGAGCTGCTTGGGTGGTTTGAATTTGATGAACAAGAAAGTCAGAATACCCGCTTTTAGTAATGTTACCGGTTAGGCTTCCTCCAATTCCCAAATTTGCAGATCCGGGAATAACAGTGGGCATGGTAAAAACTGCAATATCTGACACAGAGTCTGTGGGAGTCCGGTATTTAGCCTCACCGCGGTATGAAGTGACTGAAGCATTAGTTATATGAACAGCATTTTCCCCAAGAGCTCCGCTTCTCCACACACGGATATTACTTATGGAACTTGAAGTTCCCATGTCTGTAACATGAACAAGCTGCCATTTTTCAAAGGAATTCTTCCCTGGAGCTATGGGACTACCCATCGGATTTAGATTGGAGCTATCCGCACCTCCCATGTTGGAATTTGTGATGTTGTGCGTTAGGGCAGGGGAAGCGCTTCCTCCGTTTTCTTCGTCAATTTCGACTACAGCAGCCATTTAGAGATATAATACCAACATAGTATATATATTAAAACACCTTATCAAAGTAGTTGTAATCCAGTATCGTTCGGTTTGACCAATTTGAAGCAAAATTCCCCCCTCCTTTTGCATAGCGATAAGCGGAGTCTTCTCCCTCTCTCATAATAAACCAGTTTCCATTCTTATCTACAAAGCCAAAATAGGAAGGTATTGAATCGTCTATTTGAGTAATACTATAACCGTCCGTGGGGGAGTTCTCGGCGGGGTTTATTACATTTCCCGAGGTGTCTTTAAGAGTTACCGACTCTTGTCCGGTTCCACCGCCCAAAAAGGAAGAGATACCGCTTCTCCTACTAAAAAGTCCCATGATTACAGCTAAGATACCGGCGGAGCCAATAAGTTTAAGAAAATCGCGACGACTAACATCCAACTTGGGCGTTGGAGCAACCAGTAACGCGAGTTCAGACTTTCTAAGGGGTAAGGCCTGTTTCCTCTTGGGCCAGACCAGCAGCAGGAAATAAATTGCCATAGGAGAAAAAATCAAAGCGCTTAAAAATTGCGGAAAATCAATGGAGGAAAGAAAACCCACACTTACGACTGCTGTAGTAATAATAAAGCAGTAATAGATAATAATGCGTCCAAAACCAGTTTTTTGATTAAAAACGGGCGTTTTGCGGAAGATATGGTCTACTAGAACGTACAGTAGATATCCTGTGACCGGCAGAAAAAGTATCTGTAAAACTCTTGAGGTTAAGTCAATTTTAGCACCCAATCCCGTAACTGACACAAATAATGAGAGTAAAGCTACAAAAATTAAGAATATTGACTTGACGGCTTTCATACAAATTGCATTAAGACCATCTTAATAGATAGATAATTTAGTTTACCATAACCATTGGTTGTGACAAGCTTTGCTTACCACAATCAAGGATTGTGGCAAACTATGCCTTAGAGGTTGCAATCTTAGTAGAACGGTAATACTATATTGATAATGCAAAGTAGTATTTTTTTCCTACTTCTCTGGCTAGTCGATTTTTTGTCTATTCATTTGCTGGGGCTGGTTTTTCCCAACATGATTGTCCTCGGAAATTGGCGTTTTTCGGGAATTGAAGCGTCTATTTATGCCGGTTTTTGGCTTACCTTTTTTGTCTGGATGATGGGGGAATATATGACTGTTAGAGAAGTAGAATTTAAGTCATCCTTACCCAGATTTGTTTTTTTGTTTTTTATAAACAGTCTTGGAGTTTGGATAGTCTCCCGCTATAGCCAATACGCAGGCCTAGGGATAACAAGCTTTTGGTGGGCATTCGTTTTGGGGGGAGTAACCAGCACACTTCAATTAGTTTCTTGGAACGTTCTGGAAAAAAAGCTTAAGGATTAACTTCTGTAAACCATCTTGCTTCGACCCAACCCTGGGCGATTTTGTACCAAGAATCGTTTTTCTCATAAAATGGGTAAGTAATGCCATATTTAGCTGATCCCACCACTTTACTATCCTCCGATTCTGATTCATAAATTGCAATATTGGTTAAATTTGCATCTTTTGCCGTGATTTGACCGAGGGCGGTAAGAGGAACGGGACTTTCTGCCGGTGTTGTAACTCCAAGGGTGTTTAGATCCTGAACACCAAGACTATCAATTTTTGTACTCAATATGCCAATTTCCTTTTCGAGCTGATTTCTAAATTCTACATCTTTAGAATTTGATTGAGTTAAAGACTGTTTTAATTCCTGGAGGGTTGAGTCGGTTGAAGTTAGGGATTTGCTGGGCAGGTAGTTAGAAAATTTGGTAAAGAGGAAGTAAGAAAAAATTCCAAGAAGACAGAACACAATGCTAAGAGCCCCAAGTTTTGGCGACCATTTGGGGGCAGAAAAAAAATCCGGGTTTAAAGTGTGAGTCCACAAGAAAAAAACTACGGGTGCAAGAAGAATAGTATTGGCAATATTTTGGGGCCTTGGAAGGATAAAAAATGATGCTAAAAGAAGAATGGTTGTTGCGACAAGAGAGTAGTAAAAAAGAAAAACGTTATTTGACTTCATGTAAGTAAAGTTTACATAGGTTAGACTTTGTATGCAACATGCATCTCCTATAGTAAACACTCCAGATAATTGTATCAATCCATATCTTAAGTTATCAAACACACCCCTTTTATATCCGCGTTTTTAATCCAGCTTGATCTGCAAATTCCAAAAATGGGAATAGAGACCGTCCTTATTTTTCAAAAGACTACTATGAGTTCCAATCTCCTTAATCTTTCCCCGTTCCATAACCACAATTTTGTCTGCTCTCATGACAGTAGAAAGACGGTGGGCAATAATCACGGTGGTTTTGCCCGCGCGGGCGCGCCAGAACGCATCCTGAATCAGTTTTTCGCTCTCGCTGTCCAGATGGCTGGTTGCTTCATCAAAGACAACAATGTCAGGATCACTTAGAATCATCCTCGCAATTGCCAAACGCTGTTTTTGTCCTCCGGAGAGTTTTACTCCGCGTTCGCCGACTTCGGTGTTATATTTTTCTCTTAAACTTTCGATAAAATCGTCAATGTTGGCAAGGTGTGAGGCAGCCTTGATCTCACTTAATTTTGGCTTGTCTTTTCCGTAGCCAATGTTGTAGGCGATGGTGTTATTGAAAAGAATGGGCTCTTGTGGCACGACACCCACAAAACTTCTTAAAGTGCTTTTGGTAAAGTCCTTAATGTTTATGCCGTCAATTGTGATCTCACCGGAGTCGAGATCATAAAATCTCATCAAAAGTTTTGCGAGTGTGGTTTTACCGCTTCCGCTTCGTCCCACCAGGGCAACCGACTGCCCCTGATCAATCTTTAGATTTATTCCGTTGATTGCGTTTTTGGTACGTCCGCTATAAGTAAAGTGAACATCGTTAAAATTAATTTCTCCATAAACATGAGTAATTTTTACTGGTTTTGCAGAATCTTTAACTTCAACGCTGTAGTCAAGTAATCCAAAGTATTTTTGGATATCGGTATAATTTTTAGCTATATCTCTAAGACTCCAAACAAGATCCCAAAGACGCGGAAAGAGAAGTCCGATAAAACTGGTAACCAGTACGAAATTACCAACATTCATCTTTAGATGCGTAGCGCTTCCAATACTAAACAAAAGAATACAAAAAATCGCTATATTAAAAATGGTTCCGAGTGTGCCATCGATAATTCGGTAAGAAAAAGAAAAATTCCAAAGGGCTCGTTTCCATGGTTTAAAAGCATTAGCTAATCTAATCTTTTCCCATCTTTCGCGGGCAAAAAGTTTAACCGTCTCGTAGTTAATCATATTGTCGGTTATGATATCTGAAACTTTATCTTCTTCATCATTAAAAAGACTGCGTTTTTGAATGTTGTTTTCTATCAAGAATCTGGTAGCAATTAGCGTCAAAATAATTGATATGACCGCAATCAACGCAATTTTTGGATCAAGGGTAATGAAAAAGTAGAGCATTACTACGACGGCTACAAATATGTCCAAAATTCTGTGGTGGACGGTGAAAAAGAAATCAAAGAAAGCCCCATCACCACGTTTAAAGATTGATATTAATGATCCAGTACTCTTATTTGAATGGAAAAGGAAGTCAAGATCTTGTACCCAGGAAAAAATGTATTCCCGGGTTTTTTTAGCCGCTTCAAATAGAATTTTGTCTCCCACTAAAAAACTGATCTCTACAGCCAAAAGTGATCCGACGCTTGCAGAAATGTAGAAAATAAGGATTTTGACAAGCGTTTGATAGTTCAACGCGGGAATAGCATCAACAAATAACTTGTAGAAATAAGGCGACAAATTATCCAGTATGGCTGATAAAACCACGCTAATAATGAGGATCATGTAGCCCAGGCGATTCTCTGCAGCAAACCTAAAAAATGTCTTGAATGTCTTCCACATACTTCTTTCGACGTCAAAACTGCCCCTTGCGGGGGAGTAGTGCGGCGAGGTTTCATTTTATGATATAATTCTCCTACTTTCAACTAATTCATCCATGCGAAAACTAATCTATTTATTGCTTTTCGTGGTTTTGGCCTCAAATATGGCCTTTCCTGGTAGTGCTTTGGCTAAGGCTACCCCTCTGGAAAGTTCGTCCCCTGAAGCTAGTGCAAGTGCAACACCGGTTGTGGCCGATACGCCGGTTCCGGCGCCTGATATTACCCAAAAAACTCAAGAGACCCTTGGACCTTTGGAAAAGATCTTACAATCTCAAATATTAGGCTCGGTTTGGCCTGGAAACCCGATTAAGTATGCAATCCGCGGAGCCGTTTCCGCCGGTGTTCCCGCTAATACAATAGTACTTCTACTTCTTCTTCCGATTATGACTTTTGTTATTGCATTCTCCAGAAATGTTGTGGGAATTAGGGGATTCGGAATTTTCCTCCCTGCAGCTCTTTCAGTAGTTTTTGTGGCTACAGGACCGGCTATCGGAATCGGACTTTTTTTGATAATTGTTTTGGTTTCAACCCTTGTCCGTCTGACTCTTAGAAAGCTGAACATTAAGCTCCAGTACTTGCCGAGGATGTCATTTATTCTTTGGGCGGTGGTGGTCGGGGTTTTGGGAATTCTTTTCCTGGCTCCGGTTCTGAAATTCTCGGCGCTATCAAACGTCTCGATTTTTGCGGTTTTAATTATTGTGCTCCTTTCGGAAGATTTTTCCCGTGTACAGCTCGGAAAAAGCATTAGGACAGCCTTGAACCTTACGTTTGAAACACTTCTTCTTTCCCTGATTTCCTTCTTTTTTCTAACACTTAAACCTTTGCAGGAATACGTACTTCTAAATCCTGAGATTTCTCTGATCGGCATAGCTGCCTTGGATCTCTTGCTTGGCCAATATACAGGGCTAAGGGTCATGGAGTTTTACCGCTTTAGGAAACTAATTAATCAATGAAGATATCCTCAATCTTGGGACTAAATGCCCGCACACAAATGTTTGCGTATCGCTATAACTCTCGACGTGGCAAAAATATTGCTGACAGTAAAATCCAAACAGCAACCGCCCTGAGGCGTGCCAAAGTGGCTCATCCGAAAATTTATAAGAAATTTAAGGATCCGGGTGATGTTACAACATTTAAATGGGAGAGTCTTCCTGACAGGTTTGCTCTTAAGCCCAGCCGGGGAATGGGAGGCGAGGGAATTATAGTTATCAAAAAGAAGCTTAAAGATGATGGTTGGTTAACAACTCAAAAGGAAAGAATTACGGCGGGAGATCTTAAGCTTCACTCCTTGGATATTCTGGAAGGCGCTTATTCAATGGGAAATGAGCCCGATGTTGCTTTTGTTCAGGAATATGTCGGACGTCATCCGGCCTTTAGGCGATGGGCATACAGGGGCACCCCTGATATACGTATCATCGTTTTTAATAAAGTTCCGGTTATGGCAATGCTACGGCTTCCTACAAAAGAGTCTGGTGGGCGTGCCAACTTGCATCAGGGAGCCGTTGGAGTCGGAGTTGATATAGCAACAGGTATAACAACAAAAGCGATCTGGCATGGAAACCAAATTGTGTTCAAACCCGGTACAGCAAGGAAACTTAGGGGAATAAAAATACCCAGTTGGAATCAGATTCTCACGACTGCGGTTAATGCGCAAATAGCCTCACACCTCGGCTATGTTGGGGTTGATATTGTACTTCACCCTGAAAAAGGACCGATGGTTTTGGAACTTAATGCTCAACCCGGACTTCAAATTCAAATGGCGAATATGGAAGGCTTAAGAAAAAGGCTTGATAGGGTTGATGACTTGGAGGTAAGCGACGCTGAACACGGGGTTAAAATTGCTAAGGCCATCTTTGCCGGACGTTTTGCAAACATGCTTGCAGCCAAAGAGGGCATCAAAACAATACACGTTTGGGAGGATGTAAAAGTTGTTTCAGGTTCTAATCGTAAGCACTTAATTAAAGCAAAAATTGACACGGGGGCATGGAAAACGTCAATTGATAAGGAACTTGCGGATTCCTTGGGTCTTGAGAAAAAGAGCAATATACTTTGGACAAAGGAGTATAAAAGTTCTTTGGGGAGTGAAAAAAGACGTGTTATCAGCTTGACCTTTTACTTGGCAGGCAGGAAGATTAGTACCATAGCCAATGTTGCCGACAGATCAAGTCTTAGAACCCCGCTTATAATAGGGAGGCGCGACCTTGAAGGATTTTTAATTAAAGCTGACTAATATGCAAAAGATATTAATTTTGGTAGATAAGATTGGGCCCAAGAAAGAGCTCTTTACCCAATACATAGCCGAGAGACTGGGGGAAAATGCTCATATAACTTTGGCCAGATTTTCGGATTTATTTTTTATAATTGACGACAAAAACACAGAGGTTAAAATTAATGACATTGACATAACAGAATACGATCTTGTTTACTTTAGGCGGGCGGGGGATCAATTTTCAGGAGTTGCTTCCAGTTTGGGGGTCTTTTTGAAAGATAAAGGTGTAAATTTTATCGATAAAAGCTGGGCGGAAGTAGGTCCTATTGGGAGCAAATTTACCGCACTTCTTAAACTGTCGCTTAAACATCTGCCGATTATCAAAAGTGTTTATGTTTATAGGGAGGCAATTTTGGAAAATAGGGAAAAAATAATAAAGGAACTGGGCCTTCCTTTGATTGCCAAGGAACTCTCGACCCAAAGGGGCAAAGGGATTCATAAAATTTCAACTAAAAAGGATTTTGAAAAACTTCCAATGACTGATTCTCGAGGCGGAGTGAATCAGTATCTTTTCCAAAAATTTATAGAACTTAAAGATGAATATAGACTTTTGGTTTTGGGAGATCGGGTGGGGGTTTGGGAAAAGAAGATTGTGACGACCGAGGGGGAATTCAGACACAACGTTAGTCTTGGCGCAACGGAAGAATTTTTAAAGATAAAGGATATTCCTAAACGTTTAGAAAAAATTGCGGTTGACGGGGCAAAGGCACTAAATGTGCAAATTGCGGGTGTCGATATTGCGCCGGATAAAATTACCGGCGAATATTATTTAATAGAAATTAACCGCGGACCGGGTTTCACCTACGACCCGTCTATTTCTCCCGAGATGGATGAGTTGGCAAAATATTTAGGGGAGGAATCGGGAATTTAAATGATCAAAAAAAATATCGGAATGGCCTTCAGTAGGGAATTTATAGGGGACACACCACTTGACCATATAGGTATCAAAAAGCCCGTATATATAAGACTTTTGGAACTTTGCCAAAAGGAAGGATGGGGTGCATATGTACTTACAAGAAAGACCTACAAGGGAGGAGGAATTTTTGAGGGGGCCTGGAAATTTGACGGTGAAAAATTTGATGTTGTCAAAACTCCCGTCAAGATTGATTTGGTCTTTGACAGAAGTGCGGGTATAAAATTTCCTCCCGCCCAAGACACTAGTGTGGCCTGGGTAAATGAGCTGGATTTTAAAACTTTAGCGAGAGATAAATGGGCCGCTTACGGCGTTATAGGGGAATACATGCCTCAAACATTTCTCTTGGAAAATGAAAGTAAAATTGGGGAAGTCTTGCCAAAAATTAAAACTGATTTGGTAGTTTTCAAACCGTTTAATGGATTAAAAGGAATTGGTATTTTTATAGGCCCGAAAGACGTAGCGGCGAATTTTAAGTTTAGTGAAAGACATAAGCGCTACATTGCCCAGGAATTTGTGGACACTTCAAATGGAATTCCTGAAATTGCCAAAGGGAGACATGATTTAAGAATAGTTGTAGTAAATGGAAAAGTTGTCTGGTGTCATGTTAGGGAACCAGTAGGAGGGGGCCTTTTGGCAAATGCTGCGCAAGGGGGGAACTTAACGGAAGTTGATTATGTAAAAGTTCCTGGGTCTATAAAAGGGATTACCGAGAAGGTCTCAAAATTGTTTTTGGAAAAATTTAATAACCCGATTTATAGCTTGGATTTTGGAATAGACAAAGACGGAACTCCCAAGATTTTTGAAATTAACGACCAAATTGGCTTTCCCAGATGGAACATGAAAAATCGTGACAAATTTCTATTCTCATTGATAGATAACTTCAAAAGCAAGCTTTCTTGCAGATAAGGAAAATACCTTGTTTTTGCCTTTTTATCTACAAATAGAATATTTAGTTTATTCGGATATTTCACAAATATTCATTATTTCACGAACCAAAGATAATGCGAACGCCACAAAAAATCCGTCATTGAAATTACTTCAACTCAACTGTTGCGCCTGCTGCTTTAAGTTTTGCTTCAGCTGCCTTTGCATCTTCTGCTTTAGCATCCTTCAAAACCTCTGCCGGTACCGTTTCTGTCATTCCTTTTGCATCCATTAGGGTAAGATTAGGATTAATCTCCCTAAGGGCTTTGATGACATTAATCTTTTGGTCTCCTGCGGCTGTCATAATGACGGTTTTATTTCCATCATCTGTAGCTATCGGAGCTGCTTCTCCTGCTACCGCTGTTGCTGCCGGAGCTGCTGCTACGGGCACTGCGCTGACACCAAGTTTATCTTGAAGTGCGGTAACAAGTTCTGATAATTCCAAAACTGTTAATTTTGAAACTTCTTCTACTAATTCATCTACTTTCTTTGCCATTAATTATCACCTCCTGCCTTAGCTTTTAATACGTAAACTAACTTTTGTAAATTTCCCTGCAATGTTGCCAGGAGTCCATATTCCGGTGACATAAGTACTCCCAAAAGTTGTCCTAAAAGAGCATCCCGTCCGGGAAGGGTGGAGAGCTTGGCAAGAGATTCACTGTCCTGGAAAGTTCCCTCAACAATTCCGACTTTGAATTTAGGAAGTTCGTTCTCTTTGGCAAATTTTCCTAAAACTTGAATTGGAGCAAGGGGATCTTCATCCGCCAAAATCATTGCAGTCTGGCCTGATAAAATCTCATCAGTGGCCATTTTGTCATTGATTTTGGCTGATTCGATAGCGCGCTTTAGAAGGGTGTTTTTGACAACAACCATGCGTCCACCTACTTCTTTAAGCCTCTTTTTGAGCTCCTGTTGAGCTTTGACATTAAGACCGGTGTAGTTAATAAGAACTAAAGATTTTGCGTCTTTGAGCTCGGCAATTAAATTGTCGACTAATGTAACTTTTTCTGCTTTTAACATTTGTTTTTGTCCAAAAAAAATCGCTCACGAGGAGCGATAAATACAATCGTTACCTCGGCAAGACTTAATTTTATGCTTGCTGTCTTCGGACAAGCCAATTATACTCCAAGTTGATTGTCTTGGTCAATATCATTAACCCTTTGTCCTAAGGGGGTTGTTTTGAGGGTTTTGAGACAGAGGTAAATTTCCCTTCCGAACACTTAATTCAACTGTCCCTTTGGCAATTTCTCCTTGGTATTCGTCTTGTGTTAGGATTTTAGAGTAGGTAGTTTCCGGATCAAATTTTTCAGGAGTAGCTGTCCTGGCTGGCTCTTGAGTCAGAAAATGCATATCTCCAAAAGAAATAATTTGACCCGCATCTACCTTTTCCGAAAGAAAAGGATTGTAACCGAGCATTCGGCGAGAGTTATTAGGGTCGGGTGCAGGAATAGTAATGGCATCTCCTGCTCCGGAATGTCTCATTATTACGCCAGTTTCTTCTAAAAATTTCCTTCTCTCTTCGGCCTCCCGAAATCTAGCAGCAATTTGTTTTTGGGCTTCTTGTTGAGCAACTTCTTTCTGTCTTTGTTGTATCCTTGCAGCGAGGGAGCCAGACACTGGTTCTGGTGTTGGTTCGGCCATAAGTACAAAATAGCGTTTTAAAAGGGAAAAATCAAGTAAATAGTTATTTTTAAGAGATTTTAATTCTAATTGAGGGACTCATGGTGGATTTCATATAGGCTTTTACAATTTGTTTGACTCCGTTCGCTCCGCCTCCACCACCAAAACCGTCGTCTTTATTGGAACGTTTATTTGGACGTAAATAGAATCAGAACAACTTCTTTTTAAGAAATACCCTGGGGCTTGGGGCCGGGAGCGCTCTCTACAATTTTACCGGGTTCTTCCGTCACCGGAGTGAGATTTTTCTCTTGAAGGGGTTTTGTTCCGACACCCTCTGCTGGCCCTGGAACAAGGGGCCTGGTTTGTGGACCAATAGGTGTTTTGTAAACTTCTGCATCTTTAGCCTCTTTCACGGCATCTTCAATAATTTTGTTTATGTCAGCCACGATGTAATATTATAAGCTTAGAGGATAAAAATCAAGTGAAGAAAAAATTAATCCAATTTGATGTGGATGGAGGGACTCATGGTGGACTTCATATAGGCCTTTACAATTTGTTTTGTGCCCCCCAAAGCCTTTAAAACCGCTTCGGCATTTTGGGCAATTTCCGCCTCGTCCTGACTATTTTTCCCTATCACAGTGTGGATCAAAGGGGCTTCTTTTTCGGTTTTAAGTGTTACTGCCCCTGTTGAAAAACTTTTTGCCTTTTTAAGGTCGGGGACTAGGGTTCCGTTTTTGGGATTTGGCATAAGTCCTTTGGGGCCCAAGAGTCTTGCAAAAGGAACTAACTTTGGCATGAGTTCGACTGTGGCGACTAAAATATCAAAATCGATTTTACCCTCTTTCAGTTTTTCTATTGTGTTCTCGTCGGCAATTTCGACTTTCTTAGTTTTTCCAGCCTGGAAGGGGAGAGTAACTTGTGCCGATATTCCGGCTTTTTTAACAACTATATGGAGTTCCATTGTCCCGTCGAATTTTGAATAAGAAGAACTTTTTACAAGTTTTACAGCTTCTTTTACGTCGTAATATTTTTCGCGGTCAAACTTTGCTTTTGCCTCAACGTACTTTTTCCCTCTAACCTTTTCAACAATTTTCTTTTCCTCTTTTTTCTTGGTACCCACTTGGATACCCTCTTCAATAACAGGAGCTTCTTCGTTTGGGGCTGCTTCAACTATTTTTACACGCTGTCCGCCCTTTAAGCCCGCAATATGAACTTTTTCAGCATCCTTTTTATGAGCTTGGTCGTGTTTCTTTTCGTTCTTGTTTTCGTCGCCGCCGACGAATGTTGTTTTCATTTTTCCCATATTATTTTTCTACCGTCACGCCCATGGAGCGGGCTGTTCCTTCCACAATTTTCATTGCAGCTTCTACGTCTTTAGTATTTAAGTCATCTAATTTATCCTCAGCAATTTGTTTTACCTGAGCGCGGGTTAAAGTTCCTGCGGGCTCTCTGGGAGCTTTACCGCTTCCTTTTTCGATTCCGAGCGCCTTTTTGATCATGTCGGCAACCGGGGCCTTTTTGATTATGAATTCAAAACTTCTGTCCTCGTAAATTGTGATTACGGCCGGAGCGACTTGACCCTTCATATCCTTGGTTCTGTCGTTATATTGTTTAACAAATTCCATGATGGCAACGCCGTGCTGGCCCAGGGCTGTTCCCACAGGAGGGGCGGGGGTAGCCTCAGCTGCCTTGAGATTGATTTTTACGATTGTTTTAACTTTCTTAGCCATTTTCTTTGAGTACGCAAACGAAGCTTTTTTGATGAAGTTTCGACTTGCGTCTGCCTCACATTTAAGCGAGGTAAGGGTATTTTACAACAAGATCTACTTAACTTCAAGCCCGCGACCCTTTAATTTATTGGCAAGTTTTTCGATTCCCACTGCCGACTGACTTTCTATCTGAACTCTATTTCCTTCTTGGTGAAATGTAAAGGGAACTCTTGTTAATTCAATAGGCAGTTCTCCTTGGTCATACATACTTGTTAGGGTGTCTCCGTCCAATTTGTTTTCCGTTGAAATGGAGCTTGTTCTACCACGGGAGCCAATTTGAACGTTAAAACGGTGGCTAAGGCCTGGAAAATTTTGATTTTTAGTTTCCATTAAACTTTCTGTATCTGTAGAAAATCAAGCTCAACCGGAGTTTCGCGTCCAAAAATAGAGACTAAAACCTTGACCTTGCCCTTTTCCTCATCCATTTCATGAATTGTGCCAAGAAAATCTGCAAACGGGCCGTCCGTAATCTTAATAGCTTCTCCGACGCTGAATTTAGTTTTGAATCTGGGAGCGGGAGAGCTTATAAACTTTTGAATATTGTTTACTTCTGCATCGGAAAGCGGGGTGGGTTTGTTGCCTGCTCCGACGAATCCTGTAATTCCTGCTGTGGTTCTGACTGCAAGCCAAGTCGGGTCATCCAGAATCATTTTAACCAAAAGATAACCGGGAAAAATCTTTTCCTTAACCGTGGCTTTTTTGCCTCCGCGGATAATAACCCTATCCTGAGTAGGGACCAGCATTTCAAAAATGCGGCCGTTGAGGTTCATCGTCTCTATTCTTTGACGCAAGGTTTCCATAACGCGAACTTCGTGTCCGGATGACGTGTGAACAACATACCACTTAGCCTTGGGGTCGTCAGTCTGGGCGACAATAATATGTCCGGGAATTTTCTTTTTTCCCGTTCCACGCTCCGCCACTCCTGCCTGAGGAGGCAAATTTGGTTCTGTCGGTTGCTGGGTTTTGTCTTCGTCCATTTACTTTGTTACAACTTTCGCTAAAACCGTGGTAAAGAGGTAATCTAAACCTCCTACGTAGGCGGCAATTATACCGGAAATTAAGAATACGGTTAGGGTCAGTTTGATGACTTCATTCCGGCTTGGCCAGGTAACCTTGCTAAGCTCAAGTTTTACTTCACCAAAGAAATTAACAACAGCTTTCATTTGAGATTGTATTGTAGCAGAAAAAGATCAGGAAAAAAAGGAGAGGGTTGCGGAGGCCTGGTATAATCGGTTAGATGACACCAGATATTATACCAAGTAGAAGAGTTGGAGTTTACTCGATTTCCGGAAGGATTGGAAGCCCTGGTGGCTTTTTGGAGCCTAGATTTCCCAAGGGGATACCAACCAACGAAGAAGAAAGGAGAGAAAGAATATTAAAGGCAATAAATGTTGTTAAGCCGATAGTTATTAATGAATATCTTGGCAATCAGGAAATGGAGGCAATAATAACCGAAAGATATTCAAATCCTGATACGATAGCAAGAGCAATAAGTGCTTGTGACACCCTTAGAAAGTCAGGAATAAGTGCTAGGAAAGCAGCAGAAATAATTGCTGGAAAGGAAGAAAGAGTAACTGCCGGTCTAAATATAGGCTCTCAGCCTAAGATAAATGTTGAAATAGATATTGGGGATATGAGGCGGATATTGGTAAGGTACTATTCACCAAAAAGGAAATAAAAATGCTTCCTGACTTCTCTTTTGAAAAAAAACTTTATAGACAGGGTTATAGACTAATTGCCGGGGTGGATGAGGTGGGGAGAGGGTGTTTTGCCGGACCGGTGGTGGCAGGATGTGTAATTCTTGATGAAAAGCGGCAGGACCCACCGCCAATAATTAATGACAGCAAACTACTTTCCCCAAAACGAAGGGAGATTGCTGATAAATGGATAAGGAAAAATGCGGTTGCTTTTGGGATTGGTCAGGCCAGTGTTTCCCAAATAAATCGTTTGGGAATTAAAAAAGCCACGGAGATAGCATTTAGGAAAGCTATCAAAAATTGCGAGATTCAAATTGATTATCTTCTGATCGATGCTTTTTATATTCCATACGTAAGGAGATTAGGCGGCGATCGCCAAAAGGCGATCGTAAAAGGGGACACAAAATCGCTTTCCATTGCGGGAGCTTCAATAGTTGCTAAAGTTTATAGGGACAAATTGATGACAAGTCTTTCAAAGAAATCAAAATACAAGAAATACAAATGGGGTAAAAACAAGGGTTACGGTACAAAAGAGCATCAGAAAATGATTCGAAAATACGGCATTTCTAATCTACACCGCAAAACTTTTGTGAGGACCTGGCTCTCCAAAGCTTAATAGCTTCTTTTCTTTTCCAGCTCGATTGAATGAGCGATTCTGTACTTGGCTTCTTTTCTTTTCTCGGCCGGTTTTTTGTAATGCTCGCGATCTCTATATTCCTGCATTACGCCCTCATCGATAGTTTTTTTACGAAAACGGGCAATAAGCTTGTCGTCGCTTTCTCCCTTTTTCTTTTTAATAATGAACATCTTATAATTGTCACCTCCAGGTTATCATTTTACCAGCTTTCATCAAGTCTTGAAAGTATGATATTATATTGGGGTAATGGCGAAAAAGAAGGTACTAATCACCGGAATTACAGGTCAGGACGGTAGCTACTTGGCAGAGCTTCTTCTCAAGAAAGGTTATGAGGTCTCCGGGATTGTCAGAAAAACCTCCCATGAGGATTACGCAAACATTGGTCATATTCAGAATGAGTTGAAGCTTTATCAGGGAGATTTACTGGACCCGGTTTCCCTCAGGGAAATTATTCAAAAAGTTAATCCCGAAGAAGTTTATAATTTAGCTTCACAATCGCACCCTTCAGAGTCTTTTAAGCAGCCTATCCACACAGCAGAAATTACAGGGATTGGGGCGCATCGTGTGCTTGATGCCACGCTTGATGTGAATCCTAAAGCTAAATTTTATCAGGCATCTTCCAGTGAGATGTACGGCTGGGTCAGAGAAATTCCGCAGGATGAGGAAACTCCTTTTAATCCCGCTAACCCCTATGCAGCCGCAAAACTTTATGCTTTCGCGATGACTAAAATTTACAGGGTAAGCTACAAAATGTTTGCCTGCAATGGAATTTTGTTTAATCATGAAAGTCCCAGGCGCCACTTGGGTTTTGTTACACAAAAGGTGGCCTATGCGGCTGCCTGTGCCAAGCTTGGAATTGAGAATGCCGATCATTTGAATGAAGAGGGTGATCCGATTGTTGAAAACGGAAAGGTTTCTTTAGGGAATCTTGAGGCAAAGCGTGATTGGGGATTTGCGGGAGATTATGTTGAGGCAATGTATCTGATGATGCAGGCTGACAAAGCTGACGATTTTGTAATAGCGACGGGGGAGACGCACACAATTCAGGAACTTTGTGAGGAAGCGTTTAATTATGTGGGACTAAATTGGAAAGATCATGTTAAGGTTGATAAAAGATTTATCCGTCCTACAGAAACAGGTCCACTGATTGGAGATGCAAGCAAAGCCAAAAAAGTATTGGGTTGGACTCCGAAAACGAAGTTTAAAGAGTTGGTCCACATGATGGTTGACGCTCACTTGGCAAGGTTGAAGTAATGAGTTGATCTTTTTACCTAAAGTCTTCATTATTAGCTTAGTGAAAAGGTTTTATTCGTTTTTTGAGAAAAACCCGATTTGGACAAGGATTCTTCTCTTTTCTTTGATTTTGTTTTTCATCCGCCTCTCAGATGCCATTATCTCCTTTTGGGCTCCAAATCAAATTCAGAGTTCATTGGGAAATCCGGTAATAATGGGCGCGATTATTAGTTTCCAATCAATTGTGGGTCTTTCGGCCGATTTAATTTTTCCGCGTCTTCTTAAATCCATTAGGGTTCGGCGTCTTGTTTTTTGGGCAATACTGGCGTCTGCTTTAACTTCCTTTTTTCTGACTGCGAGCGCATTTCAACCATTTATCGCAATTTTCATTGTGACAATGACTTTGTGGGGAATTTATTACGAACTTGTCAATTTTGCCAGTTTTCAATTTATGGGCAGCGTGGTTCCTACACATATGCGTGCCGGTGCCTGGGGCTTTACCGGAATATTTGCCAGTCTTGCATATTTTTTAGGACCCTTTATTGCCGCCCAACTTTTACTTCATGGAATTTTCTTAACGCAAGGAGCGATAATAGTTTTTCTTGTCGTTTCCCTTCTTATTTTGACTCTAACTAAGAAAATGCATGATGCCCCTACCGGGGTTGATTTTTCGGACCTTAATCCCATGCTCGAATTCAAACACTGGTTAACTCTCTCTAGTGCAATTTGGCCTGTACTTATTATCAGTTTGGTTTTGGGATTTGTTGATTCTACCTTTTGGACGGTTGGCGCCGTCTGGACGGAAAAGTTAACCGAAACTAATTCCTGGGGTGTTTGGTTTTTACCTTTATATTTACTGCCCTTTATTTGTTTGGGAATTCCTCTTGCCGGGTGGAAAATTTATCAGGGGAAAAAGAAAATGGCAGAAAAGTTTTTGGCCTTAGCCGGAATATTTCTTATTTTGATGGCGGTTTCTAGTAGTGTTTCCTGGCAGCTTGCGGTGGTTTGTTTAAGTTCTTCCGCACTTGCCGTTACCTATCCGCTTCTTGGGGGAGTTTATAGTGATATTATTGCCAGAATGGGAGTGGAGAAAAAAGATATGATTGGGCTTACTTCTTCCATAACAAATTTATCCTACATTATCTGGCCGGTTTTTGCAGGACTTATTGCCTCAAGAGTTGGGGAGAGACTGACGTTTTCCTGGCTTGGAGTGGGGGTTTTAGCGGTTGCTGTAATTTTACTTTTTATAACCCCAAGAAAATTAAAATTGCCTCAGGAGGAAATAAAAAGTTGGAATCATTGACAAGGTCCGACCTTGTCAGTATATATTAACTTAGTTATGGGGGTGCCGATTCTTGGAGTTAACATCCCTGCCCCAAAAGTAAAGATCAAGCCGTCCTTGCTTGAAAAATATGCTAATTTGTACCGTGGAATTCATGACCGCGGGGATACGGTTTCCTGGCGGACTTTAATTATTACAATCCGTGAGCTTTTAGGGGAGGAAGCCCCCGATTTCAAAAAAGTCGATAGAAGACTTTATTCAAAAGGCCGAAAGTTAATCAAACTTTTGGTCTCAAAAACATATTTTGAGCCATTAATCCCTGAAATCGAATATGCCGTCGGGATTAGGAATCCCGTTAGAGATTCGGACAAAGATCTTGATTTACTTCTCCTTAGTGGCCGGCATTTTCCGGAACCGATTATTTGGACTTTGGCAGATTTTGCCAAAACTCGAGGCAAGAATGTTGCTGTGATAAACCCTGTTGGACATTACAATGATGGGCAAACGAGGGTGGTGGGTCCCACTAAGTATTTCCGTAAAATCAAAAAGCTGGTAATTTTGGCTTCAACCCAGTCAAAATGCGGAGGAAGTATTTCTGTTCTTGCCAACGTGGTTAGACTTTTAAGAAATGCCGAACTCACCAAAAAGGTTGAAAGTGTGGAAGTTGTTATTCCCATGTTTGGGGGGTCCCGCGGACATAAATATAACCAAGGCCCGGAGGTTGGTTATGAAATTAGAGAGGCGAGTTTTAATGCCAAAATTTTGTCTCTTGTAGCAAAAGATATTGTTCGTCATCTCATAATCAAAATTCCCAAGGTTCCCAAAGTCCGTTTTTCCTCCATTGATATCCACAGCGATGATTATCCCGCGAGAACTTTTAATGAAGCGGGGTTTAAATTTGTTTCGATTAATCCCTCAAAAAATTTGGCTAAGGGAATTATATCTTTACTGAATTTAAAAAAAATTAAAGTTCCTTTAAAACTTGTTGCATGCGACAAGGGAGCGGTTCCAAGAACAGAAAACTTGGCCAAAGAATTGATTCTGGGAGACAGACATTTTTTAAAAGGTTTGCAGGTAATTTATATAGAGAAGAAACGTCTCTCTGCCGGGGTTGTTGCAAGTGCTGAGATAGCGGGTGTTGAAGAGTGGAAAAGAGATGGCTGCGGAATTCATGTCAAAAAATTGAAAGTTCCCCAAAAACCAATTTTCAAAAGCTGCGTAATTGTTTATTCGGATGACATGATTGATACGGGGGCAACGGCAGAGCGCGACTTGAAATTTATTTCCGGCTATTATCCAAATACATCTTTGAAGATTTTTGCGGCGAGCCACCCGGTTTTTTCCAAAGGCTTCGGGGCTGTAAAAAGAATCGGAGCAGACGCTTACATTTTGGGCAACACACTTAGCTGGGAAGGTCTATCTGATATTAAAGGCGTTGAGGTGGTGGACTTTGCCGAGGCGATCTATAAGTTTATCTTTACTCAAAATTCATAAGTCTGGCCAGTTTTGTTGATGAAAAACCGGGAGTCTTTTTAATCTCAATCAGTTTTGCGCCAATCTCTAGGGCATATTTTTCTTTCTTCTTTTTCATTACATCTCCTTTAGTAATCGCGATGACACTTGGTTTTATTTTCATTACCAATTTTTTATAATCTTCGTCACTTTTCATTTCGGGTAGTTCGATTACTTCATCAACAAAATTTAGGGATTCCAAAATTTCCCGTCTTTGTTTTTGGCTGTGGATTGGGCGCCCCGGTCCTTTTAGTCTTTTGGTATTTTCATCGCTTTCCAAAGCGACGGTGAGATAATTGCCCTTCTTTTTTGCCTCTTTCAAAAAACAAATATGGCCATAGTGGAGGATATCAAAACATCCGCCAACAAGAACCTTCTTTCCGATACTCATATTGGTATGATATCATGAATTATTATGCCTGCCGCAAAGAATGGGGACGATGTTGAGCCAAAAAGATCTCCAAAGAAAGTAAAACTTGAAATTGATCACGAGGCCCTAAAAAAATTTCGCTTGGTAGTTGTTGCTTACTCCAGTGTGCAGAGGGAGCACTTCGCGACCCAGTCCGCATACGAAGCGGAAGTTGAAGTTGAACAAAGGGCTGTTGAGGTTTGCGAGGAAATCAGAAAACTTGGGATTTCCGTTAGGACTCTTCCGGGAGACCAGTATTTTTACACCAATTTGTTGGTGGATAAACCCGACCTGGTTGTTAATCTTGTTGATACCCTTAAAGGACGCGACCAACTCCAACCTTCGGTTCCCGCGGCACTTGAGCTTGCAAACATTCCCTATACCGGCGCGGGAATGGAAGGACTTATTATTGGCAATAACCGCAATTTAACCAAGAGGCTGCTTATGGCCTACGACGTCCCGACTCCTCCTTTTCAGTTTATCCGCAGGGTCGGAACCAGTATTGATGAAGATTTGGGGCTTCCCCTGATTGTCAAACTTAACGAGGGTGGGGGAAGTGTCGGTATAGATAATCACGCCGTAAAGGAGTCTTACAGGGCTGCGATGCTTAGAGTTAACAAAATGATTTCTACCTACCATTATCCGGTTGTTGTTGAAAAATTTATAGACGGTCCGGAAATTACCGTTGTTGTTTTTGATGACGGTAACAGGCGCCATGTTTTTATGGGACAAAAAGTGTTTAGAAAAAAGCCGGACGGCAAACATTTCTTTACTAGTTTTGAGTCATACGAGGATATTCGGGCGTATAAATATACTCCGGTGGGGGAAGAGATGCGCTACGAGATTACTAAATTGGCGGTAAGGGCTTTTGGCGGTCTTCAGCATAAAGACTATGCCAAGTTTGATGTTAGAGTGGACGAAGAAACCAGCACTCCTTATTTTACCGACAGCAACCCCAATACTGCTTTTGGCCCCGATATGGGTCTTCCCATGACTGAAGTCATGGCTATGAACGGGGTTGAATTCCCCGACGTTATGGCTAGTCTTCTTTCTAAGTACGCAAAAGATCTTGGAGAATAGTCTTCTCTAGACAAACTTGACATCTGTCCGTATAATTGGGCGAATTATATGGTACTTGAGAAAAACCCCAAAACCAGGCCAATTGCCAAGAAGCTTCTTCGACTTGAAGACAGGGTAGG
>Ga0187886_1001575_pt1 | contig 20364 bp, 19 predicted proteins | sample June2016WEW_20_1_FD_133001 | JGI IMG/M metagenome (GOLD analysis project Ga0187886, IMG submission 133001) | Peatland microbial communities from SPRUCE experiment site at the Marcell Experimental Forest, Minnesota, USA - June2016WEW_20_150 | ecosystem: Environmental > Terrestrial > Soil >... | reverse complement strand
TCGTTGATGATGCGCAGCACTTCCAGGCCGGCGATCTTACCGGCATCCTTGGTAGCGTTGCGCTGGGCGTCGTTGAAATAGGCCGGCACGGTGATGACCGCCTGGGTAATCGGTTCACCCAGGTACGCTTCAGAGTCGGCCTTGATTTTGCCCAGGATCATGGCCGAAATTTCCGGTGGTGAATATTCCTTGCCATCCAGCACGACACGCACATCCCCGTTAGCCGCTTTGGTCACCTTGTAAGGCACACGGCTGATTGTGCGCTGCACTTCCGGGTCGTCGTACTTGCGACCCATGAAGCGCTTGATGGAGAAGATGGTGTTTTCGGCGTTGATGATCGACTGGTTGCGCGCCACCCGCCCCACCAGGCGCTCATGATTCTTGTTTATAGCGACCACCGAGGGAACCAGCCGTTCCCCTTCTGCCGAAGGGATCACGGTTGGCTCGCCGCCGACCATGACTGCTCCCACCGAGTTCGTCGTACCCAGGTCAATGCCAATGATTTTTCCCATAGATTCCTCCTATTGAGCGACTCTTACCAGCGCCGGGCGCAGTACCCGGTCGCCAAGCATATACCCTTGCTGCACTACCTCGATGATTTCGCCGTTTTCATGATTGGGGCTGGATTCATGAGAAATGGCTTCATGCAGGGTAGGATCAAAGGTTTTCTGATCGGTTGGAATAGGTCGAACCCCTTCCATTTCAAGAAATTTTAGCAATTTGCGATAAATCAATTCGATACCTTCAGACCAGGCTGCCCCATCGCCCTGGGTCGGGCGAATCTTCAAGGCCCGGTCCAGGTCATCCAAGATGACCAGGTAATTCTTGATGAAATTCCCGGTGAAGTTGTTGTTACGTTGCTCCTGATCACGTTCCAGGCGTTTCTTGTAATTCAAGAAATCAGCCCGTTCTCGCTGCCAGCCGTCAAAGTATTCCTGGGCTTTCTGCCGAGATTGTTCCAGGCCGAGCTGGAGTGCTTCGTGGTCCTCCTTGGGAATGATCACCATTTCCTGCGGCTCTTCCGAAACAGCAGCAACTTCCATGCCATTTGTCGCACTATCCGGCCTTTTTTCTACTTTTTCAGGCTCGGGCGCCTGGTTTTCCTGTCCAGGCGTTTCGCGCGAAGCTGTTTTTCGGTGTCGTTTCTCCTTCATATCTGTCATACGTCTCATCCTCGTCTAAAGAGGTAAATTCATAAAATAGTAAAAAACTGTTTTGGAATTTCTTGCCTGGCAATCCTAAAGAGTTGAAGTGTGGTTATTCAACCAACGTTTCTGACACCATGTCACTCATCAGGCCAGCGATGAAGCGTACAGTCGAAATCGTACGTCCGTACTGCATGCGCATGGGGCCAAGCACGCCCAGGGTGCCGGTCGCCAGCCCAGGCGAGCCGTAGCGCGCCAGCACGATCGAACATTGGCGCAGGCTGGTCCAGGTGCCTTCGCCGCCGATCAGCACCTGAACGCCGCCAATCGCGCCGGTCAGGATAGAGCGGGAAAGCAGCTCTTGCAGCACGGAGCGCTCTTCCAATAGCCTTAGCGCCCGCCGGGCTTCTTCAGAACCTGTAAACTCTGGCTCTGCCAACACATTGGTCAGGCCATCCAGGTAAATCTCGCCGGCGACCAGCTCATTGGCGCGTTTGATATCATCCAGGGCCCAATCGACAATTTCCTGTTCCAATCCTTCTAACTGGTACTGCAAGACCAGGATGGAGGGGTAATTCTTGCCCTGCAGCATTTGAGTAATCCGGTTTGCAGTAGCCGAAAGCTGTTCCTGCGGCACAGGTTCGGCCAGCGACATCAACCGCTGGTGGATTTCACCGCCAATCATCACCATCACCATCAGCACCTGCCGCCCACGGGTAGAGATCAGCTCGATGTGTTTGACGCGGGTTTCATCCGGGTGGGGGGCGGTCACCAATGAAGCGGCGCGGGAATGGTTGGCCAGAACTGAGGCTGCCAGGCGAGACCACTGCTCCACATCGCCGCGGATCTGGTAAAACTGGTGAGTGATTGTACGCCGGGTTTCGTCCGGCAGTTCCGTTTCTTGCAGCAGGCGTCCGACAAAATAGCGATAGCCTTCCTCGGTAGGTACCCGACCGGCAGAGGTATGCGGCGAGCGCAGGTAGCCAGAATCGGTCAGCGCCGCCAGCTCATTACGCACAGTCGCTGAGCTCATATCCAGATGGAAACGCGTGACCAGGTGTTCCGAGCCGACCGGTGAGGCCGTGCGAATGTACTCGTGGATGAGCAAGGTCAGGATAAATTTTTGTCGTTCGCTCAGCTCTTCCATTCAGTCTCCGAAATTTTAGCACTCTCGCCGTTAGAGTGCTAAAACCTTATTATCCATCATACCATTTCTGGTATCTTGCGTCAAGACACGCGACAAAACGCTAAGAAATTTCTTATAATGGTTGACCTGTCCCTGGTTTGCTCGTACAATGGGCTGATTGAATCTACATTTCTTAGCGGGTGCAAATGTGCGCCTGAAAAGAAAGCGATCTGGCAGGTTTAGTTCAGTATCTACATAATGGGAGCTTCTAAAATGAGTTTTTCCCCTTTTCCTTCCCGGCGAGCCCCACTTTACCAGAATGTTCCAGATGAGAAATGGAACGATTGGCGCTGGCAACTCAGCCACCGCTTGAATACGATTGCAGATTTCGAGAAACTGCTTAGGCTGACAGACAGCGAGCGCAAGGCGCTTTCAACCAGCGGCCTGTTCCGCGTGGACATAACCCCTTATTTTGCTTCATTGATCAATCCTGATGACCCGGATGACCCTGTGCGCAGGCAGGTCGTACCAACCGCCGACGAGATCACCCCTTTTACCGGCATGATGGAAGACTCGCTGGCGGAAGACCGCCATTCGCCGGTGCCAGGGTTGGTGCATCGCTATCCCGACCGGGTGTTGATGCTGGTCACGACCCAGTGCGCCTCGTACTGCCGCTTCTGCACCCGTTCGCGCATCGTTGGTGATCCGGTGGCAAATTTTTCGCACGCCGATTTCGACATGCAGATCGATTACCTGAAGCGCACTCCCCAGGTGCGGGATGTGCTGCTTTCCGGTGGCGATCCGCTGACCATTGCCCCGGCAATCCTTGAAGAGCTGCTGGGCCGGCTTCGCGAAATTCCCCACATCGAAATTGTGCGCATCGGCACGCGCGTGCCGATCTTCATGCCCATGCGGGTCACGGATGAACTATGCGATATGCTGCAAAAGTATCACCCGTTGTGGCTGAATATCCACGTCAACCACCCTAACGAGATTACGGCCGAGCTGGCCCAAGCGACCGATAAACTCAGCCGCGCAGGGATTCCCCTGGGTAACCAGACCGTCCTGTTGGCGGGAATCAACGACTGCGTTCACATCCAGCGCAAGCTGGTGCAAGATTTGGTGCGTATTCGCGTCCGCCCTTACTACCTGTACCAGTGCGACCTGGTCGAGGGCGCCGGTCACTTCCGCACCCCGGTTGCCAAGGGAATTGAGGTCATGGAAGGACTGCGCGGGCATACTTCAGGGTTTGCGGTGCCGACTTACCTGATTGATGCGCCTGGGGGAGGAGGCAAAATCCCGGTGCTTCCGGATTATTTGATCAGCCAGTCGGACCATAAAGTTATCCTGCGCAACTACGAGGGCTATATCAGCGCCTACGAAGAACCGGCTAATTACCAGTCGCACGATCCGAAAACCTGCAAATATTGTCAGAACAAACGCCTGGAGCCGGGACAGAACGGCATCACCGGGATGTTGGATGGTGAGCAGATTTTCATCAAGCCGGAGGGTTTCGACGACTTGCATAACCGGGGGGGCGGAATGCACCGCCTGCGCGCTGACAGTCACAAATGGGATCCGCTGGGCATCGGTCCGGGAGGAGAGGAACACAAAGAAGAAAAAAAGTGAATTTAAGGATGGGGTGTCATGACATCCGTGATACCGTTAAATTCACTCCTGTGTTAATGGCCTCCACTTATATTCAACCCCACCAGGCCGATCACAATCAGGGCAATCGAGATAAGTTTTAAGGCATTGGCGGGTTCCTTGAACCATAAAATCCCGATGGTGGTGATTACAGCCGTTCCCACCCCTGACCAGATGGCGTAGGCAACACTGATGTCGATCCGTCGCAGCGCCAGGTTCAAGGGCACGAAGCCCAGGCCGTAAAAAACGAACATCAAGATGGTGGGCACCCGTTGGGTAAAACCATACGACAATTTCATGCAAGTCGTTCCGGAAACCTCGAACAAAATAGCTGTGACTAATAAAAACCAACTCATCGTCTATGCCCGGTTTTTCTTCTGCCGCAGGTAAAATGCCAGGAAAATATAATAAAGAGGGAAGATCAGCGACATCCAGGCCAGTCCATTGTAAGGCCGGCCGACCAAGATTAGGTAAATAATGCCTGAGCTGATGATGCCATAAAGGAAAGCCATCAGTACGGTCAATTTGCGTAAGGGTTGGGTACTGAAACTGGCAAACTCGACCGGCGCCCAAATCAAGAATGAAAACACGAGCAGGATGATGGCGCTGACGGTTGGGGGCAGGTGAAAGAGGTATAAATAGAAAATGAGGAAGTTCCAATAATTGGGAAAACCGGTGTAATACCCATCGTTGGTCTTGGCCGCTTTCTGGCAAAAACCGTAGCCAGCCGCGATGGCTGTCACAGCCAGAACTGCTATGCCTGCCCCCTGCACGATCCCGAACCGGTAAGCGAAATAGAAGGGGATAAAGGCATAATTGATGTAATCGGTGATGTCATCCAACTTGCGCCCGTCGAATTGAGGGGTATAGGTAGTAACCTTCCAGGTGCGCGCCATCGTCCCATCAGTAGAATCGATGATCATTGCCAGCCCCAGAAGAATCAAAGCAAACTTAAGATTACCTGCGGCGATGAATATCAGCCCAAACAGGCCGCAAACCAGGCCGAGGCTGGTGTAGAAATGGACCAACCATGCTCTCATCACAAAAAATCGGCGTTGTTTGTCAGTCATCTTTTCTCCCAGCAACTTCCCTCCAGGCGGTTGTCCCAGCAGGCAAACATGTTTAGTTTTATTGAACGGGGATACCAATCACATTTTCGACCTATACCGGTAGTACTTATGATCTTTGGGGTTTCCCACGGAAGAACTGATCCAGCCCAGCAATTCCCAAGGAGCCAGTATTTTCGCCAGACCAGTTTCGATGATAACCTGATTATTCCTGGGTGGCAAGACATCGATAGTTGAGCCAAGGTCCACATCCGCCCTGAAGATTAAATCAAGCTTAGGATTATCTTATTCTTGTTGGCTTCTCATGCTAGAATTAGAGTATGACTCAGCACTCCGCCTTTATTCTACTCCTGCCTGTCTTGATCGTGGCTTGCCTGGCTTTCTGGTTTTATGGTAAGCAGCGCTATTTATCGCTTTCGCTGTCCCATCACGTTACACCTTCTGGCGGAATGTTTGGCAAGTTCACTCCCAGGAAAATTGTTACCTATCTCTATGCTCGCTGGCCGGAGTTCTTCCTCGGTTTCATTATTCGTTGGATTTTCCCGATCGTGGACGAAACTACCAAGCAGTGGATGCGTGATCACTATCACGGAAAAGTGTTGACCCAGGAGCTGGCCGAAGCGATCATTACCATCAACCAGGGCGTTCCACTCCAGGATCTTGAACAAATTATCCCGTATGCCACGGCGCGGGATATTGTCTTGAACGTGCCCCTGGATATTGTGGCTTACGAATGTACTTGCCGCCGTTCACGCCCGGTCCACTGTGAACCAACCCAGGTGTGCATGATCATCGGCCAGCCTTTCGCCGATTTCACCTTACAGCATAACCCGGAAAAAAGCCGCCGGTTGAGCACGGCTGAGGCCCTCAAACTACTCCGGGAGGAGCACGAACGCGGCCATATTCACGCCGCTTATTTCAAAGAAGACCACCTGAATCGTTTCTACGTCATCTGCAACTGCTGCAAATGCTGCTGTGGCGGGATCGAGGCAATGGTCAAATACAAGAACCCAATCATTGCTCCCTCCGGATATATTGCCCGTCCAGATGAAGGTTTATGCGTCGCCTGCGGCGCCTGCCTGGATGCCTGTGCCTTCGGAGCACTGTCTCTGCCCAATACGGCCGTGGTGGACTGGGAGAAATGCCTGGGTTGCGGGGTGTGTACCGCCTTCTGCCCGCAGGAGGCGATTGAACTGGTGCGGGATGAACGTAAGGGCGTCCCCATGGATGTGCGTCTCCTCCCGAAGGCCGGTGGAATGCAAAAACAACCCGCGCCGGGTGAAGTCCAGCCGGTTCCGGCGGGAGGGCGCGGCCCGAACGCAGTTACTAACACCGCTCTGGATGATTGACGCCGTTCGTTTACCGAGTATAATCCCACAAGGCCCATTGGCAACGCATCACGGGAGTAAACATTTTCGAGATTGCTGGGATACCTGGTTTCAACAGACTGGTTGCCATGGGAGAAGCTTTCATTTTTATTACCTGTTTTCGAGGATGTGATTTGGACATGATTGGCTCGTTTTATGCAATAATGTCATCCTATAAGCTAAACGTTTCTAAGGACTAGATTTTCAGATAATGCAAGCCCCCGGTGTCCCTAAACCCTTGTTCCGCTGGATCAAGCCCATCGTGGTCTCAGCCGCTTTCCTGGCTTTTTTCCTGTTAGCAGACCATTTTTCGACTCTTGTCCAGGTTTCAGCCGGCATCCCGGATTGGTGTCCAACTTCAGGCGTCAGCCTGGCGTTCTTGATCTTGTTCGGGTTGGAATACGCTCCGGTTGTATTCGGGGCAGTCCTGGTGACCGGGCTATGGGTTCACCAGATATCATTCGGTTTATCGCTTTTAATCCTGGCCATCTTTGTAACTTCCGGATACAGCCTGGCAGCTTATATTATTAGCAATGTGCTGCACATTGACCCTCACTTGAACCGTTCGCGCGATGCCACCTTATTAATTCTTTCAGCTTTGGCCACCTCGGTGATCGTAGCAGCCCTGAACGCCCTGGTTTTTCTGATGGATGGGCGGATTACTACTGCAAGTTACCAGCTTGCTTTAATCCAGTTGTGGGTGACGGATGCCATCGCGATCCTGGTTGTGGCGCCTGTATTCCTGGTAATGCGTGCCCCATTGCGGAGCCTGTTCGCCTTCAGCCAGGCCTCATTAGATGCAATCTTCCGCCTTCTGACATCGCAGCGCTTGCTGCTTTTAGTGAGTGAGATTTTACTTCAGGTGGCCCTGGTTGCGATGGTTGTCATGGCAATTTTCTCCTGGACATTTACCGAAAATTTCAAACCCTTCTATCTGTGTTTCCTGGTACTGATTGCCATCTGTTTGCGCCACGGCATTATCGGCGCGGTAATTGCTAATGCGATCACTACCACAGGGGTCTTACTGGCGGGTTATTTTTTGGCCTATCAACCGGTCAATATCACCGAGCTGCAGTTCTTCCTGGTAACCCTTTCCATGACCGGTTTGGTGTTGGGGGCAGTGGTGACGGAGAACAAAGACGGCGAAAAAGCCTTAAGGGCGGCTGAAGCCCGCTATCGCCAGATGGTTGAACAGACTCTGATCGTCATTTACATCAAGGCTGCAGATAGAAGCGGTTCGATCTTGTATATCAGCCCACAAATCGAGGCGTTAACCGGCTACCCTCCGGACGAATGGGTGGAAGATAAGAATCTGTGGGAAAAATTACTCCACCCGGATGATCGGGACTCCGTCCAATCAGAGATAAGGCGAATGAACGAGACCCGCCAGCCTTCGGCCAGCGAATATCGGATGATTGCCCGCAAAGGACAGGTGGTGTGGGTACGCGATGAAGCAGTCCTGGTCAAGGATGAAAAAGGCAAGCCGCGTTTCTGGCAGGGAGTCCTTCACGATATTACTCAACGCAAGCGCCGCGAGGAAGAACTTTGGGCGCAGAGCACCCAGGATTCAATGACCGGCCTGCACAGCCGGGCTTTCTTCGATGCTGAACTGGCCAGGCTGCAAAACAGCCGTTTGTTCCCCATCAGTGTGGTGATGATGGACATGGATGGATTGAAGATGGTCAATGATTCCCGCGGGCACGCCGCCGGGGATGAGTTATTGCGCCAGACCGGCCTGCTGCTTCGCGGGTCTTTCCGTTCTGAGGACATCATTGCCAGAATTGGGGGAGATGAATTCGCCATCTTATTGCCCGATACAGACGCCGTGGAAGCAGATGCTATCATCACACGACTGAAGGCCAATCTGGCTGCCTATAATCGCAACCATCCTGATTTGCCGATCAGTATTTCGATTGGGGCCGCTTCCGGTCAAAAGGGCACATCATTGAGCGAACTCTTGAAACAGGCCGATGAAATTATGTACCAGCAAAAAACCTGGCGGAGGAAAGTATAATCAGGGAAAGTTTCTCTACCCTATGGAGGCTAAAATGAAATGGGTCACTCGTTCGCACGTGCATGTAGACCGGGTTGCCTGCCCCTGGCTGATCAGTCGTTTTATCGATAACGAAGCTGAATTTTTATTTGTCCCAAAAAACCAGGTGGAAAAGGTAGTAACTGAAACTGCCGCCGTCCCGTTCGATGCGCCTGGAGTTGAATTGGGTCATCACGAGCAGCGCTGCTCGTTTGAATCGATCGTCCTCAAGTACGGGCTAACCGATGCAGCTTTGCTGCGCATGGCCAAGATCGTACACGCCGCGGATGTGGAACAGGACCTGGATAGCGATCCTGTGGCGCGCGGGCTCGAAGCCATTGCGGTGGGTTACAGCCTGCGTTTCCCGGATGATGAAGAAAACCTGGCCAACCAGTTCGCGGTTTACGATGCCCTGTACGCCTGGTGCTGCCTGGCAGTGGCAAAGGGATTATAAAATACGTAAGAGACTGCTGAATCAATGCGTCAGAAAGGGTAAAGTTAATGGGAGATAAAGACGCATGACTCAACTCGAAGATTTCCGGCGGGGAAAAGACGAATTTTTTGTAAAAGACTTGCAAAGCCCGCTGACCCCTGAGCAACGGCAAAATTTCCGCGGCCTGAATTATTTTCCCGAAAATCCTGACCTGCGCCTGGTCCTGCCGGTAGAAGAATTCGAGAAAAAAGACAAGATCCGTATGCCAACCTCAACCGGAGAAGTGCAGACCTATACCCGTTATGGGAAAATTAAGTTAGCATTAGAAGGGCAGCGGGTCGAGTTGACCGTCTATGCCAGCCGGGATGGTTTTTTCTTGCCGGTTATCGATGGGTTGGCGGGAAAAGAGACTTACGGCGCAGGACGGTATCTCGAACCCGCCTTAGCCGGTAGAGGCAAACTCCTGGTCGATTTTAACTATTCTTACAATCCCTACTGCGCCTACAACGAAAATTGGTCATGTCCAATCACCCCATTTGAAAACCGTTTGAAAATTCCAATCAGGGCAGGCGAGAAAATCTTTCACACCGAATCCGATTGATAATTGTAACTGCTAAAATTTTATTTATTCAGCTGGCTTTTCTTGCTCAATAAATTTCAGCGCCGCCATCAACGCCTCATATTCTTCCCGGCAGTCCTGGCAGCGTTCGAGATGATCCTGCACCAGCGGCATGGCCTCAGCCGCTGACTTCCCCACCAGCTCAATCTCGGCAAAGCGGTCGATCTCGTCAAAGCATTCGTCACAGCTAATCTCACCTGCATGAGTATTGGTCAGGATGAGGATCATTTTTTTTAGTGTTTCGGGGTTGAGCATCATTCTCTTATCTCTTTGAAATAGACGCGCCAATCGAAGTGAATCTTACATTTCGCTGAAAAGCGCCATCAAATCTTGCGTCGAGAGGCCCTCAGCCGCCAGTCGTTTCTGCAGCCGCAGGCGGGCATCGTGCAGCAGTTTGTACAGGGCATTCCGGTTGGTGCCCAGGCGCCGGGCGACCTCGTCCATGGGTGCCCCGCCTTCCAGGACGGCCAGGACGGCTTGACGCTGGCGCTCAGACAGTGATTCCAGGATCATTTTCTGCACCGTTTCCATCATCATCGTCTGTTCGGCCTGTTGTTCTGGCGTGGGAGTCCTGTCCGCCAGGATGGCGGGCGTGTAATCCTGGTCTTCTTCGACTTTGAGCAGCCCTTCTAAAGAAACGTCCTGCCAGCGTTTTCGGCGCAGCTCGGTAAATGCCAGACGGACGGCGATCTTGGTAGCCCAGGTCATAAACTGGCTTTCCCCCCGAAATGAATCCAGGCTGGCCAATATTTTAAGCACGGCCTCTTGAGCGATATCTTCTTCCAGGCCCTCCAGCAGGCCGTCTGGCCCGCGGCCTGACAGGGCGTAATGCAGAGCGCGCCCCAGCCTGAGGCGCAAATCTTCCAGCGCCTGCTGGTTATCCGCTGCGCGTAAGGCTGACAGCCATTCTTCATTACTAAGAGATACCATAAGTCTTTCCTAACAGTCCAAAGAGAACCACGTGGATACCCAACGACGTTTTTTATTGTAACCGAAAAGGTCGTCAAGAATATCTTTTTGGCTGAGTCCCTTATGTTATAGTTCCAGAGATCGAAATGCCCGGGCACAGCCAGGCCGCCATCGCTGCTTACCCGGAGCTGGGCAACTTCACCGCCCCGCTGGAAGTAAGCCGGACCTTGGGTATCCACGAAAATGTTTTCAACGTTAATGAAAGTACGATTCTGTTCCTTCAGGATGTGCTGGCTGAAGTGCTCCCCCTGTTTTCCACCAGTATATCCACATCGGTGGCGACGAGGTGCCCAAGAAGCTGTGCGTGACAGCCCGGCTGCCCAGGCACGCTTGCGCGAGCTGGGACTTCACAACGAGGATGAGCTGCAAAGCTACTTTACCCGCCGCATGGACGCTTTTCTCACCTCGCGTGGCCGCCGCCTGATCGGCTGGGATGAGATCCTGGAAGGCGGGTTGGCCTCCAACGCCACGGTGATGTCGTGGAGAGGAGAAGCCGGCGGAATTGCCGCGGCGCGTGCCAGGCACGATGTGGTCATGAGCCCCGACCAGTATACTTACTTCGATTATTTCCAATCCTCGAAAATACGCAAAGAGCCCCTGGCTATTGGCGGCCTCCTGCCTTTGAAGAAAGTCTATAATTACGAGCCTGTTCCGCGCTCCCTCTCACCCGAAGAAGCCAATTACATCCTGGCCGCCCAGGGGCAGGTGTGGACTGAATACATGCCCATGCCCAAGCAGGCGGAGTATATGATTTTCCCACGCGCCTGCGCCCTGGCTGAAGTGCTCTAGACCCCGGCCGCGTTGAAGAATTATGCCAGCTTCACCAATCGATTAGAAAAACATTGCCAACGCCTCAGGGTGCTGGATGTAAATTTTCGCCCAGGCGCCTGAGGTTTATTTTGCCCTGGTTGGCGATGCCTGGTTACTGTTCAGTCAGGATAAATGATAGTAAGGTTGACAAAGCACGACTGGCGTAGCTTGCTTCAAACGGGTTATACTATAATCTAAAGATGAATCCTCTGGTCCGTTTACCTGGCAAGGGCTTCACTCATCCGACCAGGAAATTATCAATCTATAACGAGGTGTCCCATGCAAGAGAGGCGATCTTTCCCGCGCAGGTACCTGATGTTTTACTCGCGCGTCTTCAACTTGAAAACCGGTGAACTTGTCGGCCATATCGTGGATATCACCCCCACGGGCGCCATGCTGATTAGCGAAACCCCTCTTGAAACGGAGGTGAATTATCATTTAAAAATGGAGCTGCCGGAAGAGCTCTCCTCCAAACAATTCCTGAATTTTGAGGCCAAAAGTGTGTGGTGTAATCACGATATCATCCCGGCCTTTTATGATATTGGCTTCCAGCTCCTTAATGTGCCCCAGTCGGATATCGATTTGATCGAGCGCCTGGTAGATGCTTTTGGATTCCGCGAACGGTAACGAAAAATATTCCGGCCTGGCTGCGGAGGAAGATTGCCGGGATTCCGCCAGGCCGCTGCCCGCGCTTCGGTCAGGCTGAACGGAGGGACTTGAAATGCCCATCACTAAAACGTTGACTATCAGCCAGCCCTTGCCCGAAATAACCGCTGGCCACCTTAAATTGGGGGGCCATGGCCCCCAGGGTAAAACGATCAGCTTGAACAATTTTTATCTCGAACAGGACGGCCAACCCTGGATTCCGGTGATGGGCGAGTTTCATTTTTCACGCTATCCTCACCAGGAGTGGGAGGCCGAGTTGTTAAAAATGAAGGCCGGCGGCGTGGAAATCGTCACCACCTACATTTTCTGGATCCACATCGAAGAGGAAGAAGGCTTATTCGACTGGTCGGGTAACAACAATTTGCGCAAGTTCGGGGAATTGTGCGCGGCGCACAGCCTGCAGGTGCTGGCGCGCATCGGGCCGTTCAGCCACGGCGAATGCCGCAATGGAGGCTTGCCGGATTGGTTGTACGGGCGCCCATTCGCCGTGCGTTCCAACGACGAACGCTACCTGTTCTACGTAAAGCGGCTGTACAACGAAATCGCTGCCCAGCTCAAGGGTTTGCTTTTCAAGGATGGCGGGCCAGTCATTGGCGTTCAGCTTGATAATGAATACATGCACTGCGGGGCGCCCTGGGAAGTGACTTACCGGCCGGGAACGCAGTGGGTCCCGTCTGGCTCGGGCGGGGAAGAACACATGCGCATTCTCAAACGCCTGGCGATCGAAGCCGGGCTGGATGTGCCGCTGTATACCTGCACTGGCTGGACCAATTCGCCCGTCCCGGAGGACGAAATCCTGCCTATGCAAGGCGGCTACGCATTCACCCCCTGGAGCCCAGACCCAAACTACCGCCAGCCCCCCTCGCCGGAATTTATTTTCCGTGACCGCCACCGCGAGCCGGTGCTCAACGCCAGGCCGACCTACGATGGTCTTCGCTACCCCTACGTCACCTGCGAGATCGGGGGCGGTATCCAGGATACCTATCATCATCGCCCGGTAGTGCCTGCGGAAGCGACCGAGGGTCTGGCAGTGGTGCAGCTCGGCAGCGGGGCGAATTTACTCGGTTATTACCTGTACCACGGCGGTTCGAACCCAACCGGCCGGCATGCCTGGATGAACGAATTTACCGTTCCACGCATCTCGTACGATTTCCAGGCGCCATTGGGAGAATTTGGTCAGTTTAAACCTTCTTTTGCCTCGCTGCGCTTATTACACATGTTCCTCAAAGATTTTGGCAGCCTGCTAGCGCCGATGCCAGTCATCCTGCCTGACGATGCCGGCGGCCTGACCCCGGAGAATACCTTCACCCTCCGGTTTTCAGCGCGTACGCGCGGCGGTACGGGTTTCCTCTTTTTCTGCAACTACCAGGACCACGTGGAGATGCTTGACCAGAAAGACGTGCGTATTCACCTGCGCATCGAGCATGAGACTATCTCAATCCCCCACAAAAAAGGGCTGGCTCTACAGAAAAATGTGAGCGCCATCCTGCCATTCAACCTCTCTCTGGAAGGTGTGCTGCTCAAATATGCCACCGTCCAACCACTGGCCAGGATCGAAGGCGATGGCAGCGTTGATTATTTCTTCTTTGCTCCGCCTGGGATGGAGGCAGAATACGCTGTAGATCACTCTACCTATGCCAGGCTGGTGGTAAAGCATGGCAGCTTGACAGAAGAAAGCGGTATCACCTATATCTCAGTAGACCCGGGCTTCGACTGTGTAACAGAGTTCACAAAGGCAGACGGCAGCCAGGTGCGCCTTTTCACCCTTACCCGCTTGCAGGCTGAGCTGTGTTCGCGCCAGACGATTTGGGGGTGTGAAAGACTGATTATTTCCGACGCCAGTGCAGTGGTGAGCGGCGAAGAACTGCATCTATATAGCAGCGGGCAAAAGCAGATTGAGCTGTTTACCTATCCTGCTCCGATGGACAGGCTGGAGTCTTCTAGCGGAGCGTGTAAAGGCAAAACCGAAGGCATTTACACTCATTACACTTTGAAGCTCCCCAGGAAAGAAATCAAGCTCAACGTGGAGCAAACCACTGAGGATCGCGTCTGCATCCGCTTTCCAAAGGGGATTATGCCGGATGGACAGGCTGTCCTTCTGAGAGTTGATTACACAGGGGACACCGGCGAGGCATATATCGACGGTAAACTAGTCGGTGACAATTTCTATAATGGCACACCCTGGGAGTTCGGGCTCAATCGCTTTGCCAGGCTGCTGGATGATAAGGAGCTTTTCATCCTGATTCAGCCGTTAGAAAAGACCAGCAGTGCACTGCGCTATATCCCTACCGGCCGCAAGGAGGCCTTCCGCAAGGAGACCACCCATGACCACCTGGCGGAGATAAAATCGATCAGCTCCGTGATAGAACAAAAAATAATTGTCAGGCCCTCAAAAAAATAGCGCCAGTACTCAACCTGCGGTTGAGACCGGCGCTGTCTTCAGTATGTCTCGTGGTTAATTAATGACCTGCCCGTCCCTCAACTGCACAATGCGATGGGCATATTCATCCACGAGCGGGTCGTGGGAAGCCACCAGCAGGGTAACTTTGGCGTCCCTGGTGATTTGATCAAAAAAGCCGAACATTTCACGCGCCGTCAGGCTATCGAGCTCGCCGGTTGGTTCGTCGGCCAGGATCAGCTTAGGCTGGTTGACCAGGGCGCGGGCAATGGCCACGCGCTGCTGCTGTCCGCCGGACATTTCATACGGGCGGTGATGGATCCATTTCTTCAGCCCGACCAATTCCAGGCTTTGCATAGTGCGTTCACGCAGCTCTCGACCGGGACGGTTGGAAATGCGCAAGGCCAACTCTACATTTTCATAGGCCGACAGAGTGGGCAGCAGTCCGAAGGACTGGAAGATAAAGCCGATCTCTTTACGGCGCCAACGCGTGAGCTGTTCGCCTTTTAAGGCGGAAATGTCCTGCCCAAAGATGCGGATGACGCCCCGGGTAGGGGAATCCAATCCACCCAGGCAGTTGAGCAGCGTGGTCTTACCACTGCCGGAACGGCCCTTAACGGCCACGAAAGTGCAGCTTTCGATGGCGAGTTTGATTCCGCACAACGCTGGCACTTCCTGGTGAGCGCCGATGACGTATATACGCCAGAGGTCTTCGGTCTCGATCGCGTATTCTAGAGGCGCAGCGGCGGCGGGCGCCGGATTCTGGTCGAGTTGCTCGCTCATTCTGCTTTGCCTCCTTTGGATCCCGGCCACTGGATACGATGCAGCAGTTTGAGCAGGCTGCCAACCTGGCGGGATTGGGCCATTTCATTGGTCGCATCTTCCACAGACAGCGTGTGGGATTGCGCAGCCACGGGGAGGATCAGGATACCGTCGTCAGTTGGTTCCAGGCGGGCGCGCCCCTTGATCTTGTAACGTTCCAGGTAGGTTTTTGGCACCTGCAAGCGGCCGGCCGAATCCAACACGGTCAGCTCCTCGTAAACCACTTCCTCGTGAGTCTCCTTGGACTGGGTAGTTTCCTGGCCGCTTTTTTGCTCGGTCTTTTGGGACGGTTTGCGGATGGTTTCAGAAGCCAGCTTGCCATCCCGGATGGCGACCACACGGTCGACGTGGCGGGCGAGGGTGAGGTCGTGGCTAACGATCAGGGTAGTCAAACCGAGCTGGCGGTTCAGGTCTTGAAATATCTTATAAATCACCGCGGCGGTGTTGGTATCCACCTCACCGGTCGGCTCGTCTGCCAGCAGCAGCCTGGGGGCGTTGGCCAGCGCTACGGCAATGGCCACACGCTGCTGTTCACCGCCGGATAGTTCTGACAGGTGATGCTTACGCCGTTCGGCCAGTCCAACCATACCGAGCAAGTCTTTCGCCCGTTGGCTGCGTTCATGCCCCGCCCTGCCAACCAGGGTCATAGGCATTTCAATATTCTCCTGGGCAGTCAGGTATGGGATCAGGTTGCGGGCGCCTTGCTGCCAGACAAAACCCACCTGGGAACGGCGGTAGTGGTCCAGTCCGACATCGGTTAGTTTTAGCAGGTCCTGTCCGCCGACCCATACTCTTCCAGCGGAAGGGCGGTCCAGGCCTCCCAATACGTTCATCAAGGTCGATTTACCGCTGCCGCTGGCGCCGACAATACCCACCATCTCGCCGGTATTTATTACCAGGTCAAGACCTTGCAGAGCCACCACTTCAAGCTCGGCAATCTTATAAATCTTGACCAGATTATCGCATACAATAAAAGGGGTAACAGCCATTTCACCTCCCCACAGATCGGGGCCTTACGTCACTAAGGAGAGACAACCACCTGGCCTTCGGTCAGGCCTTCCAGGATTTCCACCTGGTCTTCATTCTGGATGCCAACTTTCACATCCACGCGCCGCTGTTGATTGCTATCCTGCACCACGGCAAAGGTCCGGCCTTCGAAAGTACGGACCGCCTGTGGGGGTACCCACAACGTGCCCTTTTTATTCTGAATGATAACCTTTGCCTGGACGATGTCGCCAATTTCGAGTTGGAGCTTCGAGGGTGGTGTATCCATCGAAATGCGCACGCTTTTGTCTATGCCGATGGTCGTGGTGCTGTCTGTGGCGCTGATGGCTGGCAAATGGCGTACTTTGCCTGTGACTAAGACGCCCGGGCGGGTGGCCAGGGAAATGATCACATCCATCCCATTTTCAATCTTGGCGGTTTGCGAGCTGGGTACATCCGCGGCAATTTCCTGGACACTGGTATCCGCCACAACTGCCATCTCCTGGTAACCCTGAATCTCACTGCCCGCCGAGGCGCCCATCGAAAGGACGACTCCGTCCATAGGGGCAACGAGTTGGGCGGCGTCGATTTGGGCCGACAGGTCCTGGTTGTTGATGGTAACTTCGTTCAGCGCAATCTGAGCCAACTCGACATCATATTTCTTAAACTGAACATCGTAGGTCTTTTCGCTGGCGGAATAGGCCGAAGAGGTGGCCTGTTTTAGAGCTAGGTTGGCTTCATCTAATTGGATTTGAGCGCGTTGGATGGCCAGTTGTCCCAGTGCATTCTGCCGTGACAGGCCGCTCATGACTTCCAGGTCGGCCAACACATCGCCTTTTTTCACATTGCCGCCTTCTTTTACGTACACGGTGCGCACACGCCCGTCGGTCTTGAAGAAAAGCGACTGTTGCACCACAGGAGTAATCCGGCCGGTAAAACTTATTGACTGCATAACATCGCCGCGTTTGACTTGATAGACCGGTTTAACTGGCACAATTGGGGTCGGCAATGGTGTGGATGTAGGCGCTTCAGCCGCGGCTCCCGACGAACAGGCTGCTGGCAGCAGGGTCATTGCTGCCAGGACAAATAGGATGGTTATTTTGTAAAAGGTTTTGGGTATCACTTGACTCTTCCTTTCCCACAGTCGGGAACTTTCGTTTTCTTAATAACTATTGAAATGCGGTCTTTCAATTAAGCGCTATACCGTTTCGCCAAGTTTAATCGCCTGAGAAATTTTCATCTGCTGCAGCATGATGACCAGACCAACCAGCCCGAGGACGAACACAATGCCAAACAAGGAATAAATCTGGAGGATTGCCGGCCAGGAGATTTGAATAACATAAGGAGGAATGTAAGCCGCTTCGCCATAACCGAGCTGCAGATAAGGAATGAACCAACTGGCGGTGCCAACGCCCAAAAACGTACCTGCTCCGATGCCCATTAGGATCAGGAAAGCCAGCTCCCAGGCCAGGTAGGAGACCATCTGCCCATACGATAGGCCGATAGCACGCAGCACACCCAGCTCGATAAAGCGGCGACGGAAAGAAAACAGGGCATACAGCAGGAAACCGAGCACGGTCAGCAAACCGGCAGCGAAGAAACCGACAGACAGCACCCCGAACAAACCCTGGCGCTGCGGCAGCGCTTGTTCGATTTCTATGTCAGTCAAGGCTGAATCCATGTACAAGTCAGCCAGCCTGACTGTACCGTCTGCACTGGTATCGTGCTGTTGCAACTTGTTCAGGTCCAGGCCAGGCATGGTCTTTAGCCAGACCTGGTAGGGGAACATGCCGCCTGCTTCATCGAAGAGATAATCCAGATTCCCGACAATCAGCGGACCGGTGCTGGGATACCAGGTGGGGAAATATTTAAACCCTCCGACGATCTTGTAGTCTACTTTTACCTGGTCGCCGTAAATTTTGACGATTACCGGCAGGGTATCGCCAATTTTCATCCCTTCCTGGCCGACGTAAGACTGGGGGATGAGCACTCCATCCGGGTACATGGCCAGGAAATTCATCAATGCACCCATATTTGTGGATGAAAAGTCACTACGCCAGAAAGACACCAGAGGAAAATCGTAGCGATCGATGCCGAGGAAAGTGCCATCTTGATTTGTCCCACCCATCGAGGCACTGGCAGGATAGCGCCCGACCCGGGCAACCTTGGTGATACCTGGGATCTTCAGGTATTCCTGCACAGGAAGAAATACCCAGACCGGCTCGGTATCGGTAGAAGCGCTGCTGATTGCGAAGCCAGAACTGTCACCCGAAGAGTTGTCGTTGGATGCGGCAGCAGTCCCTCCGCCCCCAAACGGTGAACTGTTGTTTTGAGATTCACCAAAATCCAGGAATTTCAGGTCTCCACCCACCGAATAGAAGGTCTGGTCGTACAGGTGGCGGTCTACTGTTACTGCCAGGGAAGCGGTATAGGCTGACAGGCTGAGGGTCAGGATGAGCAGCATCAGTGGGGTAATATAAAAGCTGGGGGTACGTGAAAGCTGGCGGCTGGCCATCAGTAACCCTACCGAGCGGGTCTTGGACGAAAGCCAGGCAACAGCGCTGACCAGCAGAGGCATCAGGCGCATGAAAAACAGCGAAAGCGAGAAGACACACAGGGCCGGGATGAGGAACAACAGTGGGTTATCGAAAGGGTTGCGGTTACCCATCAATGCAACGGCGCCCTGCTGGCGCAGCAAATAGGCTCCATAACCGGTGGGGATGAACAGCAGCATATCCAGCCAGGCGCGCTGCCACCAGGGCTTGCGCAGCATCCGGCTACGCTCCTGTTTATAAGTGGTAACGGTATGGCGGGCGGCGCCGATGGTGGGCAGGATTTGAGAAAGCAGCGCCAGGGCAACCGCTGCCAACCCATATTCCAGGGAGGTCTTAGTCATCCTGACCGGCAGGCTGCTCAAAGCTCCAAAGTCAAGGAAAGTGCGCACCTGCCCAATCCACCCGGCAATGATCAGGCTGATGGGGATGCTGAGTCCCAGGCCGATGGCACCCAGGATCAAGCCTTCCAGGGCAGCGATACCGATCATCTGCAAAATTACCGCGCCGCGACTGCGCATGACGGCAATCTCATTGCGCCGTTGTTCTACGGAAAGGCCGGCGGTCATGCTGACGAAAGCCAGCAAGAGTCCCAGGATTGGTAGGCTGAACGCATATAACTGGACTGTCAAGAGCACCGAATTACTGTGATAAGCTGCCAGAGCATCCAAGGGTGATTGCAGCAGTTTCAAATCAGGCAACATCTCGGCCGCCTGCTGGTAGACTGAGGTGATGCGACCGGAGATAGGCCCGGCATCGGCATACAGGACGTTCGATCCGTCCATCATTAGGTACCACATGCAAGTATAAATCGGCCCGGCGATGAAGGAGGCGAGCTGCTGCGAGAAGATTTCTTCCGTGACCAGCATACGTTCATCCAGGAATGAAGTCTGGATAAACCAATAACTATCGGTCGGGTCGCTCGGTGTCCAGATGCCTGCGATGCGGATGGGGATTGTAACCGCCACGATGGCGCCGGAGTCCGGCATGGCCATCCGTGCAAAGGTGGTATATTCCTCGCCGGCTTGTAAGCCCAGTTTATCCGCCATGTTCTTGCTGATCAGCACTTCAACCGTCGAACCAGGGGTACGGTTGACGACCGGAAATCTGCCTTCCAGGATGGTAATGTGAGTTTCGAGGTCGTTCAGGGTCGAGAAGCTGTACCATCCCAACATAGTCTTGGTATTATTAAAATTGGTCTCCCCTTTGGGGAAAAGGGACATTGTATCGCTGTTGAAATAGCGTACTACCTGTTTTAGCGGCAGGCCGATCCGCGCCGCTGCCTGTTGGGAAATGAACTGGCTGGCCGGCTGGACTTCTTCCCAGCGTTTGAGGTGGTTTGAGTCTACCTGGAAAGCGAACAACAGCGCAAAGGGCGCCTTTTTATTAATTGTAGAAGAGGTCGACTGGTTGGGATTCAAGCTTTCATTGAACAAGCGGAAATAGACCGCGTCGGTGTAGACTGGTATGCTGGTAGTCAGGCCAATTGAAAAAACCAGGCCGATTAAACTGGCCAGCGCCAGCCCTTTCTGAGAAATGATCCGCTTGATGGCGATCACGAAGATCGCCCAGGTGCTCAATAAAATTCTCACACAATTACCCAGGGATAGCACTTTTTCTCCTGCGGGTATTCGGGTCCGCAGGGAAACTTATATCAAATCCTGATCACACTCCCAGTACTGAGACCTACCAGAAGGGGAGATCCGGCGTTTAATCCTGATGGCGCG
>Ga0187886_1001573_pt1 | contig 20369 bp, 18 predicted proteins | sample June2016WEW_20_1_FD_133001 | JGI IMG/M metagenome (GOLD analysis project Ga0187886, IMG submission 133001) | Peatland microbial communities from SPRUCE experiment site at the Marcell Experimental Forest, Minnesota, USA - June2016WEW_20_150 | ecosystem: Environmental > Terrestrial > Soil >... | reverse complement strand
ACGCCCTCCAGGCCGCGGACGTCGGCAAGACCGCTCGCGTCGTCGTGACGGCGAAGAACGCCTACGGCTCGGCCAGCGCAACCTCGAGCCAGACGGCCGTCGTCGCCGGCCTCCCGCCGGCGAACACCGCTCTGCCGGCGATCTCCGGCACCGCCCGAGACGGCCAGACCCTCAGCACCTCGGACGGCTCCTGGACGGGCTCGCCCACCCCGAGCCTCACCTATCAGTGGCTCCGCTGCGACGCCTCCGGCGCCAACTGCTCGGCCATCTCCGGCGCCACGGCGAGCACCTACGCCCTCGTCAACGCTGAAGACGACTCGACCATCCGATCCCAGGTCACGGGCACCAACTCCTACGGCTCCGCCAGCGCCCGCTCGAGTCAGACGCTGCCGGTGGCCGCGGTCGCCAAGGACATCGGCGCCGGCGACAGTCACAGCTGCGCCGTCCTCTCCAGCGGCAGGGTCGCGTGCTGGGGCAAGAACGACCAGGGCCAGCTCGGCAACGGTACGCAGACAAACAGCCCGCTGCCAGTTCTGGTGCAAGGCATCACCAACGCTATTCAGGTCAGCGCCGGCTACCGCCATTCCTGCGCCGTCCTCTCCGATCACAGCGTTTGGTGCTGGGGATACAACTACTACGGCCAGCTTGGGAACCACCAATCCGGCAATCCGAGCCTGATCCCGGTGCAGGTCCACGGCGAGGGCGACGTGGGCTTTCTCACGAATGTCAGCCAGGTCGATGCGGGCTTTGGTCACACCTGCGCCCTGCTCTCCGATCAGACCGCCATGTGCTGGGGCTCCAACGATCTCGGTGAGCTCGGGGACAACAAGGCCAGCGGCACGCTCAGCTCGACACCCGTTCACGTCTCGGGAGTCGGCGGCACCGGCACGCTTGCCGACGTCGTCCAGCTGAGCGCCGGCGCTCAGTTCGCCTGCGCGGTTCGCTCTGCAGCCACGGGAGGCAAGGTCTACTGCTGGGGCGCCGGCTGGCAAGGCAGGCTCGGGAACGGGGACACAAGCGACCACTACAGCCCGGTCGAGGTCAACACGATCGCAAACGCCGGCGAGGTAAAAGCCGGCGACAGCCACGCTTGCGCTGTTCGTTCCTCCGATCACAGCGTCTGGTGTTGGGGCTACAACTCGAACGGCCAGCTCGGCGACAACTCGACCTCCGAGAGCCACACCCCGGTCCAGGTGCATGGCGAGGGCGATGTGGGCTTGCTCACGAACGTCGACCAGGTGAGCGTCGGCGGCTTCCATTCCTGCGCCGTCCTCTCCGATCACAGCGTCTACTGCTGGGGCGCCGGCGGCAACGGCGAGCTCGGAAACGGCTCGCTGGTCGAGTCCCACTATCCCGTTCCCGTCACAGGCATCGCGACCGCGACGAAGCTCAGCGCCGGTGCGAGCCATACCTGTGCCCTCCTCTCCAACCAGTCGCTCAGGTGCTGGGGCAGCAACTTCGACAGCCAGCTCGGCCTGGGCAAGATCGGGCACAGCGAGACACCGATCTCCGTCAGCAACATCACCACGGCTGCTACGCAGGTAAGCGCCGGCGGCGAGCACGGCTGCGCCGTTCTCGCCGATCACAGCGTCTGGTGCTGGGGTCGCAACGCTTACGGCCAGCTCGGCAACAACTCGACGACCGATAGCTCGACCCCGGTTCAGGTGGTAGGAGCCAGCGGCGTGGGCTTCCTCATGGACGCCGATCAGGTAAGCGCCGGACAGGGGCACACCTGCGCTCATCTCACTAACAACACGGTCTGGTGCTGGGGTCACAACAACTTCGGCCAGCTCGGCAACAACTCGACGACCGATAGCCCGACCCCGGTTCAGGTCAAGGGCACCGGCGGCGTGGGCCTCCTCACGGGCGTCTCTCAGGTGAGCGCCGGTGGTCTACACAGCTGCGCTGTTCGTACCTTCGATCACACCATCCAGTGTTGGGGCTACAACCTATACGGCCAACTCGGCAACAACTCGACCTCCGACAGCTCGACCCCGGTTGAGGTTCTAGGGCTCAAGACCGACGGCCCGGCCAGTACCGGGGATTTCCACACCTGCGCCGTCAAGTCCTCGGATCAGACGGTGTGGTGCTGGGGCTGGAACCAATACGGCCAGCTCGGTAACGGGACGACGAGCACCGACCCCAACCCGATCCCGGTGCAGGTTCAGAAGCCCGGCCCCGTCTTCCTCACGGACGCCACCGGCGTGAGCGCCGGCGGTCTTCATACCTGCGCACTCTCATCTCCCAGTGGTTTCGGCTATGTCTACTGCTGGGGCCGGAACGAGAGCGGCGAGCTCGGGAACGGCAAACACGGGACCGACAGCTCGTATGCCGTTCAAGCCTCGGGCATCGGGAAGGCGACAGAGGTGAGCGCCGGCTACTACCACACCTGCGCGCGCCTGAGCAACAGTAGCGCCGATTGCTGGGGCCGGAACGAGAGCGGCGAGCTCGGAATCGGCAGCCTGAGCGACAGCGACGTCCCAGCTCCGGTTTCGCTCGCGCTCGTTTCCTCGATCAGCGCCGGCGGCTCCTACTACTACCGTCACACCTGTGCCGTCAGCGGCGGCACGCTCAAGTGCTGGGGCTCGGACTACTACGGCCAGCTGGGAGAAGGCGGCATCGGTCTCAGCTCGGTTCCGATAGGCGTATTCGGGCTGTTCTGGTAGATGCGCGAATTAGCCGGAGCCGGGCGCCACGTGGCGCCCGGCTCCCCCTTGGATCGCGACCGACTAGGTAACCCTGAACCCGAGCGTCTTCGAGTTCTTGTCGGCCGAGAGCTTGAGCCGGTATGTGCCCCGCTTCACCGGCTTGCCCGCGAACAGCTTCTTGATCGTGATCGCGTAGGTCTTGAAGGAGCCCGTCTTCCTGACGCTCTTCACGAGCACCCACTTCGTGCCCTTCTTGCGCGAGAGCACCCACTTGAAGAGCTTGCTCTTGGGCGAGAACTTGCAGGTCAGCTTGACCTTGCCCGCCTGGGCGGCGGTGAAGCTCGCCTTCGCGAGCTTGCAGGAGGCGATCTTTCCGGACGCCTTCGCCGGAGGCGGAGGAGCGACATCGTTATCGGTGATCGTCAGGATGGCCGTGCTCGGGCTGCCGAGCGTTGCTCCCGAGGAGGGACTGGAGAGCGAGAGCAGCACCGTCTCGCTTGCCTCATGCGCCGTGTCGTTCGTGATCGGAACGGAGACCGTCTTCGCGGTCTCACCGGAGGCGAAGGTGACGGTCTGATTCACGGCCGTGTAGTCGCTTCCGGCTTGTGCCGATCCGTTCGCCGTGGCGAAGTGGACCGAGTCTGTTCCCGAGGTTAGGCCCGTGCGGTTGATCGTGACGTTGGCCGAGCCGCCGTTCTCGTTGACCGAGTAGGTGGCCAACGAAAACGCGAAGGCCCTGTCGTTGTCGGTGATCGTCAGTGTGGCCGTGCTCGGGCTGCCGAGCGTTGCGCCGGTCGAGGGACTGGAGAGCGAGAGCTGCACGGTCTCGCTCGGTTCGATCGAGCTGTCGTCTGTGATCGGGATCGAGACCGTTTTAGACGTCTCTCCATTCGCGAAGGAGACGGTCTGGCTCGCGTCCGTATAGTCCGAGCCCGCCGTGGCGGTGCCGTTCGCCGTGGCGAAGTGAACCGAAGCCGGCGCGGTCGAGCCGGTGCGGTTGATCGTGACCGTGGCCGTGCCGTCACCCTCGCCGACCGAGTAGCCGGCGGAGGAGAAGGCGAAGGTCGCAGGCGGCACGGTGAACGTTCCCTCAGTTGCGAAGGGCGAGCCGGCGAAGCCGGAGTCGACCGCCTGCGCGCTCCAGTAGTAGGTGGTGCCGGGCGTCAGGCCGCTGAGCTTGTAGCTCGTGCGCTCGCCCGCGTTTCCGTACTGAGGTAAGAGCCGAGTTCCGTTCGGGAGCGCCAGCGGCGAGACGACGTCCGAGGCGCCCGCTGTCGTACCGACGCGCACGTTGTAGGTGAGGCCGTTCGGAGTTCCGCTCTGCTCGCTGTCGGTCGCGGCGCTCCAGCTCAGCGTCTCGATCCCGGAAGCGAACGAAACCGAGAGACCGCTCGGAGCACTCGGGGGCTCGTTCGTCTCGGTTATCGACGTGCTTCGCTCGTAGACGCTCGATACACGCGGCGAACCGTTGTCGCCCGTGAGCAGTATGTCCAGCCTGCCGTCCGGGGTGCCGGTCGGGGTGACGCCCCCGACTTCGCCGAAGTCGCCCCAGGCGACCGAGCTCCAGTCAACGCCGGTCAGGGCGCTGTCGGCGGAATCCTCGCTGAAAGTGCCGTTGCCGTTGTTCTCGTAGATCTTGGCTACGCGGCCCGAGCTGCTATAGCCCGTGAGCAAGATGTCCAACCGGCCGTCCGCGTTGTAGTCGCCCCAGGCGACCGAGCCGTAAGAGACGGCGCTCAGGGCGCTGTCGGCAATGGTGTCTTCGCTGAAAGTGCCGTTGCCGTTGTTCTCGTAGATCTTGCTGACCGATCCCGAGCTGCTAAAGCCCGTGAGCAGGATGTCGGGGTAGCCGTCCGAGTTGTAGTCGCCCCAGGCGACCGAGCTGTCGGAGACGGGAGTTAGCCCGCTTTCGGCGGTGGTGTCCTCGCTGAACGTGCCGTCGCCGTCGTTCTTGTAGATTTTGCTGACCTGGGTCGAACCGGTCTGGCCCGTGAGCAGGATGTCGGGGTGGCCGTCCGAGTTGTAGTCGCCCCAGGCCACCGAGCCGTAGCGGACCTGCGCCAGGCCCGTGCCCGTGACCTCGCTGAAAGTGCCGTCGCCGTTGTTCTTGTAGATCTTGCTGACTGGGGCAGGGCTGACGTCCGAGCCGTTATTGCCCGTGAGCAGGATGTCCGGCTTGCCGTCGGCGTTGTAGTCGCCCCAGGCGACCGAGCCGTGGTAGACCCCGGGTAGGCCGGCGTCGGCAGTGGTGTCCTCGGTGAAAACGCCGCCGTCGTTCTTGAAGATCTTGGTAATCGGGACGAGCGAGTTGTTCATGCCCGTGACAAGCAGGTCGAGGTCTCCGTCGGAGTCGTAGTCGGCCCAGGCGGCCGAGCTGTAGTAGACGACGTTTTCGTTCTGTGTCAGGTGGGTGCCGGCAGTGGCGTCCTTGCTGAAGCTGCCGCCGTTGTTCTTCCAAAGCTCATCAACCCCGGATCCTTTGCTGCCCGTGAGCAGGATGTCGAGTTCGCCGTCGGAGTCGTAGTCGCCCCAGGCGACCGAGCTGTTGTCGACGGCGGTCAGGCCGGCGGCGATATCGGAGTAAGGGAGAGGAGAAGGGGCGCCGGCAGGGTGCGCTCCGAAGAGGAGTGCGAGAACGGAAACGAGAGCAAGCGCAGCGACGAGTTGTAAGACGCGGGAGTTTTTCACGGCGATCTCTTCCTTTTTCGATAGCGGCTCGTGGGGACAGGAAGACGGCTTACATAACGTAAGCCACTGGCGCCGGGCTGACAACCGCCAGTTGTTCGTCCGAGCCCGAGCCGGCACGTTCCCCACTGCCCCGTGGAAAGCCCGTACGCCTTCCGTAGCCATGCCTAGCACCGGCACGTCCGAGGCGCCGAGCCCTGGCGTATCGCGGAATTCCGTCCATCGGCGCCCACTGGTTCCGGGCGATTTGCAGGGATTTAGCCCGGCGCCCGGATTCCGCCTGGTGCCGGCTCGGGGACGTGTACGCACGGAATGAGGCGCCCTGAGTAAGTGGGCTGGACCACTCGATCGGACAGCCTCACCGAGTCTCGCCTAGGCGACCTCGAAGGTCAGCGTCTTCGAGTTCTTGTCGGCGGAGAGCTTGAGCCGGTACTGCCCACGTTTGACCGGCTTGCCGGCAAAGAGCTGCTTGACGGTCAGCGTGTACTTGACCTTGTAGAAGCCCGTTTTCTTGACGCTCTTCACGACCGTCCACATCTTGCCCTTCTTGAGCGAGAGCACGTAGCGGAAGACCTTGCTCCTGGGAGAGAATTTGCAGGTCAGCTTGACTTTGCCGGCCTGTGAGGCAGGGAAGCTCGTCTTCGTGAGCTTGGCCAGCGCGAACTTGCCAAAGGGCTGATATAGATAGACGGTGAACATACCCTCGCTCGCGAAGGCAGAGCCGACGAAGCTAGTATCGACCGCCTGCACGCTCCAGAAGTAGTGAGTTCCCATCACTCCCGCATGAAGGCCTCTGAGGTCGAAGGTCTTTCTCTCTCCCACGTTTCCCGGCTGGGGCACGAGTCTCGTCCCGTTCGAGAGCGAAAGCGGGGAGACAACGTTCGCTCCGCCCGCGCTGGTTCCGACCCGTAGGTTGTAGGTGAGCGCCGCAGCCGGCGTCTGCGCGTCGCTGGCCGCCGCCCACGAGAGCGTCACCGCGCTCGAGCCGACCGAGGCCGTGAGGTTGGCCGGGGCGCCAGGGGCCGTGTCCGCCGTCCCGGTGTAGTTGCCGTAAATGCTGGCTACGTTAGTGGAGCCGTTCCAGCCGCCGGTCAGTGGGTTGAAGGTGCTCCAGCCGGTGAGCAGGATGTCGAGCTTGCCATCCGGGTTGTAGTCGCCCCAGGCGACCGATCCGGGGCCGGCGGTGACGCCCCTCAAGAACTGATCGGCGACGGTGTCCTCGCTGAAGGTGCCGTTGCCGTTGTTCTTGTAGATCTTGGCTACTTGGTAGCTCGCGCCATTCCCCGTGAGCAGGATGTCGAGCTTGCCGTCCGAGTCGTAGTCGCCCCAGGCGACCGAGCCGAAGTAGACGGCGGTCAGGCCGCTCTCGGCTGTCGTATCCTCGCTGAAGCCGCCGGCGCCGTTGTTCTTGTAGATCTTGCTAATCGGGCCGGCGTTGCTGTAGCCGGTAAGCAGAATGTCCGGATTGCCGTCCGAGTTGTAGTCGCCCCAGGCGACTGAGCTCATGTTGACCGCGGTCAGGGCGCCTTCGGCTGTGGTGTCCTCGCCGAAGCTGCCGTCGCCGTTGTTCTTGTAGATCTTCGCGACCCGGCCCAGGCCGGTGCCTCCCGTGAGCAAAATGTCCGGCTTGCCGTCCGAGTTGTAGTCGCCCCAGGCGGCCGAGCCCAGACCGATTCCTATCAAGCCGGCCTCGGCGGTGGTGTCCTCGCTGAAGGTGCCGTTACCGTTGTTCTTGAAGATTTTGGTCACTTCCGTGGAGTCGGTGTCGCCCGTGAGCAGGATGTCCGGCTTGCCGTCCGAGTTGTAGTCGCCCCAGGCGACCGAGCTCCAAGAGACGCCCGGCAGGCCACTCTCGGCCGCGACGCTCTCCGTGAAAGTGCCGTTGCCGTTGTTCTTGTAGATCTTGGCGACTTCGGCACTGCATTCTTGGGACGCATTCATTGCGGTACAGCCCGTGAGCAGGATGTCGGGCTTGCCATCGGAGTTGTAGTCGCCCCAGGCGACCGAGCCGAAGGCTACGGCGGTCACGCCGCTCTCGGCGGTGGTGTCCTCGCTGAAGGTGTCGTTGCCGTTGTTCTTGTAGATCTTGCTGGCAAACGCCGAGCCCGTGTAACCCGTGAGCACGAAGTCGAGCTTGCCATCGGAGTTGTAGTCGCCCCAGGCGACCGCGCTCCCTTGAACGCCGGCCAGGCCGGCGCCGATATCGGAAAAGGCCGGCAAGGGCGGCGCGTAGGCGCGGCTGACGCCGGATAGCGCGCCGACCGAGACGGCGACGAGAACAAGCGCAAAGAGCGTGACCAGGCGAACCTTGTGTGAGGACATCTCGATCCTTTCGAACGCTGCTGGGAAGGACCTGGCGGCAATACAAGTACCGTAAGCCACCTGAGTCGTCCTGACAACCAGATCCCGGCGCGGGCTCCGGGGCGTGGTTCGCTTCGCGCCGGACGCGTGAACATCTCGGCCTGGATTCGGCTCTGAGCAGGGTTTCTTCCAGGCGCGGACGCGTCTGCCGGACACTCGTCCCCGTGCCAGAACCGGGGATCTTTCCAGACGATACGAGGGTGCCGGTCGCCGCTCAGGCGAGCCCGCCGAGCTCCGCCTCCGCGTAGCGCTCCTCGAGCTCACCTTCCAGCGGACTGCCGGCGAGGCCCGGGGACAGCTCGCGCGCTGCGCGCCGGGCCTGCTCGAGCAGAGCGCGGTCGGTTCTGAGACGGGTGAAGCGGAAGTCGGAAAACCCGGATTGCCTGGCGCCGAGCAGCTGCCCTTCGCCGCGGATCTCGAGGTCGATCTCGGCCAGCTCGAAGCCGTCGGAGGTCTGCACCAACGCCTCGAGCCGCCGCTGCGCCGGCTCGGTCAGCTCCTCTTTGGGGCGCGAGACGAGCAGGCAGTAGGACTGCTCCGCCCCGCGCCCGACGCGGCCGCGGAGCTGGTGCAGCTGCGCCAGCCCGAAGCGGTCGGCCTCCTGGACGATCATCACGGTCGCGTTGGGAACGTCCACGCCCACCTCGATCACGGTCGTGGCGACGAGCACGTCGAGCTCACGCTGCTTGAAGCGGGCCATGATCTCGCGCCGGTCGTTCGGGCGCAGACGCCCGTGCATGCAGCCGACCCGAAAACCCGCGAGCTCGCCCGTGCGCAGGCGCTCGGTCTCCTGCTCGGCGGCGCGCGCCTGGCCGGCGGAGTCCTCCACCAGCGGGCAGACGACGTAGGCCTGGCGCCCGGCCTCGAGGTGCCTGTGCAGGCGCCGGTAGGCCTCCTCGCTCCGGTCTTCCGAGACCCAGCTCGTGATCACGGGCTTGCGCGCGGCCGGCGGCGCGGCGATCTCGCTCAGCTCCAGGTCGCCGTAGAGGGTGAGGGCGAGCGTGCGCGGAATCGGGGTCGCGCTCATGTGCAGGACGTGCGGAGAGCGACCTTCGGACAGAGCGGTTCGCTGCTCGACCCCGAAGCGGTGCTGCTCGTCCACGACCGCCACCGCCAGCCGCTCGAAGGCGACCTCCTTCTGGATCAGGGCATGCGTGCCGATTGCGATCTGCGCCTCACCGCTTGCGATCCGCGCCCGCGCCGCCTCGTGCTCCTTCGCCGGCAGAGCGCTGGTTAAAAGCAGGCACTCCACGCCAAGCCCGCGGCAGATCTCCTCGAGGGTGAGGAAGTGCTGCTCGGCAAGGGTCTCGGTGGGTGCCATCAGCGCGCCCTGATAGCCGGCCTCGACCGCGCGCAGAAGCGCATAGAGCGCGACCACGGTCTTGCCCGAGCCGACGTCGCCCTGGAGCAGGCGCTGCATCGGGCGCGAGCGGGCGAGGTCGTGGTCGATCTCGGCGACGGCGGAGAGCTGGTGCGGAGTCAGCCGGAAGGGAAGCGCCTCGAAATAGCGCTCGATCAGGGATCCGGGCGGACCGAGCGCGGGCGCCTCGGAGGCGTCGCGCTCGCGAGCGACCCGGGCGAGCGCGAGCTGGAAGAGCAGGAGCTCGTCGAAGGCGAGGCGCCTCCTCCCCTCCTCCCCCTGGCCCGGGCGCTCGGGCCGGTGCAGAGCGACGACGGCGTCCGGACGCAGCGGCAGCTCGAGCCGGGTGCGAAGCGACGCCGGCAGGGGATCGGGGAGCTCGCGCGCAAGCGGAAGAACGCGTTCGACCAGGCCGCGCAGGCGCTTGAGCGATACCTCCTCGCTGGCGGGATAGACGGGCGCGTTGTCGGCGGTCGCCCGCGCTTCGCCGAGATCGAAGTCACGCACCGTGAAGGAGCCGCGCTTGAGCTGGCCGCGGGCGCGCAGCCGTGTGCCCGGCACCAGCTTCTCGGCCAGCCAGAGCTGGTTGAACCAGACGCAGGCCACCTCGCCGCTCGAGTCCGAGACGAGCGCCTCCACCAGCGACAACCGCCGGCGCGGGCGGCGTACGCCGACCTGACGCACCTCGCCTTCGATCGTCGCCTCCTCTCCGATCAGGAGCTCGGCGATCCTGCGCTCGGGGGCGGCGGGCTCGTAGCGAAAGGGCCGGTACTCGAGCAGGTCGCGCACGCTGCGCAAGCCCATCCGCCCAAGCGACTTCTCGAGCGTCACCCCCACGCCCGGAAGCGTGCGCAAGCTCCGAGCGAGCTTCTCGGGATCGACGAAGAAGCGCGGGCAGGGCCAGCCACCCGGCCGGCCGGACTCGGCGAAGGCGGCCGGTAGAGCACGGGTTTTCGTCTCTCCCGACAGGGTGGCCCGAGTATAGGTCCCGGACCGGCGGACGGGCGAGGGCGCAAGCCGGATATATCTCAAGATTGCTTACCGGGGCGGCTTGCCGGCGCCTCCAATTGGCACGAAACTGGCACATTCCCGTCGCTCTTTCTCGCTACCGTTTCACGACCCCGCGGGTGGGTGGATAGGGCAGGGGGCGGCGGAACGTGGTGCCGGCGAAGACCCGAAGCGACCGCATCAAGTCATCCGTGAACGCCAGGCGTGACGGATGCCTCTCAGACAGTTGAGGCGAACGCGGCGTCTCAGCGCAAGATCGGAGCTATCGAAGAGCTCAGCCGGTGCGCAGGTGAATGACGGCGTCGAGACCACCGCCGGGCGCCTCGCGCAGCTCAACGGTGCCCCCGTCGGTCTCGATCAGGCGTTTGACGATCGGCAGCCCGAGCCCCGAGCCGGCGCCCGCCTTACCGCCGCGCCAGAAGCGATCGAAAGCCCGCTCCCGCTCCTCGGCGGTCATGCCCGGGCCCTGGTCGAGCACGTGCAACTCCCCTTCCGAGCCCGAGATCGTGATCGCGCTGCCCTCGGGGCTCACGGCGAGCGCGTTCGCAAGCAGGTTCTCGAGCGCCTGGCCGAGGCGATCGCGACCGACCAGCGCGGTTCCCTGCACGGAGATCTCGAGCCGCACGCGCCGCTCCTCGGTGAGCGCCGACCAGGCCTCGGTGCGCTCGGCGACGAGCGCGGCGAGATCGACCCGCTCGGGCGGCGAGACCTCGGCGCGGGCGAGAGCGAGCAGGCCGTCGACCAGACGCGAGAGGCGCTCGACCTCCTCCAGCGCCCGCTCCAGATCGGCCCGGCCCGATTCGGCCACCTCGGCGCCGATGTTCTCGAGCCTCAGCCTGAGAGCGGTCAGAGGCGTTCGTAGCTGGTGCGAGGCGTCGGCGACGAACTCCTCCTGCGAGCGAACGAGCTGCTCGAGCTCGCCGATCATGTGGTTGAAGGTGGCCGCGAGCGAGCGAACCTCGGGAGGGCCCTCCTCGGCGGCGCGCACGCCGAGGTCGCCGGCGCCGGCGTCGGCGGCGACGTTCTCCAGACGCCCGAGCGGAGCCGATACCCAGCGTGCAAAGCGAAGTCCCGCCAGGGCGGCCGCTACCAGCACGATGCCACCGATCGCAAGCAGCATCAGCCAGTAGCGCCGGATGCGCGCATCCACCTGCGCCGTCGAGTATGTGATCCTGACCGCACCGGTTACCTTCACGCCCGAGGAGGCCGGAACGGCGACGTAGAGCAGGTTCTCGTGCAGCGTCTTTGAGTAGCGGGTCCCGGTCTTCACCTTCCCGTGCAGGGCCGCGATGATCTCGGGGCGCGTGGCGAAGGTGCGCGGCCCACCGACGGGAGGATCGGTGTCGATGATGGCAACGCCTTCGAGGTTGACGATGACGACGCGCGCGCCGCTGTGGCTGCTGTATTCGGACGCCGCGACGCCGAGCGCACGCGGCTGGGTTTTATTCTCGAGCGCATCCTCGGCGAAGGAGGCGAGGAAGCTGGCGTCGCGCTCGACCCTGGTAACCAGATCGTTGCGCTCGTTTCGTCCGTTGACGATTCCGAGCGGTACCTCTAGCACGGCCAGGACTAGAACTGCCAGCCCCAGGTAGGTCAGAAGCAGTCTTTTCGTCAATGGGGAGCCTGTAGCCTGAAACCGACTCCGCGTACCGTCTCGATCCAGCCGGGATCGCCGAGCTTACGCCTGAGCGAGGCGACGTGCACGTCGATCGTCTTCGTCGACCCGAACCAGCGCGACTCCCAGACACGCTCGAACAGCAAGCGCCTGGTCACCGCTACCCCCGGCTCGGCGGCAAGCGCCGCCAGCAGGTCGAACTCCTTAGCGGTGAGCTGGAGCTCGCGCTCGCCGAGAAGTACGCGCCTGGCACGGGTGTCTACGAGCAGATCGCCCACCTGCAGACGACCGTCCGGTGCCGGCTGCGAGCGCGTGCGCCGGCTGACAGCACGAATCCGGGCCACCAGCTCGCGCAGACCGAAGGGCTTGACGACGTAGTCGTCGGCGCCGAGCTCGAGCCCGACCACCCGGTCGACCTCCTCGCCGCGAGCGCTGACCATGATGATCGGCACGTCCGAGCGCTCGCGCAGGCGCCGGCAGACCGTGTAGCCGTCGATATCGGGCAGGCGCAGATCGAGCAGGACGACATCGGCCTCGGCCGCGGCGAGCGCCTGCTCCCCGGTCGCCGCCCATTCGACCTCGAAGCCTTCACGCTCGAGCCCGGCGACGAGCGGCTCGGCGATCGTGCTCTCGTCCTCGACGACCAGAATCTTCATGATCTCCATGTTGACCTATTTAGCCCGTTCACGGCAGCGGCACGTGCCTCTTTGCCGATTCTTTGCCATACCCAAGTCATTCATTACCCATCCATGGACGTGAGCTTGCTCCGAGAAGGGCATGCTTCGAGTGTCCGTTAATTAGTGACCAGGAGGTGATCGAGATGAGAAGGCTTTATGTCGCAGTCGCGGCTCTCGTCGTGGCCATCGCGGTCGCGCTCGGCACCTACACTGTCACCCGCTCGGCGACACTCGGACCGGCCGCGGCGAACGTACCGAACGTGAGCGCAGTCGTCAGCCAGGGCAACCAGAGGCTGAACGCGACCGAGGCGGCCCTGAACAGGGCGCTCGCACAGCGGCCTCCGGCTATGAACGGCGGCCGGGTTGTATACGTGCCGCCGCGACCCGTGGTCGTGAACGTCAGCGGCTCCGCGAGCGCTGTGCCGTATACGCCGCAGGCGACGCAGCACTTCGACGACGGAGGTGAGCACGGTGACTAGCTCGATCGGGCGCTTCTGGGCGGCGGCGGTCGCACTCGTCGTCTTCTTCGTGCTCTGGGCGGCGCTCTCGGCCAAGCCGTGGGTCTCGGCGAACACGGTGGCCGATCGGCGCCTGGCGGCTCTACAGGCCCGCGAGCAGAAGGTGCAGGCGAAGGCGATCGCCGCCCAGCAAACGCTGAACAGGCGCTGGGCCGCCTACCGAGCGGCGCTGAGCATGCAGCGGGGTAGCCTGACCGCGCAGCAGCGAGCTCAGCTCGCGGCCGCTCCGGCCGGGCCCTCGGTGATCGTGAAGGTCTCAGGCGTTCAGGCGGTCACGCAATCGACGGCTTCCCGTCCGGCGGTTGTGGCTCCTGCGGTTCCCGGGATCGCGAACCCGCAGAGTACGGCGCTCAGCCAGGGCGGGAACGCGGCGGCCGGTAGGAACTGATGCTGAAGCACGAGTTCCGCGCCATGGGCACCGACGTCGAGCTTTTACTGGATGCCGAAGACGGAGAGCAGACACAATCTGCTCTCCGTGCTGTAGAGGAGGAGTTCGAGCGGTTGGAGGCGATTCTCTCTCGCTTCCGCCCCGAGTCGGATCTCTCTCGGCTCAACCGTGAGGGCAAGATCGAGGCGCCGCCGGATCTCGAGCGGGTGGTCGAGTTGGCGCTGGAAGCGCGCGAGCGCACGGGTGGCCGCTTCGACCCGACGATCTACGATGCTCTCGAGCAGGCCGGCTACGACCGCTCTTTCGAGCAGGTCGCAGCCGAAGCCGACGGCGACGGCTCTGAGGGCGCTCGCTGCGGCGGATGGGTCACGATCGACGCCGAGACAGGCACGATCGAGCTCGAGCCGGGTTTCCACATCGATCTCGGCGGTATCGGCAAGGGCTACGCAGTCGACCGGGCGATCGAGATCCTGGCGGTGAGCGGGCCCTGCCTGGTGAACGCGGGCGGCGACCTGGCCGTGCGCGGCGAGGAGCCGTGGCCCGTCGGCGTCGAGGACGGACCGACACTGGAGCTCACTCGCGGCGCAATCGCCACCTCGGGGCGGGATCAGCGCCACTGGCGCCGGGACGGCCAGGAACGCCATCACCTGATCGACCCCGCCACCGGGCGCCCATCCGAGACCGACCTCGTGCGTGTGACCGTCGTCGCCTCCTCGGCGGTCGAGGCGGAGGTGCTGGCCAAGAACCTCTTCCTCGCCGGCGAGAGCGAGGCGGCGGCGGCCGGCGTCCCGGCCCTGCTCGTCACGGCCGACGGGCGCAGGCGGCTGGTCGGAGGTCTTTAGAGCTCGTTTCTGGGAATATGCGTGCCAACGAATGCGCCAAGACCCGACCTTCTGGATTCTCGCCCGAGCCAGCGGCCTCACCGCCTATGTACTGCTGACGCTCTCGGTGCTGTGGGGAATCGTCGTCAAGTCGCGCCCGTTCGGCAGCCGCTTCAGGCAGGCGGCCGTCGTCGATACGCATCGCACGCTCGCCGCGCTCGGACTGGGCGCACTGGTGATCCACGCGACCTCGCTCGTGCTGGACAAAACGGTGCGGATCCCGGTACAGGCGCTCTTCATTCCGGGTCTCTCTTCCTACCGGCCCAACTCGGTTGCGATCGGAGTCCTCACCGCCGAGCTGATGGTCGTCGTCTACGCCTCCTTCTCGCTACGAAAGAGGATCGGCTTCAAGAACTGGCGCCGGTTGCACTGGGCCACCTATTTGCTCTTTGCCGGCGGAACAGCGCACGGGCTTCTGTCGGGTAGTGACAGCGGCCGAGCCTGGGCGCTGGCGATCTACGTTTGTGCGATCGCCTCGGTGGCGGCGGCCATTACCTGGCGCACGCTGGAACCTCTCACGAAAGGGGTAGCAAATGCTCCGAATCGAGATAGATCGAGAGCTGTGTAGCGGTTTTGCCTCCTGCGTCCAGGATGCACCCGAGATCTTCGAGCTCGACACCTCCGGCAAGGCGACGCTACGCGTGACGGAGACCGACGACGAGAGGGCGCTCGGGGCCGCCCGTAACTGCCCGATGAACGCGATCGCCGTCTTCGACCTCGACACGGGCGACCTCGTCGCCTGAGCTCTCTCGTCTGGCACGATCCCTAGAGATGCGCTTCTGGCTGATACCCGCCATCGCCCTTCTCGCAGTCGCTCTTGCCCTGGGCGCGAACCTGGTTCTGCTCGGTTACGCCCAGCCCCGCAACGACCCGGTCGGCCAGCTCACTCCGGCACGCCTGCTCGAGATCCAACGCACGCTTCCCAAAGCGGCGACGACGAGCCCGGCGCTCAGCCCCGAACCCCGCCTGCACCAGCGAGTTCCGGGCCGCGGCGAAGACGACTGACGGGTCGTCCCGGGCCGGCGCGCCCGATCCGGACACGTCCCTGAGCCTGGCACCGGGCCAGGTCCGGGCTGAACCTGACGGAAACCGGCAGAAGGCCTGCTCAGCGACGAATCCAAGCCGGATCGCCGCTAGAAGGCGTCGGCGTCGTGGATCTGTCGAAAACGGACTCGTGACGGGCGCAAAACCGCTGCAAACCGCGGGTATGCACTGGCTGCGCCGGCCAGTCCTGACAAGCCTTGTCCGCGTGCCTGGCACAGGGACAGTTCCCGGGCGGCCGCGCCTTCTTTACCGAATCTTTGCGTTTTCCAGGTGATTACTTGCTTGCGCCTGGACCCGATCTTGCGCGGACAGGGGTAGGTTGATCTTGTCAGAGAAAGATTGGAGGCGAACCGCGATGAGTAAGAGACACGTAGTCGCAGCAGCCGTGCTGATCGGGATCGGCGCGGCGCTCGGAACCTACGCCGTGACTCGCACCAGCGAGCTCGGAGCCAGCTCGAGAGTATCCTCGAAGAAGGCCGCCGACGCGACCGTCACCGTGCGCACACGCAAGCTGGACGCGCTCGAGACATCGCTTCGAAAGGCTCTCGCCAGCAAGCCTCCGGCGTTGCCGAAGGTCCCCAAGCTTCGTCCTGCACCGCAACCCACAACTCGGGTCGTCTACTCGGCCGCGCCGGCTCCCACAAGCCGCGTTGTTGTCCGCTCGGCTGAGCCTGTAAGGAGTACACGTGCCGCGGCATCGTCCGCGAGCCACGGGGAGCAGGATCACCAGTACCAGCCGTCCGGTTCGAGAGGCGAGCACGATGACTAACGGCCTCGGACGTCTGTACGCAACCGCGCTCACGATGGTTGTCTTCTTTGTCGCCTGGGCAGTCATCGCGGCTCGACCGTGGGTGCCGGAGAACGAGGGCAAGCAAGATCCTCGCCTCGTCGCCTTGAACGCCCGCGAGCTGAAGCTGCGCCAGGACGCGATCGCGATCAAGAAGATCGTGGACAAGCGCTGGGTCACTTACCGGGTCGAGCTTGCCCGCCGCAAGCACCTGATCGCAGTCCGGGCAAAGCAGAATGCCGCCCGGGCTCAGGCTCAGGCCGTGCGGCAAATTCAGACCTACCAGCAGTCCTCGCAGTCGGCAGCGGTTCCCTCGGCTCCGGTCGTGAGAGTCGCCCCGGCGGCGCCTGCGGCTACACAGACAAGGACTTCGTGATGCACGACCCGACCTTTGATCTTCAAAGAACGGAGAGAACCATGTACCGGATCGTGGTCGACCGGCAATTGTGTAGCGGGTTCTGCTCCTGCGTGGACGCCGCTCCCGAGGTCTTCGAGCTCGACCGCTCGGGAATCGCCTCGCTGCTTGTCTCGGAAACCGACAACGCCGGCGTGCTCGAAGCAGCCGGGTCGTGCCCGAGGGGCGCGATCAGCATCTTCGACGCCGACAGTGGAGAGCTGGTGTGAACTGAAATGACACGCGCCGCTGGCACAGTCATCGTGGTGGGAACCGGCCTGGCCGGGTTGCGCACCGCCGAAACGCTACGGGCGCAAGGTTTCGAGGGCCGCGTGATCCTCGTCGGAGAGGAGAAGCACCTCCCCTACGAGCGCCCGGCTCTCTCCAAGGAGCTGCTCGCCGGCAAGCGCTCCGCGGAGCAGGTCATGCTCAGGAAGCCCGAGTTCTTCGAGCAGGAGCAGATCGAGATCGTGCTGGGCCGGCGGGTCGAGCGGATCGACGCTGAGCGGCGCATGGTGCTTCTCGACGACGGGCGCGAGCTTCGCTGGGACGCGCTCGTGATCGCCACCGGCGCACGGGCCAGACAGATGCGCGGACTCGAGCCGCCGGCCAGCGTGTTGCACCTGCGCACGCTCTCCGACTCGATCGCCCTGAGCGAGGAGCTCGCACGGGGCAAGCGGCTGGCGGTGGTCGGGGCCGGCTTCATTGGCGTCGAGGTGGCCTCGACCGCCGTCTCACTGGGCCTGGACGTGACGATCCTCGAGCCCGCGCGAGCTCCTCTGGAGCGCGTACTCGGCACCGAGGTCGGCGCGCTCCTGGCCGAGCGCTACCGGGCGCACCGAGTCGACCTGCGCCTCGGCGCCGTGGTCGCCGACTTCAGCGCCGGCGAGGACGGACACGTGCGGGCGGTTCGACTCGCTGACGGTAGCGAGGTCGCCTGCGACGTGGCGCTGGTTGGGATCGGCGCCGAGCCGGCCGGAGAGCTGCTCGGTGTGGGCGAGATCGCAACCGATGCCTCAGGCCGCACCGCTCTCCCCGACGTCTACGCCTGCGGCGACGTGGCGAGTACCTGGCGCCAGTCTCTGGGACAGCGTGTGCGGGTTGAGCACTGGACAAACGCGGCCGGCCAGGCCGCGGCCGTTGCGCGCACGATCCTCGGCGAGGAGAGCGTGCACGACGACGTGCCCTTCTTCTGGTCGGATCAGTTCGGACTGCGGCTCCAGCACGTCGGCTTCGCCTCGGAGTGGGCTCGGGTGGAGATAGAAGGAGGAACCGACGCCTTCTCTGCCCGCTACCTCGACCGCGACGGGCAGCTTCTCGCTGCACTCGCCGCCAACCGCCCGGGCGAGATCGCAGCCCTGCGCCGCGAGCTCAAATCGAACGCCCGCGCCTCCGTCGAGCATCGTTCCGCTCGCGAGCTCCGCCCGGCGCTGGCGCTTCCCTAAAGCTCGATCGAGACGGCTAACGTCTGCGCGCGGCTGCAACAGCGCCGTGCACGGCCGCCACTATCTCACCCAGCTCCTGGTCTTTGGTCAGGCAGGCGAAGGCGCCCGCCTCGACCAGCGCCTCGCGCTCGCGCGAGGTGGCCAGCCCGGTCAGGCAGACGACGGCCAGCCCGGGAAAGCGCTCGAGCAGCATCCGGGTCGCCTCGACGCCGTCGAGGCCGGGCAGCCGGTAGTCGAGCAGGACGACGTCGGGGCAGGCTGTGGCGCAGTGCTCGAGTGCGGTCTCGCCGTCGGCGACCGAGCCGGCGATCTCGACGTCGTCGCGCAGCCCGAGCAGGAGCTCTAGCGCCTCGCGGTAGATCGCATTGTCCTCGACCAGAAGGACGCGTGGAAACGAGCTCATCGAACACCGCCAAAACTGCGGCCGGACCGGATCATGAGCCGGGCTTTCGGCGCAAGCCCGATATCGCCTTCGCGCTCGCCCATGTTCGAAACAATCGGCAATGACGACCGCCGGCAATAGCCATATCGAGCCCGTTCCGAAGCGAGGCGCTCAGCCGCTCGAAGGAGCCGAGATGAGACGGAGTCGCGGCGCCTGCTCGTTTTGTTCTCCCGAAAGCTCCAGCGCGATCGCCCGCAAGCACTCCAGAAGCCCGGCCGCGCCGGCATCGACGACTCCGTTCTCGCGCAGTACGGGGAGCAGGTCGGAGATCCGCGCCAGCGCCTCGTCACCGCGCTCGACGAGTTCCTGAAGGAGTCGTTCCAGCGGTAGCTTCTCGCGCCTGCGTGAGCGAGCCTCCTCGGACAGCTCGCGCATCAGAGTCAGCATCGTCCCCTCGACCGGCCTTTGCACGGCGGCGTAGGCAGCTTCCCTAGCCCGCTCGAGCATCGCCGCAAGCGCCCGTGCATCCACGGGTGGCGCGGCCGGAGCCGCCTCGACAGCGCCTCGGACGATCTGCGAGAGGATCACGCCGGAGTTGCCGCGAGCTCCCATCAACAGGGCTCGGGAGAGGTCTCTGTGCAGAAGCGGGCGCTCACTCGGCAGCGGCAGCTCGAGCTCGTTCACGAGCGCGCGAACGGTCAGGACCAGGTTCGCGCCGGTGTCACCGTCGGGGACCGGGTAGACGTTCAGACCGTCGATTCGTTGACGTGCGCGTTCGAGTGCCTCGAGCGCTGCCCGCGCCAGCCGGCGCAGCACTTCGACCTCGGCGGCCGTCGCTGCCTGGTCAGTCTCTTCGTCTGACATCGTCGATCAATACCTCCACGCGTCCCACCTCTAGCCCGGTCTGGCGCTTGACCTCGTAGCTCACACTCGAGCGCACGGTCGCCGCCACCTCGGCCAGATTGAGACCGTAGGCGATCACCACGTGCAGAGCCAGCTCAATCCCCTGCTCGTGCGGCTTGATCTCCACTCCGTGCCGGCGCCTGAGCGCAAGCGCCCGGCGAAGGCGACCGCCCGCCTTGAGACCGACAACTCCGTAGCACTCGTCCAGCGACCGCTCCGCGATCTGGGCGATCGTCCGCGAGGAGATCGCAAGCCGCCCCAGCGGTGTCTCCTGGAGTCGCAAGACTTCCACGGCCTTTAGACCACAGAGAGGCGGCGACGGTTGCGCACGGCTCGATGTGTGAAGTGCACAGCACCGCGTTACTCCGCCCGTCACCTAGAGTGCCACACCTATTTCGAGTCTCTTCGGAGCACCGGGAAGCGGCGGGACCCACCTCTCCTCCCCCCACCCTCCCACGGGGCGTAGCACGGTATCGAGAAAAGCCGCTCCGGATTGTCCCGATTTCGTGCCGAATCAGCATCGCGCCGCCGAGCGCGGCCAGGCGATGGAGTGCTTCATCTCGAAAGGAGCTCTGAAGAGCCTATTTCGGTAGGGATGTGCGTCCGAGGGGGTCAAGCCGTGGATGCTTCGAGCTTGTCTCGGAATGAAGACCCGTCGATTGGGTGCGATCGGCGAGTGCGAGGCTAGGACGCAGCGCCTCGTTCGTAGCCGGAGGCTACGGGCGAGGTCGAGGACAACGCATCGCGCTTGCCCAGCGCGGCCAGGCGGTGGAGTGCTTCGTTTTGAGACGAGCTCCAGAGGCCGAAGGGTTGTGAAGGCGCACTGGTAGTGTGGCGAGCGGCCCTTCGGCTGCTGGCGCCGCGGATCGGCCGCCTCGGGCGTGCAGGCCTAGCGGATTAGGCTCTAAGCCTTCTCGACCTTGCCGGAGCGCAGGCAGCGCGTGCAGACGTAAGTCCGGCGGGCGACGCCGTTGACCAGAACCCGCACTCGCTGCAGGTTCGGCTCGAAGCGGCGACGAGTGGCGACCATCGAGTGGCTGCGGTTGTTGCCGAAAGCCGGTTTCTTGCCGCAGACTGAGCAGACCTTGGACATAGCCGGCGCAGTCTAGCTGAGACCGGCGCCCGAGCGCCGCTACCTGAGCGCCTAACGGAATGAAGACCCACTGACTGGGTGTGATCGGGGGATGCGATGCTAGGGAGCTCGTCTGGGGACGGAGGGGCGCCGGATGAGTGCGAGATCGTGGTTCGAGGCTAGGACGCAGGGCGCATTCGT
>Ga0187886_1001570_pt1 | contig 20378 bp, 14 predicted proteins | sample June2016WEW_20_1_FD_133001 | JGI IMG/M metagenome (GOLD analysis project Ga0187886, IMG submission 133001) | Peatland microbial communities from SPRUCE experiment site at the Marcell Experimental Forest, Minnesota, USA - June2016WEW_20_150 | ecosystem: Environmental > Terrestrial > Soil >... | reverse complement strand
TATGCCATTTGCAAGCCTTTTCAGATTATATGACACTCATTTCTTGTCGAAAATAGCTTAGGAGCCCCCTAAAAGGGCTTTTTTGACAATGTTGGGATGGGAGTCAAAATAATGAAAGACAATGACAAGAACAGCGATAACCAGAGAGTGGCTTTGGAGGATTATGTTACTGTCGCTATCGCCGAGGACATTGATCTTGCAAACGAATATCGGGACATCCTTGCCGGGCATGATATTCCCGCTGTTACCGCCACGCAGCGAAGTTATTCTTCGGCTGTTCTCGGCACAGCGGTAATGGTTCCCGAGTATTATCTCGAACAGGCACAGGAAATCATCGAATCCCAGCAGAACTTTGACCATTTTCTCGATGACGCTTTCAACGACCCCGACCAGTGGGATAGTGAAGAGCCTGGCATAGAAGATATTGATAACAAGGAAAGTTTTGACGATGACGACGAAAATATTTGATTTGAATGAAAATTAATGAGGTGATTAAAGTGGAAGAATATAAATCACATAAAGAAAATTGTTTCACAGACAGGCGCAGCGTCGCCTCCGAAAGACGTTCAAAAAACAGGAGAGACGATGCCCCTATCAGCAATAATTTGGCCACCAGACTCGCTGACAGAAGGTCCGACCTCGACAGACGGCGAGGCCCCGGCAGAAGACTCTCAGAAGACAGAAAAGCCGCCGAAGAAGGCCAGATGACCGATGAACAGTTTGAGTTTATCAAGGCCGTTGACGAGTACAAAAAACTCAACTCCCGGCCTTTTCCAAGCTGGACTGAAGTTCTTGAAATCATAAAGACTCTCGGCTATCGAAAGGTCGCAGAGCCTTGCTCTATCAAGGATTTGCAGGATAAAGAGGCTTCGGAATCAAAAGACTAAAAAGCTTACAAAAACACCGGCTGTGTACCAGCCGGTGTTTTTTTATTGCCTGCGTAAATTAATATTTCATCGTCATCCGAAAGTCGCCAATCCATAAATATTTAGTTCGTGGTTAGCCCCGCCATCTTAAATTTGCCGCAGCAAATTTGATGACGGGGTTCGTTTTGCCCTTATTCCGAACGTTTTTGCGATGGCTGATATAATTCCTTCGTCAAGCTGAGTTCGTCGAAATATGCCTTTAGCGGCTTTGATGCCATATAACGGTCATAAACAGTATTTGCATCAAAATAAATAGCTTTCCAATAAAACCAATCCTTGGTCACAAATATAAGACAGTATTCATCATTAGTAGGCTGTTTTTTTTCTCTTGAGGAAGCATTATACTCATCAACTATTTTGTCCAGTTCATCTCGACCCTCAAATATCAATTTTGGCGTAAGCGTTTTGCCGAAAAGTTTTTCAGTCATCTTTTTATCGCCCAATAACGCGACCGGATTGAAATCGAGAAGGCGGTCTCCTGGGTCGTGAATTTGCCGGAATATAACAATAGATACTATCTGCTCTTTTGGAGGAACAAATTGTGCACCATCAATAAGTCCACATTTTAATTCTTCTGTCTTCCATGTATCGCTGCAAATTGAAGAATTATCCATTGTAGCAGTGACTATGTATTTGCCTTTTTTTGTTACAATCAGCATTTTTTCCGATGCCCTAATGCCAGAGATAGAACTAAATAATAGTTTACACCACATACCTTTCATTGCCTTATCAATAATATTTACACATTCAGGCAGACAATCTTTGGGGACTTCCTGGTAGAGAGTCCACCACTTAACAATATTTGCATCTATCACGCGAAAACTTAAAATCCCTTTAATGTTATCGGAACCCGAACCACGAAATCTTGTCTGCGGATTGAATACAAAACAAAACTTAATATTTTCTATTCCTTCACTCTTTAATCGAGGCCATATACGAATCAAGCTATCACACATCTTCCAATTCTCTGTCTTCTCAGCCGGCCAGTATTCATAGACCTTGTAAGAAAGATATATCGAGAGAATCAAACCAATTGCTATCAATGCTTTTTTCTTCTTTTTTTTCATATATCACCAGTTCCTTAAACGGATATTCGTCATATCTCCCTCTCCTTTTAATCTGTAACAGTTTACGGGGTCCAAAGGTCCGAACCAATATTGCTGATTGATTACATAATATAATGCATCATAAAGATTTGCTCCATCATCTAATTGATACCATTCGATACGAGACCATCGTTGATATTCGGTCTCCCCTATGGGAGGGGGAGCAAATGCTGTCCTTGCTTTATCGTACCATCCCTGATAAAAGTTGTCTCTGCCGCTGCCTGCCATACCCAGTGCAAAACTCATGTCGGAATGAGGGATATCGAAAAGTCCCTCTTGACCCGGCTGACCCTGTATCAGCTGGTCGCTGCCGTTTATTTTTAATCTGCCGGAATAACAAAAATCAAAATAGGCAAATTCCAGATGTGAAAAGCCCATCAAAGCAACACTCTTAAATGGTTTTAAATATAACTTGACGCACCAGGGAGGCGCCATATTAGGGTCGGAATAATCTTGCCTCTGTATAGAAACGATTGGGTCATCAGTATCTTCGCCGCCTTCCGGGTCATACAGGTCAAAATTTGTTCTTCGATTGTCGGGTTCATCAATACCCTTTGTATTTATTAAAAAATGGCCATCTGTACATCCAATATACAAATATTTAATATCTTTGTTTTGAGCATATTTCTGGACATTGTCATAGGTTGCATTACTGCCTGACAGTGTTGCGTAAATGATTCCATTGTATTTGAACGCATTTTTAACTGCCCATACAATTTGATAATCACGTATTCTAAATTTCCATTTCGGAAGGACGATTAAAGCCTGAATATTTTCAGAAAAGTTGGGTAAATTCGGGTCTGTGACTTTTTTGGCGAGGGACTGCCCACTGGCGTTATCAAAACTAACATAATCAAACTCATATTGATTTGTAATCGCTGCAGGAATATATCCATTGATACTGTTTCCGGCAAAGGTTTGTGACCATACCAAAGTTCCGCCATTGGCGTATGCTTTAACAGTAATATCTCCTGCACCGGAATTATATGCAGCAAAGGGTAATGGCTGATTCCTCTCATATGTTTTAGGTAAAACGCAATAATTTAACTTTCTCGAAAAATCTACATCAGTGATATTTGAGCAAGTAAGATGCCCTTTATCGTCGACGCTTACAAGTTTAAATTGTTTTTTTCCATTGCCATATTTCGATATGTCAATTGTAATCGTCTCGCCATCTTTAAATCTAAAAGTCCCGCCAGTGATTTGTCCATCGACAAGCAAAAAGATTCTCTGGTTATTAGGTGTAAATCCACTAATACCTACATTAATCAATCCACTGTTCGGGTCGCCTGAAATTGTCGGAACAATATTCGGCTCTGCGCTTCCCGTCTTTCTCCATTCCTTCGCAAGAATAGCGAAATCCTTAAAATTAACAATTTTATCATTATTAAGGTCTGCTCTTGAATCAAAATATCTTGGGTCAACTTTCTTCTGCCATTGATTCGCGAAATCGGCAAAATCATAAAAGTCAAACGGGCCAAGCCAGTATTCCGATACTACCCGCAAATCAGGCATATCAACCTTTCCGCTGTTATCATAATCCCACTGCCACGCCTGCGGCGCATGATTCGTTATTTAATTTTCTTGACGTTTTTCTTGGGGAAGTCCTATCTTAAGATACTTTTGAAAAACATCATAGAATTCTTTACCATAGATTCTGTCCGGAAAATAAACCTTTTCTTCCTCATGTGACAAAAGTGCAGTAGTCCATTTAATTTTGCCAGATTTATCTTCAAAAGATAGTTTATAACCAGTGGTTATAGTATCTACACCTGAACCAGCCTCAAATGGTGTTTTTTCCAGTGCAGTAATTATTTCTCTAATCTGACTAACATCACTTAAAACAATTAATGTTTTCCAACAATTAGGATCATCAACAGATTTGAGGAATTCCTCTCGATTCTTTGGAAGTGGCATAACCCAAAAAATAGCAGTTGTAATCTTAACCGGTTTCATTTTTATAATCTCTGGCAAAAACGAAAAGTCGTCTTTTCTTCTTCCTATAGAAGTGCAAGAACTAAGGAAAAGTATCGTAGTTAAAAACAACAAATATAATTTTTTCGTTTCCATAATATTTCGCCGCCTGCCCTGTGAGATGTCGCAACTATCTCACCGGGGTTATTCCGAACGTTTTTGCAAAGGTTGAGATAAGTCAATCGATTATCTTAACGTTCTCCCATTCCTTTTCTCTCTCCGCTTTCAAAGCTCTGATTCTTTTTATTGTAAAGCATTTTTAAATCTTTATACAATTTCTTGGAATAATAATCTGGCCCATAAATTGTTCTTTCATCTATTCCGTATTTTAACGCATATATTTTGGAATCTGCAATAAAGATGGCATATCCATCTGCTGGAAATCCTGAATACATTTTTTTAATTGGCGAGCCTTGATTTATTCCCTTATAAAAGTCCCATGCTACGCTAATCTCGAAGTGATTACCAATCGGAATATAAGCTAGCAATGTTGATAAGACTCCATCAAAAAACTTTGGCACAATATTTTTACATCTTGTAGAACTTATAAAGTCATTTGTAATTTTTTTAACATAATTAGAGTCTCCAATTACCCAATTTGCAGGTACATTCCGACCGATAAGCATTTTGACTTCATTTGCATCGCCTATAACATCGAATTTCTCAATGGCGTTCATATCGATAATTTTAGAGTCTCTGCAACTTTTGCAGCCAAAAAAATAATAATTATTAAATAGGAATATTGCTCTGATGTTCATAGCGGGAGGTATTTCATCGATAGTTATCCACTTAGCAAAATTACTTGCTTCAGGAGCTTGCTGTTCCCACTTTCCTTCACGGATAATCGCAGGATTATATTGAATTAAATATTCCTTTTTAAAAATGTGCGCACTCCATAAAATTAAAAGAAAAAACAATATTGCTACAATAACACAAATTAAACCAAGAAATATTCCAATCTTCCTTAATATTTTTTCCCATTTCATAATATTTCGCCGTTATTCGGAACGTTTTTGCGATGGCGGATTGGCTTTCTGTATTGGCTGATTACTCAGATGGATTCATCATTCTGCCCATAAACAATATGCTTCCCGAACGATTGTCCTTAATAATAAAAATAAATGGATGGTCAGCACGAAAAACCATAGGGATCTCAATAGATTTCACAATCACGACTGCGGTTCCGGCCGCTGCTTCGGTGCCTTCTTCATTCACTTCGATAAAGGCTTTATGAAAAACATCTGAAACCCACAAATTCTTTCTGCCGTTAATGCCTGAAAAATCAGCCTTTCCAGCCTTAAAGGCATTGGACATTCCCAAATCTATAAGAGTTTTTTTCAAAGAAAACGTCCCCCACGTCATTTTGAATTTAGGCAAATATATCTCAATTTCTGTTGTTCTCATTTTTGAGAGTGAATCATTAAGTCTTTCAGTCGAAAGTGTGTTTTCGATTTCCGCTAGTCCTTCTATTTTGTTCGGTAAAAACACCAGCATACTTAGTTCATTGTTTTTGTACGGCAGTTCAAGAACCTGCATTTTTTCGTCTGCGTAGCACTTAAACTTTTCTTTTACCTGCATCATATCAGCTTTGACTTTATCTTTAGCTGATAAATAGAAATCAGTAGATTGAGTATCTTTCTTTTTGAATTTGGTTTTCCAGTCGCCTTTAAAATAAATGGCATTAGTTAGAACCAGAATCGTATCTCTATCAATATCGCCTTGGGGGATAAGGTCTTTAATTTTATCTTTAGTATTTTCCTCAACCCAGGAATTGATTATTTGTCTGGATCGCTCTGTTTCATTGATAAAATCAAGCTGTCTTAAACCCGCTCCATAATAATTTTGAGTTGAATCCAAAAACTCTTTTAGGAAAGGCTCTCCCTTTTGTCCCCAGAGGGCATTGGCCAGAAGAAGCTGATAGCCGCCCGACTTATTTTCCTGAATTAAATGTTTCTGCAAATCTCCGAATGCGGAATACAATTTTTGATTAGGCAAGGTAAAATTCAAAACATTAGCCATTTGACTTTGTGTTTCGCCTCTTGCTCCACCATAAGTCATTGCTAAGGCAGTTGAAATGCTATAAGGTGAGAAAAATAGATTGCTTGTTTTTGAATCCTTCGCCAATTTTGCATACAGATCAAAAGCAAAAGTGGTGTTTCCTGTTACTGTTGCATTTACATCGTTGCGGTTATTTGTATCTGCAGCTAAAGCTTTGCCGGCAGTTAAAATTAATAAAAATAATATTATATATAATTGTTTAGTTTTCATAATATTTCACCATCATTCTGAACGTTTTTGCTCAGGATGATTCACCTCAGGAATAGGAAATCCACACTTTTTAAGATATTCACCTAATTCGTAGGATTTCCACTCATCACCATAAACTTCTGGCCTATCCACATTAGAAATACGGACATCCACATGATTCACTATATACTTTCCCTTATTCGTAACTATCAACATTCTTTCTTGCCATATCATATGCATCACTGGCTCACAAAATAGCCAACTCGATTTTGTACCTTTCATTGCTTTGTCAATTATTTTTATGCACTCGTCAAGGTTTTCTTTGGGGACTCCAAAAGTAATATGCCACGACTTGACATCATTTTCGTCTCTTGTACGAAGGCCATAGGTTTCGATTATTTCTTTCTTAAAAAATGAAATAAATGAGTCTTCGTCACTTTTTGCTATTTCAGAATAAGGCGCATCGCAAAATCTGATGCTTTCTATTTTTTCATTCTTCGCTCGTGGCCACAATCTGACCAGACTTCGGTATTCTCTCCAATTTTGCGAAGGCAGTCTATAATGTCCCCAATAAATCAGAAAAAGTACAAAAACTACTATTGTAAATACCATTATAACTATTTTTTTATTATTCATATTTTTCACCATCTGCTTAAGGTTATATCGTCGAGCCATCCTTGACCATACACTCTATAATTATTTACAGGAGCACGAGGATCATCAAATTCGGTTTGTTTACTGATAACATACTGTAATGCCCAATAGAGATCATAACCATCACCTAAATGCTCCCATTCAAACCTAGTCCATTTTTGATAGTCTGTTTCAGATAATAACCACGGTGATGATACAAATTCAAGATACCAGCCCTGATAAAATCGACTTCTGCTGGTGTTGCCCATACCCAAAGCAAGACTCATATCCGAATAAGGTATATCAAAAAGACCGATTTGTCCAGGTTGACCTTCGACTAACTGATTATTAGCATTTATTTTTAAATGACCTGAAAAGCAGGTGTCAAATTGAGCAAATTCAAGATAATTGAACCCCATCGTAACAAAACTTTTTGCCATTGTTTCCCAATAGTTTCCTAAACTCTGGCACCAGGAAGGAGCTCCACCGGGAGCAAAATCCGACTGTTTCATAGAAACAACATATCCATCGTATAGTTGTACACCTGTTCTTAGTATCGAAGTTCCATCTGCTTTTCTAAGACGATAATCACCATCCCCATCAATGTATATATATTTGATATTTTTATTTGCAGCATACCATGCAACGTTATCATAAGTTGCAAATCTTCCACCTAATTTTTTATATGTGATTCCATTTGCTGCTAAAGCTTCCTGAACTTGAGCTATTTGTCTGAAATCCCACAGTCTAAAGCGGAATTCAGGAAGAATGATTAGAGCCTGTACGTCTCCAAGAGGCGGCTCCACAGGGTCTATTACCATCATAATGGAAATTCCACCACTCTTATCAAAACTGACATAATCAAATTCATATTGGTTCGTAATTGTGGCAGGAATAGAACCAAAGACATTGTTTCCGCTATAAGTTTGCGACCATACCAGATTGCCGTCATTTGCATATGCCTTAACAGAAACATCTCCCGTTCCATTGTTTAAAGCCGCAAAATACAACGGCTTATTCGGCTCATACGTTTCGGGCAGGATGCAATAATTTAAAGGGCACGAAAACGAAACATTCTTTATTTTCGAGCAAGTAATATGTCCAGAATTATTAACTCCTATAAGTTTAAGCTGTCGTTCTTGACTACCAGATGTTGATATATTTAATGCAACTGTATTACCATTTTGTAATGAGAATGCAAATATTTCTCCCACATATTTTCCATCAGCCAACAAAAAAACCTGTTGAGTGTCCGATGCGAATCCACTTACTCCGACATTAACATATCCGCTGTTGGGGTCGCCTGATATTGTCGGAAGGATATTCGGCTCCGCATCTCCCTTCTTTCTCCATTCATTCGCTAAAATAGCAAAATCCTTAAAATTAACAATTTTATCATTATTAAGGTCTGCTCTTGAATCAAAATATCTCTCGTCAACTTTCTTCTGCCACTGATTCGCAAAATCGGCAAAATCATAAAAGTTAAATGCACTCAGCCAGTATTCCGATACTACCCGCAAATCAGGCATATCCACCTTTCCGCTGTTATCATAATCCCACGACCATGTTTGATACGCCTCATTATAATCAAAAAGCCAGTAATTGGCAAAGAAACACAAATCTTTATAATCTACCTTAAAGTTTCCATCAAAATCCGCCTGCAAAGTTGTCGAACCGGCATTTGAATAATTCCAGTTCGGATAATGATAACCTATATCTATCTTATTACTGTCCGGCATGCCATTCACATTCGTTGTCATTCCAATTAAAGGCGTTTCCTCAATATATTCCATTCCTGCATCTATAAACGGACAGCCTGCGATAAGATGCCATCCCGGTGCGTCAAAAGGATTCACAGTAGTTACCACCGGATTATATTCTTCAAATTCCCAGTTCTTATTATTGGCATTACCGTAATATCCCGTACTCGCCACCACTGCATTCATATAGCCGGAAACAAGGTTAAGACCATACATATATGACCCGGACACAATATTATTTACCAGCATTACCTGTCCCGCACCGCTTTCATTGGAAGCACCATGCACCATAATACCAACATCCTGATATGAATCGCAGGTATTATTCTCAATTGTAATGACAGTATTGGCGTCGCCAATCTCATTTGCATCGCTCATCTTGACATATATGCCGTCATAATAATTGTAAAAGCAGAGATTATTTTTTATATCTGTCAGCTTAGGGCCAAACTCCACAATTCCGTAAGCATTGCCGAACAGATGATTATTTTCGATCGGATGGTCCAGAATAATATTATTTATAACTATACCCTCCATCGCTCCCTCGACAAAACTATAAGTTATAGTTGTGGCAGGCGAGGCGGTTGTGTCAATATAAGCCGGATAAAAGTATTGCCATTGGTAATATTCCAGATACTCAAAATAATATCCATAGTCCGGATACATAAAATCGCAGGTATAAATAATCGGTTTATCCGGCGTACCTCTGGAAATCAGCGTGCCGCCATTATTAATAGTCAGACCGGCTTGATAAGCGAAATAAATAACAGTTCCTGGTTCGATAACTAAGAGTGCCGTTACATTAATTAGGGAATTGATATGATAAATATTATTTGCCGTCCAAATCTGATTGGTTGTAATGTCGGAGTTTATCTCAATAATATTAGGTTCGCCGGAGTCCATAAGTGTTAAATTGCCCGCGTTCATTGTTTTTAAATCTGTGAAAAGATTTTTGTCTAAGACTTGTTATTCAGGCCTGCTAAGTATTTGAGGGCTGTTGGAATCCGCAGGACAGTAAATTAAATGTTTCTGCCGTTTTTCCTGCTGTTGTGAAACATTTGCATAAGTGATGCTGGCAATAGATAGAATTACACAGATAATTGAAAATTGTACTTTCTTCATTTTCTTTCTCCTTTTCCTCAATGGCCGAAACCATCTCGATGAGGACTAAATAATTTTTATGCTGTGATTTTCAGTCCAATTGATATTGAACTTCTTACCTGATTTGGAATCAAGAGAATTTTTTATGATTTTTTCGCTCCAGTGACAGAAAAAGGCCTCTAACTGTCACTCTGAGAAAGATTTTTTCGATATCGACACCTTCGGTAGCTGCTTTTCAGTGTCAGTCAGCGTTATCGGCCGCCTGTCGCGTCGAAGCTTTAGCGAAGACGGATGTCTGTCAGTGTGTTTTTGACGACAATCAAAAATCATCAAAAAACGGGGTAAAATCTGTGCAAATCCGTGTAATCCGCGGTTAAAAAATTCAAAAAAAATCAAAACTTGTCCGCCTCAGGCGGATTTAGACTAAAACTTGTGCCCGCAAAGACTTACGAAAAAACTCCCCTCGAAAACAAAGGACTTATCGGAGCGCAGCGTAGATCCCCACGCTTAGTTTTGTCCACCGACAAAACTGTGGGGACGTCCTCAAATCTTTTACTGCAAAGGACTTACGCCAAAAATAAACGAAAAAATTTTCAAATTTCCCGATTTTTCGCTCTTGCAGAGAGCTAAGTCCTTATTTTTCATTTAGTTTTTTTTCTTTATGAGCGTACCAGCCTGCTTTTTTTGTCCATCAGCAGAACCGACTTTTCATATATGGCGGGACTTAATTTCTCCTTCAGGATTTTTTTTGCGTCAAGGATATGCGTTCTCTGGCTTAAATGCGTAATGATGACATATTCATTTTCAAATTCTGCGAGCATTTTCGCAAAATCATCGACATGCATATGGTCGCCGGCAAGTGCTCTGTCTGTATGCTCATCGGAAACAAACGTGCACTCTGCAATCAGAATTTTGCTTTTGGCGACATAATCCAATTTCGCGAAGTTGGAATATCGTGTATCGCCGAGGTACGTTACTATCGGCAGTTCGACCGGATAGTCTATCGCTATATCTTTGCTTTTGAGTTTAACTATTTCGATGCCGGACAAGCCAAGATATTCTTCTTTCAGTTTTTTCTTTTTCTCGATAACGGTAAACCCCAATGACCCCTTGCAGTGTTTGGTCGCGAATGTTCTGATAAAAAGATTAGGTTTGATTTGGTGTTCATCGTCTGCCCGCATTCCGACAAGTTCAGCCGGTATTTTATTTCCGTCGAGTCTGCCCCAGCCGTCTATTATTTCCCGCATCGGCGGTATCATATTTTCCGGCGCAAACACTCGTCCCGGCTTTTGTCCGCAGAATATCCTGTGTGAAAGGTAGTAAGCGATGCCGGCAGAGTGGTCCATATGGCCGTGCGTCAGCAAAACATTGTTGATGCTTATAAGCTGGTCGGGTGCCTTGCCGATATCGAAGCATACATCCAGTTGCGGTATCCCCACGACCGTTTCTTCGCCCGCGACCGAATAGCCGATTATATCAAGGTCATCTATTTTTAATTTTGCCAGGTTATGACTTGCCATAAGTCCTTAATTATAAAACCATTGCCAATCTTACTAAATTTTCGTATTATCGCAAATGCCTTTATTCAAAAATATGGTTTTTTTATGTCGCCAATATAGCTGGCCGTAAAGCACTTATCGGCACTTGGAAGACCTTAAAAGTCATAAAACTGGAACAACTAACGGTGTTGTTGTGACATTTGGCTTTTTTGATGGTATAGCCTTTGGTCAAGGGCGATTTTTTATGTCTTCTATTAGATGATTAATTAGCGGCATTTTGGCGGTTTAACCATTCCTTACAGTCCGTAAGACTATTAAAATCAGTACCGGTTTTACAAAAATGTCAAAAAATTACTATAAAATACTTTTGAACAATATTTTTTGCTTGACGTAATATAGGTATAAACGTTATTCTTAACAACCCACACGTACCTCCTCCTCTTTAGGAGGCGCACACGGCATGGCGGTTTCTCTCCTCGGCCGCCTGCCATTTTTTTTGCGCTTTTTTTGGCAAACATTTTGGGGAATCTCTCGTATAATTAAAGGGGAAGTTATTCCCTCTATTTGGCTTTCTGGGCAGACAGCCACATCCTCCTGTGCTGTTTGCCCATCTTTTTTAGAGGGCCTTAAAACCATAAAATCGCATATTTTGCCTGTCTTTTTTCACACACAATAAATATCTAAAAACACTGTCATTTTTATAAAGGTGCGATAAAATACCTAAAATACGAACAATCTATACCGATTCTTTATAAGGAGATAAAGCATGACGGCGAGTATTGTTGCACTGGCGATTTTTCTTATCGCAATGGTAGTCATCGGATTCTGGGGGATGAAAAAAACCACAACACTGAATGATTTCTTCCTAGGCGGCCGTACTGTCGGGCCATGGATTTCAGCCTTCGCCTACGGAACAACTTATTTCAGTGCCGTTATCTTCATCGGCTTTGGCGGAAAAATCGGATGGGCATACGGCCTCAAAGGCATGGCGATAGCCTTCGGCAACGCTTTCATCGGTGCCGGACTTGCATGGCTCGTCCTCGCCGCAAAGACAAGAAGAATGACGCACAATCTCGACGCTATGACTATGCCCGAGTTTCTGCAGGAGCGTTTTGGAAGTAAATATATAAAGATGTTCGCCGCTCTGATTATTTTCGTTTTTCTCATTCCATATTCAGCATCAGTATTCAAAGGCCTGGGTTATCTGTTCGAGGCAAATTTCCATATTCCGTACAATTACGCGCTTCTGATTATGGTTGCTATTACTGGTTTGTATCTGATACTTGGCGGATATTTCGCCGTTACCCTGACGGATTTTGTGCAGGGCATCATTATGATTTTCGGTGCGATTGTTATGGTCGTCATACTCAGCAACAGAGCCGGCGAAATCGCGGCAGTAAACAGAATAGACGGCGGAGTTATTCAGGCCGCAGCGGAACGCTATAATCAATGGCATGCAGCTCTCCCGCCGGAAAAACAGCCCAGTATGTTGATGTTGGGTGCGCTTGTTTTTATGACATCTTTCGGCGTATGGGGTATGCCGCAAATGGTGCAGAAATTTTACGCCATTAAAAACGTCGCCGTCATCAACAAGGCCGCTCTGATTACAACAATCTTTTCGGTGATAATCTCTTTCGCGGCGTATTATACCGGTGCGCTGACACATATTTTTTATGATAAGCTGCCTATGCTGGCAAGCGGAGCCGGACCCGACTTCGACAGAGTAATTCCTGAACTTTTAACGAAATATCTGCCCGGCGGACTTATGGCTATTATACTTCTGCTGATTCTCTCTGCCTCGATGAGCACGCTCTCGTCGCTGGTGCTTGTTTCAGCCTCGGCTGTCGCTATCGACCTTTACAAGGGACATATCAATCCGAATGTTTCAAAGGAAAAATCTCTGCTTATGATGAGATTCCTCAGTGCCGTTTTTGTTGCGGTATCATATTTTGTCGCAAAATATCAGCTTACTATTATTGTCGAGCTTATGGCCCTTTCCTGGGGTGCGGTGGCAGGTGCTTTTATGGCCCCGTTCTTCTATGGCCTTTATTGGAAACGCGCCACTCACAGCGGTGTTGTAGCGGGAATGCTGACGGCCTTGGTTATAAATACTGTTCTGTATTATTATCTCGGCTCGAAAAATGCCCCGATTGCCGCAAGCATCGCGATGATTGTGCCCTTCGGCGTGATACCGCTGGTTAGCTTTTTCACAAAGCCGCCGTCAGAAAAAATTATCGACAAGGCCTTCGCGTAAGAGATTTATACTTTTCTTAGATTTGCGACGACTTTGGCAAAGAGGGCATTCATAATTTGCTGCTGCCAGGCGTCAACGACGCTGTGCTGCAAAGTGCCGTCTTCATCCCTAAAACGCAGTGAAACAGTAACACTTTTCTCTCCTGCCGGTATGGGTTTACCCCTGTAAATGCCGACGAATTTTATTTCTTCAAGTTCCTGAGGTGCTTTAGATTGAATTATCTCTTCTATTTGCCGCCATTGAATCGGCTCGGCGACTATCAGCGAAAGATCCCTGATTATCGCCGGGAATTTCGGCAAAGGTTTCATCCTCATTTGTGTAACTTCCAGTTCCGCAAGCACATCGAAATTAATCTCAGCCGCGCAAACCATCGATGCCTTGATGCCCAGCTCGGATATTATCTGGTCTTTTATCACGCCTGCAGAGCCGATTTTTTGTCCGTTTAAAATTATATCGGCGCCGGTTTTCGCCCAGAATACATCGGCAGGATTAAAAGAAACCTTCGCTCCTCCGTCAATCGCCTTAATCGCCCCTTCAATCGCTCCTCGCAAAATTCGAAAATCGCCGTCGCACAACTCCGCAAGACTGCTATTTTCCGTATGTTTGCCGTCTTCTGTTTTCTTGAATACGTTTGCTATTTCGTAAATTTTTATATTCTTACTGCCGGCGTTGTAATTTCGTTTGAGAACCTCAAGCAGCGAACCGATTAAAGTGCTCCTGAGCAGATTCGCCGTCCTGCTGCTTGCGTCCTGCACAACAAGATGGCCGTCTGCTGTTTTGCCGGTTATTAACTTCGCGACAGAATCCTCGTTAAAGCCCGGCGTTATCGTTTCATAAAATCCGCAACTATTCAAAAAATCGCTTACCGCGGCGATTCTTCCTTGTCTTTTGTCAACCGCAACGACTTCAATATTTATTTTCTGGCGTATCCCGACTTTGTCATAGCCGTAAATTCTCGCAACTTCTTCAATCAAATCGACTTCTCTGGTAATATCCGGCCGCCAAGTCGGGATTACGCAAAGAATTTTATCCGTTTCATTTTTTTGCGGACTGAAACACAGGCCGCGAAGTATCTCGAAAATCGACTGCTGCGGAACATCTATGCCGAGCAGTTTTTTTACTCTGCTCAGCCTCATAGAAACCATTCGATGATTCGCCGTCTTGCCCGGATAAGCGTCAATAACGCCTTCGACGATTTTCCCGCCCGCGACCTGGGCGATAAGCTGTGCCGCCCTCTGCGACTCCCAGTCAATTTGCTCGATATCAACACCTCTGCCTAATCTGTATGCCGCTTCGCTGGGCAGAACAAGTTTTTGTGAAGTTTTTCTGACACTCACGGGACTAAAAGATGCGTTTTCAAGCAGGATACAGGTCGTCGAATTACTTACTTCGGTTTCAATTCCGCCCATAACTCCGCCAATTGCCACCGGTCCGGCGGTATCTGCGATAACCAGCATATCAGGCTCAAGTTTGCAATCTGTCCCGTCTATGCTGACTAATTTTTCGCCCTGCTTTGCGAGGCGAACGATAATTTTCGCGCCTTTGATTTTATTATAATCAAAAGCGTGCGGCGGCTGACCGGTTTCCATCATCGCGTAATTCGTCGCGTCAACGACGTTATTTACGCTGCGAAGTCCGACCGCTTCGAGCCGTTTAACCATCCACGCAGGACTTGTCCCGATTTTTACTCCCTCAATTATTCTTGCGGTATATCTGCCGCAAAGTGAAGGCTCCGCTATTTCTACGCTAATAAGACTGGCTATGTCTTTTTTGACCGGCTCATATTTGACTTTCGGAACTGTTACTTCTCTGCCGGTCGCCGCGGCGATTTCGCGGGCTATACCGATATGGCTCAGGCAATCGGGCCGGTTACTTGTAATTTCAAAGTCGATTACAGTATCATCGCCGACCTGCTCGATGCTTTCGGTATTAAACCCTATATTGCTCAACAGAGCGCTAAGTTCCTGCGCCGTTTCGGTTATCGGTACATATTCCTTTAGCCAGTTCAGAGATATTTTCATCCCGTTAGACCTCACTTCAATTCATTTTTTTATTATCTATCAATCCGTATAAAATACGATTTTTTCGCGATTCAACTATGTAACTTCAAAGAGGTCTAACGGGATTCATTTCCGCTTCCTGTGTAAACAAAAACTTCAGAGCCCACTTTATACACCCCAATCTTGTCTATGTCAACGTTTTACAACCTGTGATTTTAACGGCAGCGCAACAGAGCCCTCTTTAGAAAAAATGCTCTATTGGTTGAAAAATATCATAAAGGGCAAAAGGCAGGGATTGAAACACTTGCTTTGGAAGGTGTAAAATACCTTAAAACAGATGGAGTAAAATACAAAATCATCTGATTTATTTTCTGTTTTTTTACCAGGCGAAATGGGCGAAGGCTTTATTAGCTTCAGCCATTTTATGTATATTATCGCGGGTAGTCATAGCGCCGCCTTGTTTGCTGTAGGCATCGATGAGTTCGCTGGCAAGTCTAAAGCTCATAGCCTTTCCTTTTTTCCCGCGAGAAGCGGCCAGAATCCATCTGAAAGCCAGTGACTGCTGTCTTTTGGGATTAACGGGCATTGGCACCTGATAACTTGCACCGCCGACGCGTTTTGAGCGGACTTCAAGGTGAGGTTTTACATTGTTTATAGCAGTCTCGAATGCTTCGAGAGGACCGACATCTTTTATTTTTTCTGCGACTATATCCATCGCATCATAAAAAATCTGCTGAGCAACGCTTTTTTTGCCCTGCCACATCATAGAGTTAATGAATTTCTGAACCAGTTTGCTGCCGAACCTTGCGTCGGGCTTTAACTGTTTCACAGAAGCTGTAAACTTTTTTGCCATTTTTCTGCCTTTTTAACTTTTACTTTTTATCTTTTACGATTTCTTAGCGCCGTATTTACTCCGGCTTCGTTTCCGATTTGCCACGCCTGCCGAATCAAGGGTACCGCGGATAATATGATATCTGACGCCCGGAAGGTCCCTGACTCTGCCGCCCCTGATTAGAACTGTGCTGTGTTCCTGCAGGTTATGGTCGATGCCGGGAATATAGGCTGTTACTTCTTTGCCGTTGGTCAATCTGACACGGGCGATTTTTCGAAGAGCGGAGTTCGGCTTCTTGGGCGTTTGGGTTCTGACTATCAGGCAGACTCCGCGTTTTTGCGGCGTACCCGAAATATCAGATACGCGCTTTTTGCCTTTTTTGCCTCTTCCATTCTTTACTAACTGGTTTATCGTTGGCATATTTTTCCTTAATTTTTAATACTTAATTTTCTTTATTCAAGACCCAAAGCAGCCCTTGTTGCAGCTTCCTTCTCGGCCTCGATATCATGACTTTCTTTAAGTTCTGCAAGTTCTTTAGGCAGCGGAGCCTTGGCAAGATGTTTGACTCTCATTTCAAGGTGCGGCCTGAATGCCGTCCCTGCGGGAATCAAATGTCCTAATATTACGTTTTCCTTCAAACCGCGTAATTCGTCTACTTTACCACCAAGAGCCGCTTCAGTCAAGACTTTGGTTGTCTCCTGGAAGCTGGCAGCCGATATAAAGCTTTCCGACTGCAATGACGCTTTGGTTATACCCATAAGCAGTGTTTTTGCAGTTGCCGGCCGTGGTTTCTTGCCCTTAGCGGTTGCGCCGCCGAGTTTTTCGACCTTTTCGTTGGCCTGTTCAATTTCTGCTTTTGTATAAACTTGATTGACTTTAAGGTCCGTTTCGCCCGGCTCGGAAATCTTGAGACTTTGAGCAAGTTCTTCGTTAGACCTTCGGAACGCCTGTTTTGATATAATATCGCCTGGCAGGAAATTGCTGTCGCCGATATATTCAATCTCAACTTTCTGCATCATCTGCGAAAGGATAACTTCGATATGTTTATCGTTGATACCTACGTTCTGTGAACGGTAAACATTCTGAACTTCTGCAAGCAGGTATCTTTGCAGGGCCTCTTCGCCCTTGATTCTTAAAATATCGTGCGGAACAAGAGGACCATCTGTCAGCGCTTCGCCGGCCTCAACAATGTCTCCGGTATGAACGTTCAAATGTCTGTCGCGAGGAACGTGATGTTCTTTTTCCATTTTTTCGCTGCGGATAATGATTGTCATTTTTCCGCGGCGTTTATCGCTTTTAAGCTCGACTCGTCCGCTGATTTCAGCCATCGCTGCCGGCTCTTTTGGTTTTCTGGCTTCGAAAATTTCAGTTACACGCGGCAGACCGCCGGTAATATCCTGCGTGCCGGCCTGGCCGCGAGGCTGTCTGGCAAGAAGCTGACCTGCCTGAACCTTTTGGCCTTCTATAACTTCAATTCTTGCCTTGGCAGGCAAATAATGAACGTCGAGTATCTTGCCGCCGCTTTCCTCTTCTATAATAACCTGCGGATGTTTATCGCCCTTATGTTCGATAACTACAGGTTTGCCTTTCAGGCCCTTGCGTTCTTCTTCGACCTGCATTGTTTCGCCTTCGACAACATCGACAAAGCGAATCAAGCCGCCGATTTCGGCTAAGATAGGAACTCTGTGCGGGTCCCAACTGAACAATCTGCCTCTTGCCTTGACATGTTCGCCGTCTTTTACAAGAACTATCGCGCCATAAGGCACTTTGAATTTATCATATTCCCTGCCCTTATCGTCAATCAGCGCCATTTCACCGTTGCGTTTAAGAGCTATCAATTGTTCGCTGCCGTCTTCCTGTTTTACAGGCACAACATTAATGTCGCGGTACTGTATAATGCCGTCTCTGGGCGATTTCTGGTCGTTTTCGAGAATAGCACGCGATGCGATACCGCCTGTATGGAATGTTCTCATCGTAAGCTGAGTACCGGGCTCGCCGATTGATTGTGCGCCAATGATTCCGACTGCCATGCCTTCTTCGACTGGTCTTCCGGTGCTCAGGTCCCAGCCGTAGCACTTTCCGCAGATGCCCAACTCGCTGTCGCATGTCAAAGAGCTTCTTACACGGATAGACTCAAGACCGAGTGCTTCAATCTTTTCAGCCGCCTGATGCGAGATAACTTCGTTTTCACGAACAATCATTTCGTCGGTTATCGGGTTGCGGATATTGTCGCGTGCGGTTCTGCCGATAATCAACTCTCGCAGAGGCACTTCAACCTGCTCGCCTTTATACAATGTTGTCTTCGTTATACCCTGCAGCGTGCCGCAGTCTATCTCATTAACAATCACATTCTGCGCCACATCTGCCAGTTTCCTTGTCAGGTAGCCTGAATCTGCCGTTTTCAATGCCGTATCGGCAAGACCTTTTCTTGCACCGTGCGTCGAGCTGAAATATTCCAGAACGTTAAGGCCTTCGCGGAAGTTAGACTTAATTGGCGTCTCGATAATTTCGCCGCTGGGCTTAGCCATCAAAGCTCGCATACCTGCAAGCTGCTGAATCTGGTCAACGCTGCCTCTTGCGCCTGAATCGCTCATCAGGTAAATCGGGTTAAGATATAGTTTGCCATTTCGGGTATCGTTTTTCATACCCTGAAGCATCGCATTGGTTACCGCGACACGGGCATGAGTCCAGGCATCGATTACCTGGTTGTATCTTTCGCCTTCGGTTAGAACGCCTTCATTAAAGCTCTTATGAATGCGGTCGATAATCTTCTGTGTACGGTCAATAATATCCTGCTTTTCAGGCGGCACTCTCAAATCTATCAGGCCGATGCTTAATCCCGCCAGCGTCGCATATTTAAAGCCGAGTTCCTTCAAATCATCCAGAAGCTTAAGGCTTTTCCTGCCGTCGGCCATTGCAAAGCAATCGTTGATAACATTTTTGAGCATTTTCTGCGCCATCAGAACATTATAGAACGGCAGTTCTTTTGGCAGCACCTCATTGAAAATGCATCTGCCCGGCGTGGTCACAACTACACCTGTGCTCTCGCTTGTCCCGTCTTCGCCGACAACCTTCCTGCCTTTTGCGATGCCTACCTTTACTTTTGCATGAATACCTACTTTGCCTATTTCATAAGACGTTATCGCTTCGGAAGGAGTAGCGAAAAGCATTCCTTCGCCTTTTTGGTCCGCTCTTGCGACTGTTATATAATAATTACCCAGAACAATATCCTGCGATGGTCCGACCATTGGCGCACCATTTGCCGGCGAGAAAATATTATTGGTTGACATTATCAGCGTATGTGCTTCGACTTGGGCTTCCACGCTTAGCGGAAGATGTACCGCCATTTGGTCGCCGTCGAAGTCGGCATTAAAGCCCTTGCATACCAGCGGATGAAGCATTATAGCGTTACCTTCAACCAATACTGGTTCGAACGCCTGGATACCCATCCTGTGCAGAGTCGGTGCACGGTTAAGCATTACCGGATGCTGATGAATTACCTTTTCCAGTATGTCCCATACCTGCTCATCGCGTCTTTCGAGCATTCGTTTTGCGCTCTTTATCGTATCAGCGAAGCCGCGGTCTTTCAGTTCACGAATTATAAACGGCTGGAAAAGCTCAAGAGCGATTTTTTTCGGCAGACCGCACTGATGTAATTTCAGGTGAGGTCCGACAACGATAACAGAACGTGCCGAGTAATCGACTCTTTTGCCCAGCAGGTTTTCACGGAATCTGCCTTGCTTGCCTTTTATCATATCCGTCAGACTTTTAAGCGGTCTGTTATTGCTTCCCAGAACCGGCCTTCTGCATCTGCCGTTATCAAATAACGAATCAACCGCCTGCTGCAGCATTCTTTTTTCGTTACGAATGATGACTTCAGGCGCATTAAGATCCATTAGTTTTTTAAGTCTGTTATTTCTATTGATGATTCTTCGATAAAGGTCGTTTAGGTCGCTGGTCGCGAAGTTTCCGCTTTCCAGCATAACCAGCGGCCGCAAATCAGGCGGGATAACCGGTACGACATCCATCACCAGCCATTCAGGTTT
>Ga0187886_1001568_pt1 | contig 20392 bp, 14 predicted proteins | sample June2016WEW_20_1_FD_133001 | JGI IMG/M metagenome (GOLD analysis project Ga0187886, IMG submission 133001) | Peatland microbial communities from SPRUCE experiment site at the Marcell Experimental Forest, Minnesota, USA - June2016WEW_20_150 | ecosystem: Environmental > Terrestrial > Soil >... | reverse complement strand
GGAGCTCAAACCAAGATAATTGCTCCGAAGAATCCGGATTCAAAATTTATATCAATTGATATTTCCGAGGAATCGTTAAATAAGGCTGATTCTCTTATAAAATCCCTCAACATTAGCAATGTTGAGTTTGAGATTGGTAATATATTCGATTTGAAATTTCAAGAAGAATCGTTCGATCATATTTTCGTTTGTTTTGTTCTTGAACATCTTCCCAATCCAAAGGATGCATTGATAACACTTAAAAAATTTTTGAAAAATGGAGGAACGATAACATTAATTGAGGGAGATCATGGTTCAACATATTTTTATCCCTACAGCCAATATGCACAAGCAGCAATTAATGCTCAGGTGAAATTGCAATCAGAAAATGGCGGTAATGCATTAATAGGCAGGCAGCTTTATCCCTTACTTATTGGTTCAGGTTTTAAAAAATGCAAAGTGTCTCCAAGAATGGTTTATGTAGACTCAAGTAAACCCGAGCTTGTAGAAGGATTCACAAAAAATACTTTTACAGCTATGATTGAAGGAATAAAGGATAAGGCAAATAGGAGTTCAATAATGGATGCAGCATCTTTTGAAAGAGGGATTCAAGACTTATATAGGACAGCTCAAATAGACGGTGTTTTTTGTTATACTTTTTTTAAGGGAATTGGTTATAATATTTAAAAATAGTATGGCATTTTACACAGGTGTTTTAATGTTGAGTTTCTGTTTTTGTGTAATTCATTACATTTTCTTTGATCGTTCGTCCCATTTCTTCAATCGCTTCTGCACAGCCGGACTGCGCAATTCCCTCAGCGCATCCGATGCGATCCATTTTGCCGCAGAGGAATCCAATTTCTGAATTTTCTGCGCCATCTTGATTGCGGCGGCATTGAGTTTCAAATTCCTCTTCCCTATTTGCCTGAGCGCCCAATTGACTGCTTTCTTGACAAAATTGCGTTTGTCTGTTGCATAGGTATAAACTATACGAAGATAATTTAGAAACACAGCATCACCTGACTTTTTATCGTGTACACAAAGTGTTGCAATCATGGTAAATCCCGCACGCCGGACAAATTCCTGTTTTTGTTTCACCCATTTCAAAGCAAGTTCATGCGCATAGGGAGTATCGCGGAAGCAATGCATACAAGCACAATCGCAAATTGCCCAGTTATCGAAGTCCTTTGCCCAGGCATTTATTGTACTTCTTTTTATTTGTTTTGGATCGGCAATAAGAGTACTTAACAAACGAGCATCGTAGATACCGGTTTTCCAGAGTTCAAGTGCCAGCTCTTGGTTTGTCCCAATTTGTTTTGCCAATGCGAAGAGCGGTTTTGCGGAAACACCAAGCACATTGTTCGTGCTTTTAATACCGAATCGTTTCATTCCCTCAACATTTTTCGGATTGGCTTTGGAATAAAGCGTTGTGAGGATGATGTTGGTTTGGGAGTTCAAGGTAATCTCATATTTATTATTGCTATAATACAGACTTCTTGTTTGAATTTCAATTTGTTCAAAGGATAGTTAACAAAAAGGATCTTTTTTCTTTCTATCACTTCATAGCTTTTCATGAACTTCATTTGTACATTAGCGCATGATGAAACGATTATTGTCCGACATATTGACTACATTGCTTGCCGAGAAAAACTATGCTGTCGTTAAAAAACAAATTGCATCCCTCCAGCTTACATTTACAAGTAAAAAACAAAGCCCTCGTTCCAGATACGTACACACAGAACTCCAGCAGATTTATGATGCCCAAACGCTCGATCGTGCACAATATTATATTCGCCGTCTCATCAGGGGATTGACGGAGATAAAAACCAGCAAGGTGAACAATTTGAATCTCAATCGCTGGAAAGAATATGACGATATCATTACCGATAGCCTATGGATATTCGACAAACGCGACCGTTCTGGAACGCATACTGCCGAGTACTGGGGGAACTTTATTCCTCAAATTCCCAACCAGTTACTTCGCCGCTTTACAAAAAAAGGAGACTGGGTGCTCGATCCGTTTCTTGGAAGCGGTACTACATTAATCGAGTGCAAAAAATTAGGACGTAACGGAATAGGGATAGAATTGCAGTCTTCTATCGCACGAAGAACACATAAACGCGTCGCACATGAAGAGAATCCTTTCGCTGTGCAGACAGAAATCCTTATAGGCGACAGCACTCAGCTTGATTTGGTTCGTCAATTCCGATCGTTAGGCATTTCTTCTGCCCAATTCGCAATTCTCCATCCGCCGTACTGGGACATTATTCAATTCAGCAAGAAGAAGCATGATCTCTCTAACGCAGGTTCATTGCAGATATTTCTATCATCGTTTGGACAGGTTGTTGATCGGGTGAACGCTGTTCTTGATTCTGGGCGTTATCTGGCCGTTGTCATTGGAGATAAATATTGCGACAGCGAGTGGATTCCACTTGGATTTTTCACTATGCAAGAAGTACTGCGCAGAGATTTTAAATTAAAATCCATTATCGTAAAGAATTTTAAGCAAACAAAAGCAAAACGCAGTCAGGAAGAACTCTGGCGTTATCGGGCACTCGTCGGATGTTTCTATGTTTTTAAGCATGAGTATATTTTTTTATTACAGAAAAAGTAATATTCTATCTCTTGTCCACTGCTTGAAATAAATATACGGAAAGAGTATTTTAATCTATTCATAGTGTTGAAAGGACTTATCCTATGTTCTGGCTCAAACTCGTTACGAACTTCATTAAAATCCTGCGCGAGGGACAAACACCTGCGCAGGTAGCAGGCGGTTTTGCTCTCGGTTTCATTCTTGGGCTATCTCCGATGTTTACGCTTCAGGGGGTATTGGTCTGGCTCGTTATTCTTGTGCTTGATGTGAATTTATCGGCAGCGACTTTTTCACTCGGCCTTTTTGCATTGATTGCATATATTTTCGATCCACTTTTCCACAGGCTCGGTTATTTTTTGCTTGTAGATATCAACGGCTTGAAGGGGTTGTGGACAGCTCTTTATAATGCACCTATCGCTCCCTTGACACGATTTAATAATACTGTTGTTATGGGCAGTTTTATCAGTGCTTTAATACTTTTTATTCCAGTCTATATCGGCATGAAAAAATTTGTCATCGTTTATAGGGCGACTCTTGGTGTAAAGATAGCGAAATGGAAAATATATAAGATCATCGACCGAAGCTCACTCGTACAGTGGTACAAACGGGTACGTAGCCTGGGAGGTATGTTATGAGAAAGAAATTTGTTTTGTTTATTTTTATCCCGGCAATTATTGTTTCGGTTGTCGTCTATTTGTTCATCGACAGTTGGATAGAATCGGGTTTAGAATATGCCGGCGAGAAAGCAGTTGGTGCAAAAGTAGAGATCGACCATTTACACGTTACAATTAATCCCATTGGCATTGAGTTTGCCCGTTTGCAGGTTACCAGTTCAAACGATGGCTGGAAGAACATATTCGAGACTGGTAGAGTGAAGTTTGCGTTGAACTTCGGACAGCTTCTGCGCGGCAAATATATAATCGAGACAATGGAAGTGAACAATCTCATTCTTGGCACCAAGCGCTCAACAGATGGTTCCATTCCGAAACCAAAAGAAGAGAAACTGGCAGCGCCGTCTCAACAGCTTACGGTTGACTCAACCGGAAAGCCAATTGCTCCGCTGACAGAACTAGCAAAACCGGCTCTTGTACCGCAGGATTCGAAATCATCGACATCATTTGACCTCGACAAGATTAAACGTGAACTGAAGATCGACAGCTTGCTGAATCCCAATAACCTTGCCACGTACCGCCGCGTAGATACTCTGAAAAAGCAAATTAACGATGCAAGTGCTCAATGGAAAATGACCTTGGACGAAATGGATAAGTCGAAAGCGAAACTTGCCGACATCGAATCGCGCACGAAGTCGATCAATCTGAGCAACATTAAGACTCTTCAAGATGCCAACAATGCTTTGAACAATGCAAAGAATATTTTAAATACTGCAAATGAGGTAAGAACCACATTCAACAATCAAAAGACGACTCTGACCGATGGTGTAAACAAGTTCGGTGGATCAATGAAGGATTTGGATGACCTTGCAACTCAGGATTTCCAAAATGTCATGAACATGGCACATCTTCCAGATATCTCGATGAAAGGCATCGCAGAGATGGTGCTCGGTAAAGATCTTTTACAGAAAGCGTACGAATATCTGGGATATGTAGAAATGGCAAAGAGCAAGATTCACAACTCCTCTGATAAACCGCCTATAGAAACTCCGGCACGGTTCAAGGGACAAAATATATATTTCCCATTGGAACGATCTTATCCAAAATTTTGGATTAAAAAAATTCTTATTTCCGGCGGTACAGATAAAACTCAGGATCCACAATATTTTTATGCAAAAGGTGAAGTTCTCAATATCTCAAATGATCAGCGAATCACAGGATATCCATTGACTGTGGATTTGTCAGCTAGAAAGGGCGAAAGAACATCGTTGGCACTTGATGCTTCATTCGATAGACGCAAGGAGCTGGCTGTAGATAATTACAAGGCACTGCTAACAGGATTGCCAATCAAAGAAATGTCTCTCGGCCGTTCGGATTTCCTACCGTCAAAAGTTACCAACGCTGTCGCAGATGCTTCCATTATTGTTACTGTGCCCGGCAACCACTTTGATTCGAACACAAAGATTGTTTTCAACAACTTGACAATTATTTTCCAGCGCGAGCCGAGTGGTATAGTAGAACGGATTGTACGGGATGTGCTTGCTTCTATCAAAGGTTTCAATATCAACTTGCATATGTGGCGCAATGAAAATAAGTTTGATGTCGCATTCGTAACCGATCTTGACGATCAGCTTGCTTCCCGAACCAAGAAGGTCATTGGCGATGAAGTCGCAAAGATTCAAAACGATCTCCGTAATAAGCTCAATGCGAAGATTACAGAGAAACGCGCTGAAGTAGAAAAACTCTATAACGAAAAGCGCGATATGGTAATGAATAAAGTAAAAGGATATGAAACCATGGTGAATGAAAAGCTCTCATTAGTAGAAGCAAAAAAGAAAGAAATCGAAAACCGTATTGATCAAGAAAAAAAGAAACAAACAGATGGTGTTACAAATAAAGCAAAAGACGCTTTAAAGAAAATTTTTAAATAAATACTGTAGTAAGATTAAAAAGCCTCTCAAAAATGTGAGAGGCTTTTTTTATCTAAGATAATAAATTTATTTTCGTTTACCCTTTTTCACCTTCTCTCTTTTTTTCGACGAAACTAATTTCTGTTGCTTCTCGGCCTTCTTTGGCGGCAATTGTGTTCTTTTTCCTGTTTTTTTGGATTTTGAAACAAACAGATTCTCTTGTTTGAGATTCCCCTTTCCTCCGTTATCGGATTTCACTAGTGGAGTAGAATTTCCAATTGTAGGAGTTTTTTCCTTCTCCGCAAGTTGTTTGTCTTCTTCTTCCTCAGCGACAACCGCGGCAACCGCAGCGATGGTGTCTCCCTCATTCAATCGGATAAGATGCACTCCTTGCGTATTCCGACCAGCAACACGAATATTTGCTGCATGTTGACGAATAACCATACCATCGCTGGTAACAATAACAACGTCATCTGTATTTACAACCTCTTTGATTGCTACCATTTTACCAGTTTTATCAGATGTCTTTACCGTGAAGATTCCTTTGCCGCCCCTATGGCTCGTGCGGTATTCATCCTCTTCGCTGCGCTTGCCGAATCCTTTTTGAGTCGCGACAAGAATCGATGTTCCTTTTCTCTGTAAGTTTACTGCACCAACCACCTTATCGCCTTTCCTAAGACGGATGCCGCGCACACCTGCTGCTGTTCGTCCCATCGGACGAATTTCGTTTTCATGGAAGCGAATAGCAAGACCATTATACGTGCCAATGACAATATCCTGCGTACCATCGGTCAATTTCACATCTGTCAATTGATCTCCTTTTTTCAGGTTTGCTGCTACAATGCCGCTTCGCCTTGGATTGCTGAACTCTGAAAGCACAACTTTCTTCACTAATCCCTGTTCTGAAAACATGAAGACAAAATGACTTTCATCAAATTCTTTAACTGCAATAAAGGATGCAATTTCTTCGTTCGGATCTTTTGATATCAAATTATTAATCGACTTTCCTTTTGTGGTCCTGCCGCCCTCTGGAATCTCAAATACCTTCAACCAGTGACACCTGCCCTTGTTTGTAAAAATAAGAACATAATTGTGTGTGCTGGCGATAAACATATGTGCTACAAAATCGTCTTCACGTGTTGCCGCTCCCGTAACACCTTTTCCGCCGCGTGATTGTCGTCGATACCCCGACACCGGGAACCTTTTTATGAAACCGCCATGGCTTATCGTTACCACTACTTCTTCTTCTGCAATGATATCTTCAATACGGAATTCTTCAGCGTTATAAATAATTTCGGTACGTCGATCATCGCCATATTTTTCTTTTATCTCGCTCAATTCCCCTTCGATGATTTTCATTTGAAGCTGTTTGCTCTTGAGAATTGTTTTTAACTTCTCAATGAGCTTGATCATCTCTCGATATTCATCTTCCACTTTCTTGCGCTCAAGACCGGTCAATCGCTGGAGACGCATATCAAGAATTGCTTTCGCCTGAATCTCGGAAAGTTTAAATTTCTTCATCAAGCCAAGCTTCGCCGTTTCAACATCCTGCGACTTTTTGATAAGTGCAACTACTGCATCTATATTATCGAGCGCAATGATATATCCTTCGAGGATGTGCGCACGTTTCTCTGCTTCATCTAAATCGAACTTTGTTCGGCGAACAATAACTTCATTGCGATGTTCAATGAAATGCTGAATAAATTCGCGTAATTTCAATACCTGAGGGCGGCCATCGACCAATGCCAAGAGATTGACACCGAATGTTGTCTGCATCTGTGTATGCATATAGAGATTATTGAGCACTACCTCAGCATTCGCTTCACGTTTGAGTTCGATCACCATCCGCAATCCATCACGATCGGATTCATCCCGTATATCGGAAATATCTTCTAATTTCTTATCGGTAACGAGCTCAGCAATCTTTTCAATCAGCGATGCTTTATTCACTTGATATGGTAACTCGGTAACAATAATTCGCTGACGGTCGCTCTTACCAGTCTCAATGTTAGCTCTTGCGCGTACAATTATTTTACCGCGCCCTGTCGTGTATGCATCTTTCACACCTCCATACCCATAAATGATGCCGCCGGTTGGAAAGTCTGGAGCGAGGATGTTTTTCATTAGCTTTTCATTGCTAATGGTTAGATCTTTTATATATGCGAGGCAGCCGTCAATAACCTCACGGAGATTGTGGGGCGGAATATTTGTTGCCATGCCGACTGCGATGCCGCTAGCACCATTACAAAGCAGATTGGGAACAAGTGACGGCATAACTGTTGGTTCTTGCAAGGTATCATCAAAGTTCGGTGTAAAATTGACGGTGTTCTTTTCGAGATCCTTCAACATTTCTTCCGCAATGCGGGTGAGACGTGCTTCTGTATAACGCATTGCTGCCGGTGAATCGCCGTCAACCGATCCGAAGTTCCCCTGCCCATCCACAAGCATATAGCGCATGGAAAAGTCTTGAGCCATACGAACCATAGTATCATATACCGCTGTATCGCCGTGTGGGTGATATTTACCAAGCACTTCACCAACGATACGTGCGCTTTTTTTATACGCCCGGTTACTTGCCAAACCGAGTCCTTGCATACCGAATAATACGCGCCGGTGTACAGGCTTGAGACCATCGCGTACATCGGGAAGTGCTCGTGACACGATGACCGACATCGAGTAGTCGATGTACGATCCTTTCATTTCATCTTCAATATCTACCGGTATAGTTTTTTCGTTTACTGTTGCCATGTGCTACTTCTTTCTTTATACAATCACTTCTAAATAAATTCAAAAAATGCTATTCGAATATACAATCTATGTTTGTAATATTTTTCCTGATGTTTTCTCAGCATCTACTTCTCTTGCCATAAGAATCCATCCTATAGCAACAAACGGTAATATAAGAACAAGATATTTTTCCCAGCGTTGATAGGAAAACGGCATAATACAAAGGAAAAAATAAAAGCTAATGGAAAACATATTCTCCTTCTTAAAGTATTTCATTTTAATTTTTTGTACATCCCTTTGAAGAAATGATAAAAGAATCCAAAACCCAAGACTTGTTGTTCCATAAAAAATAATAGACTCGATGGATCCATGTCCAACTAGAAAAATAATTGCTTTGTGTACGAGCCCCACGGTACTTTTATGAATCTGGATCTGAGCAACAACCGATGCTTCTATGGGATAAAGGAATGAGAATAATCCGAGTATTATTGATGTGAAGAAAATCCAATTTACCTTAAATTGATTTCTTTTAGTTATAATAATCACGGGTAACAAATACAAGCCTGAAAATGCAATATACATAATGAATGATTGAGGACTCCAAATATGTAATCCATAAAGAACCCATTTTTGTGTTCCCGCAGGAGGCGCCATTCCACCCCAAAGAATCATGAGAATCGCCAACGGGAGAGTTGTAACAGCTAAATAAGCAGTAAATTGTTTTATCACTTTCCAGTTGTGCGAATAGAGTGATTCCAAAAATTTTGTAAACCACATTGCACACATAGCAAAAAATATATACTGTCGACAAAGTAATCCTAATCCAAGGAATATTGCTGAAAACAAATATTTGTTGTTGATGAAACACATCGCCGAACATAAAAGAAAAAGCAATGCAACCATATCATTAAATACAAAAAGACTCAAGCCTAAGAAATACGGATTCAGCATGAGAATAATACAAAGGAAAAATGTCTTTCTAGCCTCTCTGATACATTGCTCGCTAAACAAAAACATCAAAACAGACACGATGAATCCAATCACCAAAGAAATAATTCTAAAAGAGAAAAGAGTGTATCCGACAAACTTTCCCAATGCTGCAAATAGCATATAAAACAATGGTGGTGTTACTTCTGGATAATCAAACCAAATTCTTGGGTAAGCTGACTGTCCAAAAAGTTTTATTGTTTCAAAATAATGTCTTTCATCTCCCCAGAATGGTCTATTGATACCGACTATTGCAAGAATTAATAGTGTTGATGCTGAGAACAATATCCATATGACAAAGTACTTTTGCTCAGTGCAAATTATCTTATACCAGAGATCTATTGCCTTCTGAATAATTGTCTTGTTGGTAAAATTCTCAGCAGAATTCTTATCAGACATCAAGATTTCTCACGTACTTAGCATTCTTTTCAATAAAGTTACGGCGCGGTTCTACTTCATCGCCCATGAGAATTGAAAATGTGCGGTCAGCATCTGCGGCATTTTCAATGGTCACTTGTAAAACCGTTCGTGTCTCCGGATTCATTGTTGTGGACCACAGTTGCTCAGGGTTCATTTCACCAAGACCTTTAAATCGCGAAATCACTATACCGCCTTCTTTCACTATCGCGCCTTCTTCGATGACGGCAGGCGGCTCCTCCTTTTCTTCTTTTTCAATTTTACTTTTCTTTTCATTCTTTAGGCGTTTGATGATTTCATCACGTTCTTCTTCGTCATAGGCATATAATTCTTGTTTCCCTTTCTTCACTTTGTAAAGCGGCGGTTGGGCAATATAGAGGTGCCCCAATTCTATAATTTCCTTCATATACCGGAAAAAGAGTGTTAAGAGTAATGTCCGAATATGCGAACCATCGACGTCGGCGTCGCACATAATGATGATTTTCCCATAACGGATCTTGCTGGCATCAAACGTTTCGCCCATTCCCGCGCCAATGACTGTAAAAATGGCACGAATTTCATCATTCTCTAAAATTTTATGTAACCGTGCTTTTTCTACGTTGAGAATTTTTCCTTTGAGCGGAAGAATTGCTTGAAAACGCCTGTCGCGGCCTTGCTTTGCGCTGCCTCCGGCAGAGTCACCCTCGACGACATAAATTTCACAATGTTCCGGATCGTTGATAGAACAATCGGCTAGTTTACCGGGTAAACCTCCGCCGTCAAATGCATTTTTTCTTCGGGTGAGGTCCCGTGCTTTTCGTGCAGCTTCTCGCGCTTCTGCCGCGCGCAGACATTTATCGATTATGCGTTTTGCATCAGGAGAATTTTCTTCCAGCCAATCGAACAGCTGTGGACCAAAGACTGATTCCACGATACTCTTTACTTCACTGTTTCCAAGCTTCGTTTTTGTTTGACCTTCAAATTGAGGTTCGGGCACTTTTGCGCTAATCACCGCAGTCAAACCTTCACGAAAGTCGTCACCTGTCAACTGCACTCCACCTTCTTTAACCAGGCCGTTCTTCGATGCATAGTTATTTAAAGTACGAGTCAGCGCGGTACGGAATCCAACAAGGTGTGTTCCACCTTCATGTGTATTTATATTATTGACATAGGTAAAAATGTTTTCATTGTATTGATCATTATACTGGAGTGCTACTTCTACTTCAACTGTTCGACTATTTTCGTCTTTTGCTTCCCCCTTTGCATACATTACTTTCTTCATTATCGATGGGCGCGTTGAATCGATGTACTTTACAAACTCAATAATTCCGCCTTTGAAGTGAAAAGTTTCTTCCTGTTTCGAGCTTTTACGTTCATCTTTTATGTTTAGCGTAACGTCAGAATTCAAAAATGCAAGTTCTCGTAAACGTTCAGCAATTGTTTCAAATTTAAAAATCCTGTTTTTAAATATTGTGCCATCGGGCATGAATGTTGTTTTGGTTCCTGTTTTGCCGCGCTCGGCCTTCCCGATAACTTTTACAGAGGCAACGGGGTCCCCTTTTTTGTATTTTTGGTAGAAAACTTTGCCGTCACGACGTACCTCTACTTCCAGCAATTCACTCAATGCGTTCACCACCGACACTCCAACACCGTGAAGACCTCCAGAGACTTTGTACGAATTTTTGTCGAACTTTCCGCCGGCATGCAGTACTGTCATGACAACTTCAAGCGCCGATCTTTTTTCTTCCGTATGGATATCGGTTGGAATACCACGCCCATCGTCTTCAATGGTGACAGATCCATCGTTGTTGATGAACACGTTGATACTTTTACAGAACCCTGCCAGTGCCTCGTCAATAGAATTATCCACTACTTCATATACGAGATGATGAAGGCCGCGGGCGCTCACATCGCCAATATACATAGCTGGACGGCGACGTACGGCCTCCAGTCCTTTGAGGACGGTGATGTCATCTGCTGTGTAATCTCCAGTATTAACGATGTCTATTTTTTCTTGCTTCGATTTTTTTTCTTTCACTTTACTTCCATGGTAAGTTATTTGATTCAATGAAACTTAATATCTTTTACCGAGTTGAGTCCAACAACTATATTGAGTTTATCTATAATCTCTTTCTTCCGCAGCGTTAACTCGTTCCGCCAAGTGCTTGTTTTTACATGCACAAATAATACTCCCTGTGTAATACGCGTTGCAGTTGCCATTTTGGCTATTTGCTTTCCAACAACCGAATCCCAATAAAAAATCGCATCATATTCTTTTAATTTCTTTTTGATCCCTAAAAAATGTACCAGCTCATCAAGAGCAATGCCGAGGGGTTTAATTGATTTGTACTGCGTCTTCGACATGTTCAATTCTTCCTTGTTTTACAAAGAATTTTCGTGGATTAGCTGAAGTAAGCGATAACCCGTCAAGAGCATGTTCGTCTGTAGAAGTGATAAAGACTTGCCCTGTATTGGCTGCTGCTTCTAGTAATCTGCGGCATCTGTATTCATCTAACTCGCCAAGAACATCGTCAAGCAATAAGATGGGTGTTTCACTGCATCTATTTTTCAAATAAAAGAATTCAGCAAATTTCAGAGCTACTAAAAGGGTTTTATGTTGGCCCTGAGAAGCAAAATTTTTTGCATGAAGCCCGTTTATCTTGAATAAAAATTCGTCTCTATGCGGTCCGACAAGTGAGTATCCAATGCGATGCTCATCTGTAAATTGATCTTGAAGAGCTTTTTTAAATAATGTCTCAACTACATCAACATTGTTCTCTGTATATTCAAACGTTGGTGAATATGCAATACCGGGCTGTTCGCTTCCTCCAGAAAGTTGAGCAAAAGTATCAACTAATATTCCATGGAAATCTTCAATAAACTCTTTGCGTTTCTTCATAATAGACGAACCAACTCTAATAAGACTTTCATTCCATGGTTCAAGTGCACCTCTATTTTCACTGTGTGTTGTTTGTGCATCTGATAAAATTTTGTTTCGCTGCTTTAAAATTCGTCGGTAATCTATCAGACTTTCCAGGTATATCTTGCTTGATTGTGAGATAACAAAATCTATAAACCGTCGTCTATCTGTCGGTGATCCAAATGTTATTGAGCTTTGATCTGGCGAGAGAATAACTACGGGAAAACAACCGATAAGTGACGATGCTTTATCTATTCTAGCTTTGTTCACTGTAACTGTTTTCTGGTTAAGCTCTCGATCAAACTCTACATGGACATCATATTCGACTCCGTTATCTGAAAGGATTCTTCCTGTTGCAGTAAAGCCCGGACTGCCTATTTTCATAACCACAGAATCACTTGCTGAGAAAAAGCTTTTTGCAAGACAAAAGTACGAAATGCCTTCAAGTATATTTGTCTTTCCCTCTCCATTATTGCCCAAAAAAAGATTTATGCCTGGAGAGCAATCAATCAGCGTAGAACTGTGATTTCTAAAATTATCAAGTAAAATGCGTTGCAGATTCAAGTCTAGACCACCTTATTTACAACGCGATAGCCCCAAATCCTATTCAGGATGGGGCTATTCACTCTGCTACCAACAACACATAATCATCAATTATACATTAAGACGCATGGGCATGACTAACATCAAAACATCTTCGTTCTCTTTAATGGTTGTCGGTTTAATGATTGCCGCTTTTACAGAACTGCTAAAACTAAAGACTACTTCATTCGAATCAATGTGCGAAAGAATATCAATAAGATATGTTGCGTTGAAACCAATCTCCATATTATCCGCAGAATAATTGCACACAACTCTCTCTTTCGCTTCACCACCGAAGTCAACGTCTTCAGCCATTATTTTCAATTCATTCTTTTTCGTTGAAAATCGTATTTGATGTGTAGTGTTGCTTGAATAGAGGGAAACTCTTTTAACAGAGGCTAATAATACATTTCTATCTACTGATAGTTTTTTGTCGTTTTCAAGGGGTATGACACTCTCATAGTTTGGATAATTTTCCTCAATAAGACGTGAAGTAAGTGTAAAGTTTTTAAATGAGAATTTAATATGCGTTGAATTAAAAGAAATGGTGTTTGTTCCCTCTTCTATTGCTTTTGATACCAAAAGAAGCGCTTTTGACGGAATAATAATATCTTTATGTGCTTTTGCTTGTGTTAATTTTGAATAGATAACACGGACTAACCGATGTCCATCTGTTGCAACGGCACACATTTCGCCATCTTTTATTTGAAGAAGTAATCCTGTCATTGCCGGACGTAATTCATCGGTACTAACAGAAAAAATAGTTCTTGAGATCATTGAACCTATAAGAGAACCATCAAATGCAATTTCATTTTCGCCTTTAAACTCCGGCACCGCAGGATAATCCTGACTTGTTTCTCCTATAAGATTATATTCACCATTTTCCGTTATCATCCGAATTTTGTTTGTTGAAATATCCGCATGAAATACAAGCTGAGCCTCTGGTAATGCTCTCAAAGTATCCATAACTCTTTTTGCAGGTACGGCTATAGAACCATCTTCACTCCCTTTCACTTCTAATGTTGCTGACATTGAAATTTCTAGATCAGTAGCAACAAGCGAGAGAATATTATTTGAGAGTGAAAAGAGGATATTCTCAAGTATAGGAAGCGTTGATTTAGATGGAACAACACCACTGATTTTTATCAGTGTTTTTTGGAGTTCATTACTTTCTACAGTAAACTTCATTCTGACAACTCCTCTATCACAATGTCTTTTGTTTTATTTTATTGAAATTACCATTTTTTTAGCAGAGACACAATAAACCATAGCTATTAATACAATAAGTTTTTAAGAAAAGAAAGATGTATTATAATAAACATGTTGATACTGTGGATAACATTTAAAAACCTTACGAAAAACAAGTAAAAAGGGAACAAAAGCCAAGCAAAACGGTGAAAAACAAAGTGATTAAAAACAAAGTTATTAACAGATCCATCAATTTAAAATAAGGAACACTGCAGAAAGGTTCTTTATTAACAACAATAAAAACATTCTACACCTGTTATTTACAAGTTGTGATGAGAGGCAGCATGAATTTTACTCATTGAGTTCGATCTTTCGGCGGATTTGATCTAGATGTTGTTTGTAGGCAGGATCTGTTTTCAAGAATTCCTCAACAGCTTGACATGCATGAATTACCGTGCTGTGATCTCTTCCACCAAAATGAAGACCAATAGTTTTGAGGGAAGAGTTTGTGAGATCTTTTGCAAGGTACATCGCGGTCTGTCTAGCGATCACAACCTCTTGACGACGGGTTTTAGCTCGAAGAAGGTCGACAGGAATATCAAAAAAGTCACCAACAACTTTTTGTATTTGATCTATATTTAATGGTACACGTAAATCATTGACAATAACACGTAAAACATCTTTTGCCAGATCGATACCGATTTCACGATTTTCCAAAGAGGCACGCGCAAAAAGGCTAATAAGACAACCTTCTAATTCTCGAATATTTTTTTTAACATTTGCGGCGATAAAATCAACAACATCCGAAGGCAACTCTAAAGAATTCTCTTCACTTTTCTTTTGAAGGATAGCAATGCGTGTTTCCAGATCGGGAGGTTGAATATCTGCTGTAAGTCCGCATTGAAAACGGGAAATTAAACGATCATCCAAACCGCGCAATTCCTTTGGAGGAACATCTGAAGAAAGAACAATTTGTTTGCCAAGTTGGTACAGTGTATTAAAGGTATGAAAAAAATTGTCCTGAGTTTTTTCTTTTCCAGAAAAAAACTGAATGTCATCAACAACAAGCAAATCCATGCTTCTATAAAAAGAAGAAAACTCTTGTACTTTATCGCATTGAATTGCTTCAACAAAGTCAACTGTAAATTTTTCACTCGACACATAAGCAATACGTTTTGCCTTGCCATTGGTTGCGGCATGGTTACCAAGTGCATGCATCAAGTGTGTTTTTCCAAGACCAGTGCCGCCATATAGAACAAGAGGATTAAAAGATGTGCCGCCAGGGTTGTTTGCAACTGCTAAAGCCGCTGCTCTTGCAAGTTGGTTACAATCCCCTTTTATGAAATTGTCAAACGTATAACGGGGATTGAAATTATTTCTGATTGATTGCAAATTTTCTGTTCTAAATGGAACGTGAGGTGCAAACGGCTGTGTACGAACAAAATCGACAGTTGAAGGAACAATGTTAAAATCATTGTTTGCTGGAGGAGCAGATGAGTGTTCCTCAGAAGTGACAATATAAAAAAGAGCGCTATCTTTACCGAGTACAGATGTAATTGTATCACGAAGCAATGTATTATAATGTTCTTCAAGCCAATCGTAGAAAAATTGACTCGGCACTTGCACCGTTAAATCCTTTCCGTTTAATCTAAGAGGAGCAATTGGTAGAAACCATGTCTTAAAACTCAATGTTGAAACTCGATCTTTAATTATTGTTAAGCATTGTTCCCAAGTTTTTATTGCAAGAACTTGATTATCAACAAATTGGTCGGCAGGAGTAGGCAGTGTCATAAAACACTCCAATGATTCGCGAAGGAAACTATAGTAAACACAACTTATCCACAATTATGTGCACAGATTACAGTCAGATGAAAAGCTGTCAATACATAGACAATAAACAGAGAAAATCAACAAATCTTAAAAACTATGAAAAACATTAATTAACTTTCCACAGGTTATCAACAGCAATAAACAACGTAACAAGTGGGATTAATAATAGCACCAATGACGGAAGTATGCAAGTGGAATTTTTACAATTATTTTTTTTTCTTATTGAAATTGTTAAAAAATTCTTTGGATAAGTTCCCTTGTTTGTACATCATTATTTTAGTAAATTCAATTTAAAATCATAAAGTCAATAGAACAAAAGAGAGTCTATTCACATGAAACGAACATATCAGCCTCACAAACGGAAAAGAAAAAATACACACGGATTTCGCGCTCGTATGGCAACAAAAAACGGGCGAAAAGTAATAAACAGGCGTCGTGCAACAGGTAGAAAAAAGCTCAGTGTTAGCGATGAGAGATAAGAAGAAAATACACCTGAAAACAGGGGTCACATGCCTCCTACACAACCATCAATTAAAATCCTAGGCGGATTTGGAACATTTACGAGAATCATCATACAAGGCAAGAAGTATGAAAAGCAGCCCATAAAAGCTTTTGTGTTATCATCGCTCTCAAAAAGATCGTCTCTGCATGTTGGTTACACAGTTACAAAGAAAATCAGAACAACCGCTCACCGTAACAGATTAAAGCGATTAATGAGAGAAGCATTTCTTGCCAAGAAGGCAGATTTTATTAGAGAAATAAATTCTGGAAGGCAGGTCAAAATAGTTTTTGTATATAATGGGAACACAGAAATTGCGCCAACTATGGTACGATTTTCATCTATAGCCCAAGCATTGTCTGACCTTTGTTCTATGATTTTTGCAGATTAACCAATCGGTGAAAGAATGAAATCCATAATTTTTTTTCTAATTCGACTGTATCAACATACGGTATCATTACTGCTCCCGTTTAATCATTGCCGGTTTTATCCATCGTGCTCAAAATATTCTCTTGAAGCGATTGAAACCTATGGAATTTTCTGTGGATTTCGGCTTGCGATAAAAAGAATTTCAAAGTGCCATCCCTTTAGTACATCGGGCGGGTATGATCCTGTTCCTTAATATTTTATAAGTAGAATCAAGGTAAATTCATTATGGATCGACAATCAACAATTGGTTTCGTTTTAATCTTTGTCGTACTTGTTGTTTGGATGTGGCTCAATTCGCCGCAACCAAAACTAAAGCAACAGGATCAAATCGTAAAACAAGTGCAAGTAAAGGACACAATCAAAGTAATTCAGCCAAAGATACAGGAACCGAAAGAAGTACAGCAGGTTGATCCATACGGGAAATACTTCTCTGCAAGGGTAAGCGGAAAAGAAAAAATAATTTCTATTGAAACAGATAATTATTCAGCGGAGATATCTTCGAGGGGAGGAGTACTTCGTAAATGGGAGCTCAAGAAGTTTAAGACATGGGATGGCCTGCCGGTTCAATTGATTGATTATATGCATAAAGGAGATTTTACTGTTCTTCTAACAACATCCGACGGACGAGTGATCAATACGAAAGATCTTTATTTTGATGTTTTAACATCCAGTACCCATGTACAACTCGAAGGAAACTTTGAATTTGAAGTAACATTCATTCTCCCATCTGCAAACGGAGGACAGCTTGCCAAAAAGATGAAGTTTCGTAACGGAGAATATGGGTTCGAAACAGAAATACAATTACTAAATCTTGGTTCAGTTGTGTCGAATTTCCAATATGAAGTGGCATGGGAACATGGGATTCGTTATGCTGAACACAATAGCGTAGATGAATCTAGTTTTGCTGCTGCATACGCATTTGCTGCAAATGATCTGACAGAAATTGATGCGTCAAAAGTTGATCAAAAGGTTCAAAAAGAAATCTCAGGAGGGATAGATTGGGTTGCAACGCGTAATAAATACTTTGCAGTTGCGCTTATTCCAATTGGCTCAGTTAGTGAAGGGGCTTATTTGGAAGGAACACGCATCGCAATGCCAGACAATGGGTCGTTAGAATCGTACGTTATTTCACTTAAAATGCCGTACAGAGGAGAACAAATTGAAAAAAGTATATTCAAAGTATTTCTAGGTCCCCTTCAACATAGTGATTTAAAATCGTATGGCACAAGTCTGGAAAAAATAATGAGTTTGGGGTGGGCATGGCTAATACGCCCAATTTCTGAATACATTATGCTTCCAATTTTTACTGCAATTCATTATGTAATTCCAAACTGGGGCTTGGTTATTATCATCTTTTCAATTTTTATAAAAGTAGCGTTGCATCCATTATCTAAGAGTCAGATGAAGTCAATGAAGAAGATGCAAAAACTTCAACCATTGATGGATGAACTGCGTGAGAAGTACAAAGATGATCCGCAGAAAATGAATCAGTCTATTATGAATCTGTATAAAGAGTATGGAGTAAATCCCGCGGGGGGCTGTTTACCACTCCTATTGCAAATGCCGATTATGTACGCACTCTATTCTGTATTTCGTGGTGCAATTGAACTGAGACAAGCAAATTTTGTTGGTTGGATAACGGATTTATCTATTCCCGATGTGATTTATCGATTACCTTCCAAGTTGCCATTGGTCGGCATACAAGATATAAGTGGCATTGCCGTGCTTATGGGTATAACAATGTTTTTACAAACAAAAATGACCACAAAAGATCCAAGACAAAAAGCTATGGTGTGGATGATGCCTATCATGATGACGCTTTTATTCAATGGTTTTCCCGCAGGATTGAATCTCTATTACACAGTATTCAATATACTTTCGATTGGTCAACAATTGTTGATCAACAAACAACATGATGATGAGCCACTACGAAAAGTTGAACCGAAAAAGAATACACATGGTGGAATTTTCAAATTTGCAAAAGATATGCCGCGACTAAAAAAGTAATTTCATGAAACGATGTGGTTTCACAGAACGCCTTGCAAACAACAAGGCGTTCTTTTTTATGACATTGTGGAAGGACATGGCATTTTGTACATTTTATTCTGGAAACAGGTAAAAAAATGATAAGACACTTGGAAGATACAATAGCCGCAATTGCAACACCGATGGGCGAAGGCGCAATTTCAGTTATTCGTGTCAGCGGCGGCACTGCAATAAGAAACGTAGCGAATCGATTCAAGGGAAAACAAAATCTTGCAAATGCGAAAAGTCAAACCGCACACTTTGGTCGCATTGTTGATGAAAGAGGTAATATTGTTGACGATGTAGTTTGTACGATCTTTCTTGCCCCAGCATCGTTCACAGGTGAAGATACTGTTGAAGTTAGTTGTCATGGCGGAATTCATGTAACACGACGAGTTTTTGAATGTTTATTAGAAACAGGCATTCGTCCGGCAAAACCTGGAGAATTTACTCAACGAGCATTTCTTAATGGCAAACTAGACCTATCTCAAGCAGAAGCAGTAGTTGATCTCATACAAGCCCAGTCCGATAAAGCATATACGACATCGATAGATCAGTTGGAAGGAACTCTCTCAAAAGAAATTCGATTAATACGTGATCAATTAGTAAAATTGTTGGGATTATTAGAAATGGAATTAGATTTTGTTGAAGAAAATATAGAATTGATCAACAAGAAAAAGTTTGAAGAATCGATAGAATCTGGAATATTAGCAATTAAAAAACTAGCAGGTACTTATAAGTATGGAAAGATATGGCGAGAAGGAGTCCGTGTAGCACTTGTCGGTGTACCAAATGCCGGAAAGTCTAGTCTGTTGAATGCACTGCTCCATGAAGATCGTGCCATTGTAACGGATATACCTGGTACAACACGCGATTTCATAGAAGAGAAAATAGCGATTTCAGGAGTGCTATTCAGAATAATAGATACAGCTGGACTTAGACAGACAGACGATTTAAATGAACAGGAAGGAGTAAAGAGAACTTGGAGGGTTGCTCAGACTTCTGACATTATTGTGTTGGTTCACGATTGCACCAAGCCAATAACAAACAATGAATTGGAATTCATCAATTATATTCAACAGAATCATCCTAAAAGTGGTTTAATCATGGCAAACAACAAAAAAGACCTTCAAGATAAAAAAGTGATAGCCAAGATTGAAAGAAAGGAAAATCTTACTATACTTGGTACGTCTGCAACCAGTCATGAAGGAATTGAGTTATTAAAAAGCGAATTAGAAAAGTATGTTCTTGATAAATCAAAGGCAGAAAGCAGGGAATCTGTAACAATTACGAATGAAAGACACTATTCCGCATTACTAAGAGCAAAAGAAGCGTTGTCTTCTTCGCTTGAATCGTTAAGGTCGAGAGAGAGTGAGGAGTTTATCGCCCTTGATCTACGAAGGGCAATAGACGATACAGGTGAGATTATTGGACTTGTTACTACAGAAGAAATACTTGATAACATTTTCTCAAAATTTTGCATTGGTAAATAAGCTTTGGTTTCACGTGAAACGAAAATGGAGATTCAGCCTTGTTCAAAACGGTAGAAGAGTATGATGTCGTAGTTGCTGGTGGTGGGCATGCAGGTATTGAGGCAAGTTTAGCTGCCGCAAGAATGGGTTACAGGGTACTGATGGTCACCATGGATAAAAATGCAATTGGAAGAATGTCTTGCAATCCAGCAATTGGCGGGACGGCTAAAGGTCATCTTGTTAG
>Ga0187886_1001567_pt1 | contig 20402 bp, 17 predicted proteins | sample June2016WEW_20_1_FD_133001 | JGI IMG/M metagenome (GOLD analysis project Ga0187886, IMG submission 133001) | Peatland microbial communities from SPRUCE experiment site at the Marcell Experimental Forest, Minnesota, USA - June2016WEW_20_150 | ecosystem: Environmental > Terrestrial > Soil >... | reverse complement strand
CGGCAAGAATCCGATCGACCAGCTCAAGTTCATGGCCGGCCAGGGCTTCCGGGCCATGTTCGACAACGGACTCATGGGACGGCCCGTGGCGGACCAGGAAGACATCGCCCGCGAGTCGGCCCGGCTCGGTCTCGCGATCGGCCCGTTCGTCGCCTACGCGGATTTTTCAGTGAAGACGTTCGTGACGAAGGACAAGGCCGTCCGGGACATGATGGCCGGGAAGCTGAAGACGGCCGTCGAGACCGCTAAACGCACAGGCTGTCAACAGACCCTGGTCGTCCCGGGCCGCTACGACGAGAGCCTGGACTGGGACTACCAGACGGCCAACGTCATCGAGAACCTCAAGTGGTGCGCGGGCGTCGTCGAGCGAGCGGGCCTCGTCATCGTCATCGAGCCCCTCAACCCCAAGGACCACCCCGGCCTTTTCCTGACGAAGATGGCCCAGGCCTGCCAGATCTGCCGGGCCGTCGCCAGTCCGAGCTTGAAGATCAACGACGACATCTACCATCAGCAGATCACCGAGGGGAACATCATCCCCAACATCGATGCCTGCTGGGACGAGATCGGGGCCTTCCATATCGGCGATACGCCGGGCCGGAAGGAGCCGGGGACGGGCGAGCTCAACTACAGGAATATCTTCGAGCACATCCACGCCAAGGGCTTCCAGGGAGTCCTCTGCATGGAGCACGGCAAGAGCAAGCCGGGCAAGGAAGGCGAGAAGGCCGTCATCGAGGCCTATCGCGCCGCCGACGCTTTTTAATGGGGAGGGTAAATATGATCGACAATTTCAAAACGGACCGGAACGGCAATAACGGCAACTGCCCGGGAATCACCCGGCGCGATTTCATCAAGACCTCGGCCGCGGCGTCCCTCGCCGCCGCCATCCCCGCCGGCCTCGGGCTCTACGCCGCCGGCTCGGACGCCATCCGAGTCGGGATCGTCGCCTGCGGCGGCCGGGGCACGGGCGCGGCCATCGACTGCATGGAGGCCGCCCCGGGCGTCGAGATCGTGGCCATGGCCGACCTCTTCTCCGATCGCATCCAAAGTTCCTTGATCCGGCTCCGGGAGAAGCACGCGGACAAGGTCAAGGTGATAGCCGACAAGTGCTTTACGGGGTTCGATGCCTACAAGAAGGTCTGCGCCCTGCCCGAGGTGAACCTCATCGTCACCGCCGCCCCCCCCGGCTTCAGGCCCCTTCATCTCAAGGCGGCGGTCGAGGCCGGAAAACACGTCTTCATGGAGAAGCCGGTGGCCGTGGACCCGGTCGGGGTCCGCTCGGTCATCGCCAGCTCGGAGCTGGCCCGGCTGAAAGGCCTGGCCGTCGTCGCCGGCACCCAACGCCGCCACCAGAGGCGCTACCTCGAGGTCATGAAGCGCATCCATGACGGCGCGATCGGCGAAGTCGTCGGCGGCCAATGCTACTGGAACCAGGGCGAGCTCTGGGTCGTCAAGAAAACCCCCGAGATGACCGACATGGAGTGGCAGTGCCGGAACTGGCTCTACTTCACCTGGCTTTCGGGCGACCACATCGTCGAACAGCACGTCCACAACATCGACGTCGTGAACTGGGCCTTCCGGGCGACCCCGGTCAAGGCCGTGGGCATGGGCGGACGCCAGGTCCGGACCGCCCCCGAATACGGCAACATCTTCGACCACTTCGCCGTCGAGTTCGAGTATCCGAACGGCGCCCGGGTCATGAGCATGTGCCGCCAGATGCCGGGCTGCAGCGACCGCATCGAGGAGAAGATCGTCGGGACCAGGGGCTCGGCCATGGGTTACGGCGAGATCTCGGGACCGGGCGCGTGGAAATTCGAAGGCGAGGAGGTCAATCCCTACGTCCAGGAGCATGCCGATCTCATCGCCAGCATCCGCGCCGGGAAGCCGCTCAACGAAGGGAAACGCGTCGCCGAAAGTACGCTATGCGCCATCATGGGGCGGATGAGCGCCTATACGGGGCAGGCGCTCAACTGGGACTGGGCCATGAAGGCCTCCAACCTCGACCTAACGCCCCCAAGCTACGCGCTCGGCCCGCTTCCGGTCGAGCCCGTCGCCGTGCCGGGCAAGACGCCGCTCATTTAATGGAACGAACATGATTGATCCTGGCCTTCACGGCAAAGTCGCTTTGATCACGGGCGCCAATAACCCGCTGGGGATCGGCGCCGCGACGGCCAAGGCCTTTGCCGCTCAGGGAGCCGCCGTTTTTATCACCTCGTTCCGCCGCCCTTCGATCGTGAGCCCATCAGAGATGGAGCAGGCGCGGAAAGCCGGGACCGGCGGCCCGTCATTCTATGAAGCGGTAGGACAGGAGCCGCCCGAGGCGATCGTCCGCGGCATCGAATCCCGCGGGGGCCGCGCCGCATGTCATGAAGCCGACCTCGCCGACCCCTCAAGCGTTCCCCGGCTCTTCGACCTCTGCGAGCAGGACCTCGGCCCGGCGGACATCCTCGTCAACAACCACGCCCATTGGCTTCCGGAGACGTTCGACCCCGCGCTGGTCACGGACGAGGGTTACGGCATGCGCTTGGCGGACGCGGGCTCCATCGATACCCACTACGCCGTCATCGTGCGCGCCTCGGCACTTCTGATGGCGGAGTACGTCAAACGCTACCTCGGGCGCGGCGCGAAATGGGGCCGGATCATCAACGTCAGCACCGACGCGGCCGACTCCCACCTCGGAGCCGTGAGCTACGCCGCCTCCAAACACGCCGTTGAGTCCTACAGCCGGTCCGCCGCCATCGAGCTCGGCAAGTACGGCGTCACGGTCAACATCGTGGCCCCCGGCCCGGTCCAGACGGGCTGGCTGTCGCCGGATGAAGAAGACGCCATCGGGCGCAAAACTCCCTTGGGCCGTGTCGGCCTTCCCGAAGACGTCGCCGACGTCGTCGTGTTCCTGGCGTCCGACCAGGCCCGCTGGCTGACCGGCCAGCTCATCTATATCGGCGGCGGCTGGAAGATGCACCAGTAGGGAGGGAAGAAAAGTAAACGCACGACACGGCTCGAAAGGCGCGTCCGCAATATGAGAGGAGGGCATGATGAGTGAAAAGCGCACGAACATGAACCGGAGACAATTCCTGAGGGCGGCCGCGATCACGGGCGGCGCCGCCGCAGCCGGAGTGGCCGGGTTCCCGACGATCGTCAAGGCCTCGGCCCTGGGGAAGGACGGGGCCGTCGCCGCCTCGAACCGCATCGTCATGGCCGGGATCGGCTTCGGCATGATGGGCCCCGGGAACATGTCGAGCTTCCTTGAGAAACCCGAGGTCCAGTGGGTCGCCGTCTGCGACATCGACAAGGAGCCGCTGGCCATGGCCCGGGACATGGCCAACAAGAAATACGGGAACAACGCCTGCGCGACCTACCACGACTTCCGGGAGCTCTTCCTGCGCAAGGACCTCGACGCCGTCTCGATCGCCGTCCCCGACCATTGGCACGCGATCCTGGCCATCTCGGCGCTCCGGGCCGGCCTCGATGTTTACGGCGAGAAACCCCTGACCCACAATCTGCGCGAAGGCCGGGCCCTGTGCGACGCCGTCAGGCGTTACGGCCGCGTCTGGCAGACCGGCTCGTGGCAGCGCTCGGTCGAGAATTTCCACCAGGCCTGCGAGCTCGTCCGGAACGGCCGGATCGGCAAGGTCAAGCGGATCGAGGTCGGGCTTCCCTCCGGCCATTACGATTTCGCCAGGACCTTCGGTCAGGAAGCTCTCGTCCCCCCGCCGCCCAATCTCGATTATGAATTCTGGATCGGGCCCGCGCCCTGGTGGCCCTACTGCAAGGCCCGCGTCCACATGAACTGGCGCTGGAACATGGACTTCGGCGGCGGTCAGTACATGGATTGGATCGGTCATCACCTCGACATCGCCCATTGGGGCATGGGCTGGGACGAGACCGGCCCCGTCGAGATCGAGGCCAAGGGCGAATTCCCGACATCGGGCATCTACAACAGCCCGACCCGCTATTACGTGAACGCCATGTACGCCGACGGGACACCCATGGCCCTCGCCGGCGGATACGAGGAGATCTGGGGCGGGACGAAATGGATCGGCGAGCACGGCTGGATCTGGGTCGACCGCGGCCAGTTCGAGACCGAGCCGGAGAGCCTGAAGTGCGAGACGATCGGCCCCGACGAGATCCGCCTCACCAGGAGCCGAGACCACTACCAGAACTTCCTCGACTGCGTCCGCAGCCGGGCGAAGACGATCGCGCCCGCCGAGACGGCCCACCGCTCCGCCAGCGTCGGCCACCTCGGCGTCATCGCCATGGAGGTCGGCCGGAAGATCAAGTGGGACCCGGCGACCGAAACGATCATCGGCGATCCCGAGGCCGAACGCCTGCTCAGCCACGCGTACCGGAAGCCCTGGCAGCTGCCCGAGTGAGGAAACACGCGATGAGAAACGAACCCCTGAAGCATTATCAAAAGGCCATAAGAATCGCGGCGACCGGGCTGGCCGTCCTCCTCGGCCTGGTCATCCTCGCTCCGGCGGCGACCGCGCGTCCGCAAGCAGCGACGGCGCCGGCTTCGGATTCGCTCGACGTCATCCTCAAGGACCTCGCAAGCTACAAGTTCGACCAGGGCGTCGGCGCGCCGCTCAGGCTTCGGGCCTATGTCTTTTCTCACAAGGATGACCCGGCGGCCAAAAGGGACTGCGAGGCGAAGCTCCTGGCATTCCTGCAAACCGGGCCCGCGCCGGGCGGAACGATGGCCGCCTGCCGGTCGCTCAGCCTCATCGGAAGCGCCGCCTCCGTCCCCGTCCTCGAGGGCCTGCTTCTTAAGCCCGAGACGACGGACCCGGCCCGCTACGCCCTGGAGAGGATCCCGGGCGAGGAAATCGACCGGGCGCTCCTCAACGCGCTCGGCAAGGCACAGGGCGACGTCAAGCGCGGGATTGTCTCGACCCTCGGACGCCGCGCGGCAGCCGCGGCACTGCCGGCGCTGGAAAAGATCGTCGGCGGAAATGACCCTAATCTGGCGCTCGACGCGGTCAAGGCCCTTGGCAGGATCGGGACGACCGACGCGGCCCGGGTCCTGACCTCGTACGTCGGCCGTGCGAAAGGCCCGCAGAAGGGCGAAGCCGCCTCCGCGCTTCTCCTCTGTGCCGGGGCCTGGCGGAAGGCCGGAAAGACGGCCGAAGCCGCGGCCGTTTACGAGAAGCTTCTCGCCGCCGGTTTGCCCGATGTCGACCGCCAGGCGGCCTTTCGGGGAAAGCTGGCCGCAGCGGGCCGGGATGGCCAAGGGCTCATCCTCAAGACGCTGGCTGGTAAGGACACCGCTCTCTATGCGCCCGCCATCGCGATGATCCACATGGCGTTCACCGGTTCGGAGATCGGCCAAGTCCTGCCGTTCATGAGCAAGCTCCCCGAGGACGCCCAGGTCCAGCTCACGGCAGTTCTGGCCGGCTATCCGGCCGGCACCGTCCTCCCCATCATTCTGAAAGCCGCCGACGCCCCTCTGCCCACGGTCCGGATGGAAGCCCTGCGGACCATAGGGAAGATCGGCAACGCCTCGGTCGTGGAGATGCTCGCGAACCGCGCGGCCCAGGCCGTCGGCGACGAACAGTCTCTCGCCCGTGAAACTCTCGCGCGGCTGAAGGGAACGGACGTCGAAACGGCGATCCTCGACCAGCTCAAGAGGGAAAGCGACGACAAGCTCAAGGCCGAGCTCATCCAGGCCGTGGGCGAACGGCGGATCGCGGCGGGGAAGCCGGTGCTCATGGAAATGGTTCGGTCCGCGGCGCCGTCGCTTCGGCTCAGGGCCATCGGGGCGCTCAAGGACATCTCGGCGCCTGCCGACTTGAGGGACCTCTTGGGTCTTTTGTTCACGATCACTGACGACGCAGAAAGAGAGGCGATGCAGGACACGGTGGCATCCGTCGCCCTGACGATCCCGCGGCCTCTAGCCCGGGGCGAAGCCGCCGAGAACCTGCTCGCCGGCGAGAATGACCCTAAAAAGAAGGCGGACCTCCTCCGCGTCCTGGGGAAGATCGGCGACGACTCGGCCCTGCCGCTGATGCGGAGGGCGCTCGCCGACCCGGACAAGGACGTGGTCGACGCGGCGGTGCGCGGCCTGGCCGATTGGCCGGCCACCTCGGCCCGGGACGATGTCTTCGGGATCGCGGCCGCGTCGGAAAACCTGACGCACAAGGTTCTGGCGCTCCGGGCCTTCGTCCGAATGATCGGGCTAGAGTCCTACCGCCAGCCCGAGGCCTCAGTTGCCGACCTCGAGAAGGCGATGGCCCTGGCTTCACGGCCGGAAGAGAAAAAACTCGTCCTCGGCCTCCTGCCGCGCTTCCCCTGCGAGAAGGGGCTGCGGATCGCCGAGTCTCTCCAGAACGATCCGGCCGTCAGGGACGAGGCCAAAACGGCCCTCGACCGCATCCGCGAATCCCTGGGGAGAAAATAAAAGCACCAACCGAAGGGGTCGAGTTAATCCGTTGTCAGAGGAAGGCGAACCATGATCGAGGGACAATCGGCGGGCGGGAAGGCTCCGGAGCTTCGCTACGGCATGGTCGGCGGCGGCCCGGGCGCCTTCATCGGCGACGTCCACCGGAAGGCCATCGCCATGGACGGGAAGGCTGAGATCATCAGCGGCTGCTTTTCCCAAAGCTACGACAATACGCTGGCCACCGGGGAGTTCCTCGGCCTCCCCAAGGATCGCCTCTATCGGACGTTCGAGGAGATGATCCGGGCCGAGGCGAAGCGCAAAGACCGCCCCGATTTTATCGTCATCGTCACGACGAACAACGCCCACTACCCCGCCGCGAAGCTCGCCCTCGAAAACGGCTTCCCGGTCGTGTGCGAAAAGCCCCTCGCCACGAGCTCGAAAGACGCCACGGCCCTCGCCAGGCTCGCGAAAGGCAGGGGCTTGATGTTCTGCGTCACCTACGCTTATTCGGGCTACCCGATGGTCAAGAATATCCGGGACATGATCGCCGCGGGCGAACTCGGCGAAATCCGCTTCGTCAATGGCGAATATCCTCAAGAGTGGCTCGCGACCAAACTCGAGGAGACCGGTCAGAAGCAGGCCGCCTGGCGGACCGATCCTAAGCTCGCCGGGATCTCCAATTGCGTCGGCGACATCGGCAGCCATATCGAATTCATGACCGCCTATATGACGGGCTTGCAGATCGAGTCGCTGTGCGCCCGGCTCGACCATTTCGGCCCCAACCGGCCGCTCGACGACAACGCCACGGTCATGGTGAACTATAAGGGCGGAGCCAAGGGCGTCTATTGGAGCTCGCAGATCGCCATCGGCCACGACAACGCCCTCCGCCTCCGCATCTACGGCACCAAGGGTGCGGTCGAGTGGTTCCAGGAGTTCCCGAACAACGCCCGCGTCTCGTTCCTCGACAGGCCGACCGGCACGATCTCGCGCGGTCGCGACCCCATGTCGCCCCGGGCCCAGGGCTTGTCGCGGATCCCGTCCGGCCATCCCGAGGGCTACTTCGAGGCCTTCGCCAATATCTATTCGACGTACATCACGGCCCTGGCGAAGAAATTACGCGGAGAGCCGCTCTCGGCCGACGACCTCGATTTTCCAGGGATCGACGAAGGCGTCCGCGGCGTCCGCTATATCGAGAAGTGCGTTGAGAGCTCGGCCAAAGCCGCCGCCTGGGTGAAAATGGAATGAATGGGGCGGGGAAGTGTCTGGCTTTATCGGGGGACACACACCGGATTCCGGAGAGATCGGAACATGTTCCCGGTCCGGCACGTGCCCTTGATTTTCGCGATCATGGTTGATGGAGGAATCGATGTCTAGACCGATCACGCTGTTCACCGGCCAATGGGCCGACCTGCCGTTCGAGGAGCTCTGCAAAAAGGCCTCGGTTTGGGGTTACGACGGCCTGGAGATCGCCTGCTGGGGCGACCACATGGATGTCCGCAAGGCCGCGGCCGACGCCGCTTACGTCCGCGAGAAGAAGCGCATCCTCAAGAAATACGGCCTCAAGTGCTGGGCCCTCGGCGCTCACCTCGCCGGGCAGTGCGTCGGCGATGAATATGACGGGCGACTCGACGGCTTCGCCCCGGCCGGCGTCCAGGGGAAGCCGGACGCCCTCCGCAAGTGGGCCGTCGAGGAGATGAAGGCCTCGGCCCGGGCAGCCCGCGCCATGGGCTCCTATGTCGTCAACGGGTTCATGGGCTCGCCGATCTGGAAGGCCTGGTACTCCTTCCCGACGACGACCGAGGAGATGGTGGCCGCCGGCTACAAGAAGATCCACGACCTCTGGACGCCCATCTTCGACGAGTTCGATAAGCAGGGCGTCAAGTTCGCCCTCGAGGTCCACCCAACCGAGATCGCGTTCGACGTTTATACGACCCAGCGGCTGTTCGAGGTTTTCAAGCGCCGCCTGACCCTGGGCCTCAACTTCGACCCGAGCCACCTCGTCTGGCAAGGCGTCGAGCCCAACCTCTTTCTCCGCGAGTTCGCCGACCGCATCTACCACATCCATATGAAGGACGTGGCGGTGACGCTCGACGGCAAGTCGGGGATCCTCGGCTCGTTCCTGCCCTTCGGCGACATGCGGCGCGGCTGGAACTTCCGCTCCCTCGGCCACGGCGACGTCGACTTCGAAGCCATCATTCGCGAGCTCAACGCTTGTGGCTACGAGGGCCCGCTCTCGGTCGAGTGGGAGGACAACGCCATGGACCGCGAGTTCGGCGCTGCCGAATCCCTGGAGTTCGTCCGGCGGATGAATTTCTCGCCGTCCAAGGTCGCCTTCGATAAGGATTTCGGAAAAGATAAAAAATAAGGAATCCCAGGTTCTTGATCAGGAAAGCCGGCCGGAATCCGCCCGGGGGTCTTCCTTTTGATCGCACCCTTTGTCGCACGGCAAAATTTCGATCGGGCGGGCCGGGGGGCCTCGAAACGGCCTTTTTCTCCGGCGCCATTTTATAGTATGATGCTCCCGGCTCAACGGAGCGAGGAGCAGCGCGATGAACACGAAAGCCGTGATAAAAGCGCCGGCGGACGAAGGGCTGAGCCGCCGGAATTTCCTCAGGACCTCGGCCACAGCGGGCCTGGGCCTGGCCTTCGCCGGAAAAGTCCTCGGCCAGGCGGCCCCTCAACCCGCCAAGCCGTCCACGGCCAAAAATCCCGACGAGCTGCGCGTCGCCGTGATCGGCTGCGGCGCCCAGGGACGGGTCCTCATCGAGTCCATCCTCCGGATCCCGTCGATCCGGATCGCGGCCATCTGCGACATCTGGTCCTACAGTCAGACCTATACAGCCAACTACGTCAAGAAATACGGGCACATCGTCAAGGTCTACGAGGATTACCGGGACCTCCTGGCCAAGGAAAAAGACCTCCAGGCCGCGATCGTGGCGACACCCGACTGGGTCCACGCCGAGCACGCCAACGCCTGCCTTCGCGCCGGGCTCCACGTCTACTGCGAGAAGGAAATGTCGAACTCGCTCGAGAAGGCGCGGTCGATGGTCCTGGCGGCCCGCGAAACCGGAAAGCTCCTCCAGATCGGCCACCAGCGCCGCTCCAACCCGCGCTACATCCACGCCATCGACCGCCTCATCCGCGAGAAAAGCCTCCTCGGCCGGGTCACCGCGGCCTACGCCCAGTGGAACCGGGCCAAGAGCGACCTCCTCGGCTGGCCCGAGAAGTACACGATCGACCAAGCCACCCTCGAAAAGTACGGCTACAGCTCTATGACGGAGTTCAGGAACTGGCGCCTGTACAAGAAATTCGGCGGCGGGCCCATGGTCGACCTCGGCTCGCACCAGATCGACCTCTTCAGCTGGGTCTTCGGGGCGAACCCCCGGTCCGTCATGGCCAGCGGCGGGACGGACTTCTACAAGAACTGGGAGTGGTACGACAACGTCATGGCCATCTACGAATTCGATGCCGCGCAGGGCGCGGCCCGGGCCTTCTATCAGGTCCAGACGACGACCCAGCACGGCGGTTTTTATGAGACGTTCATGGGCGAGAACGGGTCGATCGTCCTCTCCGAGATCCCGACGAAGGGAAATTGGGCCCTACGGGAGCCGACCGCCCCGGAATGGGATTCCCTGGCCAAGGCCGGGCTTCTCCAGTCCGAGACGGCCCCCATCCAGAAGAGCGCCTCGAAGAATATCTTCGTCGACGTCCGGGTCACGGCCGAGGCGGGCCGCTGGCCGCTGCCCGTGGAGCTGGCCAAGCCGGCCCACCAGCCCCATCTTGAGAACTTCTTCAACGCCGTCCGGTCCGGCACGCCCCTGACCTGCCCGGCGGAGCTGGCTTACGAATCGTGCGTGGCCGTCCTCAAGGCCAACGAGACCGTCAAGGCCCGGAGGATCACGGAATTCCGGCCGGAGCAGTTCAAAGCATGAGGGCCGCCGGACGAATCGCCCGCCCGGCCCTGGGCCTTCTCGTCCTCGGGCTTTTCGCCGCCGTTTCGGCCCATGCCGGAGACCTGAAGCTGAAACCCTGGGACGGCAATCGGACAACCCCCTCTCACTTCATCCCCCTCCGCGACGAGAATAACGGGCTCATCGTGCCGACTGATACGGGCCCGATGCCCTTTTCAGCCCGCTTCACCTGCGGCCCGTGCCATGATTACAAGACGGTCCAGGGCGGCTGGCACTGGAACGCCATGAAAGCGGAGAAAAGCGGACGCCCCGGCGAGCCGTGGATCTGGCTCGACCCGAAGACCGGGACCATCTTGCCGCTCTCCTACAGAAAATGGCCGGGCGCCTGGGACCCGAGAGTCCTCCGGCTCAACCCTTGGGATTTCACGAAGCTCTTCGGCCGGCATATGCCCGGCGGCGGACCCGCCGAGCCGGGATTCGAGGACGTCTTCCCCGGCATGGATTCGCGCTGGAACGTCTCGGGCAAGGCGGAGATCAACTGCCTCGCCTGCCACAATAAGTCGGGTCGCCAGGACCACAGCGAATGGGCGAAACAAATGCTTCGCGAGAATCTGCGCTGGGCGGCCACGGCCGCGGCCGGGATCGGGGAGGTCGGCGGCATGGCTTCGCGCCTCAAGGAGACCTGGGACGTCTACGACGGGCCCAACCTTGACGACCATGAATGGGCCGTGGCGCCGTCGGTCAAGTACAGGACGGTCGATTTCGACGGCAAGCACCGCTATTTCTTCGACATCGCCTATCCCCCCGATGACCGGAACTGTCTAGCCTGCCACTCGGTCTCGCCCGTCAAAGAAACGCGGGCAACGGCTGCGACTGACGTCCATACAGCCAAGGGCATCAAATGCGCCGAGTGCCATCGGAACGACCTTCAGCACGGCATCGTCCGGGGCTACGAAGGCGAAGCGATGGACACCGGCAACCGGTCGGCCGATTCCTTCACCTGCCGGGGCTGTCACTTGGGCGAAGACCCGACCGGGAAGAGGATCGTGGTCCCGGGGCGCCTGGGCGCTCCTGACCCCAAGCATACTGGGATCCCTCTTGTTCACTTTAGGACGCTCGCCTGCACCGTCTGCCATTCCGGGCCGTTGCCCGAGAAGTCCTGGGCGCGGGTCCGGACGTCGCGGGCCAACCGGCTCGGGGTATACGGGGTCGCCCGGTGGTCGACGGACCTACCCGCCATCATCGAACCGGTCTACATGAAGGATGGGCAGGGCAAGATCGGGCCCCAAAGGCTTGTCTGGCCGGCGTACTGGGCCCGGACTGCAGGCAAAGAGATCGTCCCGCTGCAGCCCGGCGTCGTGGAGGCCGCGGCGGGGGATATTCTCAAGTGTGAGGATCGGATCGCGGGGGTCCTCGCGGCCCTCTCCCAGACCTGCGACGAGAATGAAGTTCCCGTTCTGGCGGCGGGCGGATGGCTCTTCGAGGTCAACGTCGACGGAGGGCTTGACGCATCGCCCATGGTCGCTGCGGAAAAGGCCGGCGGCGGGGATGAGGCGCATCCCTTCTGGGGCACGAAAAAGGACGGGGTGATATCGCCGCTCATCCCCGATTTCAACCCCTCCGCTCAGGACAAGGACCCCGCGATCGAGCCCAGGATCCAATCCGTCCTCGAAGGTCTGGGCACGGTCGCCGGCGCGCCGGGGAAACCGATCGTCGTGGTCAGAAAAACGCTTTACCAGATCACGGACGGAAACCTCGCTTCGGCCGGGGCGCCGGCCGGGCTCGCGGGCGTTCCGGGACCGGGGTGGCTGAAAGACGATCGAATCGAGCCTCTGGCCGCGGAATTCGACATCCGGACGGTGGCGGCCACGGCCGGGACCGAAAAAACCCTCACCGAGGAACAAGTCGGGCTCGTCCTCAAGGCCCTGGACCGGGGGGAAGCGCAGGGCAAGAAGCCGGAAAAAGGCGGGTCTTCCCCTTTCGCCTATATCTCCGGAGGACGGGCCTTCCGGCTGGACAAAGGCGGCCGGCTTGTCTCGGAGGCCGCCGGCAGTGCCGCTCCCGTGACCTGGCCCCTCGCGCATAACGTCCGCCCCGTCCAGCAATCCCTGGGCTGGAACGGCTGCACGGACTGTCATACGGCCGACTCCAAGTTTTTCTTCAAGACGGTCATGGGGACAGGACCGCTTCTGACGCAAAACGTCGCATCGCGGTCCTCGACATCGCTCATGGGCGCCGGCGGCCTCTTCCACCGGGTCTTCGGGCTCACCTTCGCCGTGAGGCCTTTCTTCAAGGTCGTCCTCGCCCTGACGATTCTCGCGACCGGCGCGGTCCTGCTCGTCTTTTTCGTTGTCATCGCGGGGAAGCTGGCCGGGCTCATCGAAAAGAGGTCATGACCATGTTCGCCGTCATCACGATCCTGGCACTCCTCATCTTCGGGCTCGCGCTGGCCTTCCGCCGTTTCAGAATCCAGCACCCGTCGGCGGAAGGGAATATTCTCTACGCCGCGATCATCCGCGATTTCCGGCGGTGGCTGGGCCAGAGGATTCCGGCAGTCCTATCGAAGCCCGCGCCGGCGGGCTGGCCGGCCTGGATTAAAGGCTTCCGGCTGTGGCGGCTCCCGCTTTTCGAGAAATGGCTCCTTATTGGCTTCTACGGAAGCTTCCTCTATCTCGCGGCCAGCGGGTTTTTCTTCGCCGTCTTCATCAAGCGGGGACTGTACGGCTTTCCCCTGGTCCTTCACGTCATGGGGGGGGCGCTTTTCGCCGTCTGCCTGACTCTGATCGCCTTCCTCAGGGCGCGGCGGTTTACGTTCAATCCCGGACCTCTCGCGCTGCCCGGGGACCTGGACGCCATAAGGAAATTTCGGATTCCGTGGGGCGCTCGGGACTGGGCCAAGGGCTTCTTTTGGCTGTTCCTTCTGGCCGGCTTCTCGCTTGCCGCCTCGGCCCTCCTCCCGATGCTCCCCTGGTTCCCCTACGAGGGACAGATCATCCTTTTCGGGTGGCACCGCTGGAGCGCGCTGGTTTCGCTGCTCGCGGCCATCGCCTTCGCCGACCTCGGGCTCTTCCGTCCTAAGCCCGAAGCCTGAGCAGGAAGTTATCCGGGTTTTTTGAATCCCAAGAGATCCCCCGGCTGGCATTCCAGGACCTCGCAGATCTTTTCGAGCGTCGAGAACCGGACGGCCCTAGCATGACCCTGTTTGAGGATCGAGAGGTTGGCCATGGTGATACCCACCTTCTCCGAAAGCTCCGTGAGCGACATCTTCCGCTTAACCATCATCAGGTCGAGATTGACTTCAATCGGCATGATCCACCTCAGACGGTCAGGTCCTGGTCCTGCTGGAGCTTGACGCCGGTCTCGAGGACTTTGGCGATGACCAGGAATCCGAAACCCAGAAGCATGGTGCTCAGGCTTCCATAAAGGACCCGGATCGCGGTTTCCGAGAAGAGGGCCCAGGAAAAAACAGCCGGATCCGTGCCGGTCGACGACAGCGCGGTGCCTACGGCATGAATGAGCACAAGAACAAAAACGGCATATGCGATTCCGCGGATGTGCCGCGGGCTGGCGGGGCTGAAAGGTTCGCCGCGGGTGATTGAGCCGAGAAGCCGGAAGATGCAGTAGCAGATGAAAAAGTAAACAGGGCCGGCCAAACCGAAGTCCAGCAAAACGCGGAGGTCGAGTCTGAAGCCGGCGTCGGATGCTCGATGGACAAGACTGGGCGAAACGGTTAACATGATCGTGAAAGCGCTGATGAATACCAAGCCGTAAAGAATGAGAAGCGTGATGAGGACAATCCTGAGCGCTTTGACCGTCGGAGACACTCCCAAAACCATTTTCTCTGCCACACGAGCCTCCTTTTCCGTTATTTATCGATAATCAATATATGGTCAAACATACTGTTTGTCAAGAAATAATTATTGTTTATCGATACATTTTTTCTTTTCCAAGGTTGCCCCTGATCCTGAATTTGCCATCGGGTTGCAGCGATCTCAACGGAGAATGTGCAACACGCTCCTCGAGGAGCGTGTTTTAGAGATTGAAGAACAGGAGGTTTCCATGAAAAAGGCCATCATCATCGTCCCCCTGACCATCACCCTTGTCTTAGCGGTCACCGTAGCCTCTTTCGCCCAGCAGACGGTCAAGATCGTCGTCGTCAATTCCGCACGCGCCTTCGAGCGGTCGGCCGAAGGCAAGAAGGCCATCGCCCAACTCCAGCAGCGGGACGCGAAGATCAAGGCGGACATCCAGAGCAAGGAAGATGCCATCCGAGCCCTGGAGAGTCGGCTCAATACGGGCCGGATGACGATGACCCAGGACGCGCTCCTGGCGCTGCAGGTCGACATCGACAAGAAGTCGACCGAACGGAAACGCTACGAGGAAGACGGCGCCCGCGATTTTGCCCAGTTCCGGGACAACCTCGTGGCCCGGATCCGGGCCGAAATGGTCACGATCATCATCGCTCTGCGCAAGGAAAAAGGCTACGAACTTGTCCTCGACCTAGCCTCGAGCGGCGTCGTCGATTTCGATCCGGCCCTCGACGTGACCGACGAAGTCATCCGCCGCTATGACGCGTCCAAAGCCGCCGCTCCCCCGGTCAAGAAATAGGACGGTCCCTGGTTCCCGTCCCCAGTCCCCGGCGCCTTGAATAATCCGGCCCGGGCGATCTATATCTTCGGAGAGCCGAAAGCGGGGGTCGTCAGCCCGGGCAGTCCCATCAAGCTGGCCGTCCATTTCCAGGGAACCTCCCAGCAGAGGAAAGAGCTCGAGATCTGGCTCCAAGGCTGGAGCCTGTCGCTGGCCGAGATGAACTATCTGAGGACAGGGTTCCATTCCGAGGGGTTGCTCGACGTCCACATCGTCGGCGGCGAGGACGTCAAGGGGACCGTCTCCGTCGCCGCCAAGGTCAACGCCCCGCCCGACGACCTCCAGGAGCTCCCGCTCGGCAATAAGCCATCGTTTTTATCAGCGGCTTTACGTGGCTTTTCCCCTTCCGTCATGGCTTCCGCTACTCAATGAGGTTAAGCTCGGGGGATTCCCTCCGGCAGGGAGCGGATTCTGAGGAGCGACCAGCAGAAGTGCGGCGGAGCGACTCGGAGCTGCACTTCTAGTATATATCTGAAACGAATCTCGGATCTTCATTAACAAAAGATTGCCGCATCCCCCAAGCCGGGTCCCCCCTCCGCCACGGGGTCGATCGGGCGGCCTCGGCAGCACCCTCCCGCGTCCGTCGTGCCGTCCGTCCGATTATGATATTTGATAAAAACCGGAATTTTCGACATACTGCGGGCATGCCGAGGCGACGCGATCTCTCCGTTCATCGCTTCGCCCATGAGGCGATGACCACGGTTTTCGAGGTTTTCATCGCCGGCAAGTCCAAGGAATACGCCCGCCAGGCGGCCCGGGCGGCCTTCGACGAGATCGACCGGATCGAGCGCCTGCTCAGCCGTTTCGACCCCTCGAGCGAGATCAGCCGGGCGAGCCGCCTGCGGCCCGGCGAGAAGATGATGGTCGGGGTCGAGACCATCGAGTGCCTGGCGACGGCCGCCCGCGTTCAGGCCGAAACGGCCGGGGCCTTCGACATCAATTTCCGGGCAGTCCCGCCTCTTACCAGATCCGTCCAGATGCGGGCAGCCCCGCTTCTCAGCGGGGCCGTCCCTGTCCGTCCCGCCCACCCTATCGCGACGCGGACACCGAAAGCCGTCTCCGGCCGCAGCGATGGCCCGCCGAATCTCCTCAACCTCATGAGCATGAGGATGGTCGCCGGAGGGTTCGAGGTCGAGCGGCTCCCCGGCAGAGCCAGAAAAAAAGCACTTCCCCTGGACCTCGACCTCGGGGCGGTCGGAAAGGGCTACGCCCTGGACAGGGTCCGCGAGGTCCTCGCCGACTGGAGCGTTGGGAACGTTCTCGTCGACAGCGGAACGAGCACGGCCCTCGGCCTCGGGCCCGGGCCCCGCTCCGGGCAGCGGGGCTGGCCGGTCGGGACCGCCTCGGCCTGGGAATGCCCCGGAATGCCGAAAGACGTCCAGCTCGCGGACCGGGCCCTGAGCGGGTCAGGGACCGAGGTCAAGGGCGCCCATATCATCGACCCGAGGACGGGCCGTCCCGCCCGCCGCCACCTGGCCGCCTGGGCCTCCCATCCCTCGGCCGCGGTTTCCGACGCCCTCTCCACCGCATTCCTGGTGATGAGGACGGAGGAGGTCGGACGCTACTGCCGGACCCGTCCCGAAGTCTGGGCCCTCGTGATTCTCCCGGGGAAAAAGTGTAAAATATTCAATGCGAACGCCATCGCCCAGCCATAGAGACAAGGAGTCTGAGATGAAAAGAGCGCTTTGTTCGATCTCCATCGCCCTCCTCGGCCTGGCCCTCGTCCTCCCGACGGCCGGGACGGGCTCCCAGGACCAGATGAAGGAGACCTTGAAGCTCCAGCTGCCCAAGCCCATGTTCGTGGGGACGCCGAAGAACATCCGCACACCCAACCTCGAACCCATCACCGGGAAGCCGCGCGGCCCGTTCCTGGTGCCCGTGGGGACCGTCCTGCTTTCGGCGGGAAAGCCCGTCACCGCGAGCGACAAGGAGCCCGTCATCGGCGAGCTCTCGTTCATCACGGACGGCAAGAAGTCGGGTGAGGACGGCTATTACGTCGAGCTGGGACCCGGCCTGCAGTGGGTCCAGATCGATCTCGGCAAGTCCCAGGCCCTGTCTGCGATCGTGGTCTGGCATTATCACAGCCAGGCCCGTGTCTACCGCGACGTCGTCGTCCAGGTCTCGGACGACAAGGACTTCATCGGCGGCGTGACGACTCTCTACAACAACGATCACGACAATACCTCGGGCCTCGGCATCGGCAAAGACAAGGAATACATCGAGACCTTCGAAGGGAAACTCGTCGACGCCAAGGGGGTCAAGGCCCGCTACGTCCGGCTCTGCAGCGCCGGGAATACCTCGAACGACATGAACCATTACGTGGAGGTTGAGGTCTACGGTCTTCCCGCCAAATGACAAAGAAGGCCTTTTGGGGGCTCTTTGCGTGCGCCGTCGTCGGCGCGCTCTTTCTCCGGACCTTTCGCCTGGACGTCCGGCCGATGCACAGCGACGAGGCCAATCAGGCGGTCAAGTTCGGCGACCTCCTCGAGCGGGGCGAGTACCGCTATGACCCGAAGGACCACCACGGACCCACGCTCTATTACCTGACGCTCCCCGTGGCCAGAGCCCTTGCGGGGAAGTCGCTGGCCGCCGTCAGTGAAACGACCCTGCGACTCGTCCCGGCCATCTTCGGGACCGGGCTTCTTCTCCTTCTCCTCCTCTTTTTCGGCGGGCTCACCCGGGAGGCGGTTTTCTCCGCGGCATTCCTGGCGGGCCTTTCGCCGGCCCTGACCTATTACAGCCGGTTTTACATCCAGGAGATCGTCCTCGTCTTTTTCCTGGCCGGGCTCATGGCCGCGGGATGGAAATACTTCCAGACCCGGTCCGGATGGTGGGCGGCGGCGGCAGGCTTCGCCGCGGGGATGATGTACGCGACCAAGGAGACGTCCGTCATCCTTTTCGGCGCCATCGCGGGAGCCGCCGTGATCGACCACCTCCTCCGCCCGAAACCAGCCAAGCCCCAGCCCCTGAAATGGCCTGCTGCCCTCCTTCATGTCGTGCTTTTCCTGGCCTCGGGTTCCATCACGGCCTGGCTTTTTTTCACGTCCTTCCTGAAGAATCCGAAGGGTCTGATCGATTCGGTCCACGCCTTCGGGATCTATTTCAGCCGGGCCGGAGAGGCCGGGGTCCACGCTCAGCCATGGTTCTATTACATCAAGACCCTGCTCTATTCGCAGTTCGGGCACGGCCCGGTCTGGAGCGAGGCCTTCATCGTGGCCCTGGCCGTCGCCGGCAGCATCTTCGCCTTCGGCTCGGAGCCGGGAAAAGACGGCCACCCACGGCTCGTCCGTTTCATTTTCTCCTTCACGGTCCTGGCCTTGGCCGCTTACTCCGTCATCCCCTATAAGACCCCCTGGAACCTCCTCCCATTCTATCTGGGTGTCATCCTCCTCGCCGGGAACGGGGCCGGATTGCTCTGGCGGGCGGGGAGATTCATGGTCGTCAAGGTCATCGTCCTTTCCATCATGGCTCCCGGGATCCTCAACCTGGCCTACCAGGACCACCGGGCCAACTTCGTGGATTACGCGAACCCGACGAACCCCTACGTTTACGCCCAGACGATTCCCGACTTTATTAAGCTCATCCGGGCCGTCGAAGGGATCGCGGCCGGGCACCCCGAGCATGAGAGGATGTTGATCAAGGTCGTGGCCCCGCCCGACGAAACTTGGCCCCTGCCCTGGTACCTGCGTCGCTTTACGCGCGTCGGCTACTGGACGGACATCGCACAGGCGGGCGACCTGCGCGACGCGCCCGTCGTCATCGCCGCGGCCGCTTTTAGCGGGGAGGCCGGCCGGGACCTCGACAGCGGCTACCAGTCGGCGTTCTACGGGCTGCGGCCCGAGGTTGTTCTCTCGCTCTATGCGCGTCAGGACTTGTGGAATGCCTATCTCAAGGTCCGGACAGCGAAGGAATCGGCCAAGCCCGGCCGGTAACGCTGGAGGCCGGGGGACCATGTATCATAAGTCGTCGAGATCCAGCTCGAAACCGTCATAGCCTGCCCGGACCGTGACGCCGTTTTTCTTTCCGAGTGTGGCCAGCATCCGCCTCGATTTCCGGGCACCCTCGTAAAACCAGGCCCCGAAGTGCATGAAGAGGATGTTCTCGGTGAATTTTCCGAAGAGCTCGATCAGGTTCGGCACGCCGGCATGCCCGAAGGCCATTCCGCTGGCCCGATCGCGCCGGATCATCCCGCCCTTGCGGAGGAAGCTGGCCTCGGTCACGACGAGGTTGATCCCCTGGAGGAGCGGATGATACTCTTTGTTGATCCAGAACAGGTCGCCCGTGTAAAGAAGCCGCCGGCGCCCTTTCTCCACGAGGTAGGCGGTGGATTTCACCTTGAGACTGTGGTGGGTCGGGATGGCGCGGATCGAGTAGCCGCGAAATGCCATTTCGCCGGGGAAGACCTCGACCTCGGGGACGGCGGGGCGCCTTTCCGGCGCGTAGACCGGGACGCCGAGCCTCGCAGGCCTCGTGATGAAAAACGCGTGGTCGGGATGGAGATGGGTAATGAAAACCCCCCACGGTTTCGAATCCAGGAATTCTTTTTCGCCGAGATCGAAAAGCAGGCGCCCGTCGACGAGGAGTCCCGAATGCCGGGAATGGCGGGGCGCGGATTCCTGGATTTCTCCCCTGGTTCCGAGCACTTTGATTTTCATTCCGGCTTCCTGGCTTTCGGGTCCTCCCTGGGGAGCGTCTTTTCCAGCCGCCCCGTTGACTTGGCGCCGGTCTGGAACTTGATCAGCGCCCCGGCGGCCTCGTCGCAGGCCTTGAAGGCGGCCTGCCCGCCCTGGTTGCAGACCACAAGGACCGCGAAGTCGCGGAGGGGCGCGATCCAAACGACGGCGAAGTTCATGGTGTTGCTACCGTTGTGTGACAGGACCGTTCCGCCTCCCCACTCACGCTCGACGGCCAGCCATCCCAGAGCGTATTCGCCGCCGAAGGGCGGCGTCTGGAGTTTTTTGTACGTTTCGGGCTTGAACAGGGCTTTCTCGCCCTTGGCGCCCCGGAGCTGGTCGGCGACGAATTTCACCCAATCGGCAAGGGGGGCGTGGACCGTGCCCGCCGGCCCCATGACGGGGGGGTTATCCACGTCCGGACCGTTTCTTTCGACGGGCGTGCCGCCCGCGCCGTGGGGCCATGGCTGGTCGAGCAAGCCGGACGTGTCCACGCCGCCGAACCCGGCGCCCGTCATGCCCAGCGGTTCGAAGATCTGCTTCTTCATCAGGCTTTCCCACGAATCATCCGCCACCTTCTCAGCCATCGCCCCGGCGATGACGTAGCCCAGGTTCGAGTAAAGGTAACTGGTTCCCGGTTCGGCGATGGGCTTTATCGAGGCCAACATCCTGATCACGGCCAGGCGTTGGTTCCTGGTCGCCCCGTTGCGCGGGACGAGGCCCCAGGGAATATTGGCGGGAAGACCGGCGCGATGCGAGAGCAGATGGAGGAGCGTGACTTTTTGGAGGGCGGGG
>Ga0187886_1001566_pt1 | contig 20411 bp, 16 predicted proteins | sample June2016WEW_20_1_FD_133001 | JGI IMG/M metagenome (GOLD analysis project Ga0187886, IMG submission 133001) | Peatland microbial communities from SPRUCE experiment site at the Marcell Experimental Forest, Minnesota, USA - June2016WEW_20_150 | ecosystem: Environmental > Terrestrial > Soil >... | reverse complement strand
TTCTGGTACTTAACTTATTCCTCAATTACAACGTTGGGACACTACTGACGTAACAAATAAAGTGACATCACCCCCTCCTTCACCCTGTGGAGTAGTTGAATTTACTCCACAGGGCAAGCCCTCCCCCCTTGAGGGGGAGGGGAGGGTGGGGGGTAAAAAAAATTAATTCATCTATAAAGTTTATCAAAAAAATTGTCCAGGAGGAATGATTTGTCACAGGGCCAGCGAATTCAGCGTTGAATTGGGCGAACTACTTAGTGAGCGGGTAGAGCCTAAGGCGGTCGATTCCGGCACTGGCGGGGCGATCTTCTAAGGGTAGAGGCTGAACCCTATTTCCTTATTTTTGGGAAGAGGTTAATTCCTGGGCCCGCTGCCGGAACTTCCCGGCTTCTTCAGGCTTTCCCAGAGCCTCGTAAAGGGAGGCGATTTTGGAAAGGTCCTGGAGGATTCGTTCCTTCAGGCCGAGGTATTCGTTCACCCTCCAGGCGCGCAAGTAGTAGTCCAGAGCTTTCTCCCTCTCCCCCATGGCTTCAAACAGCCTTCCCAGGTTGGCCAGGTCCGTGGAGATGCCCACGGAATTCTCTACTTTCTTATCCATTTCCAGAGCGCCCTGAAAGGCCTCTTGGGCCCGCGGCCAGTCTTTTTTGGATTCGTAGACGGCTCCGATGTTATTCAGGTTATCAGCCACTCCCTGAAAATAATCCACCTCTTCATTGAGTTTTTTCGCCGCGTAATAATATTCCAGAGCCCGATCGTTCTGTCCTAAGGCGCGGTAAGCTAACCCCATGTTGTTCTGACGAATGGCCTGCGCTTTGACGTTCCCCTTTTTTTCTTCTATGGCCAGGGACCTCTGGAAAAATTCCAGGGCCGCCTGAGGTTTCCCCAGGGATAGAGTGGTGCTGCCTATGTTGTTCAAATTCAAAGATTGACCTTCCTCGTTCCCGATCTCGGAGTTAATGGAAAGGGCGCGCTGGTAGTAATCGAGGGCCCGGACGTACTCACCGGTTGCTTGGTAGACTGTGCCCAAATTATTCAGACTGAGGGCCACCCCCTCCCGGTTGTCGATGGACTCATTCACCTGCAGGGCCTTCTGGAAAAAGCTAAGGGCTTTTTCGTATTGTCCTTGGTAAAAAAACTCTGCTCCTTTGCGGTCGAGATCGATAGCCTGGGCCCTCTGCTTGGGGATCGGCTGCCGGCTGGCGCATCCGCTCAAAGCGGCCAGGAGGTGGGCGTTGAGAAAGAACGTGGTGAGCAAAATAAAACCTATCCTTTTAAAAAGCATGGGCAGAGCCTTTTGAGTTCACCGAGAAGTGCTTATAAGATCGATGACAGTTTAGCAGGGAGGAAAAAAATTATCAAGTTCCCTCCCTGCTTCATAAAGCCGAGATCTGGTTCCACTGGGGAAAGTGCTTTCTTAATGCTAAGTTATTTACCGCATTTATTAATTTTTTTAAGAACCGATCTTCTAAATTTATTGACATATACCATTCCTTGTGATAAGAGATCAATTTGTTTAGTAAACATTTATAAAAAAGGAGGCAAGAATTATGTCAAATGAGATCTTGAGGAGGAAATTTTTTAAGTATATGGCAGCAGCCGCTCTATCAGCCCTTATAATGGTTGGACCTTTTGGTGGGGGCACAAAAGCGATTGCCCAGGCTAAAAGAACGATTCCGACGACCCCCATTAGAATTGGAGAGGTGACTTTTTTAACCGGTGCGGCAGCAGCCCCCTTTGGCATTCCCGGTGACAACACATTTAAGATGTGTGCCGAGGTGATCAATAAAGAAGGTGGCATACTGGGTCGGAAGATCGAGCTTCTCAGCAAAGACGAAGCAGGGGGCGTGGATGCTCAGGTCAAACTCTGTCGGAAATTGATTCTGGATGACAAAGTAGATGCCGTATTGGGTTACATCTCTTCGGCGTCCTGCCTGGCCGTCCTTCCAATCGCGGATGAACTGGGAGGATTAATCGTAGCCTATGACTGTGGAACCCAAGAGTTGATGGAAGGCCAGAAATCTCCCTTTGAGGTTCCCAAATTTAAGTTAGGTTTTAGGAGCAAAGCCCATCTAGGTATTGATAATGTTGGTTTGGCCCTGTTTATTAAGAAATACTACCCCAAAATCAAGAGCATCGCTGGGATCAACCAAGATTATGCTTGGGGCAGGGATAGCTGGCTCATCTTTGAAACAGCGATGAAAAAATTGATGCCACAGGTGAAGGTGGTAAAAACCTTATGGCCCCCCCTGGGCAACACAGATTATACTGCCCATATCAGTGCATTGATGGGAGCGGAGCCGGATATTGTCCATTCATCGCTCTGGGGAGGAGATGCGGTAACCTTCACTAAACAAGCAATGGGAATGGGTTTTTTCAAGAAGATAAGAATGGCCTATTCACGCGGTGAACCCTACCCCCAAGAAGTGGGAAAAGAGTTTCCCGAAGGGCAAATTATCTGCTGCGCTGGAACCCATTATTTCCTATACCCACCCCACGATAAATCACCCCTCAATAAATGGTTTGTGGAGGAATATCACAAGAGATATGGGAAATATCCAACTTATCCCTGTTACCATGCCTATCAAGCGATATATGCATATAAGTATGCAGTAGAGAAGGCGGCCAAATTGGTGGGAGGCTGGCCATCCATTGAGGAGATTGCAGATGCCATGACAGGTTTAACCTTTCCGACTCCATCGGGGACCCTGACGATCCGGGAGGATCACAACGGCATTGAGGATGTTTTGGTTGGAATTACAAAACTCACGCCCAAATATCCTTTCCCAATACTCGATCCGAAAAGGCTGGAAGTATTTCCTGCCAGTCAGGTGAACGCACCTGTGGGCATAAGAACCGTGGATTGGGTCAATAGCTGGAAATGATAGGCAGATGCTTTTCCCCCTCACCCATCTCCTTGCCAAATGGAGAAAGGAATGGAGTGAGGGGGTCTTTTTATTGCGTTTGAAGGGAAGCTAACGATGTGGGTGGTTTACACTCTCAATGGTTTATATTTTGGAGCCCTTTTGTTTCTCATCTCCTTGGGGCTCAACATTATATTGGGAGTCATGGGAATACTCAATTTGGCTCATGGTTCTTTATATGCCATTGGGGCGTTTATGGCTGCCTGGACCATCATCGCGGTGGGGATGAAAGCCCCGGCATTCCTCATCTATTTGTGCCTCTTAAGTGGATTTGTGCTTGCGGGGATCGTCGGCTGGTTGATGGAAAAGTCGTTGATCAGAGCCATGTATAACCGTACGCTGGAGTATCAACTCTTACTCACCTTCGGAGCCCTCCTCCTCTTGGAAGATGTGATCAAAATGATATGGGGAGGACAGGCGTACTATGCTTCGGCCCCTTTTGATCTTTTAGGCAAAATCAATATCCTGGGAAATGTTTATCCGAATTACTTCTTATTTGTGATGGCGATTGCCATCGTTGCGGGATTGCTCATCTGGATTTTTATGGCCAAAACGCGGCTGGGAATTATGTTAAGAGCGGTCTCCCTCGACAGAGAAATGGCCACAGGATTGGGACTGAACATAGGGGGGCTGAGTACATTTGCCTTTGTGCTCGGATCGGCCTTGGCTGGCCTGGCAGGGGCTTTAGTGATCCCCACTACTCCAGCGCTGTTGGGAATTGGCATGGAACCCCTCATCCTGGCCTTTATCGTAGTGGTGGTCGGCGGCCTCGGAAGCCTCAAGGGTGCTTTGGTCGGAGCCTTGCTCGTGGGATTGACTCGGTCCTTTGGCATCGCCATCTTTCCAGAGATCGAGTTACCTTTATTGTTCTTAATCGCCGGCATTATCCTGGTGGCCAAGCCCCAAGGTCTGTTCGGGAGATGATCAAGTGCATGTAAAGGAAATGCTGAAAAAGCCGAGATGGGTTGTCTATTTATTGATCTTCATTGCCCTATTATTTATTCCGCGTCTTCTTTCTCTCCATAACCTCATGCTCTTCGAATATGGATTAACCTTTGCCATCGTGGGACTTGGTTTCAATCTCCTTTTGGGGTATACGGGCCTTTTATCCTTTGGCCATGGAGCCTATTTTGCGGTCGGGGCCTATGCCGTGGCTATGATAGGTAGGTATTTTCCGAGTTCCTACGCCATGGAGATACTGCTTCCAGCAGCGCTCTTTTTTTCATTGCTACTCTCGATCCTCTTTGGTTTTCTCTGCGTGCGACATACAAAGATCTTTTTTTCCATTCTGGCCCTCGCTCTTTCGATGCTTCTCTACGCGTTGATATTCAAATTATATTACCTTACCGGGGGGTCCGATGGCCTCCGGGTGCCGATTCCCAGCCTGTTCGGTATTTCCAATGCAGGGGTCCGGAGGCCAGCTTTCCTCTCGGGAACATATTATTATTTCTTGTTATTCATATTTGCTTTGAGTTTCCTCCTCATGAAAGGAATTGTAAGTTCCCCATTTGGAAAAGCCCTCCAGGCGATCCGGGATAACGAGGTGCGGGCCGAATTGATTGGCATCCGCGTTCGTCGATACCGACTCTATGCCTTCTCCATCTCTGGCTTGTACGTTGGGTTGGGCGGTGCCCTCTGGTCTTTTGTCAACGGCCATGTTACGGCGGATCTATCCCACTGGCTTTTTTCAGGGGAGATTGTCTACATGACTCTGCTGGGAGGTTTCGGAATTTTGGAAGGCCCCGTCATCGGCGCGATAATATTCACGTATCTAAAACTATATGCCATGAGTAACACAGAGTATTGGATGTTCGTGATCGGGGCGACGCTGATCGCCCTCGTTCTTCTCTTGCCGAATGGGGTTGCCGGAGCCGTGGCCAATCTATGGGCGAAAATAAAAAAAGGAAAAGCGGCGGGGGGAACTTCTTGTTAGTCATCGAACATTTGAATAAAAATTTTGGATATCTCCAGGCAGTCAATGATGTCAGTTTTGAAATCAAAGGGGGCGAGATTGTATCCATTATTGGCACGAACGGGGCTGGCAAGACCACTTTGGTCAATCTAATTAGCGGGTATTTAAAACCGGATAGTGGAAGCATTCTTTTTTTTGGCCAGGATATCACGCATGCTTCCCCCTATAAGAGGATTCGCTTGGGGGTGGGGCGGAGCTTCCAAATTATTCAACTCTTTGGAAATGCCACGATCTTGGATAATGTGCGAACCGCCCTCTTCTCCAGATATGGAATGATCAGAAGGGGACTGCTGCCTGCAGATCGCTATTCCTCCGTAACCCAGGAGGCGACCGCGATCTTGGATAGTTTCAATTTATTGGATAAAAAGGATTTAACCCCCAAAGGACTCTCCGAAGGGGACATGAAAGTTCTCGACGTGGCCATTGCTTTTGCGTTGAAATCGAAACTTCTCTTATTGGATGAACCCACCAGTGGGGTGGCTACCTATGATAAATTTAAAGTCATGGATTCCATCGTAGCGGCCATAAGAAAGGAAGGAATCTCTACCCTGATTATCGAACATGACATGGATATTGTTTCGGGCTATTCGGACCGGGTCATTGTCATGCACGAGGGCCAAATCTTAGCCGCAGGCAAACCGGATGAGATTATGGAAAATAAAGAGGTCAAAGCGACCGTTTTTGGTATTCTTAGCTAATGGATACGCTACTGCAGGTTGAAAATCTGAACTTTTCCATAGGCTCGACTCAGATTCTAAGAAGCATTTCTTTAAGAGTGAGTAAAGGGGAAATCGTTTTCCTTCTGGGGAGAAATGGTGCCGGAAAGAGTTCAATTATCAAGTGCATCATCGGTCTTTACTCTGGCAAATCGGGGAAGATTCTTTTTCAAGGAAAAGACATTACCTCTTTCTCGCCGCGAGAGAAAGTTCTTACCGGAATCGGATATTCTCCCGAAGATACCCGAATATTTTCAGACCTCACCGTGGAAGAGAATATAAATCTTTCAACCTGGGTTAGAGGCCAGGGGGAAATACAGGAAACATTCAGTTTTGAGAAAATCTTCAATATCTTCCCGGCGATTAAGAAGTTCTTAGACAGGAAGGGGCTCCACCTCAGCGGCGGGGAGAAGAAGATGGCATCAATTGCCAGGGCATTGGCCCTCAATCCGTCCTTATTACTTCTGGATGAAGCCTTTGAAGGATTGGCCCCCCTCGTGGTGAAACATTTTATCGAGGCCTTGAGTCAGATTCGAGCATTAGGAGTTACCATTCTTTTAGGGGAATCGAATGTCCGAATCGCATCTCAGATCGCCGAAAGGTCCTACCTTGTTGAAAGAGGAGAAATCATATTTGAAGGGCATCCGCGGGAGATTCTCGAGAACGAGAAACTCTTAAAGATCGTTGGAAGGTAAACCAAAAGAATCCCCCATTCCTCATTTGCTCAAATCGGCAAAGAAAGTGCCCCGCCTTTGAAGAGGGCACTGCCCATATCTCGTGGTTGTTTTTCCTTGACATCCTACCCTATTTTCATGTAATTAATTCCCCCAAGAGCAGGTTCTGGGTATACTTTCCGCCACGGGCTGCGTGCGACACCCAGTTGCGCGCACTTGCCGATATAACAACTTCAAGGGGGAGGATAGATGGAAGTCTGGTCTCAGGTTTACGACCCACTGGGCAATACCATTTTGTCTACGCTGGTCTGTGCCATTCCCGTGCTCGTCCTGCTGGGCGGTCTTGGGATCTTCCATATCCGCGCGCATTACGCGGCCCTCGCGGGTCTGGTCGCGGCGCTGGTCATCGCCATGTTGGTGGTGGGGATGCCCGGCGGCATGGCGGTTGAGGCCAGTTGCTTCGGCGCGCTGTTCGCGATGACCACGGTCTGCTGGATTATCTTCAATCTGATCTTCTTGTACCGAATGACGGTCAAAGCGGGATTGTTTTCCATCCTTCAGGACAGCATTGGAGCCATCACCAACGATCGGCGACTCCAGCTTTTGCTGATCGCTTTCTGCTTCGGCGCCTTTTTCGAGGGCGCGGCTGGTGGGGGCACACCGGTGGCGGTCACCGGTGCGCTCTTGATCGGACTCGGCTACTCGCCGCTGGCCGCTTCGGGTCTCTCCCTGATCGCGAATACCGCGCCGGTGGCCTACGGCGGACTGGGTACCCCGATCATCGTGCTCAACGGCGTCACGCAGAGCACCGATTCGTATTTGCTGACCTTGTCTGCTATGGTCGGCAGACAGCTCCCCTTCTTCTCCGTGATCGTTCCGTTCTGGTTGGTCATCACGTTCTGCGGGTTCCGCCGCACCTGGGAGATATGGCCCGCCGTTTTGGTCGCGGGGCTGAGCTTTGCCATTCCCCAGTTTCTGATTTCGAATTACCACGGCCCGTGGCTTGTTGACATGGTCTCGGCGATGGTCTCGATGGTCCTGCTGGCGGTGTTTCTGGCGGTGTGGAAACCGAAGCGGGTGATGTTGGATGCCAGTGGGACGGGCAGCACGGTGAGCTTCGCCGAGGCACAGGCCAAGCGGGAGAGCCATGGGCACAGCCGCGAACAGGTGATCAAGGCCTGGACGCCGTGGGTAATCCTCACGGTTGTACTCTTCCTGTGGGGGCTGCCTCAGGTCAAGGCGGTCCTGAACATAAAGGGCGTCACCTATTGGGAGCGGGCCATCCCTGGTTTGCACAACATGGTACAGCGGGTGGCACCGGCGGTCATCCAGGCCCGCACCGAGGCGGCGGTGTTGAAGTATGGCGTGCTGACGGCAACCGGCAGCGGCATCCTGGTCGCGGCAATCATTGCTGGCTTTGTGATGGGGTTCAGGCTCAAGGAGATGCTCCGGACCTGGGTCGAGACTTTCGGGATCATGAAGTTCTCTCTGCTGACCATCCTGGCCATGCTCGCGCTGGGCTACACAACGCGCTACTCGGGCATGGACGGCACACTGGGGCTGGCCTTCGCTAACACGGGCTGGCTGTATCCCTTCTTCGGGACGATGATCGGCTGGATCGGCACCGCCTTGACGGGAACCGATGCCGCGTCGAACGCGCTGTTCGGCAGTCAGCAGGTAATCACGGCCAACAAGCTCGACCTCAGTCCGACGCTGATGGCTGCGGCGAACAGCTCCGGTGGCGTGATGGGCAAGATGATCGATGCTCAGAGCATTGTGGTGGCCTCGGTTGCCACCAACTACATCGGCAAAGAGGGTGTAATCCTGGGGTATGTGTTCTGGCACAGCATCTTGCTGGCCGCGCTGGTGGGCGTATTCGTGATGCTGCAGGCCTACGTCTATCCGTTCACCGCGATGGTGTTGAAGTAGGTTGTCCTTCCTCCTACCCCCTTGATGACCCCCTCACTGCTGGCCCCTACCAGGGGTCACTCTTCAACGAGGGCCAAAACCCTTTGCCCATACTTGTCCTGGACTACGGTCTTCACCTGCAAGAGCTCAAAGCACCTCCTGAAGGCTCCGATTAAGACCACAAACATCAAGACCATGACGATTACGGACAGGCTCGCCAGGAGGTATTTCCCCTTGGGGAGGTAATTGAAGAAGATATTCTCATATCCGGCGACCATGGTTACGACAGCCATGAAGAGGCCGGGGACAAAGGTTGTCCAGGCGTATTTGGCCCGGCCCAGGCGGATGATGAGGACCGTGCCGATGATCAGGGCGCTCGCCGCCAGGAGCTGGTTGCTCATGCCAAATAAGGGCCAGATGGTGCTGATATCCCCGGTGTAAACCAGGTACCCCCAGGCGAAAGTGAAGAAGAAGCTCGTCACGATGATCCCTGGGATCCACTTCACTTCGGAGAACTTAGGAATGACTTTTCCGATCATTTCCTGGAGGAAGAACCGGCCGACCCTCGTTCCTGCATCCACTGCCGTCAGAATGAAGACCGCCTCAAACATGATGGCAAAGTGGTACCAGTAAGCCATGAACCCTTTCATTGCCGGTATGGCCGAGAAAATGTAAGCCATGCCGACCGCGAGCGAAACAGCGCCGCCCGGCCTTCCCTGGACCTGCTCCTGGACAGACTGGGAAAGAGCCCCCAGTTGAACCGGAGTCATGCCGAGCTTCTGGTAGACTTCGGGCAAAGTGTTGATGGCAAAATAATCCGCGGGAATCAGCACGCAGGCTGCAACCAGAGCCATGATGGCCACAAAACCCTCCACCAGCATGGAGCCATAGGCCACAAAGCGGATGTCTTTCTCATTGCCGATCATCTTAGGGGTTGTCCCTGAACCGATGATCGCATGGAACCCGGACAAGGCCCCGCAGGCGATCGTAATGAACACAAAGGGAAAAACATGTCCCGGAATGATGGGCCCCCCGCCGTGGATGTACTGGGTCAACGCGGGCATCTGGAAATGGGGCTGGAGGAAGAAGATTCCCGCTGCTAACAAAACAATGGTCCCGATCTTGAGGAAGGTGGAGAGGTAATCTCTGGGAGCGAGAAGCAGCCAGACCGGCAATACGGAAGCCGCGAAGCCATAGACAGGGATAATCACACAGAGCTGCTTCCTGGAGAAAGTGAAGAGAGACGCCAGAGCGGGATGGGCGACCACCCAAGGCCCGCAGGAGACCGCCAGCCCCAAGAGGACAACACCGATGATGCTGGCCGCCTTAACTTTGTCCCGCCTCAAGAAGAGCCCCATAATCAGGGCGATGGGGATGGTGGAGAGGACGGTAAGGGTCCCCCAGGGGCTGGAAAACATGGCGTTGACCACGGCGATGGAAAGCCCGGAAAGAGTCATGATAAGAATAAACATGATGGCAAACGAGGCAACGGTCCCCGTAGTCGCACCGATTTCGTTTTCGGCGATCTTGGCCAGGCTCTGCCCTTTATGCCGCACCGAGGCAAAGAGCACCACCGTGTCATGGACCGCTCCCGCCAGCACGCACCCGATGATGATCCAAAGCGCACCCGGCAGGTACCCGAATTGAGCGGCCAGGACTGGCCCCAGTAACGGGCCTGCTGCTGCGATGGCGGCAAAATGGTGGCCGAAGAGCACATAGCGATTCGTCTTCACGTAGTCATGGCCGTCGGCCATCTTCAACGCCGGGGTCTGCCTCTGCGGATCGACGCCGAGAACTTTGTTAGCGATGAAAAGGCCGTAAAATCGATAGCCGATGGCAAACACACACATAGCAACAAAAACAAGCGTTACAGCATTCATCTACAACCCCTCCCACGCAGGTTCCCTGATCATTGATTGGGAAACCCAGAATTTCTGGGCAATATCTTTGCCCCTCTTCTTTATCCTAAATTAATTATATGAAAAGGGGGTAGTCTGTCAAGGAGGAAAATCCAGCACCCTTGGGATTCCGCCATAAGCGTAGAGAGCAGAGGCTGGGAGAATGGATTTTGGAAAAAGCGATCTGCTTATTATAGAAAAAGGATATTCATTCGACCCATTTTACAACCCCATATTTCCATTAGGTAAATCCACAATTACGAAGGCAACCAATTTTTTGCTTGACATTATCTGAATTTTAACCTAATTTTTACCAGATTTATTTCTCCGAGTTTCCCATTAACCTAGCAAACTGATCCAAAACTTTCCGCACGGAATCATAAAAAGAAATGTCCGGAAGGTGCTAGGAGAGACTCAAAAGCGAGTTCCTATCGAACGGAATTATAGCGCCCTGCTTACGATTTTTGGCAGCTCCCTCAGCAGGGCTGTTAAAGGTTCCCTGTCCCCGCTCTCAAAGGGTGGTGCGAGAAAAAGGGACTGACTGCTGCTCGGGCCGTTGGCGCACGCAACGGTTTTTGCCCTGACTCTCTTTTTTTTGAGATTGAGATTGACGCAGGGTTCATTAACGACTAACGACAATTAAGGAGTGCAGCGAAATGAAGAAAGGAATCGGCATCCGGGTTGGGGGCGGATTTCTCCTCCTCGCCCTGGTAAGTATTTTTTGGGGGGTACAAGGATCATTTGCTCAGTCAGAAAACGCGGCACTGGGATTCACGGAGCGGTTTTTGCGCGCCGTAGTCCAAGGAGATTCACCCGGTGCCTATGAGCTTTGCAGTTCTGGACTCCGCCGGGGAAAAACTGCTGCAGGCTTCCTGGAGTCACCCGAGATCGCCAGCGTCTTCACCGGCGCGAAGTCTTGGGAGATCATCGGGGTTTCGGGAAAGGATAGCATTAAGACGGTCATCGTGAAGCTGACGAATACGGAAGGAGGAACAAACAAATTCAGGACCCTGGGAATTGCCTGCCTTAATCTCGGGGATAGCTATCGGGTTCGAGATTTTTCCATCACCCCCTGGGTTACCTCGGAGGCCCGATCCTTCCGTAACCTCAGTGATCTCTATGCCCGGCTGGATGATATTGATTCCGCTGGACAAGCGATCCAAAAGGCCTATGCCCTCGATCCCAAAGATCCCAAGGTCTTCGCTTTTCTCGGATATATCTACCTGGAGAAAGGCATCAATCCTGAAGAGGCGAATAGACTTATCCAATCTGCCCACGAACAAGATCCCAACGACCCTGAATACATGGATTTCTTGGGATGGGCTTGCCATAAGGCCAATCAACGTCAGAAGTCGGTTCAGTGGTTTGACAAGGCCAGAGAGGCCTTCCAAAAGATTGAGGGTTATGAGTCGATTCCAGAGTACATTCGATTCACGACCCACGTAGATAAGGGAAAGGCGAGGGGATGGAAACCTACTCCAACCTGATACTCTTGCAGATCGGCTTATCCTAATTTTTGAGGAGGGAATCAATGAAAAACGTGCTATATCGCGGGATGACCTTCTTGCTTTTACTTTTGTCAGCGGGGACCCTGTATGCCGCAGAGAATGAAAAGCCGGCGGTGGCCATCATGAAGGCTTCCAAACGTGAACTGGTTGCACAGAGTTACAAGATGAACTGGGACCGCACCTTTTCCCAAGGGGTGAACAAGACTCGGACCTTCGATTATTTTCGGGCTGAATGGTCAAAAGAGAGTGAAAAGGAAATCGAAGGTTTGGTTCGCGATGCCGTGGAGATGGCCGGTGGATGGCCGGTGAAACCCGGAGATGTGGTCTTAATCAAACCCAATTTGGTGGCTTCCATATTCTTCCTCCTCTATAGCGGGAAGGGTACCGAGGAGGACTTTCAGGGCTGCCAGACCGATCCCCGTATTGTGAGGGCTTTGGCCCTTATGGCGAAGGAGTCTGGGGCCAAGAGGATCATCATCGGAGAAGGACCGGCGGCGGGCGATGGCTGGGCAGGCTTCATGCAGGCCGGGTATCTGGCCATGGTCGAGGAGTTGGCAAAACAGGGAGTTAAGGTGGAGTTGATAGATTTCACCCATGAAGCCTATACATGGGTTAAGTCCAAGGGCCTGGCTAACCCAGAATATGCCGTGCCCAAGGTAGCGACTGAGGCGACCTGCATTATCAGCGTCCCCGCCCTGAAGACCCACTCCATGACGGGTGTGACCCTTGGCCTTAAGAATGTGGCAGTGGGGTTGATGTCGGGCCGCGTGTATGGATTTTTCAAATATGCATGCCCCCATGAAAAGATCCCCGAATGGATTACCGATGTTGACTCAATCTTCAAGATCAACTACACGGTGGTGGATGGAATCTGGGGTATGGAAGGCAATGGTCCATTGGGTGGAGAGCCGATAGAGATGGATTTGATTATTGCGGGAGCCGACCCAGTGGCAGTGGATGCGGTCTCCACTGCCGTCATGGGCTTCAATCCCAAGAATATCGGCCACCTTACCATGGCAGCCCAGCATGGCCTGGGGGTGGCTGATTTAGATCAAATTGTAGTGAAAGGTGAGAGAATTGCGAGCGCAGCAAAGGAATTCAAGGTGGTACCCAAGGAGAACCGTTGGCCCTCTGAGCAGGGGGGGGTGAAGAACTGGGACGAGAGGTACAAGCCCTCTACCAAATGAATGATGGGGAGATCCGCCTGAGGGCCGGATTTGGTGGGTCGTCTGCGAGAGGGAAAGGGGGTGAGCGCCAAAAGAATTTAAGGAAAGGGGGAGTGAGACTGGCAAATTGGTTTTACGGTCCAAACAGAGCTCTTAACAATGAAAGGGAGGGATTGGAATGAAAAAAATCTTTTTGGTGGGAATCGTGGCTGTCATGGTTATCAGCCTAATGAGTGGATCTGCCCTTGCCAAGGTCGCCATTGTCAAGGCCGGTAACATTGACCTCTGCCTCAATACCTACAAGATGAATACCGACCGGACCTTCATGCAGGCCCGCACCGCGGGACGTAATATGGATTATATCACCGCTGAGTGGACAAAAGAATCCGAGGAGTATATTGGCAAGCTTGTCCGTGAGGCGGTGGAACTGGCAGGCGATTTCCCGGTGAAGAGCGGCGATGTCGTCCTCATCAAACCTAACACCGTCATTTCCTTCATCGACTTCTGGAAGATGTGGGGATATGCGCCGGCGCTATCCAAGGATCCCCTCAAGCTCCAGGCTCAGACAACCGATCCCCGCATCGTGCGTGAGATCTGCAAGATGGCCCACGAGGCCGGGGCCAGCAGGATCGTCATTGGCGAGGCCTCCAATGACGGGCATGCCCTGGCGGCCATGCAGGGTTATGGCTATACCCGGATGGTTGAGAGCCTGCAGAAAGAGGGGATCGAGGTAGAGCTCATGGACTTCGACAATCCCGTTATGTCCCCTTATGTCTGGGTAAAGACAAAAGGCCTCTGCAACGAAGAATATGCGATCCCCAAGATTGTCGCTGAAGAGGCGGATGTCCTGATCAACGTGCCAAACCCCAAGAGCCATACAGTGGCGGGTATTACCTGCAGCCTGAAGCTGTGCACCGTGGGTCTTATGCCCGCTCCTGTTTATGGCACCTTCAAGCTGTCCGCGCCTCACCTGAAAATGTCCGAGTGGGCCACCGATATCAACACCATCCGCAAGAAAGGTGGACAAGGAAGCATCCTGGTGGACTATACCATCATCGACGCTCTGGTTGTGGGTGAGGCCGAGCAGGGCGCGGTGGGACCCGATACCTTCCCGGTACCCATGGGTCTGATCCTGGCAGGTCCGGGCGCCCTGGAGCCGGATGTGGTAATGACCGCCATCATGGGCTTTAACCCCAAGAATTACGGCCAGTTCCGCATGGCCGCAGAGCATGGCTTGGGTACCATTGATTTGAGGAAGATCCAGGTCGTTGGCAAGAAGATCTCCGAAGTCAGGGAGAAGATCTGCCCGCCCATGCATGCCTGGAGGTGGCCGTCTGAGGCCGGTGCCATCACGGCGTGGGACAACGCCTATGATCCGCCTGCTTACACCGGGCCCGAGAAGGCCAGAGTGGGGATCGTCAAGGCCGGCAATATGGACCTGGCGCTCAATAGCATCAAGATCAATACGGACCGGACATTCATGCAGCACCCCACAAAGAGCCACAAGAAAGACATCATCAAGGTGGAGTGGACAAAGGAATCCGAGGCCTACATCGGCAAACTAACCCGGGAGGCGGTTGAACTTGCTGGCAAGTGGCCGGTGAAAAAGGGCAATGTCGTGTACATCAAACCCAACCTGGTTAACTCTTTCGTCGATATGATGGAAGGGCAGTCCATGACCTCCCCGGAGCAGCAGGCGCATGTGACCGATGTCCGCATCGTTCGGGAGCTCTGTGTGATGGCCTGGGAGTCCGGGGCCAGGAAGATCATCATCGGTGAAGGAACACGATCCGGTGGAGATTCTGCCTCCCTGGCCCATTGGGGCTATTACCAGATTGCTGATGAGCTCAATGCCCAGGGGATAAAGGTCGTGATCCAGCCCATCGGAGAGAGCCCCTACACCTGGGTGAAGTCAAAAGGCCTGGCCGACCCCGATTATGCCATCCCGACCTCGGTCGCCAAGGAAGTCGATGTGTTAATCAGCGTGCCCCAGATGAAGTGTCATACCGTCGCCGGTACCTCACTTTCTCTGAAGTGTGTCTCCACCGGACTTCCGACCCACAAGGTGTATGGCACCTATAAGCTGGCCCTGCCTCACCTGGCCTTTGCGGAGTATACCACTGACATCAATCTCATCCGCAAAAAAGACGGCAAGGGCACCCGGATCATCGACTATGCGGTGGTGGATGCGCTCTGGGCTGGCGAAGGCGAACAGGGCGGCGCCTGGGGCGGGCCTGGTTCCTTCCCAGTTGCCATGGGCCTTATCATTGCGGGGTCTGATCCTTTGGCTGTCGACTCTGTGGGCACTGTGGTGATGGGCTTTAATCCCCACAACTATGGTACGTATCGGATGGCGGGTGAAAATGGCCTGGGCTGCAACGACCTGAGCAAAATCAAGGTCGTGGGCAAGTCCATTAAAGAGGTCCAGGAGAAGCTGGTAGCCCCGATGCATACGTGGAGATGGCCATCCGAGGCTGCCAAGAACCTTGCCTGGGATGAGATCTGGCCATTGCCTGAAGGCGTTGAATAGGCGGGATTGATTAACCTGAAAAAGGAGGGCTGCCGAAAGGAGGCCCTCCTTGGGAAGATAAACTTTAAGGGGCGAGGCACAATACCTCGCCCTTTTTTTTGGGGAATAGGAATTCTTAAGGTTTTGATTCTGTTGTTCTTAGAGATCCTGGGCAGGATGAATGTTGCCTATCGTTGCCTTAAATCGAGAAGAATTTTTATGACATTCTCTTTATGTTCATCGAGAATGTTGAGAGCTTCTTGCGCCTTCTCCATCGGCAAGATATGGGTAATTAATTTCTTAAAGTCAAATATCCCTGAATCGATCCATTCCACGGCCTTCTTGAAATCCTCATGATTGTAAACACTGGACCCTACGATTTCTAGTTCGTTCAAACTCACCATTGGCAGTTCCATGGGAATAGGTTCGAGAAACAAACCTACCACCACGATTCGGCCTCCCCGGCGCGTCAACGTGAGAGCCTGTTTCACCGTTGCCGGAGCACCACTGCAAAGGAAAGTCACATCGAATTTTTCCGGACGATCCTTTAGAATCCTTTCCTCTAAGCCCGCCTCCTTGACAGTGTAAGTCTTCGCCCCGCATAAGTCGCCTGTGACTTTTAGGTTGAAATCAAAGAGGTCTGTTACTACAATCTCCCTGGCCCCCGCCTTCTTCACGGCTAAAGCCGTCAGGATTCCAATTGTTCCGCCTCCAAGGATTAAGACACGGCTCCCCGGTTCAACTTTGCCCTGTTGAAAAACGGAATGGATTCCTACGGCTAAGGGCTCGGCGAGAACGCCGACTTCGAGGCTCGTTTTCTCTCCCAACTTGTAGGTGATGGATGGCTTTGAGAGGAAATACTGAGCGAAAGTCCCCATCCAGCCTGCAATCCCCGGGACCTTCTTATTGAGACAGATATTTTCTTTTCCCATTTCGCAATGAAGGCACTTTCCACAGGCGATAAGAGGCATGACCGTGACTCGATCCCCAACGCGGAATCCTCTTACTCCTTTTCCCAATTCCGCAACCGTTCCCGCAAGCTCATGTCCCAGGATGACAGGCGCTTTTCGAAAAGGATGGATTCCCTTGAAGGAATGAAGATCTGAACCGCATACTCCAGCGAATTTTGTCTCAATGAGGAGTTCTTCTGGACCCGTCCGTAAATCGGGCACCTCTCTTACGGCAATGCGGTATTTCTCTTCCAATATGGCTGCTTTCATCAAGATCTCCTTTTAAGCTAAGATTAGACCCTATTTCTCCGCCTCTTCCCCTTACCGGAACATGAGCTGAGGTGTTTTGCTTTAGCGTTTTTTGCCACGACGAGCACTTGGTTTTGTTGGGGCCGCTTTGCTCCTTTTGACTCTTAAGCTCTCTTGAACGGCCTTCTTTATGAAGGGGGCGGTCAATCCATAACATTCCTTTATCTCTTCGGATGTACCGGATTCACCAAACTGATCTTGGACGCCGACTCTCCTTATCACGACCGGGCATTTTTCCGAGGTCACTTCAGCGACGGCTCCTCCCAGTCCTCCCAGGATGCTTGCGTCCTCGACCGTAACAATGGCACCCGTCTCCCGAGCAGCGGCTAGGATCGCCTTTTCATCGAGCGGTTTAATGGTATGGATATCGAGCACCCGCGCTCGAATCCCATCCTTCACAAGCCTTTCGGCAACCACAAGGGCATCATGGACTAAAATCCCCGTTGCGAGAATGGTCACATCATTCCCCTCATGGACACAAATAGCTTTTCCAATTTCAAACTTGAGATCCGGGGTGTAAAGAGTGGGATAGTTTGCGCCAATCGCCGGCAGACGGAGAATCACCGGGCCGACATAATCGGCTGCCGCCAGGGTTGCTTTTTCTGATGAAACTGCATCGGCCGGTGAGAGGATGACCAGTTTCGGGACCACCCGCAGGGCAGCAATGTCCTCAAGGGCCAGGTGCGAAGGGCCGATCCCTCCCCATATCACCCCGGCGTTGCAGAGGACGATTTTGACATTGCGCTGATCATAGGCCACATTTTGGCGTATCTGATTATACCCTCTCCCCAGGGAAAATAGGGCATGGCAGTGCGTAAAGGGAATCAACCCCGCGTCGGCCAAACCCGCAGCACACGTGATCAAATGGCCCTCGGCAATTCCCACATCGATGATGCGATCGGGAAATTCCTTCGAGAAAACCTCTCCGACTTCACCGGGAGGAAAATCGGCATAACAAGAAACAATCTTTTCATTTCTTCTGGCAAGTTCAATGAGTGTCCGGTTGTGCGCACTATACATATTCTCGGCGACATCCCTCATGGGCCGCAGATATCTACTTTTCACAATGGCCTCCTCCTGATTCTTATCCCGCGGGTTGACTTAATCGGCTAAAGCTGCGAGTGCCTTTTTTAGCAAATCGTCGGTGATTTTAACAAAGTGGCAATTTGTATTTTCCAGGGATGGAAACCCTTTGCCTTTGATGGTGTGGGCGATAATGGCCTGAGGTTTTCCCTTGACCGTAACGGCCCAATCCAGGGTATCGACGACCTCATGAAGGTTATTTCCGTCGATCTCTTTGGTTTCCCAACCGAAGGCTTTAAATTTCTCGGCCAGCGATAACATATTCAGCTTGATCCCTACAGGCCCCGTCGATTGAAATTTATTGTGGTCAACGATGGCAGTTAAATTATCCAACCGATAGTGAAAGGCGTTGGCCGCTGCCTCCCAAACCTGGCCTTCGTTACATTCGCCATCGCCTAAGATGCAGTAAACTCGAAAACGGGATTCCCGATTCCGCACAGCTGCCTTCAGATTCTCCCCCGTGGGCTGAATATAAGCTCCTGTTGCAGTGCCTACGGCGAAAGAGAGCCCCAGTCCCAAGGAGCCCCCGCTGCAATCAATCCCCGGGGTCCGGCAATCGACATGGGTCTGCAGCCTGGAACCGCAGTGGCTGTACGTTTTCAGATCTTCCGCGGAGATATAGCCGGCCTCCGCAAGGGCAGCATAAAAGACCTCGCACGAATGGCCTTTGGAAATGATCAACCGATCCCGCTCCGGCCATTGGGGCCTCTTGGGATCATGCCTCATCCGGTAGAAAAAGAGGGCCGTGACGAAGTCGGCGGAAGAGAACGATCCTCCCAGCCAACCCATTCCCATTTCCTTCATGACCCATAAGGACCCTCTTCTCAGCTTCTTGGCTTTCGCTTGCAGTTCCCTGACTAATTCTTCCTTATTCATGACTCCCCTCTCCTTTTGATGGGCTACATTTTAAAAACGATCTTCCCGGTTGTGGCCGATGCGGCTAAGGGGAAAGCCTTATCGAAATCCTTGAGGTCAAAATAGTGGGTGATGACCGGGGTGACATCGATCTTTCCTGAAAGGAGGATGCTCTGGGCAATCCACCAGGTATCCCACATGATTCGGCCGGTCACCCCATAAACATTCGCCTCTTTATAGATGACATTATTCACAAGATCCCACTCCACGGGCCCCGAGAATAATCCCACGAGAACAATATCCCCTCCGCGCCTCAGCGTTTTACTAGCCGCGTTCACCACCAGCTTATCGCCCGTCAATTCGACCAGAATGTCCATTCCCGAACCTTTTGAGATTCGTTCGACTTCCTCGACGACATTGACTTTCTTGGCATTGAGGACGATATCCGTGCCCGTTTTGCGGGCTAGATCCAACCTTTCTTGGGTAATATCGACCCCGATCACATACTCGGCGCCGCTCATTTTCGCCACCATCTGCGCATAGATGCCGATCGGCCCACAGCCGAAGACGATCACCTTTTTCCCGGCCGGTTTCGTCTTCGACAGGGCATGGACCCCAATTCCAAAGGGCTCCATGGTTGCCCCAATTTCGTAAGAAATGGCCGGGTCCAGCTTCCAGGCACAGACTGCGGGAAGGACAGCGTATTCGGAAAATGCCCCATCCATATGGACTCCTAAAATCTTCATATTTTTACAAATATGCTGCAGGCCTGTCGTACATTGGTAACAATGGCCACAGGGGACGTGGGTCTCGGCGGCTACCCGATCTCCCTTCTTGAAATGGGTCACATTTTTCCCCACTTCGACCACCTCAGCGGCATACTCGTGGCCGAAGAGGAGCGGAAGCTTCACCCTGGATGAGGCGAACTCGTTCCATTGGTAGATATGGATGTCGGTGCCGCAGATGGCCGCGGCCTGGACTTTGACCAGCAGATCATTGTCGCCGATTTTTGAAACGGGAAGATCGATGAATGTTGCACCTCGGGTGGGCTTGTCTTTGATTAAGGCCTTCATTCTTCACCCCCATTATGGAATGATTTCTTACCTCCCTGAAAGCATCATAGTCTTCGCACCCTCTGCGCTGAAAACCACAAAGAGAGTTCTCTGAGGCGGAGTCACCGTCTTTAAGTAGAAGGCGGAAGGAACAAGGGGCAGCCAGAGATACGCGATATGCATATTCATGCAGAAGATGACGCCAAACCAGATGATATCAAAACTGGCATTTTGTTTTTATCTTAGATGCGACTTGCATACCATTGCCAAAAAAATATGTCAAGAATCTTTTGTGGAGCAGGTAAGGAGCATCCTACTAATACAAACGTAATAAATAAAGTGACATCACCCCCTCCTTTACCCTGTGGAGTTGTTGAATTTACTCCACAGGGCAAGCCCTCCCCCCTTGAGGGGGAGGGGAGGGTGAGGGGTAAAAAAAATTAATTCGTTTGTATTAATTCGAAGGAGAATCGTGATTTGTTAATCTGTTTTCTTTAGGGTTTGGATCGTTATAAGAATGAGGAGATCAGTAAATTATTCGGGCTTACCTATTCGGCGGTGAGCCATTGTGTGCGGAAAACTGCTAACAAACCAAAACAGGATGTTACCCTGAAAAAGAAATTTAATGATCTCAATACACAATTCAAGGTGTGACCCCCTCGCCCAACAAAAAAGGGGTTGCGAATCCCTTAACCATCTCGCAACCCCTTGATTTTCTTGGTGCCGAGACCCAGAATCGAACTGGGGACACGCGGATTTTCAGTCCTAAAAACGCAAATTTGCTAACTCCTTGATAGCGGTCCGGTTTTCCCATAAGTTAATGAAAATACTAGCAAAACCGAATTCTATCTGTTCTAGTTTGTTCTATCTATTCCGGTCTCTTTGAGGTT
>Ga0187886_1001565_pt1 | contig 20434 bp, 18 predicted proteins | sample June2016WEW_20_1_FD_133001 | JGI IMG/M metagenome (GOLD analysis project Ga0187886, IMG submission 133001) | Peatland microbial communities from SPRUCE experiment site at the Marcell Experimental Forest, Minnesota, USA - June2016WEW_20_150 | ecosystem: Environmental > Terrestrial > Soil >... | reverse complement strand
TAATTGAGTATTTGTTCTTTGATTTTTTTATATGTTTGATTTGGGAAAAGAGACATTCTTAATTGCTATTTTTCCTACATCCTTATTTGCCAATTTTCCTACATTGTAAGTTGCCGCTTACAAGGGTTCGATGGAAGACCTGGCATGCGCATTATCGTACCTGCAATCGGCACTATAAAGCCAGCTCCGGAAGAGAGTTCAACTTCTCTGATTTTGAAAGTAAATCCTTTTGGACAGCCTTTTTTATGCTCGTTGTCTGACAGAGATTTCTGTGTTTTTGCAATGCATACCGCCAGATTACCCAGTCCTAGTTCTTCTATCCTCTTAATCTGCTGCTTGGCAAGTACGGTATATTCTACATGATCCGCACCATACATCCTGGAGGCTATGGTCTCAATTTTCTTCTCAAATGACCATTCAAGATCATAAAGTGGTTTAAAACCAGATGGAGAGTTGTTTACAGCTTTAACTACCATATTAGCCAGATCGATTGCTCCTTCGCCCCCCTTCGACCACGCTTCATTAAGAGCAATAACAACATTTTGTGAATTACAATGTTCCATAAGCAGATTAATTTCTGCTTCTGTATCTTTATCAAATTTATTTATTGAAATCACAGGATTGAACCCATAATATCTCATGTTTTCGATATGTTTGTCGAGGTTGTCAAATCCATTTTTAAGAGCGCCCAGATCTTCTTTGAGCAATTCCGATAGCTTGAGACCTCCATGATACTTAAGGGCACGTATTGTTGCTACTATCACAACCGCATCTGTATGGAGATTACCAAAACGGGACTTAATATTGAAGAATTTTTCTGCTCCTAGTTCACTTGCAAAACCTGCTTCAGTTACGACATAATCACTAAAGGTGAGTCCCATTTTTGTTGCAATGATGGAATTTGTTCCCTGGGCTATATTTGCAAACGGGCCTCCATGAATTATCGCCGGAGTGCCTTCAAGAGTCTGTACCAGGTTTGGTTTAATAGCCTCCTTAAGTAGCGCTGTCATCGCTCCCTGTGCTTTAAGATCGCGGGCAAAAACAGGTTTTCCGCTATATGTATATCCTACAAAGATGTCTCCAAGTCTTTTCTTCAGATCCATGAGATCCTTAGCGATACAAAGTATGGCCATCACTTCAGACGCCGCCGTTATATTAAAACCTGATTCCCGAGGCACACCTTGACTGGAACCACCAAGCCCGATAATGATATCGCGAAGTGATCTTTCGTTCATATCCATAACCCTTTTCCAAGTGATAGTACGAGGATCGATGCCGAGATTTCCCTCTTTCAGTTGAATATTGTTATCAATGAGTGCTGCCAGCAGGTTGTGAGCCTTTTCAACTGCAGACATATCTCCTGTAAAATGAAGGTTAATATCTTCCATTGGAATTACCTGGGAATATCCTCCGCCTGCAGCACCTCCCTTAATTCCGAATACTGGACCGAGAGAAGGTTCTCGAAGAACTACTGTTGCTTTTTTGCCAATACGGTTGAGAGCCTGTGCAAGACCGATTGAGGTTGTTGTTTTTCCTTCGCCGGCAGGTGTAGGTGTAATAGCAGTGACAAGTATCAGCTTTCCTTTTTTAACTCGTTCTTCATCAATCAGGGATATGGGGATTTTTGCTTTATACTTACCATATAATTCAAGTTCGTCAGGGTTAATACCGAACTTTTCAGCAATTTCCACTATGGGTCTAATAATAATCTGCTGAGCAATTTCAATATCTGTCTTCATTGCAAGGATATAAGTTTCAATCTGATATAAAAAATGGTTTTTGAAGTTATTTATTAAGCTACTGAAAGACTGTTATCCCAATACAGCACCTCTCTCTCTAATAATTCATTCTCAAAAAAGCTACTAAAGTCATCTTTTATTGAGTTTAATTGATCCTCATTGTACTCATTTAATGCATTAAACAGTGCATCAATGTTTTCGAGTTTTGTACCTGGAGGCACATCGCAACCCTTAGACAAAACAAAGTTTTTGAAAGAAGCTGTTTTATTTAATAATTCAAGTGTTTCAGTTCTTATGATTTCAGGTGTACCATCTTTAATAACTCCTACCGGATCGAGATTACCAAAGACCAAACGGTCTGATGGAACTTGTAGTAAAACATCCATCATATTTACTGTATTCCCAAAGTGTAAACCTACACTTCCTGTCGAAACCATTGAGTTTACGAGGTTTACAGTATTTCCGCAATTATGCAGAATAACTATGAAGCTTTCATCCTGAACATGATCAACTATTTGTTTAACATAGGAGGATGAAAACTCATTACACTCTTTCTCGGCCAATAAGCCGGCAGCAGGTTCGGCTATAATAACGCCATTACAACCTGCATCTTTGAAAGCCCGGGCATATTTCTTAATGAAGTCCGTACATATCTGTAACAATTGGTGGGAACCTTCAGGCTCGAGCAATATAGCAGTCATCATCTCGGATATATCATATAGACGCCCTGCAAGTGAATACGGACCAATTACGCCAGCTAAAACGGGTTGGTTGGTAATATTCTCAACGGCAAGTTACGAAGCTTTCAGATGTTCAGAAGTTATACCTTGGCCTACCTCGGGTATCTTCAGGTCTTCCAGTGTTTCGAATGAGGCTATCAATCGTTTTGAAACAGTGGGTATCTCATCCTGATAATAGGCAATTTCACTGCCAAATGCTTCTGCCTCAATGTAAAGAGCCATCATCAATGTAGTAGATGCTACTGAGGGATACCTGTCTGACAATACTTTAAGACATTTATATTGCACCTCACCATCTGTGGCCATGTCAAGCACAGTTTTCCCAAGAATATCCAGTCCGGGGTAGGTCATTATAGGCATAACCTTTCGCTCTCCTGAAGCAATAATGGAGTCTTTCCATTCAAACATATTAATCTACAACTTTTCCATTTTGAGTTAGTTATATCAATAATATTCCAATAAGAGAGACAAATGCATCTGTCACCTTTCACGATAATAATATTAAATAAAATACCTGTTCAACTAGTGAATCGTAACCCTATTTAGATAATTCACTGCACCTTGCGGATCAGGAGCATAGAAGTCAGCTCCTATCTTATTACAGTAATCCTGTGTAACAGGAGCGCCACCAACAAGGATTTTTGTATTTAGTGATCTTGCTTTAATATCCGAAACTGTCTTTTTCATACTTTCCATTGTTGTTGTTAACAGCGCCGAAAGTCCGATAACTGCTTCCGGATTTTTTTCCAAAGCTTCAAGAAAACGTTCTGATCCTACATCCACTCCTAAATCTATTATTGACCAGCCGCCACCTTCGACCATCATTGAGACGAGGTTTTTGCCTATATCATGTAAATCACCCTTCACAGTTCCAATAATAAAAGTCCCTTTTGTTCTAACAGCACCAGATGTAATAAATGGCCTTAGCTGTATCATGGAAGCTCCCATTGCCTTTGCTGACATTAACATCTGCGGAACATATATTTGTTTTTCTGAGAATTTCTTTCCAACTCTTCCCATTGCAGGGATCAGTGCTTTTTCGAGGATATCCTGAGGTCCAATCCCTGCTTCCAGGGCACTAATAGTAAGTTCATTAGAACCATTCTGATCTTTTAACTGAGGAGGGTATGGTGATTTCTTATCAACCTTACCCAGCTCCACCGCTTCAAGAAGTTTGACTAACAATTCTTCCATATTTATTTAGATTAATAATGTATGATAATAAAAAATAAAATTAGGACATTAATTCATTAGTATCTACATCAATATTTACATCTTTTAATACTATATTCACATTTTATTCATATTTTGATTATTACATATTAGTATGGCTACCTTATTAGAAGAAAGAGGAATCATTGAAAACAGATCGTTTGTTATCGGAATCTTCCAGGACAATCTCGAGGAAAGCACTTGGCACTATCATAATAACTATGAAATAAGTTTCATCACAGAAGGAACCGGGAAGAGAATTGTTGCTGATTCTATTGTTGAGTTTCAACCAGGAGATCTGGTGTTTTTAGGCCGGAATCTTCCTCACGTCTGGATTGCAGATAAAAATTCCTGGACTCCTTCCAACCGGTTCCTGGAAATGGTATTTCTACAGTTTACTTCAGAGGTTTTAGGCCAGCAAATACTTTCTCTTCCTGAATTTGAGAACATTGACAGGGCCATTACTCTTTCAGAGAGAGGCATTCAAATTGTTGGACAGACTCTTAATGAAGTAAGTGAGATTATGCTTCAACTTCCGTATTTGAATAGTTTTGACAGAATACTATACTTTTTCAAGTTAATGGACAAAATTGGAAAGAGCAAAACCAATATTCAGCTTGCGAGTAAAAAGTATCTTAAAATGCGGTTTACGCCTATTAACAAACGCATTGCAACTATCCACGATTATTTAATGAACAATTACCGTGAAGATATTGATCTGGAAAAACTTGCTGATCTCGTCAATATGGCTAAAGGGTCACTGTGCCGTTTTTTTAAAATGCATATAGGTATGACTGTGTTTGATTATTTAAACCAGATAAAAGTTGATTTTGCCTGCAAATTGTTAATGGACCCTGACCTTAGTATTATGGAAGTTGGATTCGACAGCGGTTTCAATAATATCAGCCATTTTAACAAACAATTCAGGAAAATAACTAGACTTGCTCCATCTGAATATCGAAAAAGATTCAAAGGTTTGGTTTAAAACCCTGTTTTTCGCTAATTCATGTTTGCAAATAAGGCCTTACAAGAAATTCCCTGATATTTGATAATATTCAATTAAAATGAATAGTGGTATAATTTGTCCAAATCTTCTAAATTTCAACATTTTATGGCATCAAACAATGCTTTTATATTTGCAGATGGAATATCCGGTAAAATAGCTTCATGACTTGGCGATATTATTAACCCTGTGGGGAATAATACTTTTAATTCAGTAACCTTTTTATCAACTTCTTCAGGCTTACCATTGACCAACAGGTTCTGCGCATCAACACCACCGCAGAAAGCAACTTTGCCAGCAAAATTCTTTTTCAGGTTGGGGGCATCCATTTCGCTGGCAAGTGCCTGAATGGGATGAATGATATCGGCACCGAGGTTAGCCAGATCCTGAATAAGCGGGAAAATCGAACCACATGAATGATGCATTACAGTAAGTCCGTAACTTTTTGCCTGGTCGATTAACTTTTTTGTGCCAGGAAATACATGTTTGCGGATACTGTCAGGATCAACCATCAGGCCTGTCTGACTTCCAAAATCATTTCCAATGAGTATTGCATCAAGCTTCCCTTTGGTTGATTCATAAAAAATTTCGTTAGCTCTAAGATAAAAATCAGTAATACGATCAATTACAGCCTGGAACATCTCCGGGTTCTGAAACATAGTCATTAATGCATGTTCCATACCAAATGCTGAACAAGCATCCTGGAAATGAGCACTCCATAATATTCCCATTTTAATCAAGTCATGTGGTGCAGAATCAACCTGTCTCCGTGACTCTTCACGATCGAGATATAATGATGGATCAGGCCAGGCAAATTTCTCAACATCCAGTGGTTTGGTATAATCCTCAAAATAACCAGGCGCTGTCAGGGTACGTTCATCAGGCTGGTCCCGATGATCTACTTTGGCAAACTTAAACGCACAAGCAATATGATTAGATGGAGGAAAATTGTAAGGAACTTCAATGGGATAAATGTCATCATCAAGGATCCTCCTCAACTCATCGATGCTCTTTACCCCAAAATACTTAATTAATGCAGGTTCTGCCGAAGGAACAGGTAATCCAAGCCATGAAGCCGGCCTGTCAACATGTTCATATTCGATTGTGGCGTAAAATCGTTCTCTGTGATCCATCTTTAAAATGTTTAGTTTATGTACCACTATTTATCCAGCGTTTTCTATCTGCATAAATTCTTAGTCCAAAGATATTCCTTCACGTTCAAATTTCAGGGTATTTGTGTCAGGTGAAAATGGATATTTTTTAAATATTTAATTTTTTCAATAACGTCCGGCCAGACCAATTATAAATGAAGCGATTACAAGTACGATAAGTCCAATAATCAAAATCGTACTTATTCGTTTTCCTGAATCTTTCCACTCATTCCGGTATATGCCCCAGCATGTGCTGAATACTATACTTAGCGCCATCAGGATGCTCCATGCAGCAAAACTGAATCTCCCCATTTTACTTTCACCCATCCCATACAAAAGAAACTGAACATACCACAAAGTACCGGCAAGGGCTGAAAAAAGATAATTCTTTATCAAGACTAAGGGAGTTGCTTTAAAAAAGTCCCCCAGGGTCTTGTTTTTTACGCCAAGTATAATGCACCAGATTACATTGGTAATGAAAGTTCCTACAAGCATAATGACATAAACAGGGTTCTGTCTCCAGAGCGGGTTGACACCCATACTTACTGCTTTTTCTGAAATCGGTCTTCCGGCTTCGATACCAAATGCAAAACAAGCGCTCATAATGCCTGCAAAAAGAGCAACCAAAGCACCTTTTTTAAGGTTAAATTCCCTGATTGTCTTCGTTTTCATTTCCTCAGATAACAGCCTGTCTTTCATAATCCCAGCTCTACCTGTAAGAATAATGCCCAGAACTGTAATTCCGATCCCTGCAAGAGTTATCTGTCCTCCGGTTGAAGAAAACATTTCGGATATTTTCCCGTTGATCAGCGGAGGGATGAGCGTTCCGAAAACCGCAATTATCCCCAGGGTCAATGCATAGCCCAGAGAAAGACCAAGATAACGCATTGAAAGTCCGAATGTAAGACCTCCAAAACCATATAGGAGACCAAATAAAAAAGGCCAGAATAGGTCACCAACAGGCATTGTCCCATATAATTTAAAAAGAGATGGCACAGTGACCAGAGCTATTATTACTGGTACAACGATCCATGAAAAAAGACCAGCAATAAGCCAGTATACTTCCCATGCCATATTCCTGACCTTATTGAATGGAACATAAAAACTTGCAGCCGAAAGTGCTCCGATGGCAATTAAGAAAAGACCCGAAAGAGGATTAGCATCCATGATTTCCAATAGTATTATTAGCCATAGCAATTATATAAATTTATATTAGGATTTGGTGTCAATAATCAGTCTTCTTTTAGTACAAATCCGATCTTTTCTGAATCCAATTCGAAAAATTATATTTAATTTTCACCTGTTTAATTGTTTTTATGTTAACACAAAACTTTCTTCGAACAATACATATTTCATTATTGAATGTTGATGATTGTTGCGTGCAAAACTGGAATTTCAGGAAGGTTATAAGCCCATTCACGAGATTGTATCTAATTAAGGGAGGAGAAGGGAATGTAATTCACAACAATCAAAAATATAATCTGCAGGCAGGAAAACTTTATCTGATACCAAGTTTCACTTTGAGCAATTATTCAAGCAGCACATTTCTTGACCATTATTATATTCATTTTATCCCGCAGATGACAGGAGAGCTTAATCTCTATAACTTGCTTGATTTTGAATATGAGTTGGATGCAAGTGTTAAAGACATCTGCCTGGTAGAAAGAATTTTAAAGCTCAATCCCGAAAAAAAGCTAATCAACACAGATCCATTTAAATATTCCCTGACAGATCTTGTACCCAAAACAGAAACACTGGTTTCCTCGGGACAAATTGCCTCATATCTTGAAACACAGGGAATTCTGCTTCAGCTTTTTTCGCGTTTTATTAAAACAGATAATCCAATAAGAAAATCATCAGATTTTCAACCCAACAGACAAATTATAAAAGTAATTGACTACATCCACGAGAATCTGATTAATACGATAAGAATCAAAGAACTGGCAGAAATGTGCAATGTTTCAAGTGATTATTTTTCACGGCTCTTTTTAAAAATAATGGGGACCCGTCCAATTGAATACATCAACAGGAAAAGAATAGAATCAGCCCAGATACTTCTGATCACTTCTGATGACCCTATAGAAAAAATAGCTCTCGAAACAGGGATCGAAAATATTTCTTACTTTAACCGTCTTTTCAAAAAATACTCATGTAGTACACCAGGAGAATATCGAAAATTACATCAGCTTGTCTAGGAATTCTTTATAAATACAAATTGATGCCTGGAAATTTTAGAATTGTTTAATAAATGTACTAGTCAAACCTTAGTATTTTGAGCTGAGTATTCTTTACATAGCTCATCTACAGTCTTAAAAATAACATCAATCCGGTCATCTGTGATTTGATTGTCCATATTAATGCAACATACACATATCAGGTAAGGATTCCCGGATTCCTTTACCAGCCGAATAATGGTTTCTCTGATTTCAATGAACATTATTGTTTGCAAACAGTAGAGCAAAACAATGTAAGAAATGTAATGTAATCTACCATTCAGGCACTGGTTTATAGTAATTCATCTGTTAACAGGTACTAAAAAGACCTTTTCTGCATTGGAAATGCAAAGACAAATTGGTCATAAATTATACGAGCTAATCTAGTATATGATATAGAAGCTCAGAATAACCAGAGGATCCAGGGACAATAAATACCAATTGAATAAAATTGTTGAGCTAGACGAGGGATTTTTTGAAAGTTTTGATACAGAAAAAGATGATGACGGAAAAGCTGCTCCAAAGAAGAGACGGCGAGGAAGTCAGAAACAAACCACGGTAATGGTAATGGTATCAACCGTACACGATTTTGGGAAAATCAAGAAGTACAAAAAGCCAACAAAATTCAGATTTGTAAGAATGTTTGTTGTTGATTACCTTAAAGGGAAAACCGCTTGAGAGAAAGTCTCGGGAAAAATTAAATATGAAACTGTTGTAAAAACGGATAATTATTCCAGTTACTCAAAGATTAAAGAAAATGTCTGGTGCCATATTATACAAAAGGTAAATCCTAAGGATGTTGGAAAAATATTACCTTGGGTTTATAGGATGATAAGTAATGCCAAACGAACATTACTTGAAGTACACTATATGATATCCACGAAATACTCCCAAAGTTACCTGAATGAATTTTGTTACAAAGTGAACAGAAGATAGAATGGTGAGCAATAATTTGACCGATTGTTAATAGCCTGTATAACTACCAATTATAAAAATGTTATTCAAAAATTCAAAAGTAGATTCTTTCCCGGCACAAAGCGAGTTATCATCAATCCCATAGAACTTACAACCCGGATTTACTTTATATGTCAATCTCGAAGAAGACAAATAGGGATAAGAAGTAATAGCGGCTAAACTGTGTCCGGGTACATCTATTTCAGATAAAATGGTAGTGTAAATAATTTTGTGTAAATGATTTGGTAGCTGTATTAGGGACCCCAACCGGGCTGGAGCCGGAAATCGAGCTCAAAGGCCGGTTGGTTAAACAGAAAATGTATAATTTTAACCTAATTTGCAGCAACATGAGTGAAAATGAGTTATTTAAAATTCCAGAAGAAGCCTTAAAAAAGATTAAGACACAAGAGGAGTTTGAGTCTTACTTTCAGGAGCTTTACAAACAAGGAGTTGAAGCTCTTCTGAAGGCGGAGATCGGTGACCATCTTGGTTATCCAAAACACGATCCTTCTGGGAAAAACAGTGGCAATAGCCGTAATGGTTCGAGTCGTAAGACCTTGAAGACAAACCTTGGAGAAGTTCCTTTGGACATTCCCCGTGATCGTAATGCATCTTTTGATCCGATTATTGTTCCCAAGCATCAGCGTATGTCGCAGAGGATTGAACATGCTATTATTACGATGTATTCCAGAGGCATGAGTACCCGTGATATCGAAGCTACCATAAAAGAGATATATGGTGTTGAAGTAAGCGAAGGTTCCGTATCTAACATTACCAGTGCAGTTCTTGAGGACATAAAAGAATGGCAACAGCGACCTCTTGAATCTGTTTACTTCGTTGTCTGGATGGATGGTATCGTGGTTAAAATACGACAAAACGGGAAGGTTCAGGGTAAAACGATATATATTATGATCGGGCTCAAAAAAACGGGCTTAAAAGAGGTCTTAGGCATGTGGATAAGTGAAACAGAGAGTGCATCTTTTTGGCTCAATGTTCTGACAGATATAAAAGCCAGGGGAGTTAAAGACATCCTGATTGCCAGCACAGATAACCTGACAGGCATAAGACAAGCAATTAAGTCTGCTTTCCCACATACAATAACTCAGTTGTGTGTTGTTCATCAGATACGTAACAGTATTAAATATGTTGTATGGAAAGACCGCAAAAAGTTCCTTTCCGATTTAAAACATGTTTATGGTGCCATCAATAGAGATATAGCTTATGATGCTCTTGATGAATTTGCTAAAAAGTGGGGCTCAAAATATGCATATGCCATAAAATCCTGGAGAGATAACTGGGATGAACTTACTGCTTATTTTGATTACCCACAGGAGATCCGTAAGATCATCTATACAACAAACGCTATTGAAAGTCTTAATAGTTCTATCTGGAAATACACTAAAACAAAAACAGTTTTTCCTGACGATCAGGCAGCATTAAAAGCTGTATTTCTGGCAATTGCAAATGTCGAGTAAAAATGGACCATGCCAATATGGGACTGGGGTTCTGTTATTAATCAATTAATCATTAAATTTGAAGACAGATGTGGTGTTCTTTAAAACCGGCTGCTACCAGTTTACACAAAAAAATTCACAGGCTCAATAAAATATTCACATAACGTTTCGTCGTATATTTGATAAGGTCTTTGATCTCTTCCTGGGTGTAAAAACCTCCATAAGTAGCTTCCTCTCCTTCTTTCGGGCATTCTCTTTCCCACCATAATCCTGTACGTGGCACTCTCCAGGCTCCTACTTTAGTGAGTTCGGGCAACTTCTTTATTTCTATCCTCCAGCCTTGATCGTCAGTTAAATGTAAATGCAGGATGTTAAACTTATATGTTACCATTTGGTCAATAAGGGATTTTACTTCATCAAAAGTAAAAAATTGTCTTCTGACGTCAAGCATTAATCCACGCCATGAAAAACGAGGTTCATCCTTAATTAAAAGTGATGGAACTTTTCTATCACCATTTATTGGAATAAGTTGAAACAAACTTTGTACCCCGTAAAACAAACCTTGAGAAGTACTAGCCTTTATACTTATTTCTTTCGAAGAAACACTTAAAACATACCCTTCCTTTGCTGTGTTTATTTTTGTATCAAGTATTAAATTGATTGATTTTGCATTTGACTGTGTTCCATCTTGGCTATTAACATGCAGTTGTAATCTATTCAATGCATTTATAGTAGCGGAAGTGTAATCGGCAATAAATTTTAATTGCTGATTATTGAAATAGATAGGAGTCTTCTCGTTTAAGACAAAATATCCTTCTTTCATTTCAACCTTTTGTGGTTGTGGAATGATGTTAATGTTTTGACCTGCCAGAAGCACATAGAGGCACAACAAAAACATTGTTGTTGCTGTTCTTTTGTAGTTCATAAATAATATTATTTTTTTATAAAATTAAATAACAAACGATTGTATGCACGAGCCAATACAGCTATATTTCGCTCATCACCTTTTAAACTGTCAACAGATTTGGAAAGATAGTAATCAACCGGTGGCATCATAGAACCTACAATGGGCTTAGTAAAACCATAAAGTCCAACTTTTTCTTTTATTGCTGCAGGAATAATTTTTGCCGGATCTTGTCCGTTCCAATTGGCTAAGCAGGTTACTAAAAGAGTATGCTTGCCAAACATGTTACGAACAGATTCTGTGGTAGCAATATCGCCGGCTTCATTCAACACCCAATCTACTTCCTTTAGCATATCTGATCCTGCAATGTCCTTGCTCGTAAGCTGACAAGATGTTAACCAAATAATGCAATCGGGTTTTGTTTTCTTCACCGTTTCTCTAATCCTTTTCCAGCATCTGTCAATTGCTTTACGACGGAACTGAAGTTCAATTTCAGGAGTAATTTTATCCTTACCGGGGAATGGTTGATTCATCAATTCTTTGTACATTAACTGTTCGCAATCTATCCATTTCAAAGGAGGATACGGCTCCATAGTGGTTCCGGGATTCCATAGCCAATCAACAAAGACACCATCCATATTGGTCGTTTTTATAGCATCTTCAATGGATGCACACAGGTAGTCAAGATACTGTGTAGTGTATGGGATATGAGGGCTTGCAGGAAACCCGTAGCTCAAATCGGGATGTTCCTGTCCCCATTTCGTGTTAGAGCCTGCACAAAAATATCCAAACACCTTTATGTTTTTTTTATGTGCCAGCTTTATCTGTTCCGTCAGAAAATCATACTTTAACCCGGGTTGCTCCGGAACAATACCATTTTTGTACCACGCATAACCGTTGCATGAAACGGCAAATGACTGAATCACGTTACAACCTAGAGCTGCGTACCAGTTGACATGATCCTCAGGATTTGCATCAGCCCACAAACCCGGTTTGGCAAAACCGTTAGGACCTCCTTCTCCCCAATTAAAATCAATGCAGTAGGCTTTTATTAAATCATCCTCTGTTTTTTTTGAATTACTTTTACATCCACTAAAAAGGGCAATAAATGTTGCTATTATGAGAAATATATGTTTTTCCATCTTTTGTAATTTTTTAAAGTAGTAATATAAGGGCACCTCTAAAAACTATTTTTTTTCGATGTCGTTGTTTGACACAAATATAGTACAGGATTTTCTAAAAATCTAATCTTTATTCCTCCATCTATTTTTTATATACTTAATAATCAATACATTATAACATGGCGATTTTGAACAAAACCCTAATCACATCTTTTTCTATAAGTCGCTCCCGGAACAACCAAAATGTTTTACTGTCAGGCACCCTGTCACTTTCATTTAAATCTAAAATTGAGTCCACACCGAAAAGCGGATGTTAATATGTAAGAAGCTGTGTTATACTACTTTGTCATAAATTTCCAAACCACTTCTTGTTTATAGCCAAAGGGTTTATTCGCTTTAGGTTTTTCTATAGTGCCCGAGAGTTGTCCTTTAGCATTTTTTGTTACGCTAAATTTTGTTATTGAAAATGCTCCTTTTTCGTAGTTAAAAGTGCTTCCATCATCATCATACAGGGCAAGTGACCCTTCGCTATACCCATAGTGCCTTAGTTCTAACGGAAGTTTTTGCTCAGGTGTCGGAGCTTTTAATTGTGCTGGTATCATTGGAATAATTGCTCCGTCTTTTACAAATAATGGAATTTTATCCAGGGTAGCGGTTATTTCAATTTCCTGGTTTTCTCCTGCGAGAGCACCGGTATAGAAGTCATACCATTTGCCGGCTGGAAGATATACTTTTCGTGACTTTTCACCGGTAAATACCGGAGCAACCAGTATGGCATCGCCCATCATATATTGGTCTTTAATATCTTCGTGAATACTCATGGCATAAGGATTTTCGGTAGCATCCAATTTTCCTTCTCTGGTGGCGGATGTATAGCCGAAACCTTCTACTAAATTCATTGCTCGAAAGGGAGGGATTCCCTCGAAATGGTACTGTGCAAAGGAATTGTAAATATAGGGCAAAAGTTGCATTCTTAAATTTACCACATCATTTACTGCTTTTTCCACTTCGGAAAACGACCAAGGTTTGGTACCGTCTTCCCAAGCGTTGAGCAGGGCCATTGGAGAGAAACAGACTGTTTGCATTCGGCGAACCCATTCTTCAGCCGTTTTCGAGGAACGTACTTCAGGAGTCCATAACACACCAATAAAACTACTGTTGACAAGTGCCGTTATAAAGTCTTTATGACTGTAATGGTCGCTGTAAATCACATAAGGAAACGAACTTGACCCGGCGTTGCTTGCCCTGACTAAGCCATAAGTTCGTTGATTTTTTTCTTTGAACCATTCAGCGGTCATTTGTTGTACGAAAATCCCATATAATTGACGCATTTGTTCTCCGGTCAATCCTGAGGGAAAAGTAGCTACATCTGGCCATAACCAAAAGTCGAAGCCGTCAACTTCGTCAATTTTAAATCCGCCAATACCTATATCAATGAGATTTTTCAAAAAATGCTCTTTAAATATTTGTCGTGCTTCGGGCATTGAAAAATCAGGAACAAGACCGTTCCAGACAGTATGTGAACCTGAGTATGGTTTGATTTTCGGATACAGCGAGCTGGCAGGCGATACGTAAGGATTCAGCCAAAGATTGGTTTTCAGACCTTCTTTTGCAAGTGCATCAATGAATGCTTTCGGGTCGGGGAAGCGATTCTTATCCCACTCAAAAGTACAAGGATAAACCATACTTTGCCAACCAGGTTCCACTCCGATAACCGATAAGGGGAAATGATGTTCCTCAAATTCTTTTACTTCTTTAACAATATCTGCCTGGGTGTAGAGCATGGGTACGCGCTGGGTGAAACACAGACCCCACTTGGGAGGTAAACAACCCCCGCCATTCATTAAATTGTAACGTTGTACGACATTCATTTGTGTTGGTCCTGCAAATATATATACTTCTGCTCCCTGGGCAGGGACCAACACTTCTACTGCATCTGAATAAGGGTTAGCACTCCAGTTTTTATCCGTATTCCTGTCTTGCAACTTCGGTGGATGTTTGGCATCTACCCGCACCGCTGTTCCTGCGTATACGGTTATATAGCGTGCCACGTCAACCAACACTCCATAACCATGTGATGAAATGTAAAAAGGAACGGGTGCATGATTACGACCGTTGTCTTCCCCTCCAAAATGGTCTGAATGAAGAGTGAGTATACTACCTCTACGGTTTACCGATTTAAAATTAAGTCCTAAACCATACAGCTGTTCTTCTTTTTCTAAAGGAAAACGGAGATATACCTTTCCGTCACTTAAGCTTGCGGAAATATCATCTTGGTTGAGTGGAAAACTCACTTTTGGCAGCTGAGACAAGGCTTCCGTATTGGGGTGTATATCGGCGGCTTTCAGCAAACTGATTTTTTCAGGCGTGCCAATGATTGCCTTCCAAATTCCGGGATAAACCTCATTCCAACTGATAGAGACTTGTGCCATTACTGTTCCAAAACAACAAGTAAGAGATGATACGATTAGAGCTGCTTTTAGTTTGTTCATGCTTATATAAGTATTAATAATTTTCTTAATTAAATTTCTAATTTTAAAATTATTCTACAGAAAGTTTTTGCATCAGTTTCACACCTGTGGATTTATATGAGGCGAATCCCCACTTTTTGCTTCATAATGTGGGTTAATGGGTGGATTTTATTCACTTTCAAGGTATTTCATAGTCATAATTTTACGATTTTACATAGTTCTCCAATTCTGTTTTATTTAATATTCCCAATAGTCATATAAAATAATTCTATTGTATAGCTCTAATAATATTGTTTGTTAGTTAACAGGTAGAAGATAAGCTTGTTACATTTTGAAGAGTGTAATTGTTTATTTTATTTTTCCCCAGGGACGGAATGTTTGTGAGCGTTCAGTGTTATTATACCTAACTGCATCTCGAGGGTTTTACCAGCATCGTTAATTTCAGCAATAAATTTGGCATTGCTAGCGTCTTGTGAAGCATTAAAACTAACTGCTATTTCTTGTTTTGCATGTTGACTTACTTTAATTATTCCTTCCGGTGAACCTTTTACTGAATATTCGGATGGAACATTTTTAAGAGTTAGTGTAATGCCTTTTTCTGTATTAGTCATATTCCCAATACTAAAATTTAATACTTTGGATTCACCAATCAGTATTTCAGGGGTTCCTGCATAGTCGCAGGTAAATGACAATTCATTAGTATTTCGGGTAATTTGATAAGGAGAACGCTGCCAGATTTGAGAGAGTTCATTCTTATTAATAGCAAGTAATCCATGAGAATCTGAAAGGTTGGTTTTGCCGGGAGTCACCTTTAGCGGTGATTGATACAATTCCGTAACTCTTTTCTGCATTGCAACAGTTTTATCTGTCAGAGCCTGTAAGGTTGCAGGCACTTCAAATCCACTAACAGCCACCGTTTTAATTCCATCGCCAATTGGTGCTCTCCATTTTTCAGGGATAATGGCTGTGCCATAAATAATTCCGAAAATTGAGCCCAGAGTAGCACCTGTACAATCAGTATCATCGCCACAATTGACAGCAATACAGATGGATTTACCAAAATCCCCATCGCCATAGAGCCAGCCAATCATAGTGAAAGCAACATTTCTCGGAGCCTGAAACCAACCAAGATCTTCGGTAATAGTTATTACAGCTTCACGGGCGTGCAGCCATGTTTTACCACTTTTCTTTGCTTCAACAGCAGTTTTCACAGCAATTGCAACCAAACAATCATCTGGAATCATAGAAAGCGCAAATTGTATTAGCTTATCCCTGTCTTTTTCAATAAATGCCGCACTTTCGAGTGTGGCGGTAAATATTTCTGCAAAAGTGCCTTCAGAGCAACCGTGGTCAACGCAGGCATCATTCCAGGCAAATTGTGCAGCAAGCATTGGATTGCCCGGTGCAAGACATGCCCAGATTTCTGAACGGATCCAGGCACCATTACTTGTCTTCCATTTCGCATTGTTATATTCGCCAGACAGAGGAGGCATAATACCCGATTGCATATTGGCTTTACCTACTCCATATTCGTTCCAATCAACAGGTACGTATTTAAGCCAATATTCACCAAGTGTATAAGCATCAACGCGATAATTATTCTCTTCCATTGCTTTTAACCAGAGAATTTGCAGATCAAGGTCATCGTTAGCTGCCGGTTCACCTTCATTTATCTTAGTGTAGAAAACAACGTTATTGACATCCGGTTTACCTTCAAAAGGCATCCCCAGAGTTCCACCTATATTTTTACCCAGCCAACAGGCATATACCCGGTCACGAAATTCAGCTTCGTTGATAGCTGATTTTTTGGTCGCTGCTTTGCATTGACTTAAAAAAATCATAATCGAAAGAAAGATAAACACTTGTTTGAATTTAAAGAATAAATCTTTTCTCATAAATTTAAGTATTACTTAAATATCTAATTTGAATTTTTTGAACCGGAATTAATCCGGTATGTGAGCAAAAGCTATTCAATTATGGCCAAATTAGTTTAAATCCGCGATTAAAATATACTGTTTGCCTTTGCACCTTGGGAAATATTTCCCTCTATTATCTGATTTTTGAGTTATGTGAACGTACCTCTTCCATTCACTCTCGTATTGGTTCTCATGTTTTCCTCCTTTCTTCGTTTTTATACCACTCCGATGAGCCTGTCAAGCTCTTCCCAAGCGTCTTTATAAAAATGGTGTTCATACATTCTCAATTCAATTTGATGCCCACTAATAGTTATTTTAGCAGGCACTGCAATAAACAATCAATAAAGCTGCGGTGTTCCTGTTGTTTAAACTTGTTTTTCTTTTGGCGCATCATCACCGATATGTTGTATGCCAATACGCTTAACTGCCATAATATATCATTTGCTCGGAAGTAATCGGTCAGCGTACTTCCGGCCATAGTGTGTCCTTTTACCTGTTCAATCCATGTCTCGCTGGTCGAACGCTGTTTATAAAGTTCATGCAACTTGATGGCATTCATATCATAACTGCTTGTGTAGCAGACGTACTGGTAAACCGGGACAATTTGTTTCTGTCCAAGATATGAAACCTGGACATATTCCTTTACACTACGCATTGCCTTCAGCATCCGAGGCTTACTCCATCCCTTTGCCGTATAGTTGAACTCACATATCGCAACATCTTTTTTGCCTTTGATCTCTACCCATGTTTGTGCCTGAAGTAATTTCTCCAGTTTTTTTAATTTTACCTTGACCAGATAATCCCAGCAAAAAGATTCCAACAAGTCGAAGAATCCTCCTGCGAAGAACCCACTATCAGCCCGAAAAAACGCTTTTGCTATGTTTTTGGTAAGCTGGCTTTGACTTCTTTAAGGAAATCAACAATCCTATTGGCAGTATAAGCTGAACCTGTTCTGAACCATGCATGATAAAGCAGTTTCATCTCACTTACAAAAATCAGGAGCGGATGGTAGCTTTTTGCCCTTTTTTTTGTCGTGTTAAATCCCTTCGCTGCTCCTTCCTGGTTGCCACAGACTGATTTAAAGGCTGAATCGGCATCCAGCGTGATACTTTCCAGTCCGCTTTCATGCAACCATCGGGCATTTTTTGACAGCAACAACATTTGCAGTTTGCGTTCACCGCTTTGCCCCAGGTTCTTCAACGTTGAGGATATCACGTTCTCGTTTATTGCCTTATCCAATTTTAGTAATGCTTTTACCAAATCGTCCCCAGTAAAATCAGTGATCTTGCAAATTCGGCTTATTCCACAAATCGAGGATAGCGTGATTGCCATCAAAATCTGGTTGACACCAAATTTTGATGCAATGTACCACACGGTGGGAAACAATTTACCGAAGATTTTTACTATGTTTTGACGGTTCATATATTTCGCTACTGTATTGAGTCCAGAATACCTGGTAATGTTACTACCTGTAAATGAGGACATAACAATTCCTGATTAGTTAATTAATTTTTCATCCTGAAAGTGATGCTTTTGTTTATGCTATTTGCATTAACTCCTTAAATATAAGCAAAATACATCGCTTTTTTACATTTTTAGATTATTTTTTTAAGTAAAGCGACTGGGCATTGAACAGATTAATGCCATTAATGAAAAAATATTGGGATTGAACAATAATGGAGTACAAGAACCCCATTCTGATACCGGGAATATTTCCCAGCAGACAATCACTCAAGAAGAGGTGGTTTTATCGAGTAGATCATCAAAGGAAGCCTCCCCGGCAACCAGCATAACTCATGAAGGTAAGCTTATTGTCGATGCCACGGCTTGCCCTCAGGATATTGCTTACCCTATAGACTTGAACCTGCTCAATGATGCAAGAAAGAAATCAAAAGAGCTGATTGATGTTTTGTACAAACCCCATTTACATCCTACCAAACCGAGAACTTACCGGAAAGTTGCCCGCAAAGATTACCTGCACACAGCACAGAAAAAGGTTAAAACAAAAAAGGAAATCAGCAAAGCTTTGGGAAAGCAGTTAAACTACTTGAACCGGAACTTAAAAAGCATTGATGTTCTTTTGGATGCATACCAGACCATTCCCTTAGATCGTCACCAGCACAAATACCTTTTTGTTATCCACACGTTGTATGACCAACAACTGGCTATGTTCAAAGAACGGATCCACAGTATTGACCATCGCATTGTAAGCATCCATCAACCACATGTGCGTCCCATAGTGAGAGGAAAAACTAACGCAAATGTTGAATTTGGAGCAAAAATACAAGTGAGTCTAATGAACGGATAGCCCTTTTAGACGATTTGTCATGGGAGGCATTTAATGAGGGTACTCGTTTGATGGCAACTGTAGAAAAGTACAAAGCGCGATATGGGTACTACCCGAAAGAAGTTTTGGTTGATAAGATATACTGCAACCGTTCTGATAGGGCTGAACTCAAAAAGTTGGACATAAAGCTCAGGGCAAAGCCACTGGGAAGACCAAAGGCTGTGGATGTGGAACACGTAAGACCGGGAGAACGAAATCCAATAGAAGGCAAGTTTGGGCAAGCAAAAACAGCATACGGCATGAATCGAATAAAGGCCAGGCTTCAACAAACAAGTCAATCTTGGATAGCCACCATCGTATTGGTACTCAACCTGGTTAAATTAGCCGGGCGGGTACCCGTTTACATAATTTGTGACATGGTTTCTTTTTCAGCAAATAGATTATTTGAGCTGTCACTATTAATCAAATTAATTTTTGTGGCGAGCAATAAAAACGAAAAGAAACTGTGCTTGACTTAATCAGCAGACCCTAATTATATCCGAAAAGGTATAATACATGTAAAACATTAATAATTATTTACGAATCGGGAACAGGTGCAGAAGAAAGATATACCTGGATTTTTACAGTCAATTGATAAAAACATTAATGGGTGCTCGGATGTTCACTTTCGTATGGATTACATTGCTAAGTTTGATTCGGTTTTAAGTTCTTAGTCTGACCAGGTTTTCCAATTCCAATACCAACACTTTTTCAAGACGACGTACATATCGTTCAGTACCTTTGAAGCTTGCATTCAGAAATATATTGACCAGTTCCAGCGCAAGGGAATATCCTGTAACATTCCCACCCAGACAAATGATATTCATTTTGTCATCCTCCACACCCTGATGAGCAGAGAAAGGATCCGTAATCAGTGCTGCACGTATACCAGGTACTTTATTAGCAGTAATACAGGCTCCAATACCACTGCCACAGATGGCCACTCCCTTGTTTATATCGCCTCTCGCCACTGCTCTGGCCAGGGGTGCCACAAAATCCGGATAGTCATCTACTTTATCTAACTTGTAGGCGCCGAAGTCCACTATGTTATATCCTGCGTCTTTAAGAGCCGCAATCAGTTGCATTTTCAATTCAAATCCACCATGATCAGCAGCTACTCCAACGAATTTTACCGGTGTTGATACTTTAGTTTTTACCATTTGTTATATCTATTACATTAATAATCTGCATCCTTCGAACCTCCAATATCCTCTGAATCAAACAGCTTTA
>Ga0187886_1001564_pt1 | contig 20445 bp, 22 predicted proteins | sample June2016WEW_20_1_FD_133001 | JGI IMG/M metagenome (GOLD analysis project Ga0187886, IMG submission 133001) | Peatland microbial communities from SPRUCE experiment site at the Marcell Experimental Forest, Minnesota, USA - June2016WEW_20_150 | ecosystem: Environmental > Terrestrial > Soil >... | reverse complement strand
GCAGATTGCCCCGAATCGCCCGCTCTTTCAGGACCCGCACAAGTTCTCGGGCGTCGATCTGCTCAGCCAGCTCACGATTCAACTCGGCGGCGAAGGCAATGATGTCACGGCTCTTTCGTCCCTCCATGTGGCGCCGTGGGTCCGGGCCTGGCTGGAATGGCTTGCCCTTCGGCATGGTGCCGCCCTTCTTGACAAGCTGTCCCGTTGTCTTGGGTTGTTTTCTGCAGTTCATGTCCGTTCCTCCATGATTTTCCGAAGCCCGGGCGCTTTACCCGCCTCGACCTCCTTGATGGCCCAAAAGAGCAGTCGGCAACGAGGCCCGCAGAAGCGCTGGGAGGCTTGTTTCGGCCGGAACCTCTTCAGACAGGAAGCGCATCGGACGGGGATATCCTTGTTCGAGGCCCCGTTCGTTGATCCTGGGGCGTTAACGGCAGGGTCTAGGCCATTCCTACGCTTCGTTGCCATCGTCATGGCCTCACTCGCAGCTCCGGCGCGATCCACGGCTCCCGCTTCGTCGGCCCTCTCTCCTGCATGAGCGCGGTGAGTTCGCGGTCCGTCTCGTCCTTGTTCGCGTCAACCCATCGCCGCCGTTCACAAGCCGCCCGCCTCTCCAGCCGACCTTTGACGAATTCGCGGACCAGAAATCAATTCGAAGGGTTCGAATTGATTTTTCTTGGGTGGCCCTAGAACGAGAAACAGGACGAAGCCGACGACGACGATGACCAGGCCGAAGATCATCCGGGCGCTCATGATTCCACCTCGACCCGATAAACCCTGACGAGAACCTTCCCGTCGGTGAATGCGCCCGTAAACGTCACGTCATAAACGCCCAGAGCGCTCGCCGCGACCCACGCGTAGCACGTCAGCTTGTCCGCCGAGAGAAGCGCCGCCGGGTCATCCGGGACGAGTCCCGACGCGGGCGACACGGCGACCGCTGCCGATATGAGCGTCACGCCATAGGCAACGTCCGGCCCCGCGAATTGAAAGCCGCGATAGTCCCGATCTCCGACGACCATCACATCCGAGGCCGCCGGGATTTGCGGCCCTGCATTTACGCCCTCCTTCGGCACCGGGCGAATCAACGTCTCAATCCGCGTCCGGGCCGTCAGCCGGGCGATGTGCTTTGAGGCCGCCAGTTCCGCATCAGATAGGCTCATGATTCACTCCTTCTTCACTTCAGCCAGTGCCTTTACCAGCAAGGGCAGCAAGGCCTCGCATGCAGCGGGCCGCATCGTGACCCCGCGCCCTGTCGCCTTCCCCGCCCCGGTGTGCACCCGAATATCAACGTAGGTCCGCCCTCGCCAATGGCAGATTTCGACTTGAATACTCTCGTCAAAGTTTTTAGGCACTTCGCCGATCACCAATACATCCTCAGGTTCGTCCATGTTTACCTTCCTCGAAAGTTGACAGTCGGCCCGTTCTCAGGCAGCGGACCCGCACGGGCTGGGCGTTTATTCATCATTCGGGCCCCATCTTGCCGAGAACCTGCTCGATGATCTCGGTACATCGACCGGAGATTTCCACCGCTTCCTCTAGTGCCTCGTCAACCAAGCCCGCATCGATATACTTCCCGACGGCCTCCGTGATGATCTCCTCGGCCGCCGCGTCATCTAGCGCTTCCCATTGATAGCCCTTCTTCTCGACGCTCGGCGGCACGCCGTGTGCCTTCGCCTGCTCGACGCTGAGGCCGCACCGCTCAAGCGTGAAGGGCACCTCGCACCACCGCCCAACGTCCATCCGGATCGTCTCCTCAATCACATGGCCCTGCCAAATCTTCGTCCCCGAAGTAGAGGATGATGATCGGCTTCCCGTAGCGTTCGGACGCCTGCTCGAGTCGCTTCGCCAGGCTCCACTTGAACGGGATTGACGGCTGGCCCGCCATAGGCACGAGGTCGATATACTTCGTGTAGTGTTCGAACTGGCCCACCATCGCCCGAGCCTCGAACCACAACTCGATGTAATTCTCCTGACGATAGAAGTGATCGATCATCGTCCGGGCCGCCGCATCCTTAAGCCGGGACCCTAAATCCTCCTTAGCCTGGTCTTTGCCGTTGTACCCGCCCGTCCTGACCACCGCCTCCCGCGTGTCGTCCGCCAGCGTATCCGGCCGCCAGCCGCCCCAACCCGTATGGCGCGCCCGGGAACTCAGCTCGCCCCAACCGTTGTAATCTTCCTTCCGGGTGTAGAGGCCAGCCTGATAGAGGCGATAAAAGACCCACCGGGAACTGACCCGATAAGGAACCGAGTTGACGGCGTTGAGCGCGGTTTCGAGGATCTTCGCCTGCTTCGCCCGGGGCCCGCCAGCCCAGGGAGTCCGCCGCTGGCCATCCGAGCTTTGGGACGACGCCAAATGTGGGCCCTTACCCCCGCCGCCGGAGCCTCCCGCGAGGCCCATGAAGTCGTCCATAATGCTCTCGATTTCCCTGTCAAACGCAGGGCCGAGCGGCTTGACGAGTTCCACCTTCTTCTGAACGTCAGGATCCATCGCTTTTCTCCTGGTCCCGCCCCAAAACTCGACACTCAGACCCGTCCTCAGGCAAGGGCTTTGCCGATGGGATGCAATGGGCGCTCAAAGCTCCCTCTCTTCCCTCTCCCGTGCCTCTAGCCTGGCGTCGAGTTCGGCCTGCTCGTCGGCGGATTCCTCGTCCGAATCGCCCGTTTTGTTATCGGTTTTGTTATCGGCTTTGTTATCGTTTGTTATTTTGTTATCGGTTTTGTTATCCGCCATTTTGTTATACTTTTCCCATCGCGCCTTCATTCCTTTTCGACCGGCCGCTGCACGCGCGGTGAGGATTACCGCCTTATGGCGCTCCCTTTCTATCGCCCGGTCCAAGTCCGATTCCTCTTTCTTGCCGGGTACTCGGCAATCATTGCCGGGTACTAGGGGGGGGTTTCTGTATTCGTCTAGGTCTAATGTATTGTCTCTTCTCTCTTGCCCCTCTTCCAACGATTCTGGGTTAGGGGATTGATGTTCTGTGCGCGGCGCGGTCGGCGTCTCGTCCATTAACCATCTTTTGGTGCGCGCGGGAATTCGATACTCCTGCCAACTAGCGACGTAGAGGATCCCGTCCTCCATGCGGATGATCTTACCGACGGAAACGCATTTTCGGACCGTCCTCTCCCATAACTCTATGTCGATGTTCAAGAGATTGGCGAGATACCGGTCCGGGTATGGCGTCTCGGGGTTGGCTCGGATAAACCCATCGTCTCCACCGGCCATGCACAACAGGTCGATAAAGACGGACCGTTCATCCGGCAAGAGTTCAAACCGGGTCGATCCCTGTAGCCACTTATCCCGCCATAGGGGAATCCAGTCGTAAGTTTTGCCCCGTTTCATGTTGGCCTCTCGTCTCGTTTCCCGTCAGCTACTGCAGCTTCCCTGGGGCGCGTCGTGCCCGACCGATGCAGTGGGCTCATCGGGTCTCCTTCATCTGCCGCTCAAGTTGCGTCTCGAGCGCCCGGAGATCCACGCGTACCGTGCGGCCGAGATGAACAGCTGGAATCTCGGAGCGGTTGATCTTCTTGCGGACCCCGCTAACGCTCAAGCCCAGGAACTCCGCACACGCGGATGGAGAGATCCAGCGGCGCCCGGGGGTCATTTACGTGTCCCCGCGAAGAGAAATTGTTCTGGGAGATCGTAGAACTTTACGAGAGCCTGCCGTACGCGGGCCGAAGGACGAATGATGCCCCGCTCTACCTTGGAAAGCAGGCCGGGATCTAACTGCGTCCGCTTGGCCGTTTCATCGAGGGTCAGATAGCGGGATTTCCGAATGCCGCGGAGTGGATTGTTTTTCATGTATCACCTCATTCAACAAGCTTTATTGTAAGGCATACTGCAGATTTGTCAATAGTTAACTCCTTTATATACAGTCGTTTACCTCATCATAAACCGGGACAAAGTGGGACAAATCAAGACGCAGTGGGACAATTATGTAAAGATAATGGACATAAAATAATTTGAAAATATTTTGTTTTTTTGGGGGCTGACGCGATCCCGTGAGACCGTTTTTTCAGTGGACGCGGGGAAGGCCCTGCTGATGATTGAGGCCAGGATCGGGCAGTTTCTTCCTCCCGCGGAAGAAGGTCGAAGGATTGGAACCCGTGAAGGCGCGGGAATTTATTATTTAGGTATCAACTTTTCCCTTAACGCTTTTTTGTATTGATCGAAGAAGGCCTTATAGATCGGTTCCGCGCTTCTTATTTCTCCGACGGGGTATTTCTTCTTGTTGTTTCCGAGTTCAACAAACAACTTCAAATTATCCCTGGTAACTTTCAGGTCAAAGGTGAATTCATATTCATCACGATGTTTGTCGCGAACCTTCAGTGACCCTATGGGACCATTCCGATAGTATGAATCCGCGCCAGAATCCCGCCCCGGAAGATGGTTGATCGCCGCGGTCAGGACTCTCAGCGCTGGATCCCCCGTGCTTTGCCAGAACTGTTCTTGCTTTTTGGATATAGCGGTTATTTTTTCATCCTTATCCTTCGCCGCCTTTTCTACCGAGTCCACAATTGATTTCAGCGCCTGAGTCAAATCATTCATATCAATTCCCTCCTGCAGGGATATCCTATTCTCCTACAACATCGACTGTCAAGATTTATGACGTGTTGGGGTGCGAAAGTAGGTTATTCGGGGTCACTCGGGGTTAATGCTTTTCCCCTGGTCCCTGCCTGTTTCTCGGGGAAGTAGGATTGCCGAATATCGGCAAGACGACGGCGGTGAAGCTCGAGAAGATCGGGATCAAGGGAAAAAAGGACTTCCTCCGGCGGGATCCCTACAAGGTCTATCAAAAGCTCCTCAAGGAAGTGGACCCGACCCTTTGCCGATGCGCCCTGGCCTCGATCGTCGGGGCCAAGACGGGAGACCCCTGGCACAAAATCACGAAGAAAACCGCCGAGGAATACAAGAAGCGCCACCCCCGCCACAGCTGGGGCCCCTGCTGAGCCGGGACCACCGCCATTAGGTTTCCATATCTTCCGAAACATGCTAGAATAGCCGCACGTTCCGAAGGACCGCGGAGAGGTGCTGGAGTGGTCGATCAGGAACGCCTGCTAAGCGTTTGTCTTGGTGAAAGCCGGGACCGCGGGTTCGAATCCCGCCCTCTCCGCCACCCCACTCCATTCTCTTGACTTTGCCGTTCCGTTCCCTTAAATTTGGGCCGCATGTTTTCGCTCACCTACAATTCGCGGCCCGGCGGCGCATTCCCATTCGAACGTGCAGGGGACATCCCATGAAAAAAGACCGGTGGATTCCATTCCTTTGCTTCCTGGTCATGGCCGCGGGCCTCACGGGCTGCGGCGGTAAATCGTCGGGCGACACTTACGACAGCGTGCTCAAGTCCTTCCGGAACCCGCCGGCCGAATTCCGGACGACGCCGCTCTGGGTCTGGAACGACCGGATGACGAAGGACGAGATCAGCCGGCAGCTGGCCGATTTCAAGGACCGGGGCATCGGCGGAGTCTTCATCCATCCCCGGCCCGGCCTGATCACGCCGTATCTCTCGGAAGAGTGGTTTTCTCTCTGCCGGCACGCCGTGGAGACCGGAAAGTCCCTCGGGCTGAAAGTCTGGATCTATGACGAGAATTCCTATCCCTCCGGGTTCGCCGGCGGCCACGTCCCCGCGGCGATGCCCGACGCCGCTCAGAGCGGGCTGCGGATGACCCGCGTCCAGGGCCCGCCCAAGGCGTTCGCCGGCCCGCCCCTCATCGTCCTCAGGCAGACTTTGGCCGGATTCGAGGACGTGACGGGCAAGGAGAAACCGGGAGCCGCCGACAGGGCGTCCTATTATGTTTTCGATATCGTCCGGCAGGAGCCCTCTCCCTGGTTCGGCGGGTTCACCTACGTGGACCTCATGCGCAAGGACGTGACGGACAAGTTCCTGGACGTGACCCTCAACGCCTATAAGCGGGCCATCGGGCCTGATTTCGGACAGACCGTGCCCGGCGTTTTCCAGGACGAGGCCGAGATCGCCCCGCCCGGAGGGGTCGACGTCATCAATTACACGCCGGCGCTTTTCCGGGCCTTCCAGACGAAGTGGGGTTACGACCTCAGGCCCAACCTCGTTTCGCTCTTTGACGAGGTCGGCGACTGGAGGCGGGTCCGCCACAACTATTATTCGACCCTGCTCGACCTCTTCATCGAGAACTGGGCCAAGCCCTACTACGCCTACTGCACCGACAATAATCTCATCTTCACCGGCCATTATTGGGACCACGAATGGCCCAGGCCGCGGGAATCCCCCGACAACCTGGCCATCGCCGCTTATGCCCACATGCCCGGGATCGATATCCTCATGAACGACTGGGAGACCGGGCCCCACGCCCAGTTCGGCAACGACCGGTCCGTCCGCGAGATCCGGAGCTCCGCCAACCAGCTCGGCCGGCGCCGAACGATGTCTGAGACCTACGGGGCCGGGGGCTGGGACATGACCTTCTTCGACCAGAAGAGGATCGGCGACTGGGAGTTCGCCCTGGGCGTGAACTTCCTCACCCAGCACCTGTCCTACGCGACGATCAAGGGCGCTCGCAAGCGTGACCACCCGCTCTCCTTCTCCGACCACGAACCGTGGTGGAAATCCTACAACATCCTGGCCGATTACTTCGGCCGCCTCTCCGTCGTCATGAGTTCGGGCGAGCAGATCAACCGGATCCTGGTCATCGAGCCGACGACCACGGCCTGGATGGACTATTCGCCCGCGGCCGAATCGGCCCGGCTGAAAGCGCTCGGCGAGGACTTCCAGACCTTCGTCCACCTCCTCGAGGCCCATCACGTCGAATACGACCTCGTGAGCGAGAAGACCCTCGAGGAATTTGCCTCGATCAGGAACCTCAAGCTGGCCGTCGGCCGGCGGTCCTACGACCTCGTCCTCTTGCCGCCGGGATTCGAGAACATCGACGACTCGACCCTCGTCCTCATCCGGGACTATGTCATGCGCGGCGGGAAGATCATCTCCTGGCCGGCGCCTCCGGATTACGTCGACGGGAAGGTCACGAACGATATCAGGACCCTGGCCGCCTCCTACGGCGACAGGTGGCTCGACGCCGGCCCCGGAGGGGGCTTCGACAAGGTCCGCGCGCTGAGCCCGCCGCGGATCGTCTTCAGCGAGCCTTCGACCCATTCCGGGCTCTATCACCAGCGCCGCGAATTCGACGGCGGACAATTCGTCTTCCTGGCCAACACCGACCCCGCCCGGCCGGCGGAGGGAAAGATGAGCCTCGAGGGCGGGTCCGTCGAGGAGTGGGACCTTTTCACGGGCGCCGTGAAGGCTTATCCCTTCACGAGACAAAGGGGGAATGTGGAGACGCGCTTTTCCCTGCCTCCGGGCGGGAGCCTCCTCCTTTGCTTCCTCTCAAAACGGATCCGGCCGGCCCAAGCTCCCTCCCTTGTCTCCGAGGAGGTCCCTGCCCGCGGCGAGACCACCGTCGAACGGGGATCTCCGAACGTCCTGACGATCGACTACTGCGACCTCACTCTAGGAGGGAAGACGGAAAAGGGCCTCTATTTCTATGACGCCCAGAAGAAGACCTTCCAGTTCCACGGCCTTCCCCGGAACCCCTGGGACAGCGCGGTCCAATACAAAACGAACATCCTGGACCTGGACAAGTTCCGTCCCGATTCGGGCTATGAGGCCGTCTTCTGGTTCACGGCCATCAAGGGGGATGCCCTGGATTTCTCGACGCTGAAGGCGGTCGTCGAGAGACCTGAGCTCTTCGCCGTCGCGGTCAACGGGCGCGAGGTCAAGCCCCTGGCCGGCGAATGGTGGCTCGACCGGGCCTTCGGCGTCTACCCGATCGGCCCGTATGTCGTCGCCGGGAAGAACAGGATCGTGGTCACGGCCCGGCCGTTCACCATCCATTCTGAGCTCGAGCCGGTCTATATCCTGGGCGATTTCCGGCTAACGGCCGCACCCAGGGGCTTCGAGCTCAGGCCGCCGGCCCCGATGAAGGTCGGCTCCTGGGCGGGACAGGGGCTGCCCCTCTACGGCGCCTCAGTCCGCTACCGGGAGACCTTCAACATCCCGGTCGCCGCTGGGCCAAATGCCCGATTCGTCGTCCGGCTCGGGGGCTGGCGCGGGGCCGTGGCCGAAGTGTTCGTGGGCGGCAAGGCCGTCGGGACCATCGCCTTCGCGCCTTTCGAGCTCGACGTCACGGACGCGCTCGTCCCCGGCCCGAATGAGGTTTCCGTCGTCGTTTACGGGACGCTCAAGAACACCCTTGGGCCCTTCCACAACGACCCGCCGCTCGGGCGGGCCTGGCCCGGCTCTTTCCAGCAGGGGGCCAAGGGGGGGGATCCGGCAGGCTCGGAATATTCCGTCGTCGACTACGGCCTTTTCGAGGATTTCAAGCTCATGAAGACGGTCGCCCGATGACCCCATTCCGTCGAAAGGAACCACCACGCTCATGACCCGCACAATTGGATTCGACAACGACCTCTACCTCAGGGAACAGGAGAAGGCCATCCTCGAACGTATGGCCCGCTTCGGGAACAAGCTCTACCTTGAATTCGGCGGCAAGCTCCTCTTCGATTATCACGCCGCACGCGTCCTGCCGGGATACGACCCCAACGTCAAGATGAAGCTCCTCCGCGACCTCCGCAGCCAGGCCGACATCATCCTCTGCATTTACGCCGGCGACATCGAGCGAAAAAAGGTCCGGGCCGACTTCGGGATCACCTACGACGTCGACGCCCTGAAGCTCATCGACGACCTCCGGGAATGGGGGATCGGGATTCGGGCCGTGGTCATCACCCGCTTCGACAACCAGCCGTCGGCCAAGGTCTTCAAGAACAAGCTCGAGCGGCAAGGGATCCGGGTCTACATCCATCGGTTCACCAAGGGCTATCCCACCGAAGTCGATGTCATCGTCAGCGATGAGGGCTACGGGGCCAACGATTACATCGAGACCGAGCACTCCCTGGTCATCGTCACCGGCCCGGGGCCCGGCAGCGGGAAACTGGCGACCTGCCTCTCCCAGCTCTACCACGATTACCGGCGCGGCCTTTCCTCCGGGTACGCCAAGTTCGAGACCTTCCCGATCTGGAACCTGCCTCTCAAGCACCCGGTCAACGTGGCCTACGAGGCGGCGACCGCAGACCTCGGCGACTTTAATCTCGTCGACCCCTTCCATCTCGAGACATACGGGAAAGTCGCCGTCAACTACAACCGGGACGTGGAGGTCTTTCCGGTCCTCAAACGGATCCTGGAGAAGATCACCGGAACACATTCCATCTACAACTCGCCGACGGACATGGGGATGAACGCCGCCGGCTTTGGCATCAGGGACGACGCGGTCGTCCGCGAGGCAGCCAAGCAGGAGCTTGTCCGCCGTTATTTCCGCTACCTCTGCGAATACATGCTGGGCTTCGTCGAGAAGGAAACGGTCCAGAGGGCCGAGCTCCTGATGAAGGAGCTCGGCGTCGCGCCTGAGGACCGGACCGTCGTCGGGCCGGCGCGGCGGGCGGCCGAGGAGGCCCGGGACGCCGGGAAAGGGAACAAGGGCATCTTCGTCGGGGCGGCCCTTGAGCTCCCGGACGGATCGATCGTCACCGGCTGGAACTCGCCCCTCATGCACGCCTCTTCGGCCCTCGTCCTCAACGCGGTCAAGAAGCTGGCCGAGATCCCGGAAACGATCCACCTCCTGTCGCCGGGCATCATCGAGTCCGTGGCCGACCTCAAGGAGAAGATCCTGGGGGCCAAGTCGGTCAGCCTAGACCTGTCGGAGGTCCTTATCTGCCTGAGCATCAACGCCGCGGCCAACCGTATGGCCCATCTGGCCATCGAGAAACTGAAGGACCTCCAGGGCTGCGAGGTCCACAGCACCCACATCCCGACGCCGGGCGACGAGGGGGGGTTGCGCCGGTTAGGGATCAACCTGACGAGCGACCCGAATTTCGCGACCAAAAGTCTTTTCGTGAGTTGAAAGGAATCCTCCGTCATGTCGACTTTCTTTTCCTACGCCGTCGCGACGGCCGCTTCGCCGGCCAAGAGCATGAAGCGGCTTCTGGCCGAACCGCGGCCGACCTGGCGAGCGGCCCTGGCCGTCGGCTTCGTCGGCGCCCTCTATGCCGCGGCCTCGCTCGCCCTGGCGGCCGTCGGAGCGGTCCCTCTGGCGACCTCCTTTCTGCGGATCGCGCCCGAGAACTACTATTTCTGGCAGACGCTTTTCGCCGTCCCGTACGCGCTCCTGGCTTGGGCCCTGGTCGCGGGGTTGATGCGCCTTCTCAGGAAGCCGGAGCAGGGCGGGCCGGCTTTCGAAAAGACGGCCGCGCTCGCGGGGATCGCCCTGGCGGGAGCCCTGCTCATCGCCTGGATCCCCATGGCCGTAGTGACCTTGTTCATGGTCGTCGGGGTGGGCCAGGAGGAGCTCGTCGACATCCTGTCCCGGCCGGGGATGTGGCAGGTCCTTTATATCGCGCTTTATCTCCTGGCCGGGATCGCGGCGGCCTGGCTGCTGACCCTGGCCGTTGGCCTGGGGCATTTCAAGAAAGCCGGGGGCGCGAGGACGATCATTGTCGGCGTCCTCGCGGCCGCCGTCCTCGCCGGCACGTTCATGATGTTCATCCGCTGACCGACCCCGGCCCAGGGGGGCGATGGACCGCATGGAAAGGGGAGATCCGATGCCTCAAGTTCGGCGGAAAGACGAGGTCATGATCCGGGAGTTTGCTGTGGCGGACTACGACCGGGTCATTGAGATTTGGGCTGAGGGCGGCCTGCCCCTCAAACCCAAGGGCCGGGACAGCCGGGCCAACATCGAGAAACAGCTCGCCCGGCCCAACGTCCTTTTTCTCGTGGCCGAAGAAGGAGGCCACGTTATCGGGACCGTCCTGGCGACCCACGACGGCCGCAAGGGCTGGATCAACCGGCTGGCCGTGGACGCGTCCTGGAGGAAGAAGGGGATCGGCCGGCGGCTCGTCCTTGAAGCCGAAAGACGGCTGGCCGCCGCGGGAATGGAGATCTTCGCCTGCCTCATCGAAGACGACAACACCGTCTCCATGGCCGTGTTTGAGACGCTGGGCTACAAGAAGCACCCGGAGATCATCTATTTCGCCAAACGCCGATATCCGGACGTTTAACGAAACGCCAAGGACGCTTGAATTCTGATCTTAAATACTATAAAATAAGTAGGAATTAAAGAGCGAAGGAGTCATGATTTCATGAAACCGAGAGAGGTCGTGCCGGGCGTCAAGTGGGTCGGGGCTGAAGACTGGGACCGGAGGCTTTTCGATTCGCTGATCGCCCTCCCGGACGGGACGAGCTACAACGCCTATCTCATCACGGGCCGGGATAAGACGGCCCTCCTGGACACGGTCGATCCGGCCAAGCTTCCCTTCCTCGAGAACCACCTTCGCGGTGTGAAAAGGATCGACTATCTCGTCGCCCACCACGCCGAGCAGGACCATTCCGGATCCATCCCGTGGGTCCTCGGGCGCTACCCCGAAGCCGTGCTCTTGTGTTCGAGCCTGGCCAAGGGAATGCTCATCGACCACCTTCATATCGCTGAGGCTCGCATCAGGGTCGTTCAGGACGGGGAAACCCTTTCCCTGGGCGGCAAGACCCTCCGGTTCATCTATACACCGTGGGTCCATTGGCCGGAAACCATGTCCACGTATCTCGAAGAGGACCAGGTCCTCTTCAGCTGCGACTGGTTCGGCTCCCATCTGGCGTCGTCGGACCTTTTCATCGAGGGCGTCGAATGCGTCTACGAGCCGGCCAAGAGATATTACGCCGAGATCATGATGCCCTTCCGCAAGATCATCCAGCAGGACATGGAAAAGATCCGCGGCCTGGACATCCGGATGATCGCTCCGAGCCACGGCCCGGTCTATCAAAATCCGGCCTCTATCATCCAGGCCTACCGGGACTGGAGCGACGATCTCCCGCACAACGTCGTCGTCCTGCCCTGGGTGAGCATGCACGGCTCCACGGCCCTCATGGTCGAGCGCCTGGTCGCCGGCCTGGCGGAGCGCGGCGTCACCGTCCACCCCTTCAACATGGCCACGGCCGATATCGGGAAGCTGGCCATGAGCCTGGTGGACGCGGCGACGATCATCGTCGGGGGGCCGACGGTTCACTTCGGGCCTCATCCCGCCCTTTTCTATGCCGTCGTCCTGGCCAACGCCCTGCGGCCCAAGGTCCGCTTCGCCTCGATCATCGGGTCCTACGGCTGGGCGGGCAAGATGCCCGAGATGATCAAGGCGGGCATTCCCAACCTCAAAGTCGAGCTCCTCGACCCCGTCATCTGCAAGGGGATGCCGAAGGAAGAGGATTTCCAGGCCCTCGACCGCCTGGCCGAATCCGTGGCCCGGAAGCACAACGAGCTCGGCCTGAAATAACCGGGTTGGACCGGCCGAACCGCGGAAGGACCTCGAGGCGGGGGCACCCCCTCAGACCGTGAGGGCGGCCCTGCGTCCCGCCAGAAAATCGACGATCCTGACGCTTCCCGACGGCAGGGGATAACGCCGGATGGAGCGAAGGGAGACCCAGCGGCGGTCCTTGCCCAGGGGCGGGGCTGGGGCCCTCAATTCGCACCGATAGACATGAAGCGTCACCTGGAACTGTGTATAAGCGTGTTTGACGGTGGTCAGGAAGCGGATGTTCCCGATCCGGGCCCCGGTTTCCTCGAGGACCTCACGGCGCAGGGCGCTTTCGCGGCTTTCTCCCCGTTCCCTCTTCCCTCCCGGGAATTCCCAGAGGCCGGGGAAGAGCCCGCCCGGAGGGCGTCTTTGGATGAAGAACCGGCCGTTGTCTTCAATGACCGCGACGACGGCTTCGATCCTCTTCGTCGTTCGTTTCCTCGGCCGGGGAATGATCTCTTGGCGGCCTTCGCGGGCAGCGCGGCAGACCCCGATGACGGGGCAGAGTAAGCACTGAGGGTTTCGGCTCCGGCAGACGAGGGCTCCGAGCTCCATCATGGCCTGGTTGAAAAGCCCGGGGTCTCGGGCCGGGAAAACGCCGCGGAGATAGTCCAGAAGAAGCTTGTCATTCCGGTCCGAGGCCTCGCCCCCTAGGCCGACAATCCTCATGAGGACGCGCCGGACGTTGGCGTCGATGACGGGCATCGGCCGGGCGTAGGCGAGGCTCAGGACGGCGGCCGTGGTATAGGGCCCGAAGCCCGGCAGCCGGCGCACGGTTTTTTCATCGTCGGGGATCCGGCCGCCATAATCGTGGACGAGGATGCGGGCGGCCCGGTGGAGGTTCCTCGCTCTTTGATAGTAGCCGAGCCCCTGCCAGGCCCGGAGGACCTTTTGGAGAGACGCCCGGGCCAGCGCCCGCATGTCCGGGAAAAGGCGCATCCACCTCTTGAAGTAGGGGATGACGGGCCGGACGGTCGTCTGCTGGAGCATGATCTCGGAGACCCAGATCCTGTACGGGTCCGAGGTCTCGCGCCACGGGAGCCTGCGGTGATGGGCCCTGTACCAGGCGACGAGCTCGCGAGCGAAAGCCCGCTCGCGTGTCCCGACGTCCCGCTTTTTCGAGGGGGCGGCCGGACGAGTCTTCGACATGGAGTCCGTCGCCGCTATTTTTTCTTGCCTCCCGCGTCGGCCGGCTTGGCCGGCTCCGCTTTCCAGTCCTTCGCTTCTTTAGGGAGATCCTGGAGGAAGGAGGCATCGACGCGGAAAAGGTAATCGAGCTTGACGTTCTTGACGATGACCTGTTTCTTATCCTTGTCTTCTTTTCCGACGAGGAGGCCGGTTTCCATGGTCTTGCCGTCGTTACCCTTGGTCCAGACCGTGACCTCGGCGGCCGGCTTGTCGAGCCCGTATTCCGCCAGGCTCTTGGGATTGTCGATGAACGACGTAGCCTCGAGTCCCTCGATCTTGCGGATGAAGGAATCGATCTTGTCTCCGTCAGCGGCGTCCTTGGCCGCCGTCTCCAGGAGCCACTTGTCCTCGTCTTTGACTTTTTCTTTGGCGGCGGTCAGTTGGAATGGGCCTCTTTTCAGGAAGACCTTTTGGGCTTCCCAACTGTAGAAAGCAGTGACCTTTTTCTCGCGCAGCTCGTCCGGCTTCTTTTCAAGGTCGGCGAGAAGAGAGCCCTCGAAGGCGATGATCTTGTTGGACTGGGAGGTCATGGCATAGGATCTGTCGCCGTCTTTGTGCAGGGAAAAAACCATGTCCTTGTTGGCCGCGGGCATTGTCAGAGCCACTTCGTATTCGGGTTTTTCCAGGCCGAGCTTCTTGACGTCTCCTGGATTCTTCGTTTCGGACAGGAAATCTTTGGCCTTCAGGGCGGAGAGGGATTCGAGCAGGGTGTCCATCTTGGCCTTGTTCGCCAAGGCCCGGACCGGGGATTTGAGGAGCCAGGCGTCCGCCTCGCGGGCGGCCTCCCAGGACACATCTTTAGCCCTGACCCGGACGGACTTGACCTCGGCCGTCTCGAACTTGAAGATGTCTTTTTCCCGGAAATCGAAGACCTTCTTGTCGAGCGTCGTCTTCAGGGAACTCGAGAGCAGGACGAGGCGCGGATCATCCTCGCGCTTGGCGAAGAGCGATTTGTCCAGAGGGTTTTCCATGCCGATGAGGACCTTCACGGGCGCGCCCTTTCCCTTGACCCAGAGGGCGACTTCCTGCTTGGGGATTTCATAGGCCTTGAGGTCTTTGGCCTCCTTCTCGACCACGCGCTCGATCCGGAGGCTGGAAAAGCCGGATATGAGCCCGTCGACCTCGGCCCCGTCGGCCTTGGCTTCCAGGGGCGCCGTGATCAGCCAGGCGCCCTTGGCGTCTTTCCGGAAAGAGATCGTCCCGTCCTCCTTCTTGAGCTCGATCCTCTCGACGTCGGCTGCGGCGACGTCGACCAGTTTTTGCTCCTTCTCCTTGACGGCCGCCTCCCGCTTCCCCTTGGATTCGAAGATGAGGACGACGGCCAGAAGGCCCGTGAAAACGGCTAGCAGGATGAGGGTCGTCCTGAATTTCACAGCGACCTCCTCCTGAGCCAGACATAAACCCCGATGATTAGGACGGCCAGGGGCAGGATGACGATGCTGGCGAAAAACAGCAGCCGGCCCTGGGAGGGAGTGAGCTGGATCGTCCGCGGCGTCTGGGTCTTGGGCTGGATCGAGATCAGATCGGACTCTTCGGTCAGCCAGTTGGCGATGTTCAGGAAGAAGTTGCCGTTGCCGGACAGGTTGTAATAGTTGTTCTTGATGAAATCGGAATCGCCGACGACCGCGATCCGGGCCTCTTTTTCGTTCGTCGTCTTTTCCCCAGCCGCCTTCTCGACGGGCTTGGCCTCGGCGGGGGAGGCCTCTTCGGGTTTGACCTTAAGGGAAGCCACGGCCGCCAGGGTGATCGGTCCCTGACGGTCCTTGTCCTTATCGAACTTGACCTGCTTCTCCGTAAGCTCGCGCTCGGCCCAGGAGTTCGGGCTCGTCTTGGCCAGGGCGGTGAGCGTTGCCCCCTCGGGTTTCGTATCGCTGATCTCGACGGACCTGGCGTAGGGGTAGAAGGTCGCGTAGCCGAACTTGCGCGTGATCGGGTGCTCCTCGTATTGGCTCACGACCGGCATGAAGTAATCGCCGCCGAGCAGACGGGAGACCGTGTCGACGACGATGTCATCATCGAGCTTGAAGCCGTAACGGACCAGGAACGGCTTCATCCCCGGGGCCGTTTCCGGGTCGACCATGAAGAAGACCCGGCCGCCGTCCTGGATGTACTTGTTGATGGTATCGAGCTCATTCGGCAGGAGGTCCTTCTGGGGTCCCGGAACGATGAGGAGGGCGCAGTCCTTCGGGAAGCTGTCCGCCAGGGCCAGGCTCTGCTTCTTGACCTCGTAGCTCAGCTTCTCGAGCTCGGTTTTGGCGGTAGAATAACCGCTGTCGCCGGTCTCGGCCAGGGTCGCTTCGCCGTGCCCCTCCAGGAAATAGATGACTTTCTTCCCGGCCCGGGTGACCTTGATGAGGGCGTTGGTGATGTCCTCCTCCGAAGAGGCCGTGATCCGGCTCTCTTTACCCCCGGCCTCGAAGACCGTCGTCCCGTCCTGGGTGACGTCGTAGCGCTTGACCAGGCCAGGGTTCTTATCGGGGTCGATGAACTCGAACTTGATCCTCGCCGAATGGTAGGCGCAGATCTTCAGCAGGTTCTCCATGGCCACCCGGCTGTAATTGCCCTCCCGGAAGAAGCCCTTGATGGAGATGTCGGTTTTCAGGTTTTTCAGGACCGTCACCGACTGGTCGGACAGACTGTGGATCTTGGCCGCCGTGAAATCGGCCCGGTAGTTGTGTTTGGACAGGAAATAGTTGGCCAGGCCGAGAATGGCCAGGACGATGACGACGACGAGGAGGGTGTTGCCGGAATAGATAAAGGATTTCCGGCGAAAGCCTTTTTTCAGGGAGGACAGATGGAGGACGGCGTAAGCGATGAGCGAGATCAGTCCGGCCAGACCCAAGGCCAGGATCACGGCCTTGTTCTGCGGTCGGATGATCCAGGTCGCCAGAGCCGCGAGGATCAAAATGAGCGCGGCGGAGTTGAGATTCTTCTTGATCGTTTCCATGGCTCACCTCCACCGCCGGGACTGGATCAGGGAATGGGTCAGGAAAAGCCCAAAGAAAGAGAAGCTCAAGTAGTAGACGAGGTCCTTCGTGTCCAGGATGCCGCGGGTCATGTCTTCGAAATGATCGGAAAAGGACAGATATCCCAGGACGGATTGCCACGCTCCGGAGCCGCTGGCCGTCACCCAGTTCAGGACCAGGAACAGCAGAAGGAGGCAGAAGGTCAGAAAGCCGGCCACGATCTGGTTCTTGGTCGTAGCGGAGAAGAACAAGCCCGCCGCGATGAACGAGGCGCCCATGAGAAACAGCCCGAGATAGCCGATGAGCCAGGGGACGAGCTCGGGATTCCCGTAGGCGAAGGCCATCGACGAGAGCAAGGCTGTGAGGCCTAGCATGGCGGCCAGGACGACCAGGCAGGCTAGATATTTGCCGAGGATGATCTGGCCGACGGAGATCGGGGAGGTGAACAGGAGTTCCTCCGACCCGGTCTTTTTCTCTTCGGCCAGAAGCCTCATGGTCAGGAGCGGCACGACCAGGATCAGGATGATGCTCGTGTTGTGGAACAGGGGAGAGAAGACCATCTGGTTGATGTTGGCCTGCTGGGAATAATAAGGATTCTGGGCCATCTGCATGGCCTGGGCGTTGAACCACGAGACGAGATTGAAAAAGAAGAAGCCGAAAAGGAGCTGGAAGCCGAAGATGACCGCGTAGGCGATCGGCGAGCTGAAATAGGCGCTGAGCTCTCTTTTCGTGATGGACCAGATGTTTCTCATTGTTCGAGCCCTCCCGATATGATCTTCAAATAGAGGTCCTCGATGTTCGTGGCGACGGGCCTCATTTCCTGGAGCCCGAGGTTTTTTTCCACGGCCAGCCGGGCCACCTCTTCCCGGAGGTCCCGGCCCGGGCTCCACTCGATCCGGATCTCGTTGCCGTCGACCGTCACCTTCTCGGCCCCGGGGATCCGCCGGGCCGCCTCCGCGGCGTCATCGCCGCCCTGGCGGACCCGGATCACGACGCCGTCTCTCCCATGGACCGAGGCGGTCAGCTCTTCGAGGGAGCCGGAGGCCATCAGTCGACCTTCGTTGATGATGACGGCGCCGTCACAGACCTGGGTGACCTCGGCCAGGATATGGGTCGAGAGCACGATCGTGTGCTCGCCGCGGAGGCTCTTGATGAGCTCCCGGATCTCGATGATCTGGGCCGGGTCCAGGCCGATGGTGGGTTCGTCCAGGATGAGGACCCGGGGATCGTGGATCATGGCCTGGGCGATGCCGACCCGCTGCTTGTAGCCGCGTGAGATGTGCTCGATGAGCCGTGACTTCACGGATTCGAGAGAGGCCAATTTCAGAACCCGGTCCACGGCCTCTTTCCGCTTCGCTGGCGGGACCTGTTTGATCTCGGCAACGAAGCCCAGATAACCGGCGACCGTCATCTCGGGGTAGAGGGGAACGGTCTCCGGCAGGTAGCCGATGGCCTTCTTGACCTCGTTCGGCTGCTCGAAGACGTCGAAGCCCGCCACGGTGGCCTTGCCCTCCGTCGCCGGCAGATAGCCGGTCAGGATGCGCATGGTCGTCGTCTTGCCGGCCGCGTTCGGGCCCAGCAGTCCCCAGATCTTGCCTTTCTCGACCTTAAAGCTGAGGTTCCGGACGGCCGTGAGCTCTCCGTATTTCTTGGTGAGGTCTTGAACTTCGATCATGAAAACCTCCCTTCCTTGTTCGAAAACTCGAGGCTGGCTCCGAGAGTTGCGTCACATCCGCTCGGGCAATGGAATGCCCATGAGGCCCAGCGCGCTCTTGAGCTGCTCCTTGATGTATCGGATGGTCAGGAGCCGGACGGCCCTGACCCCTTGGTTCTCTTCGGAGAGCACGGGATATTGGTGGTAGTAAGTGTTGAGCTTCTGGCAGAGGTTGAAGGCGAATTTCGCCAGGTGGGAGAACTCGAGGGATTTGACCGAGCGGAGGACCTCCTCCTCGAGCTGGGAACCGTAGAGGACGAGGTCCCAGACATCGGCCTTCTCCTTGTCGGAGAGCGCGGCGAGGTCGACCGGTGCACGCGCGGCCCGGAGGACGTCCTCCTCCGTCGTGCCCTCGCGCTCCTTGAGCTTGCGGAAGATGCTGTTCAGCCGGACGAAGGTGTACTGGAGATAAGGGCCGGTCTCGCCCTCGAAGCTTAGAGCTTCCTCGAAGTCGAAGACGATGAGAGAGTTCCGGGCGAACTTGAGCATGAAGTAGCGGAGGGCTCCGGAGGCGATCTCCCGGGAGATCCTGGCCTTGTCCTCCGCGGAGAAGCCGGCGCCTCTCTTTTCGATCTCGGCCAGGGCTTTTTCCTCGAGCCGGTCAAGAAGGTCGTCGGCCTTGACGCCCAGGCCCTTGCGCCCCGACACCTCGAGGAAAGGTCTGTCCTTCTCGTCCTCCGAGGCGGTGTAGCCGAGCTCTTTCAGGCTGTTGGGGGAGAGGGCGACCATCTCGTAGGAGAAATGGACCGACTTCGCGGCCTGGTCCGGGAACTTGAGCGATCGCAGCCCCTGGACGACGACCTTCTGGAGGTAGGACTGCCGGGTGTCGATGACGTTGTAAACCTTGCTGGCCGTCCCGAAGCCGGGGGAGGCCGGGCCGGGGACGTCCGTCGATATCCAGAGCGTCCGGCCGCCGACTTCGGCGAACGGCTCATAATAGAAATCCCGGCCGAGGAGGCCGAATTTCCAGAGCTGGTAGGCGATGTCCTTGCCGACGTAGGTGACCGTTCCGTCGGACCGGACGATGATCTTCTCCCGGTCCGAATCGTCCTCGAGCTTCATCACCCAGCAGCCGTTGTTCTCGCCCTCCGTGACATATTCGATGGCCTGCTTGTCTTTGAGGAGCTCGAAAGCCTTCTGCCAAAATTTAAGATGGAGGATCGTACTCTCACACGGCAGGACATCATAGGTGATCCCGAGCCTGGCCATGGTGGCCAGGTGGGCCCGGACGATCTGGCGGGAGACGTGGCGGGACATCGCGTATTCGGGGCCCTCGCCGTGCTCGATCTTTTTCAGGACCTCGGCCTTCCTTTTCTCGGCCCCGGGATGTTCGGCCAGATAGCCGGAGACGCGGGCGTAGAGGTCCCAGCAGTAGTAATCGAATTTCCCGGGGATCCCGTCGAGGTCGGCGAGGGTCTTGCCTTCGATCTCCATGAGGCCGAAGACGACGTCCACGACCTGGACGCCGGTGTCATCGATATAGTTCTGGACCTCGACCTTCTCGCCCTTGTAGCGGAGGCAACGGGCAAGGGTGTCACCCAGGCAGGCGTTCCGGAGGTGGCCGATATGGGCCGCCTTGTTCGGGTTGATGTTCGTGTGCTCGATGATGATCTTCTCTTCCTCGGGGACGAGCCCCGTCCGGCCGATGTCCCGAAGAAGGTTGTGAAAATACTTTTCTCTATCGAGGGAAAGGTTGATGAAGCCGGCCCCGGCGACCTCGACCTTGAGAACGCCGTCGAGCCCGGCGAGGAGTCCGGCCGCCTCCTCGGCGATCGAGCGGGGCGCCCTCTTGAGCTTTTTCGCGAGCTGAAGAGGAAAAGCCAGGGCCAGGTCCCCCATGCTCTGGTTAGGAGTCGAGGCGACCTCGAGCTCTTCGAGGGACAGGGGATAGGTCCCCGCGAGCTTTTTGTAAATCGTTTCTTTCAAACGAGTTTTGAAGTCCGGCATAACAGCTCAATATTATAGCAAAATCCGGGCTCAGGACAAGCGGCGGCTCCCCGGCCCGGGCTCTCCCTTCGGGAAACCGTCCCGGATCCGACGCCTCTCCTTGGCACTGAGCTCGTTCAGATACATAGGTGACACCTTGGGCTATGATAGGTGCTGCCATGTATCTAAAGTCGTCGACGATTTACGGGTCGATAGTCCCAGGGGCCGAGTACATCCGGTCCCTGGTCCGCCAGGGGACGATCTCCCAGGACGCGGCTAGGCGCCTGCGTTGGCTAGAT
>Ga0187886_1001562_pt1 | contig 20473 bp, 18 predicted proteins | sample June2016WEW_20_1_FD_133001 | JGI IMG/M metagenome (GOLD analysis project Ga0187886, IMG submission 133001) | Peatland microbial communities from SPRUCE experiment site at the Marcell Experimental Forest, Minnesota, USA - June2016WEW_20_150 | ecosystem: Environmental > Terrestrial > Soil >... | reverse complement strand
GATGCGCTGCTAATAGCACCCTACTTCCTGGAGGTAACGATCAACTATGACGAGCCTTTGTTGCCGTTCGGACTACTCACCAGAAGTGTGATGAGCGGGTTGGGGGCAGCGGATCTCTGCATTCTAGGTTACGGCATGGGGGCTCCCTTTGACTGCGAGCAGGCAGCTCTCTCGCAGAGACAGTTGCTAGGAGTCTCCGCGGAATTGTCTTATCGGCCTGGCCTCTTTACGATCCTAAGCATCGCTGACTGCCAGATCTCAGACTCGGCGAAGAAAGCGGAAGAGGATTGGATTGAATAGAAATCGACTCTTGCTCAACGTTCTCGTGGCTCTCATACTGGGCGCAGGACTGACCCTGTCATCATGGATCGTCGCGCAAGCTATGCCATGTCTGGACGTGAAGTCATGTGCCTTTGTGACGCTTGGGAGGGGTTTCCCCTTGCCATGGCTAAGCGAGCATGTTCTTCCTAACATACCACCATATCATGGCGGCATTGAGACGCAACTAGACTTTGGCGGATTGGGTTTTGATCTGGCTGTATGGTGTTGGTTGTCATTTGTAGGATTGCTCTTGGCCGCGCAAGCGAGACGAGAGAGGGTTGAGAGCCTGACTTCGACAGGCTTGTGGTTTGCCGGAGTGCTGCTTGGCGTAGCTCTGGTTGGGGTTGGCCTATTCGTCGCCCTCGCCATTCCACCAGTCAAGACAGCACAGCTAGCGATAGAGAAGATAGAGTACGTGCGCCCTGTGATATTCTCCCTATCTCGTCTCGGCTTTTCTGCCACTGTTCTTGGAGTATTGACGGCGGTTTCCGGTTATCGAAAATCAATAACCACCCCGTGGCTAGCTAGCGTTGCGGCTGGTCTTCTCATTACGTTTGCGACAGCTCTTGTCCCCCAGTTGATTGGTCCGCCTAACCTGCCTATCTCTACTTCGTGCTACAATCTGACCTGCACGGTGACCCCAACGTATGGGTTTCCGCTTGGGTGGTTCACAGCAGAGCGAACTCTGATCCTTCAACCCGAATACTTCGACATTACGGAGTGGCCGTTTCTGATAGATGCGCTCGTCTGGAGTTCCATTTCGGCGGCGATCCTGATTCTGGCCTCTGCCGCAAGAGTAGGAAGAAAGCAGAGTATTGAAAGCGACTAGCCGTACTCAGACATTGCTTCTTGTGGAGAGCGCCGTACTCCTAGGAATCGTGTCTACATTGCTCACATGGTTTGTGGGCCGAGGCCCGCCATGCTTCGGCCCTCCATATGTCGATATGATAGTCTGCCCTCCGGGCGCCCGTAGGGGTTTCCCGTTGGTGTGGGTCACAGAGGTGGATTGGCCGGGGCGCTGTGCGGGCGGGTTTGTGTGTCCCTCGATAATGGAGCTTTCAGTGGATTGGTTCGGGCTGGCGGTTGATCTCTTGTTCTGGACTTTGCTCTTTGTCCTCCTGCTTGGTCTGTTGTGGGGCTGGCATGTCCGCCGACACCGAACGGTGGGAGAAAATAGCTAGAAACCGAACAGAGCCCCATGCCATTACAAACCTGGCAACTCGGTGATAGGGGGTTGGTAGGCGATTCCTTCCCTGACCATTCAGGAGAGGAGTCAGAGGAGCGTTTTGGTGCTGGGGTCACTCTGTGCGGTCGTCCGGATTTGAACGGTCAGGATGAGTGATTTGTGTGTGTGGGTACCTTGGTGCGCACACACACAACTCCTCCTCCCATGAGAGTTCAAATCTGGACGCCCGCACCAAGTGACCCACACACACACAAACCAAGAAGAAACAGCGACAACACAAGATCCTTGAGAACCAATTCGGTGCGAGGCAGACTGGAGAATACACAAATGAATAGGGGCGCGGCTACCTTCTTCTGAACCTGTAACCCAACGCTATTACGGAGGACGCCGCTATGAGTGCGATCAGCATTATTGGACTCAGGACAGGCGTCGACATCATCACCTCTCCACCCACAGGACCTCGGCAGCAGGGTGTCGAGAATCCCGTATCGAACAGGTATGCAGTGAACGGCATGCTGGTTCCGGCTGCGAGGCTCCCCCCATCACAAGACAAAGAGATCGAAATGGTGTACCATGCCCCGGGCGGGTATGGGTATTCCCACTTGAGGACGCCAACCCTGTCAAAGAAGTAAGCGGTGAAGTAGAACAAGGGCTCATTGGGAACAGAGGCGACAACCGCCATGTAGGTTCCCGCATCATTCATCTCCACATCCTCGATCCGGGCGCCAGACCTTGTTGTTGCTATCCAGGCTGGTGGAGGCGTGTCGCTTAAGCTCCTTGCCCGATCCCAGAATTGGACCTCAGATTGCCCAGTTCCCGCAATTACCGAATCCCCGTCACGCGACATGTCAATCGAGGTGAACTCGGTCTGAAGTCCGCTCTCCCACGTACTCGATGGGTCTCCACTCAGATGGGTCGCGCCACTCCAGTAGTAGACAGTGTCAAGCCCAGCTGCAGCCGCCACGTAGTTCCCGTCCTCTGAGAGAGCCACATCAACAACAAGATCATTCGGTCTGGTTGATATCCAATCTGGGTTCTGTGGGTCGCCGGTCAGCGTTCTAGCGTTCTTCCAGTACCCAACGTTGCCCCCAAATCCAGCAGAGACATAGTCGCCGTTACCTGAGAGGTCAACGGCGTGAAAGAGGTCATCGGCCGAGTAACTCCAAGTGGCTGGAACGGTTGTCTCTGCCTTCGCCTTTGCATTAGACCAGTAGTAGATAACCCCATAACCTTCACCTGGTCCACAGTATACAACGTAGTTCCCGTCATCTGAGATGTCGAGGCATCTCGTCTCGTAACTGTCTATGACGACGTCAAGTCCCTGCCATGTGGGTTCTTGAGTCCCCCTGATGGACTTGGCATTCTTCCAGTAGAAAAGATGAAGCATACCGCCTGCGACCACAGCGTCCCCGTCGGCTGAGATGACAACCGAGCGGAACTCTTCTGGCGGGAAGGTGTCCTCGGTGGTCCACGTCCAAAGCGGTGTTCCACTGGCTCTACCGTAGAATCTGATCTGCCCGACGGTGGTGCCCCACTCGGCCGACCAGAACTTCCCTACGGCTGCTACGTATTGGCCGTCTTTTGATATGGCAATGTCTAGAGTGTCCGAGGGATAGGTAGTGTGGCTCCACACCAATATCGGCAGCTGAGCATATGTGGGGGGTATGACGATCAGTGCAAGCAAAGCCAGCGAGACGACGAAGTTGAGTTTGAGGTTCAAATTACCACTCAGCCCCGTGTCAGGGCCCCACGCCTATAAGACTTCGCATCAAACGGCATAGCGAGCTGCGTCATCTCTTCCTCTTCTTTCCAATGACGGTTCAAATTCGGATGCCCGCACCACTAGACCCACACACACACAAATTGCCTGAAACGACCACGGACGACGGTCCAAATTACGACGGCCGCACCACTGAAGGCATACACACCAAATATCTGCCAAACGACGAAATTGCAGCTCGTGGCTTCATGGAACCGGGTTAGATTTCACTTGACTCGATTTGCGTCCATAGCAAGATCTCTTTAGAATGAAACCAGACTACTACTTACCGGTCTAGTCTTTGCCTGAAGGACATCGAGCAAAGAGAATGTACGAAAAAGTCGCTTCTTCACTAGATTGGAATTGGTCAGATTACGCTAGATTTCTGACTTGCACAAGAAGACCCGGACTGACCGGAGAGGTCGTCAAAATCTCTAGTGGGTGTAACTCGTTACGATTCACTCTTTTCGAATGCTTGGCAGACCAAACAGGAGATCTTGATCATCCAGTCTATTCTATCTACACTCTGGAGGCCGAACTTGACCTCGGTGCGTCCATCCTGTTAGCGTACGGAGGATACTACAAACAAGCAGGGATCTGCCTTCGAAGCTTTCTCGAATTGGCTTTCCTTTCAATCTACTATGCTGACCATCGAAAGGAGTATAGCAGATGGAAGATAGGAGAAGAAAGATCGCCACCCTTTCACGCGAGAGACGCGAGCGTGCTCGAATACATATTCAAGAAGACGAAGCTGAAAGATCATCAGGAGTTGAAGAAGGAAGCGTCCTCATTGTATTTGGAACTCAACCAGTTCGTTCACACAGGAGGCATCGACAAGTTAGACCTTTGGCGAGGTCGAGACAATGTTCCGCGTTTCCTCCCGCACAGCTTTCAGCTTTGGTTGAGCTATCTGAAGCGGATACACATTGTCACTGCACTTTCGTTCTTGATATTGTACTATGACGCGATTGACCACTATCTACAAAGAGACAAGAGCGGCATGCTGAAAGAAATCTTCACCTCGATTGGAAAGAAATCGCTACAACAGGTAGGCATTGGCCATAAACCAACGGGTTAGAGGGGAACCAACGCACAACTCAAACAAACCCAACCCATCACTCATCGAGGTATGTGACTTTCTGCAAGCGACAGCGAGAACGTGCAGTTATCCTTCGGCCGTCGCATGTTGAATCGTCGTCGGGTAGGCTGGTGCGCACACACACAGACCACTGCGCCAAAGACCATCTAAGTGCTCAGAAAGTTCCGACCGGAGTGGCTCATAGTATTCCAGATTTATGAATCCGATTCGGATTCAACGCGTTTTTGACCTGTAATTTCAAGTCAGTTTTCATTCTTGAACCAGTACAACCTCTTGGCTTCGATAAGCTGTACGAATGTGGATCTTCCTCTGCTCAAAGCCCTCGCGGATGCTGGTAGCCCACTTCGAGCGGTATGTAGTACTGCATAAGAATGAGAACAGAACAACAATTACATGGTATTCTTTGTCGAACCTCGATCCTGTGGAACCTTGGATCGATAACCTCTCCACGAGTAGAAAGAAAGCCTGTCGGGCGATATTGGAGAATTTCTGTGCTTTTTGCAAATTCTCTCCCATGGACCTATTGGATGAGACACGCGGGGCTATACAAGAGGACGAACGACTTCCCTTTAGACAACAATTGAGGAACTGGAAAGATGAATTGATTCGTTCGGGAAAGCGCAACTCTTCGATTCTGACCTACAGAAGAGTCGTTCTCTCGTTCCTCAAATTTCACTTTGATCGGATTGGGAAGGAGTATGGGATTCGATCGAAATGGGGGCCTGCCATATCGCCCATATTTGATGTACTTGAACAGGAAGAAGTAAAAGCCATGGTCAAGAAGGCGAGGAAACCGCTTTACAAAGCCGTAATCGGTTTCCTGGCGCAGACGGGTCAAAGAACAGGTGTTCTTCGAGGCATCACATGGAAAATGATTGATGAGGAAAAAGTGAAGGCGTATGGAATTGCCTCGATACCAATGGAATTGAAAGATAAGAAAGGAGCGACCGTCCGAGAAGGCGACTTCTACCAATTCGTAATCGGAAAGGACGCGATGATCCTCTTGCATGACTGGACGCAGACCGGGAAGAGAAAAGAGCAAGGTGCTTTTGTATTCGGTTTGTCCGAAAGACATCTGCACCGGATTGTGGCAGAGGCGGCAGAAGACGCTGGGGTTCAGGATGATTCACATGGAATGCCGGGTAGAATCTTGTACAAAGTCCGTCCCGATGCTTTCCCGACATATTGGAATGATAGAGTGAGAGATAGTGGCATGGATAAACTCCAGTCTAAGTACATGATGGGGAAAGATGTAAGTTCTGAACCGCGCAACCGCGGCCTGTTTCAGACTGATAGGTTAGTGTTGGCATATCGTAAGGCCGAACCAATGCTCGACGTATTCTGAAGTCATACCTGACCCTATTCAACTTGAGCGTAGTTCCCCGTTCGTTCCTGGTACCTTTGGCAGTTTGCCGTCGGCTCCGAGTGTGTGTGCGCACCAGCCTACCCAACACACACAATTCAAACGAAACGACGACGGACGACGGTTCAAATTATGCCGGCCATATCAGCCCATATACACGAAAATCCAATCCAAGAACGACGGACCACGGTTGAACCACAGCGCACGCATCAAGAGAGCCACCCATAACCGGGCGAGCATAGCAGTACGCGTGGTACTTTAAGGTTCGTTGAAAGAACATCGGCAAAAGACAAATGAGGCAAAGCGCAAATATCTGCTAATTATTACGGTATGTTTACTAGGCCTGTCTTGTACCATATCGTGACGAAATCCTAGGCGACAAGCCTGCAACTGGAGTGCCATAACCAATTGGCAATTCATTCAGTTCTTATGGACTACTGCGAAGCTAATGCGCGCTTGAACAACCGAGATATCTCGATTCCCACATTAGGAGCTGCTGCGTTCATACTCACAACCCAAGGAGCGGATCAAATCTACATACCCGTTCAGGGAATGTTTACTGAAATGGTTCGTGATGCGACTTCGAAATTGGCGCCGTCCCTGAAAAGAAGAATCAAACCGATTGACACAAATGGAAAGGTTTCGCGCCGTGTTCATGAGTTTGTTCGACCGATTAGGTCCTCAGCGTCTGAGGACTCGCAAGAGCGATCCTTCTGCGCAATGACCGAGAACATGTTATATCATATGGCTCTCGCATCGAAGTATAGAGCGACTTCAATTGATGGAGACCTATCTCACGTTCAAGAGATCATTTCAGCGATCAAGTTGGAAAAGTTCAAGGGCGAAGCAAAGCACAGGCTAGCCCAAGTAGTACATCTCGTTGCAGGATACGAACCTTTCTATATCGATAAACTCGGCATCATACAACACATCTCGGAACCTGGGGTTGGCACAGAAATCCAGCACATATTGGATACTGCCGAGTTTGCCGACGTAGTTGGCGCCCAGGGAAAACTAGGCTATCTCAGGAACCCAAGAATCGGGTTACGGCGCGTGAGTTCGACCATTCACACACTCGTCAAACGCAGAGAATTCAGGTCACTCGTTGCAGCCACGCGAAGCATTTCTTCGCTGGCTAAGATTGCACTCCCTGTGGATATTGTTGACGAACTTATCGCCGAAAGCGACGATAACTTTTCGCCGGTTTTCGGAACGCTCTCTCCGTTCTATCAGACTATTTATGAGACTTCACTCTTCGAATATGATCCTAAGTGTAGAACCCTACCAGGGAAGATCTTGGACATCCAGCCATTCAAACTTGGAGTTTGCGGTCATATGTGGCGGGATAGTGGTGAGTCGGCTGAGCAGAGTATCGAGAAGGAACTGCAATATGCCAAGAGGGTGGCGGAAAGGGTTAGAAGTCCGCGGCTATTCAAGTCGCTCAGCAGATAGACGAGAAGAAACCAGCATCGTCCGTCGTCGTTCGTTTGATGTGTGTGTGTGCGCACCACCAGAGCCACACACACCAACGGTTCAAATGCGGCTGCGCACGCCAAAAAAGCAAAAGAGATGCGCATCATGATGGCCAACTGTCGTGAATGATAGTCAGGAGACGATACCGGTCTATCTTGTGGGGATAATGAATTGCTGAAGATCAGAAGGTTCTCTGAAAACGATGCAACGACGCTCGGCCAGATCTCGAATGAGGCTCTCCGAGATGAGATTGATCGTGGAATGCCGACCTTCACCGTGGAGAGGCTCATCTCTTCTTCAAAGAGGCCTGACATGAGAATCCTCATCGCGGAGGACGAAGGCGAGGTTGTGGGGTTTCTGACCTTAAACGAAGGAAATATCGAGGCAGTGCCGCACATCAGCTTAGTTGCTGTGAAGGAAAGTCACAGAGGAAGAGGCGTCGGCAAGAAGCTGATGAAAACAGCTGTCGAACATGCAAGGAACACAGGCAGAAGTAAGCTGAAGCTCTTCACGAGGCCTTGGAACAAGGCCATGAGCAAGGTCTGCTTGGACCTCGGCTTCGTCCCTGAGGCTTATCTGAGAAGAGAGTATCTTGACGCTGACATCGTACTCTATTCGCTCTTCTTCGAATAACCCGAGAAACCATTGTCATTGCTCACAGAAGCCGCAGTGGCGAGAAAAGATCGTCTTCGTACGAGAAACCGTAGGTTTCGAAGGCCATACATTCAATGTCGGGCCATTTTGTGTGTGTGTTGTAGGCTGGTGCGGGCATCGGAATTTGAACCGTCGTTGCTGGATTGGTAATTTGTGTGTGTGTGGGTAGGGTGGTGCGGGCGACGGAAATTGAACCTAGCAATCGTTCAGAATCATGACGCGGGGAAAGGGACTCGGATGAAATTCGTGGCGGGTCCGGTGGTACTTGCCCCTAACTAGGGGCAGATACCGCTCCTAGAAGCATCCTGGCGACATATGGGGCAAGTCAGGCGTTGGCCACCTGTAGATTGGAGGACCATGCGTACATTTGACCATAGGTTCAGATCACCACCCATTTGTCGATTTTTGCAGGTCCCTCCGGGCCCGCCACTTTTTAGGGGCAGATACCTTAGACCCGTTTGTTCTTTCTTGGCGTCCTACGTATTCACAGCCATAGTACAGCACTGATCAGACATACTCCTTGGTATACCTCATGATGCTGTCGAGCAGGGAGTGGTCACTCGAGTTGCTGTAGCCAGAGCGTCCGATGACCCCACAGTCACCAATCATAGCCCCGGCGGAGCTTTCTCCATCGCGAGCTGGATATCCAGTAGTTTCTCAAGCACATTGACCGGCGGTGCTCCCTCAAACTGATGGAGCACTATCTCTTTCGTCGTCAACTTGTAGAAGTAGTCGAGTTTCTCGAAGTCATTCCTTGTTGACGTACACCGTCCCAAACTTTGGATCAAAGCGGCTTCTGCATTTGGGATGTTCAAGATCGCTCTCTTCGACCCAGTTAATACCGTAGACAGATTTCACCGATTTCTTGTGCTTTCCCTTGGAGACCACCGGCCTTCCTGTCTTTTCGCGGACTTCAATCCCAAGGAGCTCACATGGATTGTCAGGAGCAAGAAGAAGAACGATAGAAGTTCAACCCCGAACTCTGAGTAGGGAACGCTCCTCGTAGGAGCGAATTCTTGGAAGATGGGGAAATCCCCGAATGGTTGTATGCCGGCTGAAACAGGCACATTAGTTAGACTTACTTATTCCACCCATCAATTCAGTTCATCTTGCTCGATTGAGGACAGGGATGGCTTTTGGTCACAGTATTCGAGACTCTCATTGCTCTTGGAGAATTGATGGCAGTCATCGCAGTAGTCGCCTACTTGGTAAGTCGCATGAATTGGTTCTTCGACCTCTGCAACCGTAAGATCACACTGAGAAACGGGCTCCTCATAGTGGGTATTTTCGGCGCGATGTCAATTCTCGGCAACTATAGCGGAGTTGAGATCTTGGGAGCAATAGCCAACGTAAGGGACTTGGGCCCGATGATTGCTGGACTCGTAGGCGGTCCCATCGTCGGGTTAGCCACAGGCTTGATCGGCGGAGCATACAGATATTCCATGGGCGGATTCACGGCAGTTCCGTGTTCCCTCGCAACGGTGCTCTCGGGCCTGTTCGGAGGGTTGGTCTGGATCTGGAAGAAGAGGCTGATTGGTGCTGCCTGGGCGACGGTATTCGCATTTTCTATGGAGTCACTTCACATGGCCCTGACACTCGTGATAGCTCAACCTTTCAGCGAGGCGCTTGCTGTTGTTCAGGTTCTCTATCTCCCCATGACGATCGGCAACTGCGTGGGCATGGCAGTCTTCGCGTTCATCGTTGACAACGTGATCAACGAGAGAAATACAGCGATACAAAGGGATCGACTCCAACAGGAACTGATGCAGAAGGAGATACGGATCCGTGAGCTTGAGATCGGCAGGCTCAAGAAGTACTCATCAGATCTGGAGGTCACAGTTCAGAAACTCGAGATAGTCATTGACGAGGACAGCGTCCGAAAAGAGGCTGAGAAGGTCATGGGCACAGAATTCTTTCAGGAATTGATGAACCAGATAACTGTGGTGAAACGTCGGCGACCCACGGGACCCCCTACTCCGATCCCACAGTCATTCTGAATTGCCCGCGAGCGTTGTCCATTCTTCGGATTCCGCGACACTCCGAAGCATTTTAGACCTTCATCAGATAGTACAGCTGGAACCGAGGTCTGGACATGGGATCCGTAGTCGCAATTCATTCGTTTAGAGGCGGCACAGGCAAGTCAAATCTGACCGCAAACTTGGCCTACTGCTGCGCCAGTCAAGGAGCCCGTGTAGGAATCATAGATACTGACATCCAATCGCCAGGCATCCACGTGCTGTTCGGTCTTGGAGAAGCAGTGACCAAGTACTGCCTCAACGACTATCTCAAAAGTAAATGTTCCATCAAGGAGACCGTCTATGACGTGAGCGAGAGACTCTCTCTTCCGGAAGGAAGTATCAGTCTCATACCTTCGAGACTTAACGCCGCGGCTATTGTCGGAATGTTGAAAGAAGGCTTCGATGTTCAAAGGCTCAGCACTGCTGTCTCAGATCTCAACACAGGGTTGAAACTGGATGTATTGCTTGTGGACACTCACCCCGGTGTTGAGGAGGATACGCTGCTTTCGATAGCTCTCTGCGACATTCTGGTTGTGATACTTCGCCCCGACGAGCAGGACTACCTCGGAACGGCCGTGACCTTCGAAATTGCGAGGAGGATGGAGGTCCCTCAAACCTTACTGATCGCAAATAGGGTACCTCAAGAGTTGGATATGGGTCAGCTCTCAGCGAAGCTGGAGAAAACGTACAAGGTCCCAGTCATTGGCGTGTTGCCTTTCTCATATGGCCTTATGATGGCCCAAAGCAAGCAGGTGTATTCCTTTGCCTCTCCCAACGATCCATTCTCTCTCGCGACTAAGGCCACCGCCGAGAAGATCCTCAAGAGCCGTCAATAGGCAGGCGGGCCACCGAACCGCATCCAACTACTTCATCGTTCAGTAACTATCGTACCACCGGGCGTAGGAGAAAGAAAGATGGGTACTAGACTGGCTGTGGGGCTCTGCACTTGTCGCAGAACTTCGCTTGAGCCGAGATCACGTCTCCGCAGTTGACGCAGTACACCCTTGGTATGATCAGCGGCGGCGCTTCGTACTTCTTCTCAGTCTTCTCCGGTTGTGGAGCACGGCATTTGTCGCAGAACTTCGCTTGAGCTGAGATCACGTCTCCGCAGTTGGAGCACTTCTTCCTCGGTAGTATGAGCGGCGGGGCTTCCCTTCTCTCCACCCTTGCTCTTGGGGGAGCCGGCAGTGCTGGTGCTTCTGCGACTGCGGGTGGAGCTGCTGGCGGAGCAGGTACTCGCCATACAGTTGGCGCGGCGGCTGGCGGGGGACCTCTTCTTTTCTCACCGCGACGCCGCGTAGTCATGAAGATACCTGCGCCCAGAGCGGCGACTATGATTATTCCTATGACAATCCACAGAGCATTCTCTTGGATCAGTTGCAGAAATGTCTTCTCGGTGACCTGAAATTCCAGGACTGAGCTCTTCGAGGCCGTGCGCGCATTGTCTCCGCTGTATTCAGCTCTCACTCCCCAGCCTCCAACCTTGTCTGGGACGTATTGGTCGCTGAAGGCGCCGTTGGAATCCGCTGTGATCGGCCTTGTGAATTCAGTGCCGTCGGGCCGTGTGTATATCAGATTGATGCTTGCCCCCGACACCGTTGGAGAAATCTGTCCTGAGACGGGAATGGCGTCACCTCTCCTTATGTTCGTCAAGGCGAGTGAGAGGCTCAACTGTGTAGTAAGGCGTTGGATCGTCAGCGTTATGGTCGACTTGTTTGTCGTTCCTTGACTATTCCCCGTCACATCCACGTCGTAGTCTCCGGGTGTCGCGGCAGTTGTGGCAGTAAGCCGGAGAGTCGAGGTCGCGGGGCTGCCCGGTTTTGGCGTTACCGTGCCGGGATCGAAGGTATAGGTGAGGCCAGACGGGGCTTTACCTAGGTCCAGATTGACGTCTGAGGAGAATCCTCCGATCGAGGCTACCCCGATCGTGAGAGATACTGGCTGGGTTATCACGATAGTTTGTGTGGCGGTTGGGAGGTTGATCTGGAATCCTGTTGTCGTGGGAACGTCCACGACAACGAAAGAGTAGTGAACTCGGTCGCTGGTCGCGAGGCCGCCGTCAGCTGACGCCCTGATTATCAACGCATAGACATTCGGCGACGCATTTGCACCGACCGAGATGGTCAGTGTCGCGTAGGCGCTGCTCCCAGGCGGGGGTGTGATCGATGGTCGATCGAAGCTGTATGACACTCCGTATGGAACCTGGTCCAGAGTCAACGAAACGAGGCTTGAGAATTGGCCTAGTGAGGTTACCGTGACTGTGAACTGTTTTGAGTACCCCAACCCGATGACTTGGTCGGGGGGAGAAGACGACACAGTGAACGTCGACTTGGTCGTGACCTCAAGGGTGACGGACGCAGAGTCGGTCAGGCCTCCTCCAGTACCTGATATCGTTAGTGTGTACACCTTTGTCGGCGTTGATGTTGTGGTGGAGATGACGAGAATCGCGTATCCCGATTCGTCCGCTGGAGGAGTCACCGTGCTTGGAGTGAAAACTGCGGAAATAGAGCTTGGCAGACTGGCCTGATTGTCCAACTGCAGCTTCACTGGAGCACTGAAACCGCCCGTAGAAGAGACGAGAACCGTAAAAGCGGTTGGCATGCCCGGCGCAATCGTCTGCCCGCTCGGCTGAACTGTTATGTTCAAGCCCCAAGCCGCCGTCGCTGGTGGAACCAGAGGTAAAGACGTCATGACCAATAGCGCGAACAGCAAGATGACACAACCTCTAGCCAAAGATCCAGACTCCCCGACAAGGACGTCCTCCGGAATCAATATAATACTTTCCTACTCACGTTTGTGTGAGAACCAGGTCGACATGACAGGTATCAATGAACACGAACTGCCGTCCCTGAGTTTCGTCTTAGTGAAAAGCTACCCTACTGCGTGGCAGGAATTCTGGGAGCCCGTCTACAGACTTACTCGAAGGTTCGGAATCGATATGAATGCCGCCCTTGAAGTCTTCAAACTTGTTCACGAATGCGTTTCGAAGGAGGAGGAGGGCAGACCGCTCTCTACTGGGTTCCTGATAGGAGATGCAGAGAAACTCAAGGAAAGACTTCCAGATCTCGTAGGAATGGAACTGCAAAGACAGAGCATCTTCGAACTGTCCAAGACAATCAGAGGCTTCTTCGGACTCGTGGACGGGTATACGTCTGCTTTCATTATCGGGAGGGGGGGAGCCGTTGAAGATGCTAGACTTCTGCCTGCAACTCCTCCAGAACCCAACGAGAGCAGCTTCACCTACGTTGAATTCAACGGGTACTGCAATACATTGAAGGATGCCCCTGGATATGCCCTCGTCGCCTTGGGGCCCTTCAAGACAGCGAAGCTCTTCTATGATGGAAGACTGGATGCAGAGGTCTACTTTTCAGGCAAGACTGGTGACTGGGTCTACAGATCTCTAACGGAAGTTCGAGAGAAGCTCGATGAGATCGCCGCAGAGGCCGGTGTCAAGTCGAAGGTCCTGTACAAGGTCTTCACGGTGGCAACGAGTATGTCAAATCATCGCAAGGGAGGCACAATAATAGTCGGAGATCCAGAGGAAATCCTTGCACAATCCGAAGCCCCCAGACTAAGACTCGCAAAGATAAACGTGCTAGATTTGAAAGGTCGCCAAGAAAGACACCTGTTCAACCTTGCTGCTCAAGAGTTCGCATTATTGGTAAGCCCAGAAGGAGAACCCAAGGCTTCATCGGTCAGACTGATGGCTCGACTTCCAGACAACGTCAAGCCAGAAGTCACCGCCAGCGATGGAGGAAGGCACAGGAGCGCCGCGGAGATATCTGCCTCCACTCATAGCGTTGCGTTTGTCGTTTCCGACGATGGACCGATCACAGTCTTCTTCAGAGGAAGAAGAACCATCAGAGTCTGACTATGCGCTCTAGATTTCAGTGTCATCGGACAAGATATGGAGCCTCGGGCGGGCTTCAGACCGGGAGTCTGGAACCCCTACGTGATTCCTTGAAGTCGTGCCCTAGCTTCGGCTTTCCCATGGAGTCGACAGGCTAGGTGAGCCGGGAGAAATCCTTGAAGAAGCTCGCGCCGCGGTACAAGGTGCAGCTGAAAGAAAACGGTCACAAGCGCATTGCGGGTCGCGTGTCGGATAGCATCATGCAGAATGGCGTTTCGGTGCAATTATGTTAGCCATTAGATCCCGAAAGAACTGCGTGTCCGTGACTTTCCGAGCTTCTCTCCTCGCGACCTCCCAGTTGATTATTATCTCGATCTCATATGATGAGACGATGGGCATAGTGCCGGATATCTCTACACTTTCCCCTGCGCTTTGTGCCGCGAGCGGGTTAGCGGAAGCTTGCACATACCCAGCATCCTGGTTGTGGCAGGTCTCGGAATCGGTCGTTTTCATCATGGTGCAGATCTCCAAACGTCGCCATCTAACACGCCTTCAGACATGACGGGGCGCGATAAGAGGCGTTTTCAGAATTAGCCCAAACTTCGCTCCTAATTCAGCTCCAATAGTAGAGTGTGCATTCAGATTGGTGTCTCCTCGTGAATTAGGTAAAGACTTGGGTCCAATTCTGAAAAACCCACTATAAGTTGACAGTCGAATGCTTGTTCATGAGGTGAGAAATGGACATGAGTGCACTCAACACGGTTTTGCAAGCTGCTCCTGGATTCCAGCCACAAGCTTCAGGTATGATGGGTGATTCATTCATCTTCGGAGCCATCACGGCAGTCTCAGTTCTTCTGGTGACTGTGGGTGTCTTCTACGTCTTGATAAAACTGGGAAGACTCCTCGACGCGATGAAAGACAAAGTGTAGGCTTGCTTTGTAACAACCGCTTTTCATTTCATCTATTTTCTCTTTTTTTTCTAACGCCAATGTTTGAAATTGAATCCTTCATTGCCAAGAAACGTGCTGAAGAACTCATCCTGAAGTTCTATGAGGCTTTGAAGAGCGAGCCGCAAGCACCAAAGGGCAGGAAGATAGAGAAACTCGACTTCCACAAGATCGTTTTCGATAAGCCCGCGAAGAAGCCCAAGAAGTAGAGCGCCGTAGAAAATCCTTGGGCAGCCCAAAGCTGAGTCGGCACTGGTTGTTCAGACGATCATCTTAGCTTCTTCTGTAGGGGTCTGATTCTTCATACTCATTTGAACGGTGTACCTCCAATTTCGGGCCCAATTCAAGGCGATCATGATGTCACCTGGAATCGATGAAGATTCATTTCGCTTCGAATCCCGCTACACGACGAACAAAGGCGTCCTGCCGATTACTCTGGTTCAGGACATGCGTCAAGCCTTCATCCGCTGCGAACTATACCTCTGCACTGTGCAGGAGAAAACTGTGAACAAGAAAGAGATGCTTCTCGAGATGTGGCGCGAACAGGCCAGACTGTTATCCATGAACATTTATTCACAGATAACAGCACGCACACAAACACCCTCAAGTCGCATCAAGCCGTGTATAATATGAGACTCATTACGAATCATACAGGAAGAAGAGTTATTTGATCTCCTGAGAGGCTTGCGTGGTTGTTTCCCAGAAATAGGGATTCCTGAAAGTATGCTTATTCTTGCAAATTGGTGGCATCATGAACAATGGGGCGCGGATTTAGGTTCAAAATGGCGGCGAATTTGAGGAGTATAACCTACTTTTTCTTTGGCCATTGATCCATCAGCGTCAAAGTGAGACTTACGTCGTAGCATAGGCGAGACAAAAAAGAGGAGCGCCTAGACAAGTCGCTGTAATTTGAACCCTCACTCGCTATCGTTTCCATATCTTTGTCGAGACCGATATGACAACGGCAACGATTATGGTCCAGACAATAACGTCAGCGACTAAGGCTGGCACGTCGGCCCGCCATGGAAAGTACTCTGGCGCCAATACGAGGCGAATTAGCCAGGCAAGTGGGTATCCATACCACACTGCCCCCACGAGCATTGGAGGCGTGTTCGAAACAAGACCCGTCAGCAAGGCAATCACCACGCCCCCGACCACCGAGATGATCACGATTCTCTTCGCGTTCATGGTGTCTCACCATCTCACGGCATAGGCGTACCTTAAGAGGCTTGAGTTTGCAGCGCAATACAAGGGCTGGGGGGCCAGTAGTTCAACCGCTAAAACGCGAGGCTCATGCAGAGGCGGGCACACATCTGAAAATGCCATCCTGAATGAAGGACGCTTTTCAAATGAACTCAAGATGATCACCAGAACGCCTCGTATTGATCTACCGGTTACACGTGGAAGAGAGCGCAAGGCGTTATCTCACAATGAAACACTCTCTGCAAATCAACGTCAAGAGAGCTATTGAAACAAGACAACCATTAAATTGCTGACGAGCTGCTGTGCAAATCATGTTCTAAGCCGAGGTTAGAGCTCTGATGGACGTGGTGTTCGAACGTGCGATTTCTTGGGTTCTGAATAGAGTTGCAAAGCTACTTGAAGACAGTGAGTTTCTCTTACTCCTGTTCTCTTCCGGCATTGCGGCTGTGCTGGTGTATGGATCATTTACGGTCATGATGATACAGGCTCTGTGGTGGAATTTTGCCAACGTCTTGGATCCTGTCAAAGTCGCCATTTTTGCCGGCTATTTTGTCTTGATCTCTCACCTGATTATTCTCATACGCCGACGCAGCCTTGTGATAACTCTGGATCTCTTGTTGCTGCTTGCATCATTGTTTGCGCTTTGGAATCAAATACAGGGATTCTTTGCTAGAGGCTATTTCATAGGACTGGGTGAGGAAATTCTGCCACTTGAGGTTCGAGTTATAGTGACAATCGCTCTCTTCCTGCCTTTAGTTTTTCTATTCGTTGCCGGTCTTTCTGCAGGTTTGGCAATCCGGCTTAGAAGATTGATTAGGGTCTTTACGGCCCAACTGTACAGTACAAGGAACAAACTCGTGCGAGACATATCTGAGATCGGAACCGCTGACAGGGGACGAACAGGAAAGCGCAGACCCGACGATTCGACGCGAGTTCACTAGCGTTTTCGCGTGCGCGCACCAAGCCACGTAACGAGGAAAGAAACGCGTATCGTATGACAGTTCAATTTCGGGTTAATTGCCGTCGACAAAAGAAGAGAATCAGTACAATGGATTCTTCGGCTTGGTTGAAATCAGCCAAAGCGTCTAGAGGTTACACGTGGACTTCCACGTCCCCCAAACCACATCCACGTGGCCACCCAAAAACGAGCCTTATGTTATATCCCCCGCACCAAGTGTACCGACGACGACGAACGCCTGTCCTCTCACCTCACATAGTCGCCTGCCCTCCTCAGGCGTGTGGCAAGAGTTCATCTACAACATGGAAAGGACCTAGCTCTAACCGAGCTAGGGGCAGAATCCGACCAGTTCTTCCGGGAGCATCCGATCATATCAGCCACGCATCAGCCGTTTCTTGATTAGCAGAGACACGGCAGCCCCGACCAGCACGAGCGAGACCAGAAGCGGCGCCAAGACGGCGAACTTGTCCATCGGGGCCAGTGTGCCGCCCACAGGAACGGGGGTCGGGAATCCCGTATCGAACAGGTATGCAGTGAAGGGCATGCTGGTTCCGGCTGCAAGGCTTCCCCCATCACAAGACAAAGAGATCGAAATGGTGTACCATGCCCCGGAAGGGTATGGATATTCCCACTTGAGGACGCCAACCCTGTCGAAGAAGTAAGCGGTGAAGTAGAACAATACCTCGTCCGTCGGAACGGAGGCAACAACCGCCATGTAGGTTCCGGCATCATTGATCTCCACGTCCTCGATCCGGCCGCCAGACTTGGTTGTGGCTGTCCAGGCTGGTGGAGGCGTATCTGTTAACGTCGTCGCCCCATCCCAGAAGTGGACCTCACCATGCCCGGTTCCTGCGACGACCGAGTCACCGTCGGATGACATATCGATAGAGGTGAAATCGGTCTCAAGTTTGCCCTCCCAGGTACTCGATGGATCTCCACTCAGATGGCTCGCGCCACTCCAGTAGTAGATGCTGTCAAGCCGGGCTGCAGCCGCTACGTAGTTCCCGTCGTCTGAGACGGCTAGATCAACAACAAGATCATTCGGTCTGGTTGATATCCAATCCGGGTTCTGCGGGTCGCCGGTCAGCGTTCTAGCATTCTTCCAGTACCCAACGTTGCTCCCAAATCCAGCAGCAACGTAGTCGCCGCTACTCGAGAGATCAACGGCGTGGAAGAAGTCATCGGCCGAGTAATCCCAAGTCGCTGAGACGGTTGACCCTGTCTTCGTTTTTGCATCAGACCAGTAGTAGATGATCCCATAATCTTCGCGTGGTCCACAGTATACCACATAGTTTCCATCATCTGAGATATCGAGGCATCTCCCCTCGAGATTGTCTGTGACGACGTTAAGTCCCTGCCATGTGGGCTCTTGAGCCCCCCTGATGGACCTGGCATCCTTCCAGTAGAAAAGATGAAGCATGCCGCCTGCGACCACAGAGTCCCCGTCGGCTGAGATCGCAACCGAGAAGAATTTTTCTCCCGTGGAGAAGTCCTCGGTGGTCCAAGTCCAAAGCGGTGTTCCACTGGATCTGCCGTAGAATCTGATCTGTCCGACGGTGTCGCCCCACTTGTCTGACCAGAACTTCCCAACGGCCGCTACGTATTGGCCGTCTTTTGATATGGCAATGTCTAGAGTGTCCGAGGGATAGGTAGCATGGCTCCACACCAGTATTGGCAGCTGAGCATATGCGGCGGGTACGATCAGTCCAAGCAAGGTCAGAGAGAGGAAAAAGTTAAGTCTAAGATTCAAATGACGCTCGGCCACCACCTAAGCGGCTCACGCTAAAAAGAATTTGCTTGAACCGCAGATGAAGAATGATCGGTCGACCTGATAAGATGACTTGTCAGCCGGTCTCCGAGACCTTTTAGATCCAATCCTTGGAGATAGGTCAAAGGCTTGGAGATCAAGCAGGCGGACACATACACATCGACCCGGGTGCATATTCACAGGCGATGACGAGCACGAAGAGGAGGCTCTTTTGGTCGTCGTCGGGTCACTTGGTGCGCACATAAATACCTCAAAACGACAGTTCAAATTTGGGCGCCCGCACCAAGCTTATCGTCGTCGTCGCGCACCACTAGACCCACACACTGACAAGCCTTTAGATGGATCAGTGCCCCTAACCGCAATATGCGGACATGAGGAGTTTGGCAGATTGCTGTTGGAAATGAAGTGCAAGGTAGAGTCAACAAGCGAACTCCTTTCCCAGTATCGTTTCACCTTTGAGCAGAAAGAGGTCACTCTTACTCCCTCAATCAATGAAGAAGGAAAAAGCATCGTGTCACAAATCGCCATAACCAAACGAATCCCCGACTCAGCTCACTTCAAGACGTCAGTAACCTCGCCGGGCCCAGAAGGGATCGCGGCGGAGATTCGAGTCCAAGGGGCAGAAGAACTGGAAGAAGAACTCAAGGAAGACCTTCAGTTCTTAGAGTCTCTGCTGTCCCTGTCGATGGTGACAAAGATCGAGTGGGAATCTCCCGAGCGGTCGTTTGTTCCTGAAAGCGAAGCCGAGAAACAAGATCTTGCAGTCTATTCGTTTCGAAAGTGGAGGATCTATCCCAAGGTGTACATGCCGCTCAAGACACATCTACTCAATGGGAGGACCGGCAAGTTCCGCGAGTTGACGGTTCCTTTGGCATTCTTCAGGGAGGGGGTTAGAAGCTCTCTACAGTCCAACTACATCGTAGCATTCCAGGACTTCTACTATGTGATCGAAGGCTTCTATGCCCAAGGAGAGTACAGGGATCAAGAGAGACTTTTCACCTGCAACGATGAATTGCTCCACTACGCTACGGCAGCTTTCCGTCAGATCACGAGGATATGGGACAAACTTGAACCATTCTTCACATTCTACAAGCTAGACAAGACACCGGAATCGTTCCTAAGGCTTGCAGTCAAGATCAGGCATCGGGTGCATCACTATTTTCACGGAGGAGAATCCGGAGAGTATTTCGGAAATCCCCTTAGGCAGGACTTCTATGAGCCCTTGGCACTGGCTCTGAATATCCTATGCGCCCATGTGCTCTTCGGGAAGATTCATTCTGCAGCGGTAAGATCCGGGGCCTGATTACAGGTCTGATAGCTCAAATCCGCCATCCAAACGCGCCCAAGTGACGGGGATTTGGGCTGATCCGTGTGGCACTTGGTATGGACATTGTAGTTTGAATCGTCGTCGGGTATCTTGGTGCGCCTCGTCGTCGGGTAGGCTGGTGCGTTTTTTGTCGTCGTCGGTACACTTCGCGCGCGTCGTCGTCGCGCACCAAGTGTACCACACCACCACCACAATTACTACCAACGAACGAAGACGGTTCAATTTCGGATGCTCGCACCAAGGTACCCACACACACACACAAATCAACGAAACGACGAACGACGATTCGAATCACGACGAATGCACCATGAGTACCGCACGCCAACGAAATCGACGAGCTGAAGAATGGAGTTGTGACGTGTCCTTCAGCGTCATCGCTCTCTCGCTGGTAATCAAGAAAAGCGAAATCTGAGATAAGTTCAGCTCTGAGGTCTCTTCCACGGTTTCACGATCAGAACAGCGACTGCTGCGACCGCTCCGATTAGTGCTAGGTATGGTGCGAAGAGGGCTAACTTGTTTGCAGCCAACAATTCTCCGCCGACGGGCG
>Ga0187886_1001561_pt1 | contig 20495 bp, 21 predicted proteins | sample June2016WEW_20_1_FD_133001 | JGI IMG/M metagenome (GOLD analysis project Ga0187886, IMG submission 133001) | Peatland microbial communities from SPRUCE experiment site at the Marcell Experimental Forest, Minnesota, USA - June2016WEW_20_150 | ecosystem: Environmental > Terrestrial > Soil >... | reverse complement strand
CGCGTGCCCTTCCATCGACGTCAGCATACAGTAATCCACGATAAAAGGCGTAACGCCCGCCAGCTTTTCGAGCATCATTTTCGCCGGCCTTTTGCCCAATTTCCGCAGGCCCTGCAAACTGAGCATATTGTATTTGTTGAACACCGCCATCAGCGAGGTTACCAGCGTCGTTGCTATCTCGTGGGCAAAAGGAAAATCCTGCCCCAACACCTCGGAAATTTCCTCAGGCCTGGCGACCCGCAGGTCGTTGAAATCGACGAAATTGTCCTTGAGCTTTTTTATTGCCGACTCGGCCTGCGATTCGGTGATTTTCTCGCTTACCACCGCGTAAACAAGGGCATCCACCGGCTCCTCGTATGTTAAAACGGCGCCCTTGCCCGCTCGCCGTTTCAGCTTGCGGTATAATCTCTGGACCTTCTTTGCGTATTGACTGCTGTCTTTCATAGCGACCTGCGAATATAACCGTTACTGCCCCCGCCGGTCAACTCTATTTTCGCCTCACTTGCCCCTTATTCCCTGCCTGCCCTGCCTACCCCTGCACTCCTTTGGCAGGGGAGCTTGTCGAAGGGATGCCCTGATTTCCCGTATCCTGTTCCCCTGATTCCCTGACCACAAGGTCTCACCTATACCATTATTTATCTCATACCCCATTGACCGCCGGAGATAAAAAGATTATAAATAAGAACGTATCCTGCTATGAGTAGAATGACGGCCGGATACCCGCTTTTTATGATAAAAACAAACCCGGATAAATATAACCTGGCATCAGAAGATACGAAACACCAAACACGCTGGTTAAAGACGGCCATTTATATTTGTCTTTTGCTAAGCACTCTGGCTGCTTATGAGCCGATACGCCACAACGATTTCGTTCTCTACGACGACTACGGAGACATAATCAAAAATCCTCACGTAAACAATGGAATAACGCGGGAGTCGGTTATCTGGGCGTTTACGAGTATGTATTGGGCAAACTGGTATCCACTGACCCGGCTGTCACATATGCTAGACTTCGAGATTTTCGGCGCTAACCCTGCAGGGCATCATTTAACCAATGTGCTTATTCACGCGGCAGGGAGTTTATTATTGTTTCTTGTGCTGTCGAGAATGACAGCATCGCTCTGGCCCAGCGCTTTTGTGGCGGCGGTTTTTGCGCTGCATCCTCTCCACGTTGAATCGGTGGCGTGGGCAGCAGAACGCAAAGATGTTTTAAGCGGGTTTTTCTGGTTCGTAACAATTCTTGCCTATGTCTATTATGCAGAGCGGCCAGGTCTCAGCAGATATCCGCTTGTACTCACGGCTTTCGCAATGGGGGCTATGTCCAAACCAATGGTGGTAACGCTGCCTTTTGTTTTGCTCCTGCTGGATTATTGGCCGCTCGAGCGGTTCGGTATAAGGAAAAGAGAAGATACTTTTCAAAAAGCATCGGCAAAGCGTCTGATTGCAGAGAAAGTCCCCCTTTTTGCAATGTCGGCAATTCTAAGTGTGGTTGCTTTCATTGCGCAAAAACGTTCATTGGCCGTAAATACATTAGAAGGCACCTCTGTAAATTACAGAATCGCCAACGCGTTTATTTCCTACATCAGGTACATTCAAAAAACCGTCTGGCCCAGCAAGCTGGCAGTTATATATCCGGTTGAAAAAGCAGTTGCCTCCCTATATACGTGGCTGGTATATGCCGTTGTATTTATTTTACTAACGGCACTGTGCATTTATATCGGGCGTCGAAAAAAATACATTCTGGTCGGCTGGCTGTGGTATGTGGGGACACTAGTTCCGGTAATAGGTCTGGTCAAGATTGGTTCACAGGCAATGGCTGACCGGTATATGTACATACCGATGGTGGGGCTGCTTATTATTGCAGGGTGGGGATTAAAAGACCTTGCCGGTAATCGGCGTTTGTTGAGGAACGCTCTGGCCGTCCTGGCCGGTGTGGTGCTGTTATTGGCGATAATACTCACACGCAACCAGACAATGTTCTGGCAGAACACCTTAACATTGTTCGAGCATGCCCTGAAGGTTACCACAAATAACAGCGTTGCAGAAGTCAATTACGGCGACGCCTTAATTAAAGCCGGTAAAACAGACGAGGGGCTGCTGCATCTTCGTGAAGCGGTGCGTATAAGCCCGTTGGTCTTTCCGATACGTCTCAAATTAGCCAAAGCGCTGCTGTATTCTGGAAAGTATGAAGAAGCGGCTGAATATTTTAATACGCTTACAAATTCCAGCAGAGTCAGGGAATTTAAGGAAGCTTGTTCGGAGGTATTTGGAGGCCTCGCAACAGCACAGATTCGCTTGGGAAGGTATGAACAGGCCATTGAAAATCTCAACAAAGTGATTCAGATGGATTCCAAAAACACTGTTATTATAAATAGCCTTGCTTGGTTGCTGGCGACCTGCGAAAACTCTTTCTTGCGAAACCCTGTTCAGGCAATTGCCCTTGCCAAACATGCCTGCGAGCTGACTGAATATAAGGACGCATACACATTAGACACTTTGGCGGCTGCATACGCAGCGGCAGGGAGATTTGATGAGGCAGTTACAACCGCACAAGAAGCAATCAATATCGCTAAAAACAGCAAAGACAGCGAGCAAAAAAAAATAATAAGTGAAATCCAGAAACGGCTGGAACTTTTCAAAAAAGGTCAGCCATACATTGAAAAGCAAAATCCTAAATAAGCAGACAGCAAGACCATTATTGTCGGCAACGAAATACGATATACAAAATACGAATGACTCCCTGCCCGCTAAACGCTACACGCTGCACGCTGATTCGACGAAGTTCACCCTCGCAAATTCCCCTCTGTGTTTTCTTGCCGCCGCGATTTCGGAATCAAAAGTCCCTAAGTGCGTGCCGTCGTGGCGAAGCGATATATACCGCGAGGCGGACCTGATTGAGGAAATCGCACGCGTTTACGGTTACGACAAGGTGCCGGCGGAAAACAAAATCACAATCGAAGTGGCGCCGGTCGACAAGAGGCAAAAGACAATCGATGCGCTCGGGACATACCTTACCGGCTGTGGCTTTTACGAGACGGTAACAATCAGCTTTATCGACGCAGGTGCCGCGGAGCTTTTCGCTGCCACCAACGACAAACAGTATTTGTCGGTAAAGGATGTTACCAGGACCGGGACAAACCTGCTTCGGCAAAGCGTTCTGCCATCGTTATTTGGCGTGTTGAAGGCCAATCACAACGTAGGCAACACCCCCTGCCGGATTTTCGAAATCGCCGACACATATATCCCGGCACAAGCGGGTCAGTTGCCTGTTGAAAAAACACGTTTGGCAATCGCAGCCGACAGCGATTACAGGGACATTCGCGTCGTCGTCGAGGGCTTACTGAAAATCCTCGCCCCCGATTCAACCATCAAATTTGAACCCGCGGTTCGACAGGACTCACCGCAGGCGACAATCGGCTGGGCGCAGGCGGATTTGAATGGCGAGACAGGTCGCTTCGTGTGCCGATTTGCGAAGTGGAACGAAGTCTCGTCTTAACGAGGCGCAGCGCAGCGGAGTCCCGCCTTGTGGGACGGGGTCGGCTTCCGAGAGAGTCCCGATTTTCGGGGCGGGGCGGGGGGATGCGGAAATCGCTTGAGACAGTAAATACAGAAAAGACAAATACTTACGGCTTAATCCCCGTAAGCCGGCGTAATTGGCGGCCAGATTTTTTTGAGCGATTTTAAAGCGTTGTTTTGCTGTAACTGCTTGCAGTGTAAGGGTTTAATTCTGGACTAATACAGTTGTTTAATACACTTGTTGGTCAAAAGCGCGCAAGCGCTTTTTTGGATTTTCCAAAATTCTGAAAATTTTTTTTATTCCTTATGGCATAAGGACTTAAGTGCATTTCGGCGACTCCCAAAAACTGTTTTTTTGGTCAAAAGCGCGCAAGTTCGCGCCATAGGGTAGAGGGACCTCGTGGGTTCTTCTGGTGAGTTGGGTTCAAGAAGAACCCACGAAATCCTAAGCACGAAACCCTAAATCCTAAACAAATACCAATGATAAAAACCCAAAATCTCAAATGGCTGCCGACGACGGTTTTGAGCATTAGGCCATTGGCATTTTGAGCATTGTTTAGAGATTAGGATTCAGAAATTAGGATTTCCTTACGAAGGGAGAGGGCAAAAAATGACAAGCGTTCAAGTAAAGATACCTGATTGTTTAGACAAAATTTGCGTTTGGCCTGTTCTGCTCTATCGCCGGCGGAAGTATGGTTACACATATCGGCGGATTTATATCGGCGAGGGATTGTTTGCGATTGTCGATTGTGAGGATTATTACCGATACGGGCATTTGAAATGGAGCGTCGCGGGCAGGGACGGGAAATTTTACGCAATCAGGGGAGTGAGAATCGGGCCGAGGGAAATCAAAATAAGGAGTTTGCACAGGGAGATAACCAACGCAAAAGATGGAGTCCTAATCGACCATCAAAACGGCAATTCCCTCGATGACCGCAGGGCAAACCTCCGGCCGGCGACAAAGTCGCAAAACTCATACAACAGGCAAAATACCAAATCAAAGGACTCGACCTCCAAATACAGAGGTGTATCATATTTTCCCCGCACGGGCAGGTGGATGGCGCGAATCAAATACCAGGGCAAGGTCAGATACCTCGGATATTATGTTAATGAAATTGACGCTGCCAAAGCATACGATAAAGCGGCGAAGAAATATTGTAAGGGTTTCTCTAAGATGAATTTTCCTCTGGAAAATTCATCTTAGACCCCGCAGTCGTTTCGAAGTCCCGCAAAGCGGGACGAAGACCCTGCCGCCGTTTGAGTTTTTGTCGTTTAAAAAACTCTGGCAGGGTGAATTTTCCACAGGAAAATTCTTGCGGGGACGCACTCCGCATCGCCGACGCTACGCCTCGCTGAAGCGAGACTGCGCTACGCAAGGCTTCGCTACGCTACGAAGAGTTGAAAATTAAAACGGGGCGGGAGTCAATTTGAACGCGAATCCTAGAACAAACAATAGGTGGCTGTCCTTATTTATTTAATGGTTAACTTTATAGCTTCACTTCCCCTGAAGCAGTAGGCGGTTCAATTCCGAGAAATTCCCTATATATCCGGTCTCTGTATCCTTTTCCTATTTCATTTACTGCATCAATAAACGATTGATAAGTACCCATGCCGCCTATCTTTTCCCAAAATTCATCACCGATGAGAACAACTTTATCCTCTTTCATATTGAACCATCTTTTTGGAAAACTCCAACTGTAATTCTCTTTTGTTTTAAATGGATTATAAGGAAGAGCAAAATAAGTTCCATCGATCTGCAAAGGTTCCATACTATAAAGCTTAAGAAGCTTTTCTTTGCTTACTTTTGATTGGTCACTGTTTGGCAATGGAGCTTTTAATTCAAAAGCATATTTCTTTTGATTAGATTTATCTTCGGCATATACATCACAGGCGACGGTAACAGGAATTTTTTCTCCACCACCCTGTTTAATATAGCGTAATTCGGTTTGCCAGTCCGGCTTGTTTCTGACTACTGCGTTTCTCGTGCTGGGAAAAGCGCACCCTCTCGTAAAACATAGAGTGAGTCACGGACTTTACGATCGGAAATCTCAGGCCCAAGACCGAAGGTTTCGCGAACCCGTCTCATGATACTTGATAGTTTATTAGCAATAATGTCTTCGGGACTATTTGCCTGAATGCCATCTATTAGATAATAAGCGGGTGGGTTTTCATCGCCATTGTAGAAGAGAATTTCGTGGAAATACATATTAAGTGCCTCCATGTGTCTTGATAAAGAATTTTAAGGCATCAAACCCAGTTGCTTCTCTATGTCGAAAATGTTCCTTTTGGATTGATGTAGTTGCTGTATTTTGGGTGTTTCAATGAATCTGAGGAAAGGTTTTATTTCATGAAAAGTTCCTGACAACAACTTGTTGACAAGGTGCATATCATCAGAGGAGCCAACAAGGAAAATGCGACTATTCCATATGTCATATGCATGTTTGAGTTTGCCCAAGGCGTGGTATAGGTCACCACCCACCTGAACTTCAAAAACATATGTCGGCACCGATTCAGGAAGTCGTCGCCAGACAGTATCTAACCTTTCTGTGCCCATCGGGAACTCGACATCAGCGACATATCCCTGGAACCTTCCGATATCCAATAACCATTTCTTGATTTGTTCGTGAGAAGGTGAAGTTTCTTCTAATTCAGAACTGGGTGGCGAAACGAAACCGCCCTCAAATGATTTTAAATCGACACTTGGATTCAACTGTTTGATTATATCAAATACTTCACCTCGTTCTCTCAGGAACAACGGTTGTCTGAAATGTCCTCCTCCGGCGAGAGGAATCTTATCCTGAGTCCACCGATTTTGAGGGAGAAGAAATTCCACATCAAACTCAAATCTGAGAGGCCATTTTGCGTGACCTTCTTTAATTTCTGCATCCCACAAAGGGACTTCCTGGCGGAATTTGGCTCTTAATACTCCGTATCCTACAATGCCCTTAACTTTTCCTGTAACGTAAAAGAGCAAGATGTCATCAGGGGCCAGTGCGAGCCAGTAAATCTTATCGAGGGGTTTATCTTCAAGCCCCCAAATACCCCTTGCGGTGAGTGCTTGCTGCCAGTTATTTTCCGACCCTGGGACAATCCAAAACTGTCGCATGTTATTCCTTAATTTATTACAAATATGAGTACATGGTAAACATAATAGTAGAAAAGTCAAGGGAGATACGATATTGAGCAGGTGTTCCATGATATGCCAGAAATAAAGCAGGAACATATTGCGGGATTTAATGGAAACCGTGTTTAATGACTGATGACAGGAAAGAAACGTTAGAAAAAGTATGAGGTGAAAAGGTTTATCCGGAAGTCAGAAGAACCTTTACTTTCTGCGAATCGTCCGGGACAACGGCATAATTCTGCACCATTCGATGATTTTTTTCGAGTTCTCTGAAAGCATATTTCATAATTTATCGCCGTCCTGACTTCTCGTGAGAAACAGACGCTCTTTCCTGATTTCATGTTCCAGCTCTTTCTTGGAGGGCAAATAGAGTTTATATCTGGACACAAAAACCTTATTGGCCAATCCGCCAAGCGCATATTCTATAAATACTCGGCTTTGCCTGTAATCGGTGCAAAGGATGATCCCTATGGGCGGATTTTCGCTTTCGAGCATCTCGGTGTTTTTTATGTAATTGAGGTAGAAGTTCATCTGCCCTACGTCGCGATGATCCAGATTGCCTACCTTCAAATCAATAAGGACGAGGCAGCGAAGGATTCTATGATAAAAGACCAGGTCAATGTAGTAATGCTCGTTATCTATGGTAATTCTCTTTTGGCGGCCGACAAAGGTAAATCCCTTGCCCAGTTCCAGCAGAAACTCCTGCAGGTGACTTATTAACTGTTGTTCAAGCTGCGATTCGGTGTAATAACTTTTCTGATGAAGGCCAAGGAAGTCGAGAATGTAAGGGTCTTTTACTGCGTCTTCAGGTTTTTCAATAATGTGACCTTTTGCGGAAAGTATTTTCGTTTTATTTTTATCTTTACTGAGGGCGAGGCGTTCAAAAAGCATAGCGTTGATTTGGCGTTTGAGTTCTCTCGACGACCAGTTGTTCCTGGCAGCTTCCAGTTTGTAAAAAGATCTTGCGGAATCATCCTTCAACGTGATAAGCTCACAAATGTGTGACCACGAAAGAGATTTTCCAGACAGTGTCTGGAATTTTAGCGGGGGATAAAGCAGGTAAAATCTTCGCATCGAAAAGAGGTTAGATTTGCCAAAGCCCCTGCCAAATTTTTGCGAAAGATCTGCGGCTAATCTTGTTATTAATTCATCGCCGTAATTTGCGCGGTGCCTGCCTCTTTGCTCTTCCTCAATGATAAGCTTTCCAATTTGCCAGTAGGTTTCGACGATAATCGTATTTATCTGTCTGACAGTATTGTGACGAGCGCGTTCGAGAACATCCGACACCCTTTCCAGCAGTGCACGATAGTTCGAAGCCTGACCGGCAGGCAAAGTTTTTTCGGAATGTTTGCTCACGTCTGTTTACCTTTTTATTTTTATTTCTTTTGTTTTTATTGTTTTGCCGTTCTATGTTGCCTTCGAACGTGCGTCTATTTTATGTTCATATATTCTGCGGTTTTAAATTCGATACGACCTTCCCCCGTTCATTGGCCTGCACCAAAGTGGTGCATGAACCAGCAAAAAGATCTAATACTGTCTGTCCTGGCGAGAAATATTTCCTTAAGAAAATCTCAACCAACTGAGGAATAAATTTGCCCAAATATGGATGTAGTCTGTGCACATGCTTTGTTCGTTCTTTTTCGGGCAAATCTCTTTCTCGCCAGTTTAGGTTTAAACTTTCTAATGGCGTCTCATGAGAAACTTCGGAAGGGATGGTAGGCCTATCAGTCTCGGCATATATTGATACTCGTCTTTCTTCGTTTGTCAGCATAATTGTATTATGAATTCATTCATTTTTTATTTTTATAGCCTAAGCTTTTCAAATATCTTTGTCAAGGATGACAAAAAACAATAAGCAACAATCACCTTTTTGCTTTTGAATGCGGTAAAATAGGAATTTTAAACGATAACTTTAATTCTCTCTTTCTTCTTTTCTGCAAAAATTCAGGCCAAAGCGGGCTAATGATAAAACTCTTTCGTCGGACTCCCGCCAAAGGCATGCGGGGATATGCCTAAATGATAAGGAAATGGCGGAGACGAACACAAAAAGCGATTTTATGATATAATAATAGGAGCACCCGCCTGCAATAAATCAGGCAGAATAGCCGTCTTAAATAGTAAAGAGCGGGTGGGGAGAAAGCGGGATATTCAAAGTTTGATAACATTAGGATTTTAAGGAAAACGAAAATGAAGGCGGTAAAAATTGCAGCGATAGCGGTTGTAACAGCGGTTCTATTGATTGGGACGGCGAATGTGGCGATGGCCCGGACTAACGTATCAGTCGGGGTGGGGATTGGATTCCCCGGCTTTTACGGAGGATATTATCACGGAGGATATTCTCGCCATTACGGGTCTCACTGGGGGCATCGCTATCCTTATAGGTCGGAGATTTTCATCGGCGGGCCGATTTATGGGCCGGGTTATTATGACCCCTATTATTATCCCGGCTATTATGTAGTTGACCCGCCGCCTGTGGTTGTGGAAAGGCAGCCAGTGGTTATTGAACAGCAGCCGACAGTGTATCAGCCACAGGCAACTCAGCCACAGGTAGCTCAGCCGCAGGGCGTCGATGAAAATACGCAGAAGGTTTACAAGGATTTGCGATACAAGAAAAGCGAGTTAATGCGGAAACTCGAAACAGGCGACAAGGACAGCCAGATTCAGGCAATCAGGGCTTTGGCGGGATTTTCGTTCGACGATAACGTCCGGCAGGCGATTGAGAACGTCCTTTCTTCAAATACCGACGCCCAGATGCGATTGGAAGCGGCTCAATCGCTGGGTTCGGTGAAAAATACCAAGGCGCTGCCCGCCCTCGAAAAGGCGAGAGTAGATGATGGCGACGCTGACGTTCGCAGGGCGGCTGACGCGGCAATCAAAAATATAGAAGGAAAATAAAATCCGCCGGGGAAGAAGAAAACGTAAACAGGCGATTCACCGCGGATGGTCGCAGCGACCACGCAGAGACCGCAGAGAAAGCTTTGAGTTTCCGAAGCGGGCTCGTCGCTTCGCTCCGTGTTTAGTTTTGAATTTTGAGTTGTGGAGTGCGGACTAACAGATTTCCGATTCCGCCTTCGGCGGATAAATGCCAATTGCCGATTTGGGATGCGGAGTGAGGACTAAAAGATTGCCGATTGGCGGTTGCCGATTGCCGATTTAAGAAAGGCAGAAGAGAGATTGCACCGTTCCGGCACTTCGCTTCGGCCTGCGGCCTCGCAATGACATAGGGGGGAAATGTCCAATAACCAATTCCCAATGTCCAATGTAGAAGTAAAAGACCCTACAAGCTTCGCCCCTGCAACATTTTTTATCGAAGCGATAAAAAATACGACGCAGGGGTCTTCGCTGCGCTACGAAAAAAAACTGAAAAAAGGGCGAAGGTGGGACTTGAAAAAAGGAAACCTGAAGGGGAGAATGGCCGATAAGAGATAGGGCATAAGATTGCGGATTGAAAGACGAAAGAGAAATGTCGAATGTCCAATATCGAATGTAAAAGTAAAGAGAGAAGGCAGAAGGCAGAAAAGAACGTCGAACATTGAACGTTTAACGAAGAAGAAAGACGGAATATGAAATTTGAGCCGAAGAATCAGATGTTTGAGCAGTATGGGCCGCCTGGGAGCGGGTATCAGCAATTTCGCCAGATGAGCTTAGATGATTTGCTGCTTGAGAACCGCATCATATTTCTCATTGGGGAAATCAGCTATGCCCGCGCGGCGGAAGTCATAATGAAAATCCTGTATCTGGATAACCAGAAGCGCAGCAATGAAATCAGCTTATACGTCAATTCGCCGGGCGGGTCGGTTGACGATACAATGGCGATTTACGATACGATGAGGTTTGTCAGCTCGCCGATTGCGACTTATTGCATCGGCAGGGCGCAGTCGGGCGGGGCGGTGATTTTAGCGGCAGGGACGAAGGGCAAGCGATATGCGCTGCCGCACGCGAAAATTATGCTCCATCAGCCGTGGGGAGGAATGTATGGGCAGGCGGCGGATATAAAGATACAGGCGGAAGAGATACTGAAAGCGAAAAAGATGCTTAACGGGCTTCTGGCGGAGCATACGGGGCAACCGGTTGAGAAAATCGCGGCGGAGACCGAAAGAGACCGGTATATGACGGCGGAAGAGGCGCTTGCCTACGGGCTGATTGACGAGGTGCTGAAGCTCGAGGACGCAGGGAAGACAAAAGGGGAAGGGAAGAAGTGACGGGACTCGTCTCGCTGAAACGAGACTCCGCCAAGGGCTTCGTCGCTCGTGGCTGGTGACTCGGAGAGAGAAGACGGAATACGGAACACAGAACACAGAACAAAGAACATAGAACGCAGAATGCAGAATGAATAAGAAAGAGAAGATATGAGAGTTGACCAGAATTTAGTGCCGATAGTGATTGAGAAAACGGGGCGGGGCGAGCGGGCATACGATATTTACTCACGGCTGCTCAAGGACAGAATTATTTTCATAGGCGGGCCGATTGAGGACGGTTCGGCCAATTTGATTATCGCACAGATGCTGTTCCTCAGCAACGAGGACAGCAAAAGCGATATTCACCTTTATATAAACTCGCCGGGCGGGTCGATAACGGCGGGATTAGCCATTTACGACACGATGCAGTTCATACGCTGCGACGTGGCGACGTATTGCATAGGGCAGGCGGCGAGTATGGCGGCGGTTTTGATGGCGGGGGGCAAGACGGGAAAGCGATTCCTGCTGGCCAACAACAGGGTCTTGATACATCAGCCATTGATTTCGGGGGAGTTGGTTGCGCCGGCGACGGACCTGGAAATCGAGGCGAAAGAAATACTGCGGCTTCGGGAGAGGATTTACCAAATACTTTCCAAACACACAGGGCAGACGGCGGAGAAAATCGAAAAGGACTGCGACCGGAATTTGTGGTTAGACGCCGACGAGGCGATTAAATACGGGCTTGCGGACCAGGTGCTGCAGAAGGCGCCGGAAATCGTGAAAAAAGCAGGGGGAGAAGAATAGAAGACGGAAGGTAGAAGACCAAGAGGAATGCAGAACAAAGAACATAGAATGCAGAAGGCACCCGGCTTCGCCTACGGCTACGCCGAGGTCTTCGCTTCGCTACGAGAAGTTAAAAGGTAGAAATAAAATGACAAAAAGGATATACGCGAGGGTGTGGGGGATGGTTGGTGCGGTTGCGGTTTGCGCTATTGTTTTGGCGGGAGGGTGTGAGAAGGCGCAGAGCAACGCGGGGGGGAATACCAAAGTAATCAGCGAGGAGATGGGGCTTAAGGCACGCGTTGAACAATTGCAGAAAGAAAACGAGCAACTGAAACAGCAGAATGAGACGCTGTCGATGCTGCCAGGAGATAAAAGGGCGGAATCGCTATATCGCATTGAGAGGGTCGATATCGGCAGGTTCACGAAAATTTATGACGAAGACAACGGCACAAAAAAGTCGCTGGTTGTGTATGTGCAGCCGGTGGATGAGACAGGCGATACTGTCAAGGCGGCGGGGTCGGCTGAGGTGCAGTTGTGGGACCTTAATAAGCCGGAGAGCCAGGCGATGATTGGGCAGTGGAAGGTTGAGCCCAACGACATTAAAAAGCAGTGGTTTGACACGATAGCGATGACGGGATACCGGCTGACGTTCGATGTTACAGGCAAAGTCGCTAAAGCGGACAAGCAGCTTACGGTCAAGATGACTTTCACGGATTACCTTTCGGGCAGGGTGTTCAGCGAGCAGAAGACAATCAAGCCGTGAAGATTTGCCACCAAGGCACGAAGACACAAAGGATTTCCAATTTTCAATCCTTCGACAGGCTCAGGACAGGTTGCCGATTGCCCTCTGGAATCCCGGAGGGATTCCGAGGACCAAGTCCCGGAAATTCTTCGAATTTCTCGGGGTCGATTTGAAAGATGAGATTGCCTTGCAATGACAAACCCCGAAGCCCTTCGACAAGCTCAGGATGGACAGGCATCGGGGCTAACCGGTGAGGAATCTGCCTTCGGCGGATGAATATTGCCTTAAGGGGCAATGTCCGCAAGAATACGTTCGAGAACAGCATCCAATCGCTCATCGAGGTCGTATGTGCCATTGGCGAGTTGGTGGCGAAGCCGGATAACTTTCTTTATGCGAACATTGGCGAGCATCGGGGGAGTTATTTCCGGCCGTATGTTATCACCAAAGGCATCAGCAATAGCACGCGTTATACTTTCGGCAACGGCAAGCGACCCGTCCATTCGTAAGGTTAAAACCGACATTTTAAGCTCCTTTAATAGAAAGGTGTGCAAAGCACACCTTACATAATTAATATCGGATGGTCAGCAGACGGCTAAAGATTGGCAGTTTGCCTATTTAAGATTTCGCTAATGCCTATATCGCCCCCACAACCTCGCTGTAACGAGACTCCGCCTCGAAAATGAGGCTACGCTTTTCCCTACGGGAAAAACGACCTCCGCAACATTTTTTATCGAAGCGATAAAAAAAACGACGCGAAGGCAGGCGTGGGGGTCTGCCCCTGCAACATTTTTTATCGAAGCGATAAAAAATACGACGCAGGGGTCTTCCTCGGAAGCCGAGACTCCGCAAGGCTTCGCGCTGCGCTACGACTCTACGCCCCCCGTAGATTTCAAAGAAATCTAGACCTCCGCAACATTTTTTATCGAAGCGATAAAAAAAACGACGCGAAGGCGGGCACGGGGAACTCCGCTACGCCCCAAGGGGGCTTCGCTACGCTCCGACGTCAGTAATTGAACAAATCCTGGAGGGAGTAGTTTTTGTTGGCGGCGAGGTTGAGGGCGTTGAGGATTTTGGTTTGGGTATTAAGAGTCAGTCGTCGGCCTTTGCAGGCGCGAGAGACCATCTTGTGGGTGAGCTGCTGCGTTGAAGCGGCCACAAGGTCGTGCGGCTTTAAATTCAGCTCGGCCAATATTCCGCTAATCGGCTGCGGGCCGAGGTCGCGTTCGATTTTTTCATTCATAATTTTTTTGACACAGATTAACACGGATTTACACTGTTTAAAAGAAAAACAAAAATCAAATTGCAAATATCAAAAGTGCGAAATGAAGATTTAATGACAATGGGCGGCTGAACCTAATTACTCTAATTGCTATGCTGTTTATTAGTCAATATAACCCGAGTATTACGTTCAATTTGTATTAAAAGTGGAAGTATCAGAAACGCCAATAAGAATCCTAAAGAGCATGCAATTGCTATTAAAATTAGTTTGCGTATAGTATTTGCTTTTTCTTTCTCTAACTTATTATATATCAAACTGGATTCAACATTATTATCGTAGGCTTGGACAGCATTTAAAAAGTCTTTATGGTAAGAAATTGCGCAAAATGCACAATCGAAAGGTGCTTTATAATTACGACTATATTCTTCTGCATCAGATAGGTATTTTTCCAAACCGTTCAAAAATATAGTTCGATGTTGAACATTTAATTCTGACACCCAATTTAATAAGGTATCCCTATTAAGAAGGCCATATTTCTTGCACAGGTCATTTATTTTATATACGATTTCAGTTGATTGACCCAGAGAATCTGGTTTACGGGAATCCTCTGAAGAGTTTTTGCTTATCTGTTGAGAAATTTGAGTATTTATCTGTTTTAAATTCTCGGAAAAAGATGGAACAGATAATCCTATAGGGACTTGCACTTCTTTTGGATGAACCGAAAAAAGAGCAATAATGCACACTATTAAAGAAACAAAACAAAAAGCTACTATAATAATTGAAATGACTTTCGCAAATCCAAACACAAATTGTAAAAACACATCGCTACTTGGCATTGTTGTCGTTTTTGATTTTAAGGCAAAAATGCGTGTATCTTTACCTTGAGTTCCTTGCTGATTATCTTCAGGTTTATTGGCAATAAAAGGATAATTACATTTTAAACATTTTACTTTTTTCCCAATATACATATCAGGAGCATCAAATATACTCTGACAATTTGGACATCTGATTTGCATTGCCTCTCCTTACATAAATATTTTTATGAAAATATGTTATCTTTACCTTTGTTCTGCCGGACAAAAATGTTAATAGAAATAGATATAATTCTCCATAAAGGCCGAGTCCTTCCGGCGACAGGAAGAATATAACGATAAGGAATACAAAAAGCAAGAACCCCCCAAACCCAGACGACGGGTTTGAGGGCTAAACATATCTAAATGCGTTGTGCGACGAGGATAGCGGCGAGGGAGATAGCGGCGGTTTCGGTGCGGAGAATTGTATCGGATAAGCGGACGAACTGGGCGCCTTGGCTTTTCAGGAGAGATTCCTCGTTTTCGGTTAGGCCTCCTTCGGGGCCGATGAATGCGGCGACATCATTTTGGCCGAAGGATTGTGCGGCAAGCGAGGGGTAATCGGCGGATGCGGCACCTGCGATGATACGGCAATCCCCTCGACTCCGCTCGGGACAGGTTGGGGTATCTTTTTTTATTGATTCGAGGCAATTGTGTAAATTCGCGGGCGGGTCGATTTGGGGCAAAAACAATCGTTTGCATTGTTTGGCGGCGGAGATTGCGAGGTTGAGCCAGCGGTCGAGGGCTTTGGGGTTGGTCGGCTGGCGGACGGTGCGTTCGAAAATCACGGGGCAGATGCGCTCGACGCCGAGTTCGGTTAATTTTTCGATGAGCCAGTCGAAACGTTCGCCTTTGGGGACGCTGACGGCGATAATGATGCGGCGGGATTTCGGCGGGTCGATACGGCGGATTTGCTCGATATCGAGCGTAATGATATTTCTTCTTATTCCCGATATAACGGCTGTCGCAAGAGCGCCTGCTCCATCGAAAAGCTCGACCTTGTCGCCGGGGCCGAGGCGCAGGACTGCCAAATGATGGGCCTCCGTTCCTTCAAGGACAATTTTGGCGTCGTCTAACGAATCGCAATAAAAACGGTGTATTATCATAAGGACTGCTGGTTATTTTTCTAATTCTTCGCGAATGTCGGGCGGAAGCGACGATTTAAGCTTTGGGAAGCTCTCGATAATACGGAAAATATCGGCGAGGTCTTTCTGGCGTTTGCTTTTGCGCCTGGTTTTATCCATATAGGCCCAGATTTTGCCTTGTAACACGTCCTCGATTTTTGCGACTTTCATAGTGTAGCCGAGGACGGTTTTTTCGGCGGCATTGGGGACAAATTCCTGGTAGCGGGGGTCTGTCTGGAGCTGGATGCGTAAATCGGAGCCGGGGGAGGCGAGGTTGATACTGTGCTCGAAATGCTCGACCTTTAAGCCGGCGTCTTTGGCTGCCCGGCAGATTTCATCGACTGTTTCATTTGCCGACACGATATCCAAATCCAAGCTGACGACCGGTTCAACGTAAGCGTTTACGGCAAGACCGCCTATGAGGCAATATTGCGAACCGGTTTTCGAGAGGATGTCGAGGAGCGTCTGGATTATGTCTGATTTTCCGTTTGCCAGCCGGTTAACGAATTCCTTGCCCGTCATAGGGTTTATTCCTTAATTATTGACTAACTGTTTTGAATCTTATATGCTACGGACTTTTACAGGGAAACGCAATATGCAGGAAAAGGTTGTAAAAGTTGGTCTGGTGGGGTTCGGGACGGTGGGGGCGGGCGTCGCGAAAATCATTCTGGAAGACGCGAACAGAATCGCGGCCAAAACCGGACTGCGGCTGCAATTGGCGTGCGTGGTCGATGCGGATTTGAAAAGGCAACGGCCTGTGAAACTGCCTGCGGGACTGCTGACCAATGACCTCAATAAGCTGATTAACGACAAGAGCATTCAAATCGGTATCGAGCTTGTCGGTGGGACGGGAATCGCCAAAGAAATACAATTGAAAATGTTGGCGGCGGGCAAGGACGTCGTGACTGCCAATAAGGCATTATTAGCTGAATACGGGGGCGAGCTTTACGAGGCGGCGCAAAAGGCGGGCAGGTGTATCGCATTCGAGGCGAGCTGCGCGGGCGGGATACCGATTATATCGGGGATACGGACGGGTCTTGCGGCCAACGATATAAAGGCGATGTTCGGAATTGTCAACGGGACGTGCAATTATATATTGTCGAGTATGACCGCCAAAGGCGAGGACTTTGCGGATGCGCTGGCAGCGGCCAAGCAAAAGGGATACGCGGAAGCCGACCCGACTTTGGATATATCGGGCGGCGACAGCGCACACAAGCTGGTGATATTAGCGTCGATAGCGTTTGGCTATCAGATTTCGCTTGATGATATTTATATTGAGGGGATTGAGCGGGTTTCGAAAGACGACGTGCGGTTCGGCGGGGAGATGGGGTATGTTCTGAAGCTATTGGCGATAGCGGAGAAGAACGATGACGGGCATATTTCGCTGCGGGTGCACCCGTCGTTTATAAATAAGGAAAATCGGCTGGCGCAGGTGGGGGGGTCGTTTAACGCGATAAGCATATTGGGAAGCGCGGTTGGCGAGGTGATGTTTTACGGCAGGGGTGCGGGAATGATGCCGACGGCAAGCGCTATTGTGGCGGATGTTATTGACGTTGCGATGGGAAATTCGGCGACGATTTTCAAGCATTTGCATTTGCAGCCCCGTAATGAGGTTGTCCGCAAGATTGATAAAATCGACAATTTAATGAGCCGGTTTTATATAAGATTGATGGCGAAGGACCAGCCGGGGGTATTCGCACAGGTCGGTAAAATTCTGGCGGACAACGCGATAAGCATATCGGGTGTTTTGCAGCACGAGGCGGCGGTCCCCGACGGGTCGGTTCCGGTAGTTATCACTACTCACCCGAACCGGCAGGGCAAGGTTAGCGCGGCGTTGAAGGGGCTGGCCGGATTGGATACCGTCTGCGACAAGCCGGTTTGCATTCGCATCGTTCACATCCCTGAAGACAGCGAATGAGGATGTTAATCGGCGTCGCCGTTCCGGCGACGGCTAAACGTGATATATAAACGAATCACAAATGACGGTGTTTCGGGGTATTTTGGTTTGCCTTGTAAGCGCTAAATTCGTAAAATTAATCCGCCGCGGCGGATAAAGCGGAATATAAAATGTGTTATGGTCAGGAAAGGGTAACGTATGTCTAAAAGTCGTGACACAAAAAAAGAGACGAAAAAGAAGCCACAGAGAACACTGAAAGAAAAACGCGCGATGAAAAGGGCGAAGCGGGAAGGCAATTTTTTAATGTAACTAACGCCTGCCGGCTGAAAAGTTAGACACCCGGATTATTGACAATGAGGAGTTTGTTGTCAAAAGCGAGATTGCTTCGTCCCACAAGGCGGGGCTACGTCGCTCGCGCTCCTCGCAATGACAGAAAAAATTGCAAAGTGGGTTGTGCCCACCATAAAAGAAATGAATACCAAATACGCAATCATAATACCTGATGGGGCGGCGGATGAGCCGTTGGAGCAGTTGGGGGGCAAGACCCCGCTGGAGGCGGCGGATACGCCGAATATGGACGCAATCAGCAGGCAGGGGCGATTGGGGTTAGTGCGGACGATTCCTGACGGGATGGAACCGGGCAGCGACGTGGCGCAGATGTCGCTTTTGGGGTATGACCCGAAACAATACTATACCGGCAGGGCGCCAATCGAGGCGGTGGCGAGGAACGTGCAGTTGTCGCCCGATGACTGGGTGTTCAGATGTAATCTGGTTACCATAGCCGACGGGAAAATGGCAGACCACAGCGCGGGGCACATATCGACCGAGGAAGGCGCTAAACTTATCGAGGAATTGAACGAGCAGGTAACGAATGACAAATCCACCTACGGCGGACAAGTCCGGTTTTATACGGGGGTGAGCTATCGACATCTGTTAGTGCTAAAGGGAATGGACGTTGACGTGAGGACCTGTCCGCCGCACGATTATATTGGTAAGCCCGTTGAAAAAATCCTGCCTCGGGGCAAGGGGGCGGATTTGCTGATTGATTTGATGATGCGGTCGCAGCAGTTTTTTTTCAATCACGAAATCAACAAGGTCAGGCACGATTTAGGCGAGAACGAAGTAAGCTCAATATGGCTGTGGGGGCAGGGGAAAAAGGCGCGGCTGGAAAATTTCGAGAAGCGATTCGGCTTGAAAGGCGCCGCCATAACCGCGGTTGACCTTGTGCGGGGGCTGGCCAAACTGATTGGTTTTGATTTAATTGAGGTTCCCGGAGCGACGGGCTTTATAGATACAAATTTCGAGGGCAAGGGACAGGCGGCAATTAAGGCGCTCGATGAATATGACCTGATTTTCGTGCATATCGAGGCGCCGGACGAGGCGGGGCACAGCGGCAACGCAGAAGCGAAGAAAAAGGCAATCGAGCAGATTGATAAATATATAGTTGGGCCGGTTTACGAGGCAATCAGTAAATACTCATCGTGGCGGATGATGGTTTTACCCGACCACCCGACGCCGGTGAAAACCGGGGCGCACTGCGGGGACCCGGTGCCATTCGCGATGGCGGGGACAAACGTCAGCGGGGTGCTGGCGGCGGCCTTTACGGAATCCAACGCGGCCAAATCAGGGCTGCGTATTGACAACGGCTACGAGCTTATGGAATATTTTTTGAAGAGTTAGTATTTTTGACGGGGTTACTATGCCAATAATTGTTCAGAAATTCGGCGGCACGTCGGTGGCGGACGCCTGCAAAATCAGGGGGGCGTCGCAGCGGGTGATAAACGCCGTCAAGGCCGGCTACCAGGTCGTCGTGGTGGCCTCTGCGAGGGGACATCAGACCGATGAGCTTGTCGCAGACGCGATGGAGCTCAATCCCAACCCGCCCAAACGCGAAATGGACCAGTTGCTGAGCACGGGCGAGCAGCAGACGGTGTCACTTTTTGCGATGGCGCTGGACGCGATGGGCTATAAGGCAATCAGCTTTACGGGGTTCCAGGTGGGGATGCTGACCGACAGCGTTCACACCAAGGCCAGAATCAAAAGTATCGACGCAAAGCGGATTCACAAGGAATTAGACGAGGGCAAAATCGTCATCGTCGCGGGATTCCAGGGAATCGACGAATACGGCCACATTACCACCTTAGGCAGAGGCGGCTCCGATACGACGGCGGTGGCATTAGCGGCGGTGGTCAAGGCGGAGGAATGCGAGATTTATACCGACGTTGATGGTATATACACGACGGACCCGCGGATTTACAAGACGGCCGCGAAAATGAAGGAAATCAGTTACGATGAGATGTTAGAGCTTGCCAGTTTGGGGGCGGGGGTAATGCACGGGCGGAGCATCGAATTCGGGAAGAAATATAACGTAAAAATCCACGTCAGAAGCGCAAGCGAAGACGTCATCGGGACAATGATAGTAAAGGAGACGCCACAAATGGAAGGTATAGCAGTTTCCGGGGCAACGATTCAAAAAGATATGGCGAAAATCAGCTTGGTGGGCGTTGACAACAAGCCGGGCAACGCGGCGAAGGTATTTCGGTGTTTGGCAGGGGCGAAGGTAATCGTCAACGATATTATGCAGACCGAGGTCAGCGCGGAAAAGGCGAATCTCGCGTTTACAATCGGGGCGTCGGACCTGCGTTCGGCCAAGGATGCGATGGAGTCGCTCAGGGGCGAGGTCAAATACGACAGCGTTTTTGTCCGCGAGGACATCGCCGAGGTGTCGGCGGTGGGGGTGGGGATGAGGAGCCATTACGGCATCGCGGAGAAGATGTTCAGCGCACTGGCCAAGGCCAAAGTCAATATCGACTCGATTACGACAAGCGAAATACGGATAAGCGTCGTGGTGGATAAAAACCAGGCGGAAAAGGCGCTGATTGCCATTTGCGACGTATTCGAGCTGGATAAGCCGGCGGAAAAGAGAAGTAAAAAGTAGAAACAACCCCCGGTAAAACCGGGGGCTGCTATGAGGTCAGTTGTCAACGGTTATGATTCATTTCTTCCGTTTTATTTCATAAGCATACTTTCTCCGCTGTCTGACAGCATCCGGCTCAGTCTG
>Ga0187886_1001560_pt1 | contig 20501 bp, 9 predicted proteins | sample June2016WEW_20_1_FD_133001 | JGI IMG/M metagenome (GOLD analysis project Ga0187886, IMG submission 133001) | Peatland microbial communities from SPRUCE experiment site at the Marcell Experimental Forest, Minnesota, USA - June2016WEW_20_150 | ecosystem: Environmental > Terrestrial > Soil >... | reverse complement strand
TTGCGGTTGCTGGGCCGGACGCTTTCGGCCCTGGCCGATACGCTCTCGCTGCTGGTGCTCCTGGCCATCGGCTTGCGCCTGTTCTCCCGCAAGATCGCGTTGCTGGCGACGGCGCTGAGCGCGCTGGCGGTGATGCAGATCCAGCAATCGCACTTCATGACCGTCGACAACTTCGCCGTGCTGTTTTCGACGCTGTCCATCTATTGCGCCGTCCGCGCCGCGCAAAAGGGCGGCTGGAAATGGTACGCGCTGTTTGGAACATTTTACGGCATGGCACTCGCGTCGAAACTCAACCTGGTCCTGCTGGGTCCGATGATCGTCGTGGCGCTTTGGATGAGCCACCGCGAGCGCTGGAACAACGGCGAACTCTCCCCGCTTAAGCGATTCGGTCCGGCCGCCGGGCAAATGGCGCTGGCGGTTGCGATGACGCTGCTGGTATTCCGCGTCGCGCAACCGATGACTTTCCGGGCGACCACCGGGGATACCGGCTTCTTTACGATCAGCCTCAACCCGGATTGGGTGCGCAGCATTAAGATTTCCTTGGAGGAATCCAACGGTGTCTGCTGCGGTCCGCCCACCGAACAATGGACGAACCGTCCGGCGATCATCTTCCCCTTCACCAACATAGTGCTGTGGGGCATGGGTCTGCCGCTCGGGTTGATGGCCTTCGCGGCGCTCTTCTGGGCGGGATACCGCATCTATCAGGGGCGCGATTGGCAAGCTCATCTGCTTCCGGTTGTCTATACGGCCGTAACCTTCCTGTTTCTGGCCACCCGCTGGGTGAAATCGGTGCGCTATTTCCTGGTTGTGTATCCCTTCTTTTGCCTGCTGGCGGCCTGGGCGCTGGTCGAACTCTGGAACCTTGCCAAACCTCGCGGGGGCTGGCGCAAGACGCTCTCCGGCGCGCTGATCGGAGTGGTTGTGTTGGGCACGCTTGCGTGGGCCTGGGGGTTCACCAACATCTACCGCAACGACAATCCACGCTTCCAGGCTTCCCGCTGGATATATCAGAACGTGCCCGCGCCGTTCACACTCAACCTGCTCCTGCCATCCGGCGGGACGTATAACGAACCGATACCGTTCGATATCAACCAGCAAATCGGTGACGACCCGGCGGTGATCCAATTCACCTTCCGCCAAAGCGGGACGGTGAACGGCATCTCCCTGGGGTTCGCCCTCGATCTCTCCGGGGCGGGGAATTCGGTGATGCACGTCGCGATCTACACCGAGCCGCGCGGGGATGCTCCGCTCGCGCAGACCGATCTGGTCATCCCGGGCGCGGGGAACGATACGCGCGGGGTGAGCGTTTCGGGACCGATCGGGCCCGTGGCGCTCGAGCAGGATGGGCAGTATCGGCTGGAGGTGAGCGCCGCGAGCGGGGGGCCATTCACCGTGCAAGGGGCGACGATCGCCAACGAGTCGTGGGACGAGGGCATGCCGCAGCGGATCGACGGCCGCGACGGATTCGGTGGACTCTTCACCGGCCTCACCCTGGAGGTCCGCTGGCCGGATTTGGAGAACAAGCGTGAGATGTTCATCGACACGCTCTCCAAGGCGGATTACGTGATCATGCCGAGCCAACGGGCGGTCTGGAGCGCAAGCCGCCTCCCGGCCGCTTATCCGATGACGCTCGAATATTACCGTGCGCTGTTCGACGGCCGGCTGGGATATGACCTGGTGGCGACGTTCCAAACGCCGATCGTCATCGGTCCGCTGCAGTTTTCGGATTTGGCCGGCAGCGTGGCTTGGGGCCATGCGCCCACGTTGCCCCTTTTCAACAACAACCCCCTCGCAGCCGAGGAGGCCTTCAGCGTCTACGACCATGCGCCGGTTTGGATCTTCAAAAAGCGGGCGGACTTCCGGATTGACCAAGTGAAGGCCATCCTGAATGCAATCGACCTTTCCACCGTGGTGCAGCAGGATTCCCGCCAGGCGACGAAATATCCGAATGGGCTGATGCTTTCCGCGGACCAGTTGCAGCAACAACAGGCGGGCGGAACCTGGTCGAGTATGTTTTCCTACGAATGGCTGTGGAATAAATATCCCGGCATCGCCGTTGTCCTATGGTGGCTTTGGGCGATGGTGACCGGATGGGCTGCCCTGCCGCTGGTGGGAAAAATTTTCCGCGGCTTACCGGACGAGGGCTATTCGGTCTCCAAGATCGCCGGCTGGCTGCTAGTGGCGTGGGCTGCCTGGATCCTCGGAAGCTTCAAGATTCCCTTTGTGTGGGCGACCATCGCATTGGTTTGGTTGGCGCTGGTTGTCGCCGGAGGAATCCTGCTCTGGCGGGATCGCAAGCACTGGATGGAAAGCTTCCATTATCTCTGGAAGACCTGGCTGGCGGCCGAAATCGTCTTCACCGTCTTTTTCCTGATGGACCTGCTCATCCGCTACGGCAACAGCGACTTGTGGCATCCGTCCAAGGGCGGCGAGAAGCCGATGGACTTCTCCTATCTGAACGCGGTCATTAAGAGCACCATCTTCCCGCCCTACGATCCGTGGTTCGCGGGAGGATACCTGAACTATTACTATTTCGGGTTCGTCCTGGTGGCCATACCGATCAAGCTGCTCGGGACCGTGCCGACGATCGGTTACAACCTGGCGCTTCCGCTGCTGTTTGGAACGCTCGGCGTGACCACCTATGGCGTAGCCTGGAACCTGGCGGAAAGCCTGCGGCGGAAAGGATCGACCCGCGTTGTTCCGTGGATCGCCGGGCTGGCGGCCGCGCTCATGCTGATGGTCTTCGGCAACCTGGGCGAAGTGGTGCTGGTTTGGAACGGCCTCGTGTCCATGAGCGCGCTCCCGTATCCGCACGGTTTGTTGTTCCACTTGGGGGATATCCCGCACATCCTCGACGGGGGGCTGCGATACTTGCTGGGGCAGGCGCGGTGGCCGTTCGGACTCGACACCTGGTACTGGAACGCCTCGCGGGCGATTCAGTTCCCGCCGGGGCCCAACGGGGAGTACGTTACCGACTACTCGATCACGGAATTTCCGTTTTTCTCTTTCCTGTATGCGGATTTGCACGCGCATATGATCGCAATTCCGATCATGTTGCTTTCCCTGATGGGAACCGTCACGATGGTGATCGTGCCGGAACGCCTGCGTTCGTTCCGCACAGCGATTCCGCTGGTCGCGCTGACTGCGTTGGCGACGGGCGCGTTGTGGCCGACGAATACGTGGGGTTTCCCGGTCTCGGCCGGAATCGCGGTCGTCGGATTCCTGCTCGCCGGCTGGAGGATGCTTTCGCTCTCGACCGGGGTGAAGGACGTACGCGGATGGATCCGTCTTGCGATTCTCGGGGGGATCTTCGTCGGGTTGATGTTCCTGTTCTTCCTGCCATTCTATCAATGGAGCGGGAACAACACTTCCTTTGAATTCTGGAAGGGTTTAAAGACGCCGCTGGATTCGTATTTTACAATCCACGGATTATTCCTGTTTATCTTCCTTACCTACCTGGTCTGGCAAACGCGCGAATGGCTGAGATCGGTTTTGATCGACGATCTGAAAAAGTATTCCGGCTGGATGCCGATGCTCCTCGCCGCCGCCTCGCTGCTGATTGCCGCATTGGTGATCCTGGCCGCACTCGGGTATCAAGTCCTGGTGCTGGCCATCCCGATGATCTTCTGGGCGATCCTGCTCGGGACGCGCAAGGGTTTGGCGGACGAACACCGGGTGGTGTTGGGGCTCATGTCGGTCGGCTTGGCGATCACCTGCGGGGTGGAAGTGTTGGTTTTGGTGGGCGACATCGGCCGGCAGAACACCGTGTTTAAATTCTACCTCCAGGTCTGGGCGATATTCTCCATCGCCGCGGCGGTGGCGCTCGGCTGGCTGGCGGGCGAGCTTGGGAAATGGAAAGCTGTCGTCCGTAAAATCTGGCTGGGAGGATTGGGTTTGCTCGTCGCCGGTTGCCTTCTCTATACCGTATGCGCCACATATGCCAAGATGGTCGACCGGATGAGCGCGACCGCTCCGCGGACGCTCGACGGGATGACCTATATGGCGTATTCCTCCTTTTGGGACAAAGCCGACATGCAACTGCAGGAGGATTATCAGGCCATTCGCTGGATGCAGGAGAACATCCAGGGCTCACCCGTGGTCGTGGAGGCTCATACGACCGAATATCTTTGGGGGAATCGCTTTACGATTTACACCGGGCTGCCCGGTATTGTGGGATGGCGATTTCACCAGAGCCAGCAGCGCGGCGCGGTCGCCGATCAGGAGATATGGGACCGGGTCCATGCCGTTGACAATTTTTACAGCACGCTCGTCATGAGCGATGCGCGCGGTTTCCTGCGGAAATACGACGTGCGCTACATCGTCGTCGGGCAGCTGGAGCGCGTCTACTATTCGCCGCAAGGTTTGGAAAAATTCGATACGATGGTGCGGGACGGCGAGCTAAAAGTGGTATTTTCCGTCGGGGGGACGTCGATCTACGAGGTCGTGGATTTGCAGACCTAACTTCTCACCCCCAGCCCCCTCTCCCCTTCCCTTAAGGGAAGGGGAGAGGGGGTAAGGGGGAGTGGGGTAAGGTCATCACCGAGGAGTAATTGCCGTCATGACTTTCTGGGAAGGCGCGTGGGCGTTTGGGCGATGGTGGGGTTGCACGCTGATCATCGCGCTGGCTGTCTGGCCGATCACATTCCAATGCCTCAAGCGGTTGCCCGACCGCGGATTTGCATTCGCGCGCATGTTCGGCCTGATTGGCGTGGGGTACTTCTTCTGGCTGGGCTGCTGGCTTCATCTTTGGCCGAACATCCCCGGCGCCGTCTGGCTGTGCGCGGCACTTTTATTGGTCGTAGGAATGCTGCTGGCGCAGCGCTCTGCTGAAAACCCGTGGGCGATGCTCCACGAACACTGGCGCGAGGCGCTCTTTACGGAGGTCCTGTTCCTGGTGCTGTTCGTGGTCTGGACGTGGGTCCGGGCCAACAACCCGCAGGGGGATTGGGCGGAGAAGCCGATGGAAATCGCGTTCATCAATTCCATTATGCGCTCTCCTTTCTTTCCGCCGAACGATCCCTGGCTTTCGGGCTACGCGATATCCTACTATCACTTCGGCTATATTCTGACCGGAATGCTGGCCAAGCTTTCGGCGTTAACCGGCAACGTCGCCTTCAACCTGGCGGTCGCCGCGTCGTTTGCGATGGCCGGGGTCGGGTCCTGGGGGATTCTGCGCAATGTGCTGCTCCTTCGCGCCCGAGCGAAAAAGGCCGCTGAGCCTGAATTAACGGACGGCGGCCCGGACGCTCCGTGGAGGAAAGCCGCTCCAACCGGCGCGCCCCGCTATTTGATCCTCGCGCTGCTGGCTCCCTTCTGCCTTTTGCTTCTGGGTAATTTCGAGGGGTTTGTCGATATTTTGTATTATCACGGCGTGGGGTGGGAAAACGGGCAGGGGCTGATCTGGAAATGGTTGGATTTGGAGGATCGCCTGACTCCGCCCACGGTACAAACCAATCTTGTGCCAAATGCCTTCCTTTGGTGGTGGCAGGATTCGCGGGTGATCAACGACCGGACGTTGACAGGAGATCACGTCGAAGTGATCGACGAGTTCCCGGCGTTTACCTATGTCATGGGCGATTTACATCCGCACGTTCTGGCCTTCCCGTTTCTCATGGCGGTACTGGCGGTCGTGCTGGAGATCCTGTTGCGGGGGAGCGAGGGCTGGCCGGAAAGCCGATTGGAGCGGTGGCTGTTTCTGATTTTCGTCGCCATCTCGATCGGCAGCCTGGCATTCCTCAACACGTGGGATGCGCTGATTTTCGGGATGGCGGCCGTAGCCGGTTGGGTCGGCTGGAGAGTCAGCCGCAAGGAATTGGCCTTCGGAGGATATACGGGGTGGAAAGCCTATCTCGCGCGCTGGGCGGCGATCGGATTCCTGACCCTGGTTTTTTGCATCCCCTTCCTGATCGGGTTTTCCTCGCAAGCCGGCGGCATCCTGCCCAACGTGCTCTTCCCGACCAAGGGCAATCAATTCTTCATCATGTTCGGCACGCTGCTTGTGCCGCTCACGATCTGGATCGTGCTCGAGCTGTTCGAGAAACGCGGCGGGCTGGAGTGGAAGCGCGCGCTGACGATTGTCGGGATCGGGTTGGCGATTCTCCTCGCCGGTTCGTTGATCCTGGCATTTGCGCTGGCGCTGATTCCGAGCGTCCTCAACAGCCTCGGCGGTGTGCTGGGCGGGTTTACGTCGTTGCAGGCGATGTCCATCCGTTTGATCCAACGGATCACCGATCCGCTGGCCACCCTCTGGCCCGCCTTTTTAATCTTCGCAAGTTTGGCGGTCACGCTGGGATGGATCCGGAAACGAAACGCGCACAAATCGGAGATGCCAGATGGCGATTCTCCCCTCGATAAAATGCGATTGATCGACTCCTACATTTGGATTCTCATTTTCTGGGGTTCGCTTCTGGTTGTTTTTCCGGAATATTTCTATCTCAAGGACAGTTTCGGCGACCGGATGAACACCGTCTTCAAATTTTATTTCCAGGGCTGGGCGTTCTTTAGCCTCGCCGTTGCCTATGCGGTGATCCGAATGTTCGAAATCCTTTCGGATCGATTGGAACTCAACGGCCGCCGTTGGTCGCTGGCCGGATTGGGGGCGCTCTTGACCGCCGTTTGTTTTTGCCTTGGAGCGGTCTTTTTACCGATGGCCGTGTGGAGCAAGACCGGCGGCTTCAAACCGGCCGGCGGACCGACGCTAGATGCCTCCGCCTATCTGAAGCAGAATTCTCCGGATGACGCCGCCGCAATCACCTGGATCAACGCAAATATCCATGACCAGGGTCCGATTGCCGAGGCCACCATCTGGCTTGATCAATATTCAGACTACGCCCGCATCTCCACCTTTACGGGCCTTTCTTCGGTAGTGGGTTGGGCTTATCATGAGAATCAGTGGCGCGGCGGGTTGGCCGAGGTGGGCTATCCGACCGGTCCAAATCGAGTGGACGATATCATCGAATTGTTCCACACCACCGATTGGACCCGCGCGGAAGAAATCCTCGACAAGTATGGAATCCGCTACGTCTATTTCGGACCGCTCGAGGCGAGCACTTATTCAAAACGCGGTTTGGATAAATTCCGCGCCCACATGAACATCATCTATCAGACCGATCAGGTGACCATCTTCGAGAGGGACGTGCCATGAAGTTGCGCGAGACGATCGGCAGCTGGCTGGAAAAAAACGATCTCCTCCTGTATCTGATTTTATTTCTGGCGGCGTTGTTCTTCAGGCTTTCGGCGCTGAATGCTCCGCCGCTGAACGAAAACGAAGCGCTCCAGGCTTGGGGCGCTTTGCACCTGCTGCGCGGGCAGCCCGCCGCCGGGGGCAGCGCGCTGTTCGCCACGCTGACGGCGGGGATTTTGTTCATCGCGGGGCCGTCGCACTGGGCGCCGCGGATCGTTCCGGCGCTGGCCGGTTCGCTTATGGTCTTCCTCCCGCTCCTCCTCCGATCAAAGCGCGGCAAACTCGAATGCGCACTAACGGCGATCCTGATCGCGCTTTCCCCTTCGCTGTGGATCGTCTCCACCTTGGCGGGCGGCGCGGCGCTGGGGCTGCTCGCGGCCGCCGTTTGTATTTTCTTCCTGCGCGGCGGGCAATCCAACCCGTTGCCCGGCGGCATCCTTCTGGGGCTGGCCGTAGCGGCCGGAACGGTCGGTTGGAGCGGTCTGGCCATCGCGCTGATCGTCCTTGCCACAGATTGGGGATGGCGCCGGATGCGCAAGCCGGGTGCAGGGGAGGAAGCGCTCGACCCATTAAAAGAATCGCTGACCCTTGTCTTCCGCTCGCCTGCCGGCCTGGCGGGTTTGGCGCTCGGGATCGCGGCGGGCGGCACAGGAATGTTTTTCTTCCCGCACGGCGCAGCCGTCCTGGCGACGGGATGGACGGATTGGTTTGCGGCGTTCTTTTCCGGATGGCCCAAGCTTGGCGAATTCATCCTGCTGCTGGTTGCTTACGAGCCGTTGGCGCTGGTCTACGGCATCGCCGGGCTCGTTCTACTGCGGCGGACCCGTTTTTCTACCGAAGACCGCTTCCTGGCAATATTCGCCGGGGTCGCGTCGATATGGGTGCTGATCCGGCCGGCGTCGTTTCCGGCCGACGCGCTTTGGGTAATCCTACCGCTGCTGCTCCTGGGCGCCCGCGCGCTGCGGGCTGTGGTGGAATCTCAGGCGGTGGAGGAACGGCCGTGGTTTGTCGCAATCCAGGTTTGCCTGATCGGTCTCCTGATCGCATTTTCCGCTTTGAGTTTGACCGCGTATACGGCGGCAGGCGAGTGGTGGCAGCCGCTCCTGGCTGCAGCGGGGATCCTTGCGACGTTCCTGGTTGGCCCGATACTTTCCGAAAACTGGCGGCAAGCCGTCATCCCAACGCTCGTGGGGTTGGCCTGCACCTGGTTCTTGGTTTTCTTCCTCGTCCAGGCGGGGACGGGATGGAATGCCACCCACGGACGCCGCGAATCGGCTAATGAACTCTGGTGGGCCGATACCGTTCCGATCGACATCCTCCGGTTGCACCAAACCATGGATAAAATCTCGGAGTGGCAAACCGGAGAACCCGGAGAGTTTGCTACGGTGATCGAGTGGCCGGAGGATTCAGCGCTGGGTTGGGAATTGCTCGCCTACCAAGGGGCGGAATACACCCCGGCGCCTGACCTGCTGGCAACTCCCGCGATGGTCGTCGCTCCGCGTGTTCTGCAGGGGAATAGCGTGGTTACACTCCATTTGACTGCTGCCTATCGTGGGCAGGGATTCGGCAGCATCGAGCAGCGCGGCTGGTCCGGGCTGCCGCCGGACCTCGTCGGTTGGTGGTTGTATCGCCGGGGCCCGGTGCAGAATGGGCAGATGATCCTCTGGACGCGGCTGGACGTTCTGACTCCCGATACGGGAAGCGGTACGTGAAACCGGGTGCTGCTGGGATCATCGCGCTGGACGGGCCGGCGGCTTCCGGGAAGACGACCATCGGCCGCATGCTGGCCGCGCATCTGGCATATCTTTTTTTCGACACCGGCGTGATGTACCGGACGGTGGCACTCGCGGCCCTGCGGCGCGGGGTGGACCCCGCCGATGAGCCGGCGGTTTCAGCGCTGGCGGAGAGAATCTCGATCGACGTGCGTCCTCCGTCCGTCGACGACGGCCGAACGAGCACGGTTTTATTGGATGGGGCGGATGTGTCCTGGGCGATACGCGAACCGGCAGTGGACGCCGCGGTCTCGCAGGTGTCGGCCTACCGCCGGGTGCGCGCGGCGATGGTGGCCCAGCAGAGGAAGATCGGCCTGCGCGGGAAGATCGTAATGGTGGGGCGCGACGTCGGCACGGTAGTCCTGCCGGAGGCGGATCTCAAAATATATCTGGATGCTTCGCTTGCGGAGCGTTCCCGGCGGCGGTACGCCGAGCTGCAATCGCGCGGAGGGAAACAAACGCTGCAAGACGTGCAGATGGGGCTTGCCCGTCGGGACGAGGTGGATTCTGGACGTGACCTCTCGCCGCTGCGTCCGGCCGGTAATGCCAGTATTATCGATACCACGGCGATGACGCCGAAAGAAATTCTAAAAATAATCGAATCGTTGCTTGAAAATAATTGAGTTGGATTTCGGGGAGAAGGGACCTTCTTTTGCTGGAATAAGGTAATGAATATTACCAAAGGTATTCCGATTTTGATCTCGAAACAGCCGTAATCAGCGATACAAATCCTTTACGCTTAATAACCCATTAACCCTTTCACCGAAATCCAAAAATGCGGCATAATATATCCGTATTGCGTTATTACCTGGATCGATGATCCTTCAAGGTATTTCAGCGCAATCCGGACAATCCGCGCAATCCGTGGATAAGATAGAAGGAAGCCCATGGCATCCAAAAGAGATTATCTCCATCGACAATGGGAACCCATCCGCAATGTTCTTCGCTTCCTCATGAGCCACGTCGGTTTCCGCTACCTGGCCAAGATCGATTCCGTCGAGGGCGTGGAGATGGTGCCCGAAAAGGGTCCCGGGATCATCATATTCAACCACATCGCCTTCATCGATGGAATCGCGATCCTCTCCACGCTCAAGCGCAACGCGGTGCCGCTGGTGAAAACCGAAGCCGGCGCCATCCCATTCTGGGGGATATTCCCCGCACTGTGGGGTGCCATTCCCATCCGGCGCGGTGAGTTTGACCGCCGTGCGTTGGAACAGGCGCTGGCCGTTTTGAATTCCGGCGAGTTGCTCATGATCGCGCCGGAAGGCCACCGTAGTCCGGCGCTAATCGAGGGCAAAGAGGGGTTGGCGTACATCGCCGCGCGAACCAAGGCGCCGATCATCCCCGCGGTCATCGAAGGCAGCGAGGGGTTCCCTTCCTTGGATCCCAAACGCTGGTCGCTGCCCGGCGCGCGCATCCGCTTCGGAAAGCCGTTTCGTTTCCGCCTGCCCAAAGGGCGAATACCGCGCGAGTGGCTGCGCAAGATGACCGACGAGGCGATGTACCGTCTGGCTTTGCTGCTCCCGCCCGCGCGCCGCGGCGTATACGGCGATCTTCGCCGCGCCACGACCGATACGATTGAATTCCTCTCTCCGTGAGCCAAAAGCGTTTTCCGGCAAAGGCGAACGGGGGTCTGATATCGGCCGTCGGGCGGGGGAGCCTGGCGGCGAAGATCGGCATCCGCCCGGGCGACCGACTCCTCGAAGTCAATGGCCATCCCGTCGAGGACGTCATCGACGTGCAGTATCACTCCGCCGATGATGCCGTCTCCTTTAAGTGGAAAAGGGGCGGCCGGATTATGACCGGCGAAGGCAGACGGACCGCGCGCTCGACCCTTGGTCTGGATTTCGTTCATCCCACTTTCGATACCGACATCCGCCGTTGCAACAACCGATGCCCGTTTTGCTTCGTTGTTCAGATGGCCCCGGGCATGCGCCGCACGCTGCATATCAAGGACGACGATTACCGCTATTCCTTCCTCTACGGGCATTTCGTCACGTTGACCAATCTTTCCGCGCGCGATTGGAGCCGCATTGCCCAGCAGCGCCTTTCGCCGCTTTACGTCTCGGTGCACGCCACCGAACCGGAAGTGCGCGCGCAAGTCTTGGGCAACCCAAAAGCGGGCGATATCCTCGAGCGGTTGCGGTACCTAGCCGAGAACCGCATCGAGGTCCACGCCCAGGTCGTGCTTACGCCGGGCTGGAACGATAGAGAGCATCTGGAACGCACGCTGCGGGATCTGGCAGGCCTATTTCCCTCGATCCGTTCCTGTTCGGTCGTCCCGGTCGGGGTGACGCGATTTCAAAAGAACGGCATCCGGCCGTACGATCCCTTGTCGATGGAGGCGGTGATTCGCCAGGTGGAGGCGGAACAGCAGGATTTTCTCCATCGGTTGGGATCGCGCTTTGCGTTCCTCACCGACGAATGGTATCTGGCTGCCGGCAGGCCGGTACCGCTGCTTAATTCCTATGAAGAAATCGACTTGCGCGAAAATGGTCTGGGGCTGACGAGGAATTTTCTGGAAGATTGGAACGCGGCCAAAAACAGGCTTCCCAAATTAAAAAAAGAATTCCAAAAATCGGGAGCCACCCTGGTCACCGGCAAGTTATTTCAAAAAACGCTGGAATCGGCCGCGGAGGAATTCTCCGGCCTGACCGGCATTCCATTGGCCATTGTCGGTGTAGCCAACCGCTGTTTCGGAGAGACGGTCACCGTGGCCGGCTTGCTTACCGCGCGCGACGTGATCGACTCGCTCAAGGGGAAGGAAGGGACCGGTCCCGTACTGTTGCCGGAAATCATGTTCTGCCATCCCGGGACGATCGCATTGGACGATCTCTCCCCGCTGGATGTCGCCCGTGCTGTCGGCTCGGATGTTTATCTCGTGGATACAATGAGCGGGGTGGCGGGTATCCTCTGTGGAAAAAATTCACTTCGGTACGGAGCGCGGCGCAACCGAAAATAAACCCCCCGGGTGGGGAGAATCGATTTTTTATTCCTTGCTGTCATCCGTCAATTGGCCGGTGCTTCGTGCGGGAGGAATGACCGGCAGGCAGACCGTGAAAGTGGATCCCTGCCCGACCTGGCTTTTGACATCAAGCCTTCCGTGGTGACTTTCGATAATATATTTTGAAATATATAATCCCAAGCCGGTGCCTCGGGCCAGTCCCGTTCCTTCCTGAGACCGGTAGAATCTTTCGAAGAGGTGCGGCAGGCCTTCGTCGGAGATTCCCTTGCCGGTATCCGAGACCTCGATGTAGACGCTATCCTGGTTTTTTCCGGAACCATGATACGCACGGAGAGCAATTTCCCCGTTGGGGCAGTTGTATTTCACCGCGTTGTTGAGCAAATTCAAGAGGACCTGTTTTATCTTCGCCCGGTCGGCGGTGACATCCAGCGGATCGCGGATCATATCCTGGCGGAAGAGCAACCCTTGAGCGTGCACCAGAGGGGAGATGATTTCCACGCATTCGGAAACGAGCACCGCGGCGGAAAACCGTTCGAGCTGCAGGTGCGCCCGCCCGGATTCCAACCGAGCCAGATCCAGATAATCGTCCGTCAATTCGTTGAGCCGTTGAATCTCCTGCCGGAAGGTGGAGAGGACCGAATGGCGCTGGGATTCGCTGAGATCCTGCCGGTCCAGCAGGGCGGAGGCGGTGGCCAGTGCGGCCAGGGGTGTGCGGATTTCGTGCACCAATTCGGTGATCAGGTCACTCTGGCGGAAGAGGCGCAGGTTGTCCATGACGGCGGCAGCCTGCCCAGCCAGGGCTTCCAACGCGGAAAAATCCTCCGGTTCGAAATCCCCTTGGGATTTATTGATCGCCTCGAGCACTCCGACCGAATTGCCTTTGCTTTTCAACGGGACGGCGAGGATGGATTTCGGATGGATCGGCGCAAACGCCGTGAACTCGAAGTAGGAACTCTTCGGCTGCCCGGAGGAAGCACCGATGAGAAGCGGTGATCCGGAGGTCAACACTTTTCCGGCCAGGCTGCTTTCCTTTGGGATGGATTGGCCTTGAAACTTGGTTGGATTCAGGTTGGTGGCCGAAACAACCTGGAGGTCGCCGCTGGCCGGATCCAAGAGCATCAGAACGGCCGCCTCGCACTCCATAAGCGCCACGCTGCCGTCGATGACCTGCGAATAAATATCCTCCATCTGTACGGTGGAGGCTAGGCGGTGGATGAGCTCTAGTAGCTTCGCGTAACGCCGCAGAAGTGTTGGGTAATTGCGGATCGCAGTGTCGGGGCCGGGGTTGGAGGTGGTTTTTTCGGGAGGCATACGTTGCGCCAAGCGGTCCGCGGCTCAGGAACGGGCTTTGGACATGATCCGGTCAGTGACCTGGCGGATCTGGTCGGAGACCATCGCGTTCGGGTCGCGTACCACGATCGGCACGCCGCTTTCCGCCGATTGGTAGGCGAGTTCCGGAGCCGGGGTGATCATCCCGATCACTGGCTGGCCGAGAATCTCCTCGATTTTGGCCCGCGCCATTTGCAGGCTGGAGCGCTCGCGGTTGACTAGGACGAAGTCGACCTTGGACTGCGCCAGGCCGAGGGTTTGCAGATCCGTCACCAGCGCCTTGGCCATGGTGACCGTATGGCGCATCGGTTCTACCAGGATGATGACGTGGTCGGAGGACATAAGCAGCTTGGCGCTAATTTCGGTCAAGCCGTTGCCCAGATCGATCAATAGGTTCTGGGTCATCGCCGCAAGGACGCGCGCAATCGCCTCGATCCGCGCCGCCTGTTGGATCATGGCGAAATCGTGCGGTTCGTATGAACTTAAAAGCGATCGCAACCCGGAAGGATGGCCGACGATTTCCTTCTCCACCAGTGCAGGAGTGATCGGCTCGGGATTGTTCTGCATTAAAGCCGTTAGGCCGGAGGGTTTGTTGATCCCCAGCAACGCACCCGCGATTCCCAGCCCCGGACGGAGCTCCAGCAGGATCACGTCCTGTTTGCGGCTCGCCATGGTCACAGCGACGTTCACCGCAAGTGTGCTGGTGCCCAGGCCGCCCTTGGCGCCGATCACACAAACTATATGCGCTTTTTTAGCCGGAAGAGCGGCGGCGGCGAAGGCCTGCCGGCTTCGGCCGAGCAGCGCCTTGACGTGGGCCAGTAGCTCTGCCGGATGGGTCGGTTTGGGGAGGTAGTCGTCGGCTCCGGCCTCGAATCCCTGTACCTTGTCGTCCACCTGGGTTTTTGCGGTGAACATTAAAATCGGGGTGGTTTTGAAGGCGGGATCGGAGCGGATCCGACGGCAAACTTCGAACCCGTCGATGTCGGGCATCATCACGTCCAGCAGGATGAGGTCCGGTTTTTCGGCGGGTACTTTGGAGAGCGCCTGGGTGCCATTGATCGCTGCGACGATGGTATACCCTTGTCGTTGCAGCATCATCCCGACCAGTTTTAGGGTGTCAAGATCGTCATCGACGACGAGAATTTTTTCCGCCATACGATTCGGTCTCCCGGCATTAATCTTTAGAAGTGTACTATCTTTATTCTTGTCAGACAAGTCCCGGAGAGCGCAAGAAGGCCGGAAGATCATTCCTGCAATATAATCATACCGGATGCGAATTCTTTCATTGCTGGGAAGCAAGGATTCTTCATGACCTTCGAGGTATGGCTTTCCTCTCCCGCGGGTGTGCCACTCCTGCCCGCGCAATTCCTTTGGACCGCTGTCCTGACCCTTCTTCTGGCGCTGGCGGTTGCAAGGTCCGTTCCCCGGCGGGAGGAAATTCGCCCCGGACGCATCCTCTTTTTCATCCTGTGCCTGCTCCTAGCTGTACCGGCGGGAGGTTTGGCCATCCTTCGCTTTCCCGCGTCGGGACCCGCGACGGTCGCTGGAGTCCCGATGGCTGCTTTTCAGCCTGCCGCTGGGCTGCTTGACATCGCCCTTCTGTTGCTCGCAGGCGCCTTGATCGGAAAATTCCCGGCGCTCGCAGCCGGGCTGGTTCTCGGCGCAGTCCGATCGGTTTTCGACACCCATTCGGTGGCCACGATTTTAGAATACGGGCTGACGGGCTGGGCGATGGCCGAGTGCATGGGGCAAGATTATTCCGGGCGGCTGTTTTCCATCCTGCGCAGACCCTGGGGCGCGGCCCTTGGTTCGGCCTTCGTACTGATCGCGCTACGGTTCGGGACCGAGCTGGGTTCGGCACGAGGGGATTGGATCACGCTGTTCGATTACGCGCTGGCGAGATTCCCCGGCCTGCTGCCGGCCGTTCTATTGGAATGTCTGGCCGGCGCGGCGGAGGTGGAAGGGATCCGCCTATTGGCGGGCTCCGCCTGGCCCATGCCCAAACGGCTGAAGGCGACGCGCTATGAGCGCTCGCTGGCCTGGAAGGTCAGCTTGTGGTTGATCCTCCCGATCGCTTTCATGGCGGCGGCCTTGACCGCCATCGTAGTGGTCGACACGCGATCCCAAGCACGGCTGACCCTGCGTCAAGAAGTGTTGGGAGCGGTCCAGACTGCCCAGAGTGATCTACCGGTGGCGATCACGACCGGGCACACGCTTCTGGAGGGGATGAGCTCTAATCTGCCCTCGGGCATTCCTGATCGGGCTGCGATCGAATCCTATTTGGGCGACCGGCTGAGCCAGCCTCCGTTCTTTGAACAAATCGCCTTTCTCACGCCCGATGGAACGCCCTTCGCGGCATATCCTCCCAATACCGTTCCCTTCTGCCAGAGCGAGGAAGAAGCGCAAGGCTGCAGCCTCGCATTGCGCGGGATTGCCTGGGAGGGATGGCTGGCGCCCGACGCCAATGGAAAAACGTGGATTGCGTTCACCCAGCCGGTCTGGGATTCGAACGGCAAGGTTCGCGGGGCGCTCGTCGGCCGGACCGCACTGGAAACCAATCCGCTTCTGAAAGCCATCCCCGCCGCGTTCCAATCTTTAACAGGCGGGCAGGGGATGTTTCTCGACGATGCGAATCGTGTGCTCTACCCGTCGAATACGGAACCCTGGATTGCGGATACGCTGGTGGAACAGGACAGTCAGGGCGGCGAATGGTTCCTGGGATCGATGCCGGGCGGGGGTACGAGGCTTTCCTATTTGCTCCCGCTGGCATATCCAAAATGGAAGATCGCCGTCCGGGTTCCCGAGGCGTTCGCTTTTCGAACGGCCCTGGAGACCGGATTGCAGGTGGGGATCTTCGCTTTTTTCATGACCTTGCTGGTGGGCTTACTGGCGCTTTTCATCGCCCACCAGATCACTTCGCCCCTGCGCCAACTGGCGGAATCCGCCGGATTGATTGCGGCGGGGGATTTGGAACGGACGGTTACCGTTTCGGGTGAGGACGAGATGGGACGGCTCGGCCGATCTTTGGAATCCATGCGCCGCAGCCTGCGTCGACAGATGCGCGATCAGGAGATCCTGCTGCAGGCGGTGCAGGGGATGACATCGAGCCTCGATCTGGAACGGTCGATGGAAATTCTTCTGCGCAGTGTCCAGACGGCAACCGGGGCGCAGACGGTGCGGCTGGTGCTGGCGCCGTCGTATCGCGGTTCGTATCCGGTGGACCGTTTCTCGCTTGGAGAGGAAGCCGCGGCGCTGGGATCGATCGACGAGCGGATCCTCGCGGCCGTCCGCGATGCTCCGGACGCGGGCCGGCAAACCCCCTTTACGGCCAATCGCAATTCGGGCACGGACGAAGGAATATTCGAACCGCTCCCCGATACGGTCGGCGCGCTGATCGCTTTGCGGATCGCCAGCGCGAGTGCGTTCTACGGAGCGCTGTGCGTGGCTTACCGTGAACCGCAGGCGTTTGAGGAGGGTTTGCTCGAACTGCTGACCGGATTCGCCAACCAGGCGTCACTGGCCATCACCAACGCCCGCCTGTTGGACGGCACCGAATACGAGCGCGAACGCCTGGCCGCCATTCTCGAGGCCATCCCGGAAGGGGTACTGGTAGTGGATGCGGAAGACTGCCTGCAGTACGCCAACCCCACGGCCGAGGCGATGCTGGGAGCCGGGTTGCTCGGGGTGGGGCGTCCGGTTTCGGAAAGCGTATCCCAACCGGATCTGGCGCGGCTCCTGGCGGAATCAGCCGTCGAGCCGCGCGCAATGGAATTTTCCGGCGCGGAAGGACGCCGGTTGCGGGGAGTGGTGCGCAGCGTGCGCAGCGCCGACGGGGATGGAGTGTGGCAGGTGTGCGTGCTGCAGGATGTGACTTCCTTCCGCCAGCTTGACGAACTGAAAACGGAATTCGTGCACACCGTCAGCCACGACCTGCGCCGTCCGTTGACGATGATGGAAGGGCTGGTGCATATGATCGAAATGCTCGGTCCGCTCAACGCGGCCCAGCAGGAATATGCCCGGCGCATCCGGCTTTCGGCGCAGGAAATGAACCGGCTGGTCAAGGACCTTCTGGACCTGGGGCGAGTCGAAAGCGGCGTGGAAATCCGACGCCTCCCGGTGCAGCTCCCGGCGATCGTGGCGCGCGTTGTCGACGGGTTGAAACCGGAAGCGGCGGCCAACAACGTAAAGCTGCGCGTCAAAATTCCGGAGTCGCTGCCGGATATTCCCGCTGACGCCTCGCTCCTGGAGCGCGCGCTCGGCAATCTGATGGAAAACGCGATCCGCTTCAACCGGCAGGGCGGCACCGTGGACGTGAGCGCAAAAATCTCCGGGGAAACGGTCGTGGTGGCGGTGAAGGATAACGGGATTGGTATTGCGCCGGCTGACCAGCCGCGCGTTTTTGAAAAATTCTTCCGGGTCGCGCCCTCGTCGGATCCGGAGCATCCCGCCTGGGGGCTGGGGCTGGCGATCGCGAAGAGTGTGGCCGAATGGCACGGGGGGAAAATCTGGTTCGAGACCAAACTCGGGCAGGGGAGTACATTTTACCTGGCGTTGCCGATAAGGCTGTAAAGCGGATCGGACCGATCAGGGTCGCGGTCGATTATTTTCCCTCCAGAGCTGATCCCCCCGGCGGGGTGAGCCAGGACGAGCTGTGGACTGCTCCCGCGCAAACCGCAAGTTGAATCGCCTGGTGATTTTATCCCGGGGCTAATCCCGCGCTCCGCGCGGGATTAGCCCCGAGCTATTAACCACGCCCGGCTAAAAGCCGGGCTTCACACAAATCCAGCGATCGAAGTTTTAAAATAAAGTTATTGTATTACGATACAAAAGCCCATCGAAAAAAAACTTCTCATCGGCTAATTCAACTGGTCTGAAGCCGGGTTTACCCGGCGCCGTTGAAAGTCCGGAGCTTTAGCTCCGGATGAACGCCCGTGATGGATTCCTCAATGTGCTAGGCAAACTTCACATTACTCCGATAAACTCCCGGGGCTCAAGCCCCGAGCTATTAACCGCGCCCGGCTAAAAGCCGGGCTTTAAACAAATCCAGCGGTCGATGTTTCTAGATATAGTTTTTCAGTGTCATAGCATGGAGCCCATCGAAAGGAACCCGTCAACGGTTGGTTTAAATGATCTGAAGCCGGGTTTACCCGGCGCCGTTGAAAGTCCGGAGCTTTAGCTCCGGATGAACGGGTGATTTAACGCCCGGTTTAATGAACAGGCCTGAGTCTATTCCCAGTCTCTACGTATCTCCAAGGGATGGGCATGATGTTCCTTTTGCTTTTCGGTATAAAAAATGCAGGCAGAGAGGCTTGTTTCGTCCAGAGAGAAAACGCTGTATTCCTCCTGCCAGTTGAACTTCATCGGCAACAGGCCGGATTCATTTATCCGTAGCGAGGATATCCCTTTCACCTGGCCAATGAAATTCGAGAGAGAAATGGTCGGCGGAACGGACGCAACCAAATGAATATGATCCCGGCAGGCATTCACCGCAAGCACCCTCGCATCCAATCCGATGACTTTGGATCGGATCGAATCGAATAGGTGTTGTTCCAATTCCGGAACAATCCAGGGTTGGCAATTCTTTGTGGACCAGATAAAGTGGTAGAAAAGTCTGTAGTGTGGCATATCCCCCTCCTAAATTCATCATACATCACGAATGGTAAATTGAGAAGCCGGGTTTACCCGGCGTTGTTGAAAGTCCGGAACGCCTATCCCGCGCTCCGCGCGGGATTAACTCCGGGTGAACGCTCGCGGCGGATCCAAGATTGATTTTTAATGTCTTCATATTCGCCAGGCGATTAGCAGGATGGTGATCCACCGACACCTTCAATTCCTTTAGCATTCGCCCGATTTATTTTTCCCCGGGGCTAAAGCCCCGTTCTATTAACAGCGCCCGGCTGAAAGCCGGGCTTTAAACAAAACCAACGGTTGATGGTTTTTAATTTTGGTTTTTCAGTATCATTACAAGGAGTTCATCGAAGAGAACCTATTATTTTTTGGTTCGAATGATCTGAAGCCGGGTTTATCGGACGCTGTTGAAAGTCCGGAACGCCTGTCCCGCGCTCCGCGAGGGATTAACTCCGGGTGACCACCCGGTGGACGCAAAAAGGGGATTCCTCGATGCTCGGGGTAAACGTCCGCGATGGATCTTTCACTGCGTCCAGCCGATACATCATCCGCCTTGCATCCGCTCGGTGAATCCCATCTCCTTGCCCGCACCACCCCAAACGATTACAATCCTCCGGTGACCATTTCAACTTATCAGCAAGCACTGGATTATCTGTATTCCTTCATCGACTACAGCCTCCAGCGCACATATCAATATTCTGACCATACTTTCGATCTCGGGCGCGTGCACGCGTTGCTTGCGCTGCTGGGCGATCCGCATCGGAAGTATGCGGTGATCCACGTGGCGGGGACCAAAGGCAAGGGATCGGTCTCGGCGATGGCGGATTCCGTTCTGCGCGCCGCGGGCTTCCGCACCGGTTTCTATTCCTCGCCGCATCTGATCGATTTCTGCGAGCGGATCCGGATGGGCGGCGAGCCCATCGCGCACGAGCGGCTAGCGCAAATCGTGAATGATTTGCAGGCGACCGTCGCGAAAATACCCGGATTGACAACATTCGAGATCACCACCGCGGCGGCCTTCCAATATTTTGCCGAGGAACGGGCGGAGGTTGTGGTGGCCGAAGTCGGCCTGGGAGGGCGGCTGGATGCCACCAACGTCGTGACACCGCAGGTGGCGGTGATCACGTCGCTTTCCTACGACCATACGCACCTTCTGGGAAACACCCTGGCCGAGATCGCCTATGAAAAGGCCGGGATCATTAAACCGGAAATCCCGGTCGTCTCATCGCCGCAGGAAGGCGAAGCGATGCGCGTCCTGCTCGACGTCACCCGCGAACGCAACGCCCCGCTAACCCTGGTCGGGCGGGATTGGCACTTCGCACCACGGAGCCACGACCTGGAAGGGCAGTCGTTTTATCTCTGGTCCGCCCGGGAACAAACCCTGATGGACGAGATGCTCGACCAGAGCGGTGAGCCGCGGTGGATGCCGATGCGCTACGAAATCCCTCTTCTGGGGTATCATCAAGTGATCAATGCAGTGACGGCGATTGCCACGCTGCTTGTTTTGAAAGAACGCGGTTGGAACATCCCGGAAGAGGCGATCGCGAAGGGATTGCGTTCGGTTCACTGGGAAGGCCGGTTCCAGATTCTCCACCGCGCGCCGCTGGTGATCGTCGACTCGGCG